>Ga0079220_10000263_pt1 | contig 12141 bp, 11 predicted proteins | sample GAAS100_FD_75071 | JGI IMG/M metagenome (GOLD analysis project Ga0079220, IMG submission 75071) | Agricultural soil microbial communities from Georgia to study Nitrogen management - GA AS100 | ecosystem: Environmental > Terrestrial > Soil > Agricultural land | place: USA: Georgia | collected... | reverse complement strand
GGCTCGTCGCCAACGAGACCGACAAGACCGCGCAAGCGGTGCTCGGCGTGATGGTGAAGAACATCGCGGTCGCGGAAGCGACCGACAACCTGCTCTGCCAGGACACCGGCATTCCGATCTACAACGTGACGATCGGCCGCAACGTCGTCGTCGACGGCGTCGCGCTCAAGGCGGCGATCCGCCGCGGCTGCGAGCGCGCGACGCGCGAGCATCCGCTGCGCTCGTCGGTCGTCCATCCGATCACGCGCAAGAACGAGCACACGTCGTGCGGACCCGGCATTCCGGTCATCCACATTGATTTCGACGACGGTTTCGAAGGCCTGCGCATCGAGATGATCCCCAAGGGCAGCGGCTCCGAGAACAATTCCTGGCTGCGGATGGCCGTTCCGGCGGAGGGCGTCGACGCGATCAAGACCTTCGTCGTCGACTGCGTGCTCGACGCGGGCGGCAAGACCTGTCCGCCGACGATCGTCGGCGTCGGCGTCGGCGGCACCGCGGACCTCTGCGTGCACCTCGCGAAGACCGCCGCCACGCGGCCGCTCGGCACGCACTGCGCCGACGCCGACGGCGCCCGGCTCGAAGACGAGCTCACGGAGGCGGTGAACATGCTCGGTGTCGGACCGCAGGGCCTGGGCGGCGACGCCACCGCGTTCGCCGTGCACCTGGAGCTCGCAGCCACCCACATCACCATGAATCCCGTCGCGGTCAACATGCAATGCCATTCCGCGCGCCGCGCCAGCGCGACGATCACCGCGGACGGCGTGCGCTTCGGCTTTTGACGCGCAGGCAAGTAACGGCATGGCGCAGCGCGAGCTCACCACACCCATCACTGAAGAGGCCGCCCGCGCCCTGCGCGTCGGCGATACGGTCGTTCTGCGGGGAACGGTGTACGGCATCCGGGACGCGACGCAGATCGCGCTGTTCGATCGCGGCCGCGCGACGCGGTTCGATCTCGCCGGGCACGCGGTGCTCCATACCGCGCCGAACGTGAAGAAGGTCGCGCGCTCGGCGGAGCATCCCACCGGTTATGCGCCGCTGTGCGTCGGAACGACGACCTCGGCGCGCATGGAACGTTTCACGCGGCCGCTGCTGGCGCAGCACGGCGTGCGGCTCGTGATCGGCAAGGGAGGGTTGGGTGCCGCCTCGCTCGCCGCGTTCGGCGAATTCGGCGGCGCGTACCTCGCAGTGATCGGAGGCACCGCCGCGCTCGAGACCGCCTGGATCGAGGCGATCGAGGATGTCGATCTCGACGATCTCAATCCGGAGAGCCTGTGGCGGTTTCGGGTTCGCGACTTCGGTCCGATCAAGGTGGCGATGGACAGCCACGGCGCGAGCGTCTATGCGAGCGTCGACGCGCAGGCACGGGGCAAGCGCGAGAAGGCGCTGGCCGCGCTCGGCGTGAAGCCGCGCTGAAGCGATTCCAGGGAAAGAGACGACGACCATGACGATCAGGCTCGCTTACGCGATTCACTTCGTGGCGGACATGAACCGGGCAGTGGCGTTCTATCGCGACACGATCGGGCTGCCGCTCAAGTTCTCGTCGCCGGAGTGGTCGGAGTTCGCGACCGGCTCGACGACTCTGGCGCTGCATCCGGCGTCGGCGGAGAATCCCGCGGGCACGACGCATCTCGGACTGCACGCCGACGACATCGCGAGCGCGCATCGCCAATTGACGTCGTCAGGCGCGCGATTCACGCGCGATCCGGCGCCTCAGCACGGCATCACGCTCGCCGAGTTCGTCGATCCGGAAGGTGCGCGCGTCAGCCTGAGTGGATAGCGGCTGCGCCTTGCGCCGGATCGAACGCGACGTCCTGATCATCGGCGCCGGGGGGGCGGGACTCTTCGCCGCTCTCCACGCGCACGCCGCGAATCCCGCGCTGTCGATCGCGATCGCGGTCAAGGGGCTGCTCGGCAAGTGCGGCTGCACGCGCATGGTGCAGGGCGGATACAACGTCGCGCTCGCTCCGGGGGATTCGATCGAGCGGCATTTCATGGACACCATCGAGGGCGGCGCATGGCTGCCCGATCAGGACCTCGCGTGGACGCTGGTCAACGGCGCGGTCGAGCGCGTGCGCGAGCTCGAGAACGAGCTGGGGTGCTTCTTCGATCGCAACCCGGACGGCACGATCCATCAGAAAGCCTTCGCCGGTCAGACCTTCGACCGCACGGTGCACAAGGGCGATCTTACCGGCATCGAGATCATGAACCGTCTCTCGGAGCAGGTATGGGCGCGCGGCATCGAGAGGCTCGAGGAGCATCGCGCGCTCGCGCTGGTCAAGACCGCCGAAGGCACTGCGCTCGCGGGGGCTCTGCTGGTCGACATGCGCACGGGCGAATACGTTTTCGTGCGCGCGAAGGCGGTGCTTCTGGCCACCGGAGGCGGCCCGACGATGTACAGGTACCACACGCCGTCCGGCGACAAGAGCTGCGACGGCCTGGCCATGGCCCTGGCCGCCGGGGTCTCGCTGCGCGACATGGAAATGGTGCAGTTCCATCCGACCGGCCTTCTCGCCGGCCCGGACACGAGAATGACGGGGACCGTGCTCGAGGAGGGCCTGCGCGGCGCCGGCGGCTATCTGCTCGACGGTGCAGGCGACCGCTTCATGCTGCGCTACCACCCGCGGGCGGAGCGCGCGACGCGCGATATCGTCTCGCGCGCCATCGACGCCGAGATGCGGGCGGGACGCACGTCGCCGAACGGCGGGGTATACCTGTCGATGGCGCATCTCGGTGCGGACAGCGTGCGCCGGCAGTTCAAGGGCATGGTCGAGCGCTGCGCCGATTGCGGCTTCGATCTTGCCGGGGGCAGGGTCGAGGTCGTGCCCACGGCGCACTACCTGATGGGCGGCGTGGAATTCGCGCCCGATTGCACGACCGAGCTCGAGGGGCTGTTCGTCGCAGGGGAAGATTCGGGCGGCGTGCACGGCGCGAATCGCCTGGGCGGCAACGGGGTGGCCAATTCCACCGTCTTCGGCGGGATCGCCGGCGAGACGATCGCCCGGTGGGTGGCGAGCGCGGCGTTTCGGCCGCCGGACCACACCGCGCTCGAAGCCGCGCGTGGGCGCGCGGAGCGTCCGTTCCACGGCGGTCGCGAGGCCGATCTCGAGCAGATCCGCGACCGGCTCCACGCGACGATGTGGGACGACGCCGGCATCGTGCGCAACGCCGCCGGCCTTTCGCGCGCCGCGGCGTCGCTGGACGCGCTGGCAGGAGATCTGGAGAGCTACGCGTTGCCGGCTTCGGGTCGCGATCGGACATTCAACCTCACCTGGCATGACTGGCTCAACCTGCAAAACCTCGTCCGTGCGTCGCGAGCGATCGTGCGAGCCGCCGAGGCGCGCGAGAATTCGCGCGGCGCGCACAACCGCGACGATTTCCCGGATGCCGGCGATCTCGCGACGTCGAACTACACGCGCGTGCGCGAGCGAGCGGGCCAGCTCGACTGCGTGATGAAGCCGGTGCGCTTCACCCGCGTCCGGCCCGGAGAGACGCTCCTGCGCGGCTGAAGGCGCCTGCCGGCTCCCGGGACGGCGGGGTCACGCAGGCGCTCCGCCGGTCATCTGGCTGTAACACGGACCTCGGAAAATCGCGGCATTGAGTCATTTCTCCCGGGGTCGTTCGATGAATTACAGCAAGGTTCTGGGCTCGTTGCTCGGTGCAGCGGCACTCGGCTTCGGCGTCGCGGCGCAGGCGATCGACATCACGGGCGCCGGGGCGACGTTTCCCTATCCGGTCTACGCCAAGTGGGCGGAAGCCTACAAGGCGAAGACCGGCATCGGCCTCAACTATCAATCCATCGGCTCCGGCGGGGGCATCAAGCAGATCCAGAACAAGACGGTGGATTTCGGCGCGTCCGATATGCCGCTCAAGCCCGAGGAACTGGACAAGGACGGCCTGCTCCAGTTTCCGACCGTGATCGGCGGCGACGTTCCGGTGGTCCACCTCGAGGGCGTCAAGCCGGGCGAGCTCAAGCTGACGGGCCCGGTCCTGGCCGACATCTATCTCGGCAAGATCACGAAGTGGAACGATCCCGCGCTCACCAAGCTCAATCCGGGCGCCAAGCTGCCGGACGCCGAGATCACCGTCGTGCACCGCTCGGATGGATCGGGCACGACGTTCATCTGGGTCAATTACCTGTCCAAGGTCAGCCCGGAATGGAAGCAGAGGGTCGGCGAGGGCACCTCGGTCGCCTGGCCCGCGGGCGTCGGCGGCAAGGGCAACGAGGGCGTCGCGTCCTACGTTCAGCGCGTGAAGGGCTCGATCGGCTACGTGGAGTACGCCTACGCGCTGCAGAACAAGATGACTCATGCGCAGGTGCAGAACCGCGAGGGCAATTTCGTCGGCCCGTCGTCGGAGACGTTCAAGGCCGCGGCTGCGGGCGCGCAGTGGAGCAAGGCGCCCGGCTACTACCTCGTGCTGACCGACCAGCCGGGCAAGAATTCATGGCCGATCTCCGGCGCGACCTTCATCCTGATGTACAAGACGCAGGCGAAGCCGGACACCGCCAAGGAAGTGCTCAAGTTCTTCGACTGGGCCTACACGCCGGACGGTGACAAGCTGGCCGAGTCGCTCGACTATGTTCCCCTTCCGGGGTCGGTCACCAGCCAGATCAAGGACGCCTGGAAGGCGCAGATCAAGGACGGGTCAGGAAAGCCGGTGTATTGAGCGGCGGCGGGACACGCCGCCATCGATCGTCCGCGGCGTTCGCGTGCTCGCGCGAACGCACGATTTTTTTCAGCGGGGCGGCGCCGACGCGAGCCTCGCGGCGGCGAGCGGCGCGCCGCGGATCTTCCGAGCGCGAGAGAGCCTCCACTGGAAACGAGCTGATTCATGGCAGCGACCGCCGGCACCGTACCGACTATAATCGACGCGCCGCGATCCCGTGCGCCCGCAGGCGTCGCCGAGATGCCCGACCCGAAGCAGAAGAGCGTCCAGCTCCAGGATCTGATCTTCAGGGCCGTCGCCCGCTTCTTCGCGTTCTTCGTGCTGGCGATCCTGCTGGGGATCATCGTCTCGCTGGTCTATGGCAGTTGGCCGGCGATGCAGAAATTTGGTTTCGGGTTCCTGGCAAGCTCCGAATGGAACCCCGTCACCGAGCATTTCGGGGCCCTCGTGCCGATCGTCGGCACGCTGGTCACCTCGTTCATCGCTCTGCTGATCGGCGTTCCGGTGAGCTTCGGCATCGCGCTGTTCCTGACCGAGCTTTCGCCGATCTGGCTCAAGCGTCCGCTGGGCACCGCGATCGAGCTCCTGGCGGCGATTCCCAGCATCATCTACGGCATGTGGGGCCTGTTCGTACTCGCTCCGCTCTTCGCCGACTACGTGCAGCCGTGGCTCATCAAGACCCTTGGGACGGTGCCGCTGATCGGCGCGCTGTTCAAGGGACCGCCCCAGGGCATCGGCGTGTTCACCGCCGGATTCGTGCTGGCGATCATGGTGATCCCGTTCATTGCGTCGGTCATGCGCGACGTGTTCGAGGTCGTTCCCCCGATGCTCAAGGAGTCCGCCTACGGCATCGGCTGCACGACCTGGGAGGTGGTCGCCAATATCGTCCTGCCGTACACCAAGGTCGGGGTGATCGGCGGCATCATGCTGGGCCTGGGCCGTGCGCTGGGCGAGACGATGGCGGTGACCTTCATCATCGGCAATGCGCACCAGTTGACGGCGTCGATCCTCCAGCCGGGCAACAGCATCGCCTCCGCGCTGGCCAACGAGTTCACCGAGGCCGTGGGCGATCTCTACACTTCGGCACTGATCGAACTGGGGCTGACCCTGTTCGTGATCACGTTCATCGTGCTGGCGCTGGCCAAGCTGCTGCTGCTGCAGCTCGCTCGGCACGAAGGGCGGAAGACCTGATTTCTCCGCACGAGCGACATGCCAACCCACTATTCGCGCCGGCTGTTCTTCAACCGCTTCAACCTCGTGATGTCGCTGTTCGCCATGGCGTTCGGCATCGCCTTCCTGTTCTGGATCCTGATCACCCTGTTCGCCGCCGGATTTCACGCTTTCGGCGCCGCGCTTTTTACGCAGATGACCCCGCCGCCGGGAAGCAACGGTGGACTGCTCAATGCCATCGCGGGAAGCGTGGTCATGGCGACGATGGGCACGCTGATCGGGACGCCCGTCGGAATCTTCGCGGGCATCTATCTCGCGGAATACGGCGGCCGAGGCTGGCTCGCTCCGGCTACGCGATTCATCAACGACATTCTCCTGTCGGCGCCGTCGATCATCATCGGCCTGTTCATCTACGAGATCTACGTGTCCCAGGTAAGCCACTTTTCGGCCTGGGCGGGGTCGTTCGCGCTCGCCCTGATCGTGATCCCCGTCGTGGTTCGCACGACCGAGAACATGCTGCGACTGGTGCCCGACAGCCTTCGGGAGGCGGCGGTGGCGCTGGGGACCCCGCAATGGAGGGTCATCGTCATGGTGACGCTGAGGTCGGTGCGCGCCGGAGTCATCACGGGCGTGCTGCTCGCGGTGGCGCGTATATCGGGCGAGACCGCACCGCTTCTCTTCACGTCCCTCAACAACCAGTTCTGGACCAGCAACTTCAACGCGCCGATGGCCAATCTGCCGGTGGTTATCTTTCAGTTCGCGATGAGTCCTTACCACGACTGGCAGGAGCTGGCCTGGGCGGGCTCGCTTCTCATCACGCTCGCCGTGCTGCTGCTCAACATCCTGGCGCGCGTGTTCTTCCGGCAATCCGCGCCCAAATAGCGTTCGACCCTTCTCGAGGCCCATGAATCTCGATATTTTCGCCCCCCGGCCGGCAGCCGCAGCGCGGGTCGAGGCGCCCCTGGCGACCAGGATCGCGGTCCGTCATCTCGAATTCTTCTATGGCGCGTTCCACGCCCTCAAGGACATCAGCCTGGAGATCGCCGATCGTCGCGTCACGGCTTTCATCGGTCCCTCGGGCTGCGGCAAGTCGACTCTGCTGCGGACGCTGAACCGCATGTACTCGCTTTACCCCGGCCAGCGCGCGGTGGGCGAGATCGTGTTCAACGGGCGCAACATCCTGGATGCCGGCGTGGACCTCAACATGCTCCGCGCCAAGGTCGGCATGGTCTTCCAGAAGCCAACGCCGTTCCCGATGTCGATCTACGACAACATCGCGTTCGGCGTGCGCCTGTACGAGCGACTGAGCCCGCGGGCGATGGACGAACGGGTCGAATGGGCGCTTACCAAGGCGGCGATGTGGGACGAAGCGAAGGACAAGCTCAAGCAGAGCGGCATGGCGCTCTCGGGCGGGCAGCAGCAGCGGCTCTGCATCGCCCGGGCGGTGGCGGTCAAGCCAGATGTCCTGCTCCTCGACGAGCCGACCTCGGCGCTCGATCCGATCTCGACCGCGAAGATCGAGGAGCTCATCAACGAGCTCAAGTCCGACTACACGATCGCCATCGTGACTCATAATATGCAGCAGGCGGCGCGAGTGTCGGATTTCACCGCCTATATGTATCTCGGAGAGCTGATCGAGTTCGGCGTTACCGACGAGCTGTTCCTGAAGCCGAGACGCAAGGAAACGGAAGACTACATCACCGGCCGATTCGGCTGAGGCCCGATCCGGGCCGGGAGTGAAATGTGAACGAGCACACGACCAAGCAATTCGACATCGAGATGGAGGCGATCCGCTCGGGCGTCCTGGCGATGGGCGGCCTGGTGGAGACGCAGTTCCGCCGGGCCGTCGAAGCGTTGCGAACACCCGGGGACGTCGACGCGGTCTCGCTGGTTGCGAGCGACGAGCAGGCGATCAACAGGATGCAGATGGACATCGACCAGCAGTGCAGCCAGATCATCGCCAAGCGGCAGCCGGCGGCGATCGACCTGCGGATGATCCTCACCGTCGTCAAGGTCGTGAACGAGCTCGAACGCATCGGCGACGAGATCAAGAAGATCGCCTACAAGGCGCAGCAGATGCAGCGGCCCGAGCAGCTGACCTCGGTGCGCCTGCACGACGTCACGCGAGCGGCCGGCATGGCGGAGGAAAACCTCCAGCTCGCGCTCGACGCGTTCGCACGGCTCGATGTCAACGCCGCCGCGGACGTGATCAGCAGGGACGAGTCGATCGACGCGGCGTTCCTGGCCAACCTCCGGCAGCTCATCAGCTACATGATGGAGGATCCGCGGACGATCTCCCCGGCGCTCGAGATCGTGTTCATCGCCAAGTCGATCGAACGCATCGGCGATCACGCCAAGAACATCGCGGAGGATGTCGTGCACGTGGTCAAAGGCAAGGACGTGCGCCACGCGACGGCGGAGCAGATCCGCGCCGAGGTCGCCGAGTAGGGCGCCGCACGATGATGCCCTCCATTCTCGTCGTCGAGGACGAGCCGGCCATCCAGGAGCTGTTGCGCGTCAATCTCGAGGACGCGGGCTTCGCCGTGCGGACCGTGGCCGACGCGGAAGGAGCGTCGCGCGAGATCAAGCGGGCGCTGCCGGACCTTCTTCTGCTCGACTGGATGCTGCCCGGTCAGTCCGGCCTCGCGCTGGCGCGGGGCTTGCGCGGCGAGACACGCACCAGGGACCTGCCGATCATCATGGTCACCGCGCGGGCCGACGAAGCCGATCGGATCGCGGGGCTCGAAGCCTTGGTCGACGACTACGTAACCAAGCCTTTCAGCCCGCGCGAGCTCAAGGCGCGGATCAAGGCGGTGCTCCGGCGGCGGGCCCCGCAGGCAGCTCAGGAGACGCTGGTCGTCGGGCCGCTCAGGCTGGATCCGGCGACGTATCGCGCCACCGCGCACGACGCGCCGCTTCAGCTCGGCCCGACGGAGTTCCGCCTGCTCAAATTTCTGATGGCGCGACCCGAGCGCGTGCACAGCCGTCCGCAGCTTCTCGATCAGGTCTGGGGCGATCACGTCTACATCGAAGAGCGCACGGTCGACGTGCACATCCGGCGCCTGAGGCTGGCGCTCGAGCCGTCCGGTTGCGCGCACATGATCGAGACCGTGCGCGGCGGAGGCTATCGCCTCGCGGCGCCGCGCTAGAGGCACGCCGGAACGGTCCACGTTGTCCCCGATCTGGCGCCGTGGTCTCCTCGCCCCGCTCGCAGTCGGGCTGATCGCGCTTGCCGTCTGGGCCTTTGCGGGCGGCACCGCGGCGCTCGCGGCCCTCGCGGTCGGCGCATTCGCGATCGTGCTCTGGCATCTCGCCCAGCTCAACGCGCTGACTCGCTGGGCGGGCGGCGCGCTCGAGGAACCCGTCCCCGAGGGCCGGGGCACGTGGGCGGCGGCCTACGCCGCCCTTTACCGCCGCGTGCGACTGCGCTCCGCCAGGCAGCGCGACCTCCGGCTTGCGCTGGACCGCTTCGTGAGCGGCGCCGAAGCGCTGCCCGAGGGTGTCGTGGTCCTCGATGCCGCGAACCGCGTCCAGTGGGCCAACCCGCGGGCGGAAGCCCATCTCGGCGTCGCGCTGCGCCAGGACGCGGGCGCACCCATCGTGAACATCGTCCGCCAGCCGGCGTTCGTCCAGTACCTCGCGAGCGGGGACTTCAGCGAGCCGGTGGTGATCGAATCGCAGCGCGAAGCCGGAACGACGCTCTCGATCCAGGTCGTCCCGTTCGGCGTGGAAGAGAAGCTCCTCATGAGCCGCGACATCACTCGGCTGGAAGCGGTGGCGAGGCTCAGGCGCGACTTCATCGCCAACGTGTCGCACGAGCTGAAGACGCCGCTCACCGTGGTGACAGGCTTCCTCGAGACGCTCGCCGACATGCGACTCGAAGCGAAGCAGCGTCAGCGCTACCTCGCGCTGATGACCGAGCAGGCGCAGAACATGCAGCGGCTGATCGACGATCTCCTGACTCTTTCGTCCCTCGAGAGCGAGCACAGCGTGCTGCAGGAAAACGAATTCGCGATCGTGCCGCTGCTGCTCGAGCTGTCTTCGGACGCCAAGGCGCTGTCGTCGGGGCGGCACGAGGTCACGCTCGAGATCCAGCAGCCGGCCAATGTGGTCGGCAGCCGCGACGAGCTCGCGAGCGCCTTCGGCAACCTGGTGAGCAACGCCGTGCGCTATACCCCCGAGGGCGGCCGCATCGCGCTCGAATGGCGGGCGACGTCATCCGGCGCAGAGTTCAGCGTATCCGACACCGGTATCGGCATCGCCGCCGAGCACATTCCCCGACTCACCGAGCGCTTCTATCGCGTGGACCGCAGCCGCTCGCGGGCGACGGGCGGCACCGGCCTCGGGCTCGCGATCGTCAAGCACGTGTTGATCCGCCACCAGGCGGAGCTGATCATCGAAAGTGCGCCGGCGCAGGGAAGCCGGTTTACGGTAAGGCTGCCGGCGCGGCGCATCAGGCCCGTGGCCGAGCGCTCCCAGGCGGAGTCGGACGACCCAACGCTCACGCCGCGCTAGTGCGTCGCGACCGCGACGCGATGACTACCAGTAGCGCATGGCCGCGCCGAACAGGCGCTTCAGATCGTCGCGCGACACGTCCTTCGGCGCGTTGCGGATCACGCGCCATTGCGGCTCGGCGCCGGCAGCAAGCGCCTCGACATCGGCCGCGTCGAAGCCGAGCGCGGAGAGGCCGTTCGGGATACCGGCCGCGCGCATGAGCTCGATCACGCGACCGGCGAGCGCTTCACCCGCTTCGGCGGCGTCTCCCGGTCGCACGTCGGTCTCCGCGCCCAGAGAGCGTGCCGCGTGCACGTGCCGCTCGGGCGAGCAGCTCGCGGTGTAGCGCCACACCGAAGGATTGTTGAGCACCACCGCCATGCCGTGCGGCACCAGAGTCTTGCCCGCCGGATAGCCCGGGAGATGGAAATTTTTCACGAGGCCCGACACCGCATAGGACAGGCCGTGCGGAAGATGGCAGCCGGCCGCGTTGAACGCGATGCCGGCAAGCATCGCCGCGTACATAATCTCGGTCCGCGCCTCGCTGTCGCCGGCATCGTCGACGGCGCGCACCAGATACCGGCCCACGCCCTTGAGCGCTTCGGTCGCGAGCCCGTCCGAAAACGGGTTCGCGCCCTGCGAGACCGGCCGGCTCGCGCCGCGCGCCGGATTGAGCCGGCGGGGCCACGGTCTCGCGGTCAGCGACTCCAGAGCATGGCTCATGCAATCGAAGCCGCTCGCGGCGACGACGTTGCGCGGCAGCGTGGCCGTGACGGCCGGATCGATCAGCGCGACCGACGGAATCATGCGCCGCGAGATGATGCCGGTCTTGGCGTTGATCTCGGTCAGGTTGAAGATCGCGATGCCGGTGGTCTCGGATCCGGTCCCCGATGTCGTCGGGCAGGCGATGTGGGGTTTCAGGGCGCCCGGCACCTTCTGTCCGCCGCCGATGGGCGCATTCACGTAGGTCATGAATTCGGCGGGATGGCTCGCATACAGGTTGGCGGCCTTGCAGGTGTCCATCACCGATCCGCCGCCGACCGAAACGTAACCGTCGAAGCGCCCGTCCGCGGCGAAGCGCGCGGCGGCCTGGAACGAAGCGGTCGTCGGCTCGACGACGACTTCGTCGTACACCGTCGTGCCGACGCCTGCGGTCTCGAGGGAGGCTTTCACGGTGGCCACGTGCGGCGAATCGCGCAGGGTGTGGTCGGTGAAGAGCGCCACGCGCTCGAGCCCCAGCTCGCGCGCATGCTCGCCCGCTTCGGCGAGACAACCCGCCCCGAAGGTGAACGTCGGCATGCCGACGGTGAACGCGCGGTCGCTCCCTTCGGAAAGCGCGAAATCGGCGTGGCAGCAGGGCATGGTCGTCACCTTTGCATATTCGAATCGACCTACAGTTGGAGATAGCGTAAACGCATAAACGATCTTCCTTGTCGTGCCGGACGAGCCTACCCCTCAGCGGTCGGCGAGAATCATGTCGGAAGCCTTCTCGGCGATCATCACCACGGGAACGTTGGTATTGCCGGAAACGAGCGTGGGCATGACGCTGCAGTCGACGACGCGCAGGCGCTCGAGTCCGTGGACCCGCAGGCGCGCATCGACCACGGCCATCGCGTCGCCCGCATCGCCCATTCTGCACGTACCGCTCGGATGGAAGATCGTGCCGCCGGTGTTCCTGGCGAATTCGAGCAGGCCCTCGTCCGAGCCGGCTTCGGGTCCAGGCCGGTATTCGCGCCTCACGTACGGCGAGAGCGCGCGGGTCGCGGCAAGCCGGCGGGCGAGGCGGATGCCTGCGACCAGGGTCTGCCGGTC
>Ga0079220_10000262_pt1 | contig 12172 bp, 9 predicted proteins | sample GAAS100_FD_75071 | JGI IMG/M metagenome (GOLD analysis project Ga0079220, IMG submission 75071) | Agricultural soil microbial communities from Georgia to study Nitrogen management - GA AS100 | ecosystem: Environmental > Terrestrial > Soil > Agricultural land | place: USA: Georgia | collected... | reverse complement strand
AGGTCCTGCTCAAAATCCCTTTGGATTTCACCTTAGACCTAGAGGTTTTTACGTACGTAGCCCGTTGCTTCGCCCTATGTCGTAGGCAAGGCGGTACATGACCTCAGAGGTCAACGGAAGATAATCGGCTGGCCAGCGCCGGGGGCTAAGAGTTGAAGCCAGAGGTGTTAAGGCCACACAGAATGGAGTTGAGGCTTATTTCGAGCGGCTCCGGAGCGTAGCGAAGCGGCCGCAATTTCGGGGTGGTGACCGATGTGTCTTGCGCAGAAGTGGGGGAGGCGGGAACTTACAGCGGTAGGATGAGCCGACCGCAAGAATTGCAAACGATCGACTTGCTTGCGGCGGCCAGAAGCTAGCGGCCCTTGCGGCGTCGGCGAACAGAGACGGTGTGCTGTTTACCGGCCAGCGAAGAAGCAATCATATCCAGATATCGCCCGCACCTCTTACACTGCCAAACCTCAAAGCTCTTGCTCTTTCGGTGTTCGACACCAGTTCCCGCGGGGCAGACCGGGCAGTGTATCGTCTTGGATGGCATACTACGAACCGTATCGCGGATAGCAGATCGTGCTTGCGCGTGAGAAACGCGGCGAAGGTGCCGCGAAAGGATTCGCAAAAGGATTAAAGATTAGGTACTCGGGGTATACATCTCCTCAAGAGGCGGCCCACGAGCCCTCTTGAGTCGAAGATTCTACAGGCACGGCAATTTGAGTGCGCCTTTGCTGAGCCAGCCGAATTCGATGCGCAACGGCAGGCGAAGCGAACTCCGTCCCCGCCACAAAGCGCATCAACGGCCCAAAACTCCACGCCGCGGCAGCCCCGACAAAATGCAATCCGGGCAGGGACGTTTCAAATCCGTGGTCCAGCACAGGGCAACCGGCAACGCGGTCGATTTTTTCCAAGATTTGCGCGGACAGAAACGGGTAGTGCGCGATGTCCACTTGATAGCCGGTACCGAGAAGCGCGTGATCGAAGACGCGCGCAGAGCCGTCACTCAGTTGAAGCCGCACGCGATCTCCCTGCGGTTGAGCCTGCACCACGAAGCGATCCGTGTGGATCCGCACATTCGCCGCGCGCGCTTTCACCCAGCATGAGGCCGCTGGACGAATCGCGCGCGGTCCCCACCAATCCTGCATCGCGCGGGGCAATCGGCGGAACAGATGCGGCCGCTGCACCAGCAGACTTACCCCCGCGGGGCCTACGTCGGCCCGTCCATAAAACATCGGCGCCACGAGTTTGCTGTGCATCCAGCGGCGTTTTATTCCCAACCAGCGCACCACCGGCTCGCGAATCAGCACTTCCACGCGGGCTCCAGTTTCATCGAGCAGGACGGCTGATTCGAGAGCGCTTTGGCCGCCACCGATAACGGCGACATCCTTACCTCGGAATTTGCTCAGGTCCTTGTGATGCGACGTGTGTGATGCCAAACAAGCGGGCAAATCCGCGAATGGCTTTGGTATGCGGGCAAAAGGAGCTACGCCTGCGGCGACGATGATGCGGGCTGCGCACAAGGATTCTCCGTTGCCAAAGCGCAGGCGAAATCCGTCCGCGGCATGTTCCACGTTGGAGACCAGGCGAGAGTCGATCGGCAAATCAGCCTGGCGCAGAAACCACTTGCCATAATCAACGAAATCGTGGAGCGGAACCTTTTTTGCCATGTCCCGGCGGATAAAATCGTCGGTGACCGTGGGAGGCACTTTGACGACGAAGGGGCTGCCTTTTTCTCTTTCGTAATTATCGAGTGTAAAGCGGCCGTGCGGGTCGGAGATATGGGAGGCCACTCGAGGAGATCGCAGAAGCATTCCCGCAGGCATATGCCGTTCCCAAAAAGACATCGGCTCGCCGATGACTCTTATGTCTAGACTCAAGCGGCGCAGGTGAGCCGCCACCGACAGGCCATAGGGACCAGCACCCAAAACTGCAACCTCGCATTTATCCATGGGGATCGAATGCTCCTTCCTGTGTCGAAACTCGATGCCAGCTCATCTCGCCAGCACAAATAAGCTGAAGCCGCCCAGCAAACGAGCAGTGAAACCTGCACTGATGGCGGAGAGCAGCATTCGCGGCCAACGCATAATCCTGCCCTTCACTCCGACAGGGAAATCCACGCCGAATGGCGCATAAAACCAGTCAACCACATCGTAGCCTTCGTCCGTTAGACTCTGCAGAGCCAAATCGGGGGTGAAGTAGTGGAGGTGGCCGTAGGTTCGGCGACGCATCATCAGGCCGTCAGCCCGCAGAAGAGCCTGTACCGAGAGGTCCAAGGGAAAATTGAAGATTTTGTCGCGGGCGAGCGGTTTCAAACGACGCAAAAAATCAAAGTAATCCTCCACGTGCTCCACGACATCCAGGATCAAGAGCAAATCGAAATATGCGTCGGGCTCCTGGAAAATATCGGCCATTTTGAAGTGAAGCCGGGGATTTTCGCGGCTCTTTGCGAGCTCGATGGCCTGGGGCGAAATGTCGTATCCGGAGAAAATACAATCGCGAGTCAGGTTACTCTGCAATTGCCTGAGCACCTCGCCGGCGCCGCAACCTACCTCGCCAACTGTATGCGCCGAGAGTTGATGGCGACGCATTATGCGCAGTACGTGCCGGGCCTTCCAGGCGGAAGCGTAGACATGCCAATCCGGATTTCTCGCAAGATGTTCGCCGTTGACATAAACATTTTGGGACAAGGCGAGGTTCTTCAGCAGCCGGTGTGAGCTAGGTCCCAGCGAAAAAGGTAGCGAGTCATTTTGCAAGGACGAAGAGGCTATAACCGCCCAGCAAGCGGGCGGCAAAATCCGCGTTCAGCGCGAAGCAAAAGCTTCTGGGCAACTGTAGAAGTTTCCGCGCGACGCCGGAGGCGCGGTGCATCGAGCGCGGCACGTAGAACCAATCGAGGATCTCGTAGTCCTCGCCGCGCAGAGCCTGAAGGAAGGTTTCCTTGGTGAAGAAATGAAGGTCGTCGGTGGATCGCCGACGCGCGGATAAATTTCCTTTGCGTAAAACGGCTTGGGCGGAGAGGTCCAGCACAGTGTGAAAGAGTTTGTACGCAGCGAGCGACTTTGTTTCCCTCAAGAAGCTGAAGTAGTTCTCCTGGTGTTCGAGAACGTCCAGGATAAGCAGCAAGTCAAAATGGGCATTCGCTTCGAGACGAATGTCCGCCAGGCGACACTCCAGACGATCGTTCTGGCGGGTGCGGCTCATCTCGATGGCTTGTGGCGCAATGTCATATCCAACGAAACGGCATTGCAGATCCATATGCAGCTGCAATTGCCGAAGCACTTCGCCCGTGCCGCAACCGACTTCTGCGATGAGGCGGGGCGCGAGGCCACTTCGCTGCAGCATCTGGCGGACGCAGTTTGCCTTCCACCGGGAATCGTCCGTGTGCCAATGCGGCACTTTCTCCAGGTATTCGCCGGTAACGAAGCCGTTCTGAGGCATGTAAGCTTTCTGCTGCGACTACGGCCAGGGAATTATGGCTGCGGCTTGATTTGAGAACCGGCTCTCGCGGCCTTTGGCATCCACTGCCGTCACCAGATAAAAGTAGGTATGCCCGCTCTGGGCCGTAGGATCGCTATAGTTTGTCATGCGAATCAAAGATGGCTTCAGTTTGGTATACGGACCTAGCGGTTTGTCTGACCGATATACGTTATAACCAGCCACCGCGGATGGGCTGGCATTCCATTGCAGAGCGATCGTATGCGGACGAGGCGGGCCGGCCGGCCGACTCTGGAGCGCATCGCCGGTCGGCAGAGCCTGCCTTTGCGATTGGGAACGTTCCGGCCTTTGACGCTGGTTCTGGCGGCAGCCTGACGGCCACGCCGCCAGGAATCCCAAAAGAATTGCCCAGGATATGCCGGCAGCGCCGGATCGAAGCTTTGGCGGCCATCGGTTCACGAAGCGGTTCCCCAGAAGGGGTCCAGTGTACCGAAATTCGCACGCACCTGGAGGGTATAACTGGGGGAACTGCTTTTTTGGATACAAGGCCCTTCGTGTCAGTTACAGTCATGTTTTCGAACAGGAGCATACTGTCCGCTAATTACCCTTGTTGCCAGTTGTGAAGCGGGGGTTGGTTGCGGAGAATCGCGATACCAGGAGAGTGTTGAGCGTGCGTGCTGGCCATCTCACGTGGATAAGAATGAAGCGGCAGTGGCCGCTGCTCTGCGCTTCTGTCTTCGTTCTGATCATGCCCGCTCGGATTCAAGCGCAAAACTGGTCCGGAATCATCGATCGAAGCCGAGCGACAAATTGGTCAAACGTCGGGATAACGTCAGGCATTCCGAACCGCACCACGATCTGCGCCACACTCAATCCGGGGGCAACTTCGGCGCAAATTAATTCAGCCATTGCGAACTGCCCGGCAAACCAAGTCGTCTTTCTGAACGCGGGTACATACGCGCTGGCTGCGGGAATCAACTTTAACGGGCACAGCAATGTCACGCTTCGCGGCGCTGGTCCAACCCAGACGATCGTGCAGTTCACGGGAGGAGACGCCTGCGGAGGCAACGGCGGCGACGTCTGCCTGATCAGCAACCCTTTCTACTGGAGCGGCGATGCGGCGGTGCTCCCCGGCGGCGCGCGCGCTTGCGGTTGGACCGGCGGCTACTCCCAAGGCACGACGCAAATCACCTTGAGCAGTTGCGGCGGAACTCCACCTGTCGGACAGTTCATTATCCTGGACCAGGCCAACGATGGTTCCGATACGGGTGGTGTCTACGTCTGCACGACGAACTGCAACGTGAGCGGCAGCAACGACATAAACGGCCGCGTGATCAGCTCGGTCCTTCATAGCCAGCAGCAAGTGGTGATGGTGACGGCGGTTTCCGGCAGCGGCAGCGGGCCGTACACGGTGACGATCTCCCCCGGTTTGTATGCGAACAACTGGCGCTCCACACAGGCGCCCGGGGCGTGGTGGCCGGGCATGGTGTCGCTCGATGGCGTCGAAAATATGACCCTCGACCACAGCTCTACCGGGGCTTCGTACAAATCCGGCGTTTACTTCGTCGATTGCTATCAGTGCTGGGTAAGGAATATTCGGTCGATCAAGAGCGTGCGCAATCATGTGTGGTTTTATCAATCAGCCCGGGATGTGGTTCGCGACAGCTACTTCTATGACACGCAGCGCGAAGCGGAAGAGAGTTACGGCACGGAAATGGTAATGACTTCCGATAATTTAGTCGAGAACAACATCTGGCAGAAGATCGCTTCTCCGCTATATGCCGATAGCACTGAAGGCACAGTATTCGCTTACAATTATACGGACCAGAACCTATTTCTGCCGGCGCATATCGCGATCACAAACGTGGCGCTGCTCGGTAGTCTCGGCGTGGTAACGGGAACTCTTACCGATGGTTCGGCGCCTATCATCGGCCAAGTTGCGTATGTCAGCGGAACAGCCACGGGCGGCGGACTATTCAACGTTCAAGGCGCGCTCGTCGCCGCCGTCACGGGATTCGGAAGCGTCGGAGCTTCGGGTACGATTTCGTTCGCGCTCAGCGGGTCAAACCTATCGGCTACAGCGGACTCGGGAGTAGTGACGGTCAATTCCCAATGGCAGCAGGTCTCCTATGCCGAACATGGCACGGGAAGCCAAATGAATCTCTTCGAAGGCAACAGCGTAAACGGCTTATCCGCAGACAACTATTGGGGCACCGGAGGTGTAAACACGTTCTTCCGAAACTATTCTCGCGGTTGGCAGACCGGCGCGAATGAAAACACGTTGGCTTTGCAAGTCTATGCATACAACCGCGGCTATAACGTGATCGGAAACGTGCTCGGCAGCTCGGGCTATCATACGCAATACGAATCTTCGGGCTCAGTCGGGTCGCGGACTTCGTGCTGGACAACGATTTATGGCCTGGGCTGGCCCGCCAGCGGCACAAGTTGCCTGCAGCTTACAAACGACCCGCTCGTGCGCAGCACGCTCCTGCGCTGGGGAAACTACGACACGGTAAGCGGCTCCGTGCAGTGGAATTCGTCCGAGGTTCCCACCAGCGGAGCCGCGTTTATCAATGGCAATGCCGTCCCCGCGAACCATACCTTGCCGCCCTCGTTTTACCTCTCGACCAAGCCTGCGTGGTGGGGATCGGTGCCGTGGCCGGCAATCGGGCCGGACGTTACCGGAGGAAATATTTCCGGCGTAGCCGGACTGGTGTACTCGACTCCCGCGCAGACCTGCTATAACCAGACGCCGCGAGACATCAATGGCTTGCTGCTCTTCAACGCCGACTCTTGCTACCGGCAGTCGCTGCCCGCTCCCCCGACGGGACTCAGCGTGATTATTAATTGAAGTGAGCCTGCCTTGCGCGGCGATCCGTCGCTGACGTTAAGGTTCCCCGCAAAGCCACCTTCACATTACGATCTAGGCTCGGAGCAAAGGATTTCCCAGGCCCGGATGACCGGCAAGACACGTGTGCCGGAGCTGATCGCGTAGCTCACAATCTCTTCGAAAAACTCGGGAGTGCAGCCCCAAGGCGTCGGGTTTTTGCAAACGTCGTGCGTGGCAAAAATGAGCCACCCTCGAGCCCGGCGATTCCGATCGATGAGATCCTTGACCGCACCGGGGTTGTTGCGGCTTTTTTCCAGGAAAAAGGCGCGAAGATAATTGAGATCGGCGCCGCCGTCATTGAACGTCTGGCCTCCGCCTCGCGCGCAAATGAAATATTTCGCGATTCTCCGTTTGGTCAAGGCACGAGGAGGGTTGATGGGATATGAGAGGGTTTTGAAAGAAGCTCCGGCGGCGATTTTCGCGAGCGCCAATTGGTTTTCTCTGATGGAGTTTTCGAAGAGCCTTGTTGCTGTTTCCCAAGCGTCGCAGTGCGCAAAAGTGTGACATCCGAGCTCATGGCCTTCATCCAATACTGCCCTGGCGTCCTCGGCTAAAAACATTTCGCCGGTGGGCGCCTGTTTTCCCATGAGTCCGAAGGAGGCGTAGAAAGTGCCGGTAACACCGAATCGTTTCAAAATGGCTCCCCCGGTATGCAGAGCCGATCGCGGGAAATCGTCAAAGGTGAACGAAATAATCGGAACTGTCGTCTGAAACTTGAATGGACGCCGCCACGCAAACCGGGCTACATCTCGTACATACCGGCTTCGAACGCGGGTCCACAAATCACCGGGAGTCATGGTTTATCGTCCTTGTCCTGTGCTCAAAATTCCGGGGCCGGATCCTCGCCGTCGATCCGGCCTCTGAACCATGTGCCGCCATACCCGCTCATTCGGGAGGATGGGAAAGGGCCATAGGTTCGGCTCGCGCATCCTTGTAGCCGGGCAACACGGATTCCCGGAGTCTGCGCCACGGCACCATCTCCTGCAAGAGCCCGGCGATCTGATAGAGCGGCGCGCATCCCCGATGCAAAAGGATAACGGCGCCGACATAGAGAGTCGCAAAAACGAACGAGATCAGGGCGATGTGCATGGCAGCTTCAACCGCGCCTGACGACACGCCGAAGCGGAAGCTTTGCGTGATAATTGCCGTGGCGCCGCCTGCCATCGAAGATGCCAGGACGTATCTCCAGGCCGACGCCACGATCGGGCTAATTGCGAGGTGAATAGGTTTTCCTGCGTACCAAAAGGCCGGAATGGTGAGGATCCAGAATGACGCAGTCCAGGCCAGAGCCACTCCGGAAGGTCCCCATCGGAGGCCCAGGGCAAAAAGCGACCCCGTAACGATGAACTCCACCACGCCCCAGCGAAACCAGCGATCCGCCTTGCCAATCGAAAGATGAATCCAACCGTGCGTGGAGTAGAGAAACATGATGCCAATGCCAGGGCCAAAGTAGGTGAAAATGCGGCCCGACTGCTCCCACCCCGGGCCCAGCAGCAGTCGAATGACGTCTTTTCCGATGAGGGTCAGCTCTGCGCCCACGCCCATGCCCACAAACGCAGTGATGGCCAGCGTTTTCAGGAGTTGACTCCGATACTGAACGGAATCCTGCTTCAGCCGGCTTAGTGCAGCCACAGCCACATTCGACAGAGGCGCCACCAGTTGGCCGGCGGAAAGAGCGAAAAGATCGTACGCTTTCTTATAAAACCCAAGAGCCGACGCCTGAAAACGCCATCCCACCAAAAGATTGTCCAAATTCCGGGAAGCATAATTGACGGTAAAACGACCGTAAACGTGCATCGCGAAACGCATGGCTGCGGCGGTTCCGGGTACTCGCCCCGGGGGCGCGGGAATCCACCTGCAGAGATACCAAGCGCCCAAGGACTGAAAAAATGGCAAGGCGATCGCCCCAATCACCAGCGCCCAGTAACCCCACCCGGCCGAGGCGAGAACAATTGCAACCAGCAACGAACCAGCCCGCGCGATGACGTCGTTGGTGGAAATCGCGGTGAAACGCATGGCCCTGTTCAGAAGCGCCAAATGGAGAACCGAAGTGCTGGTGGCTAGAATGGTCAGAGACATGGCGGCGGCGATTCGCGCCACCAGCGGCGCATGATAAAAACGCGCCAAGAGCGAACCGGCGGCGGCAAATGAGATCGTGAGAAAAACGCCTACGGCGATGTTGATCCAGAAAAGATTGCTCGCCAGACGATGATCGATTTCGTCCCACTGAATGACGGCTTCAGTGAATCCGTTCACGCCGAAACTCACCAGAAGTAAACTGAACGTGGTCACCATCGTTACCAGGCCGAAATCCGCAGGCGTGAGCAGACGGGCGAGGATCATGGTAGACATCACCTGGATCAACACGCCCACGCCGCTGGAAAAAATGGTGACGCCCGCGCCGCGCACGGCCAACCGGCGGACGGGAGTTTCGGGAGGACAGAAGACGCCGCTGGGATCGAAGGGTCTCACAATTGTTCCCTAACGCAATCGGAGGCAGCGAAATGCTGAAACGCCGGCTCCGGCTCGACGCGATCTTCGAGTTCATCCATATCCGCGTGCAGCTCTCCCTCAATTACGGAAGGCCTTGAAACGGCAATGACCGCCAAAAGAAAAACGAACCAGATCGGGTTCAGCTCCCTGATTCCAGACTCGGTGATGTTGTAAATCAGCGCGGCGACAAAAAACGCGAGCATGAGGCTGCCGGCCACCTCTCGTTGGCGAACGGCCGCTAAAATCTTTCGATAGCCGGCCACCAGAACCGCGGCGAAGAGCGCTACTCCGACCCACCCCAGATTCAGGAACACTTCGAGATAGCCGTTGTGGGCCTCATTGGGATGCCACCAGTAGATGCTCCACATTCTCTGCAGCCGGGACCCCAGCCAAAAGCTCTCGAATCCTGTTCCCAGGAGCGGGTTTCCGGTCATGTCCAGAACCAGGTTCCATATTGCCGTGCGACCAGTTAGCGTGGGATCCCGCTCGACGATGGAGAGGAGCTCGGGCGCAACGAAGATGGCGCCGAGCGATAGGCATAGAAAAGCGACCACGAGGATATGGACTACCGCGCGCTTGCGGAAGAATGCCCACGAATTTGTGCCGACAAGCAGCACTCCGGCGGCCAAGGAGCAGGAAAGTGAAGTCATGGAGTTTGTGATCCAAAAGAGCCAGCAAGCCGTGGCCAGAAGGATAGCCTGCGCAAGGGTCCGCCGCCTGCGGTGCGGCGCATCCGTTGTCTTCCGTAACTCCAGGATCTGCCAGAGAGCCGCGAGGCCGAAGATCATGGTAATCATGCCGAGCGCGTTTTTGTCTGTGGTGACGCCGGTGTAGATCGTATTCCAGACGCCACTGAAACCGCCGGGCCTGTAGTCACGGCCGAGATCGCCGTAGTACTTGATAAACAAGGCAGAGAGCGGAAGCACGAAAAAGCCCACACGCGAAAGCAGCCGTTTAAGGGCGTCGAACGGATGGGCATCCGTGACTACAACGAGCACCACAGCGAGTTCGCCCACGGCCTTGATCCAGCGCCGGAAGGCGACATCGCTGTAGTCGGACCAAAGGACGCTCACACCGCAATAAAGAAAAAAGAGCAGGAGCGCCCGATTATTACGCAGGAACGATCCGACGCGCCGGCGTCTGCAGAAGAGCACGACGAAAGCGGCCATCGACAGGAGCAAGAAGACATTACGATCGAGCGGGCTGCCCTCCAGGTAGGTGTCGGCCGAACTCGGCGGGGCCATCTGCAGCCAGAGCGAAACGGGTCGCGATGCCTCGAGGAAAAGCCAGACTACGGGGATCCACAGGGCCTTGGAAGTGCGGAGGGCCCGATCGTGATCCAGAGCGAGTAAGCCCAGGATGCCAACGCCGTAAGCAAGCGTCGCTATTGCCGCAGACATTGAATGGCTCGGTAATATTTCTTCAAGAAGGCCTGGTGGACCGGAAAGGCGTTTGTCATCTGGAGTCGAGGAACAAGCGATGGAAAAGTTCTACGGTAAGGAGGGTGTGGATTTCCGTCGTGTAGTTGCGATCGCCTTTGAGATGGTCGCGGACCATGGCCTGCAGCGCTTTGGGCTCGACATATGGCCGGGCCAAACTTCGACGGTCGAGCAACATTTCCTGAACGTAATTCGAAAGACCGTTGCGGTACCAAACACGAAAATGAGAGAACTTGTGCCTGCCTAGAAAGAAACGTTCGAGCCGAAGCGGCGAGAGAGCGTGATCGAGCTTTGCCAGCCACTGAGGCATGCCGTAATCGTAGGCGTATTCGGCCTTGAACGTGAACTCGAGTGCACGTCGCGAGAGGGCCGCGGTTAAACGACTGGAATCTCCGGCGAGGCCGCGATCGGTGGGAATCCTGAGAAGAGCCGCATTTCCTTCGGCGATCAACCGCAGGCTCTCACGCTCATCGGCAAAAATGCCGTCCTTCGCGATCGTTGCGTTGGGCGCGCGGAACGCGGTTTGGACCAAGTCGTTGTCGAGAAAAGGAGAACGGAGCGAGAGTTGTGTTTGCTCCAGCGCGAGCAGGCCGTAGTGGTGCCAAGGAACCTGCCGAAACGCGATGAATGAGAGCGCATGTCCCCGGGCGAGCTGGGCATACGCCTGTTTACCCGCGTGGACATGCGAGAGGAATTCAGGCCGGAACAAGCCTGGGGCCGGCTCGACGGGTTTGAAGGCCACCAGGCGACGCAGGATTTCACCGCCGTAATTGCCGGTCATCCGAATCGGCGCGATTTCCGAAGCCTGTTCGTTCAGATAAAGATCGGCGGAACGGCTGACGCCGGTGCACCCATCGGTAAGATAGACGGCCCGCTCCGCATAGTGGGGGAAGCGAGACAGAAACTCTTTGTCTAGTGGGATCACATCGTAATTCTGCCCACAGGCTTCGGCTACCTGGCGCGCCAGCCGGACGTCGTGACATTCGCGGAACATTCCGCCGAACGAATAGCAAGGCAGCGATCCGGGAACGGCCTTCTGCCACGCCATGATCATGCGGGTATCCAAGCCTCCGGTGAGCGAAACACCCACTCGCTCGCGAGCCTTGAAATATCGAGGAAGGTTTCGCGCAAACGTATCGCGAATCTGGTGATAGTAAGGTTCCGGTTCCAGCCGATCCTGGTTTTCCCATTCGTGGGCATGGAAGTAGAAGCTCTTTCGATCGATCTGGCCATCGCGAAACACCCAGGCAGAGCCGGGCGGCAGGACCTGCACGCCTTCGAACAGGGTGCGATTCTCCAGCACGCAGCCACAGGCGACATACTCGCCCAAGCTTCGAGCGCTTACGGCGCGGAGTTCCGGGCGCGCCGCGAGAATCGCCTTGGCTTCGGCGGCGAAATAGAAGGCACTCTTCGACTGGTGATAATAGACTCGGTGAATACCATATCGATCATTGAAGAGTGTGGTCGTACCCAAATTTCGGTCAATGAGCAATCCGTGAAACCTTCCGTTCAGACAACGCAGAAAAGCGGGATTCTCTTCGTAAAGATGGACGAGGTAGGAGGATGCGCTTTCATCAAATACGCGACCGTGCTGCCGCAAACGTGCGGCGGTTCCCGGCTCCGGGTAATCCTCGCCGGAAAAAACCAGAACAATATCGCCACGCTCATTGCAGAGCGGCATGCAGTCGCAGAAGGAATCCTTGTGAGCCACCCACCCGACGTAGACCCCGCTTGGCTCATCGATCCACGTTCCCGAAACGTAGGAGGGCTTATGGCGCAGGCTCTCCAGCATCCGCGTTAACTGCAGCAGCGCCTGAGGGCGTGGAATTTTCGTGACTAAACCAACAATTCCCGGCATATGGGTTCTGGACCGTTGATGGATTCAGTGGGCGAGAAGGACTTATTCAGGAATCTTCGGTCGCCGGTT
>Ga0079220_10000261_pt1 | contig 12175 bp, 15 predicted proteins | sample GAAS100_FD_75071 | JGI IMG/M metagenome (GOLD analysis project Ga0079220, IMG submission 75071) | Agricultural soil microbial communities from Georgia to study Nitrogen management - GA AS100 | ecosystem: Environmental > Terrestrial > Soil > Agricultural land | place: USA: Georgia | collected... | reverse complement strand
CGGTCCGGTGTCGCGCCGTCGAGCGACAGTGATATCGCCTCCACTCCGAACTGCTTCAAGCGCCGGATTTCCTCGCCGCGCAACAACGGCGTGGCACTGGGAGCGACCGACACGCCCAGGCCGAGCGCCCGAGCGGCGACGATGATCGTCCACAGGTCGGGTCGCTTCAGGGGATCGCCACCGGTGAGCACGACGTGCGGTTTGGGATCGCCGAATGCTGCCAGCTGCTCGAGCAGGCGGAGGCTCTCGGTAGCCGTCAGCTCGTCGGGATGCCGCCGCTGGACGGCCGCGGCGCGACAGTGCCGGCACGCGAGGTCGCAGGCGCGCGTCAACTCCCAGTACACCCGCAATGGCGCCCGGTCGAATAGGAGGTTCATGCTCACAATAAGGCCTCGAGTCCATGAAGGCTTCTGAAAGGCCGATTCAGGAGACCTTCACGGTCGGCGGTTTGATTGGGGTGTGGGAGGTCACGTTATGAACTGGGCTCATGCACATCTGGTGTTGAACCACGTTCCCGTGCTCGGCACGTTCTTTGGACTGGCACTGCTGGGGTACGCGCTGATCCGGCGCAGCGATCCTCTTAAGCGGGCAGCGCTCAATGCCTTCGTCGCCATCGCGCTGCTCGCGCCGCCTGTCTACTTCACGGGTGAGCCCGCCGAAGAAGTCGTGGAGCATGCGGCGGGGGTCGCGAAGGATCGAGTTGAGAGCCACGAAGACGCCGCCCTGCTCGCCCTGACTGCGGTGGAGCTGCTCGGCGTGGTTGCCGCGCTTGGCTTGTACGCGTCGCGGCGCGCGCGACCGATTTCGGCGAAGGCCACGGGAGCGGCGCTGATCGTGGCGCTTGCGGCGGCCACGCTCATGGCACGCGCCGCCAACCTCGGCGGCCAGATCCACCACACGGAGATCCGCAGCGGAGTGCAACCGCCGGCCCCGGGCAACGGCGCGGACGACGAGCGCTAGAGAAACTCTCACTGCCCGTTCACAGACGCTTCAGAGCCCGGCGCCTCCATTTCCTGCGTACGCTCACACATGGGAGATCACATGAGCACGAAGGAGCTGGTTGATGCGGCGGTCGAGCACCTTCATACGCGGGCCGGCGTGAAGACCGTATACGGCGAGCCGGTCGTGGTCGACGGCAAGACGATCATTCCGGTCGCGAAGGTCGCCTACGGCTTCGACGGCGGCTCGGGCTCCAAAAAGGCACGGGCGGGTGAGGCCGGCAAGGAGGCGCCGGCCAGGACAGGGGAAGGCGTGGGTGGGGGTGTGGCCGCGAAGCCCATGGGCGTCGTGGAGGTCACTGACGAGGAGACGAAGTTCGTCGCCTTCGGTCAGACCAAGAAGCTGGCGTGGGCCGCGGCTCTCGGTTCAGCCTTCGGCGTCCTGGTCGGCCTCCTGCTCGGAGGGCGCCGCAAGGGTTGAAGCTTCGCTTCAGTCGTCCCGCGTCTTGGGATGGCTCAGCGAGTACACGTACGCCGCGACGGCGCGGACCTGCTCCGGCGTGAGTTTCGCGCCGCCCATCGGCGGCATTGCCGCCGGCGATTCTTTGGGATTCGGGACCCCCGTCTCCACGAGGCCCACGATGAACGCGTAGCTGCCGTCGCCGTTGAGCCACTTGGCATCGGTCAGGTCGGGGGCGAGCCCGGCGGTTCCCTTCGCGTCCTGACCGTGGCACACGGCGCACGTGCCGCCCGCAGTCTTTCCGTGGAACACGCTGTCGCCCAGGGCGACCATGGCGGGGGTGATGGAGTCCGCGCCCGCCGCGGCCGGCTGCTTCGCCGGCTTCGCGGGCGCCTGCGCGGCCACGGATCCTGTCGCCACCGCGAGCAGCAGCCCGCTCAAGACGGCTCCACGACCACCGATCGTCGTCATCACGAGGAACTCCTTCGCCCTAGAACACCAACCACGCGAGCAGGTAGAGGGTATTGTTGTCCGAAGCGTTGCGCCCGGAGCCGTCGTAGTTGTTGCTGGCGCCGTTGAACTTTGTGTACACAACATACTGCGCCGTGAGCCGGGTGTTGAGCCACGGCAAGAAGTCGAGCTCGGCGATGAGGCCGTTCGAGTTCGGGCTGCCGAGGCGGCTGCCGGTCACGGGACCGGGGGCGTATCGCAACGTGTCCGCACCACCCGTGGTCGAGAAATAAGCGAGCGTGGCGCCCACCCGCCCCGCCGTGTAATAGGACCCGTCAACCTTGAAGGTCTTCAGCGTGTTGGTCGCGGTCGCGACCTTTGCGCTGTCGAACGATGCCGTGAGCGTTTGCTGCTCGTGGATCCAGGTCGCGTGCGCCGTCGCGTTGCCGCCGGCGATTCTGCGCTCGTACTGCGCGTCCACGGCGACGTCCGTGTAGCGATCGGTGGGACCGGTGACCCCCGTCGGGAAGAGCCGGGTGGCCATGCCGTAGGTGCCGAGCTCGAGGTACTGGCCGCGCCAGCCGTGCTGCAAGGCCAGCCGCCAGTAGGGCGCGACCCCCTTGAGAGTGGTGTCCGCGCTCGCGTCCGGCGGATGCGGGCCACCCTGGAACGCGGAGCGATACACAGAAAACTCACCGTACACGCGGTTGTCCCAAAGGGCGTAGGCACCCAGACCCGCGGTCCGCTGCCCCAGGATGCCGTCGATCAACGTGGCCGCGGCCGGTGCGGGGGCGACAGCGGACGAAGCCCAGGGGAAGCCCCAGGCGGGTGTGCTGTTCCAGACGTCCTGCACCGTCGGGTTGTTGTTGAGTGAGAAGCCGTAGATCAGCTCCTTGGCCCCGAGCTTCCCATGGTTCGCATAGCGGACGTCGAAGTTGTCGATCCCGAACGATCCGTCCGGTCCGCTGTAGGTGAACTGTAGGAAGGTCCCCAGGCGCGGCGTGATCTCTTCGCCGAGAAACAAGCTCAGCTGGTCGGGAAGCTCGACGTTGGTATTCTGCGTCCCCGGCTGGGCCGCCTTGGTGCGAGTGACCGACGTCATGACCATGGCGGAGACGGGCGGGATCAGATCGATCTTGAGCGAGCGCCTGGCCGTGTCGCCCGCTTCCACCACCTGGAGGCCGGTGAGCGTATAGCCGTTGAGCTTGAAGCGCCGCCCGAACTGCGTGAGCTGCGGGAACGTCGTGTGACACACGTTGCACGCGAGGCCTGTCTGGCGGGTGAAGCTCGGGATCACCTCGCGGTGAATCGTGTGGACGTTGACCACGAGTCCCTTCGCCGCTCGCGCGTCATTGCGCACGAGCATCGCCGTTCCCGTGAGCGCCACAATCGTGATCAGCCCCGGCACCATTCTCGAAGTCATTGCTCCTCCAGGCGAAGTTCGGGCGGTTAAGACTCCGCTGACGTTAGAGCGAACTTCATGAAGACAGACATGGGCGATGCTGAAGAAAACTTCACGAATGGTCGCCGTTACAGATCGCTACGCGAGAGCTCGTTCAGGGACCAGGAACGCCCGTCGTGAAATAGGACTCCCATCCCAGCCCCCGTCCAGGATCCCGGAACCACCACCTCGCGGCATCGGGTTGCGACGACCCGGCCGGACCGTCTTGGGAGGATCCTATTGCGGCCATCCTGAAGACCTCAGGCAGAAGTCACGAATGTCCGTTCATCGATGAGGAAACCCTCGGCTGCGTCTCATGACCGCTTCACGGACGCCCGCCCATCGTCCGCCAGAGCAGGTCGGCGCGGACCTCGGCGAGGGGGACTCATGTCATGGCAACCGATCGTAGTCGGTGTGGACACCTCTCCCGAGGCGGCCGGTGCAGCGGCGGTGGCGTGTCGCCTGGGTGCCGCCGCGGGTACCAGCTGCCACCTGGTCCATGCGGCAAGTGACGTCTGGGGATCCCTCCAGCCGGATGAGGGCGGGCAGGAGCTACAGCGCGCGCTGATCGACGCCGCGCGCATCCGTATCGCAGCCGTGCTGAAGGACCTGGTCCCACGCGAAGTGGTCGGCGGTCTCTCGATCCGCATGGGACGCACGCCCACGGTGTTACGGCAGGCGGTCACCGAGCTGGGAGCGGAGCTGGTCGTGCTGGGCGGGAAGCACCATTCGGCGCTGGGGCGCTGGCTCGGCGGCAGCACGAGCTTGAGCGTCGTCCGCACGACCCATGTGCCGTTGCTCGTGACGGTCGGCTCGCCACTCACGCTGCGTCGGGTGCTGGTCGCGGTGGACGGCTCCGGCGCTGCCCCACCGACCCTGCACGCCGCGGAGCACGTCGCCTCCGCCCTCGGTGCCGAGCTACGGGCCCTGAGTGTGATCGAGCCGTTGCCCGTCATCCCCGAGGTCACGCCGCCGTACGACAGCGCGGCGTATTACTCGCTCGCGGAGGAACAGCTGCAGCGGGACGTATGGAGCCGAATTCGCACGCCGGATGTCGAGCGGATCGTTCGCTACGGCCAGCCGGTCGAGCTGATTCTGCGGGAGGCGACCGAATGGCGTGCCGACCTGCTCGTCGTAGGCTCACATGGCCGGGGCTGGGCCGAGCGCGTGCTCGTGGGGAGCGTGACCGAGCAGTTGCTCAACCACCTTCCGACCTCGGTGCTCGTCGTGCCAACGGCGATCGCCGTCGCGGAAGCGGAGGAACCAGGTCGAGCGGACGCAGCGCGGCCCCTTGTGGCGATCGCCTGAACGCCCGTCAGGCGACCGGTCTGGGCCGCGCCAGCAGGGTGCGTCTCCGGCGGGCGAGCGGATAGAGCAGGCTTGTAAGCAGCGAGGGGCGATACAGCCGGCGGAGCCACGCCCGGGGGTCGGGGGTGCGGTCGAGAAGCCACAGCAGGCCCGCGTACCCCCGCTCGGCGAGCGTCGCGTACAGAAGGCGGTTCACGACACCGGCCCGCAAGATCCCGCCCAGGCGTCTTTTCCAGAGACGGTCGTAGTCGTCGACTTGACCGCTCACCATCGCGCGCGCGGCAAGACTTCCCGACAGCATGGCGTACCGCATGCCAAAGCCCCACAGGGCGTCCTGAAAACCGGCCGCCTCGCCGACGAACAACGTACGACCGCGCCGTGCCGTCGTCGGGACGCTGGTGTTGCCCGCGCCGCCAAATCGCAGCGGGTTCCGCATGTCGAACCCCACGTGCTCGCGAAAGAACGCCACCGTGCGCTCGAGGTAGCTCTCATTACCGCGGAAGTCCGCGAACATGCAGGACGCCACGGTTCCGCGTCCGCGGACCACCAGGAGATACGCGTACCCCTTGGGGGCCAGGCGGTCGGAGAGCACCGCATACGCGCCATCGGCGGCGGTCGTCTCGAAGACGTGCCCGACCACGATCGCGTCCGCGCCGCGCGGTCCGTGAGCGACGATGCCGCTTTCCGGATGGTAGGCCTCGCCGAAGCGGATCTGGACCCCCCGCATCAGGGCTTGCCGCTTGAGGGCGGTATCGAGCGTTCCGCTGCTCGAGCCGCGACGGACGAGGTACAAGAACGGCCGCTGCGACCGATACGTGTGCGCGCGCCAGCGCGGATCGAACACGATCACTTCCCGAACAGGCGTGTGATCGAAGGTCGGGTCGATGCCCAGCGACTCGAGCTCGTCGAGGACGTCACCCTCCGCCGACCAGTTCTCGAGGCCCTCGAAGTCGTCATGAAACCGATGGCCGACGTCAGGCGAGCGCTCGTACACGATGACCTCCCGTCCGGCGTGGTTCGCCGTGAGTGCGGCGGCCAATCCGGCGGGACCGGCTCCGGCGACCAGGACAGGAGATTCGAGCGGGGGCACTTTCATTTTCCGTTTCCCAGCGTCACGGTCTCGCCGTCCCGGGCGACCTCGACCATCCAGCCGAGGCGGTCGTGGATCGTCGCCGCGAGGCCCGCGGCCGCCTGCGGCTCCCCGTGCACCAGATAGGTCATGTGCGGCGGCTGCGTAAAGCCTCGCAGCCAGCGTAGCATTTCATCCTTGTCGGCGTGCGCCGACAGCGCGTCGATCCGCTCGACCCGAGCTCGGACCGGTACAGCCTGGCCCAGCATCTTCAGCTCCGTGGCGCCATCCTCCAGCGCCCTGCCCCGCGTCCCGGCCGCCTGAAAGCCGACCAGGAGGACGGTGGTGGCGGGGTCGGGCAGCCGCTGCGCCAGGTGGTGGAGGATCCGGCCACCCGTCGCCATACCGCTCGACGAGATGATGATCGCCGGCCCGCGCACGGCGTTGATGGCCCGGGACTCGGCCTCCGTCCGCGCGATATGGAGATGTTGCGGTGACAGCGGGCGATCACCCGAGGCGAGGGCCTGGGCCATCTGCGCGTCGCAATCCTCCGGGTGACGGCGATAGATCTCGGTCACCTCGATCGCCATCGGGCTATCGAGGTACACGGGGAGTGCGGGAACCGCGCCCGTTTGCTCAAGGCGGTGCAACATCCACAGCAGCTCCTGGGTGCGGTCGACCGCGAATGCCGGCACGAGGATCGTGCCGCCGCGAGCGACCGCGGCGTGGACGACGCGGGTCAAGTCCGCCTCTGCGCCCGTCGCGTGTTGGCGGTCGCCGTACGTCGACTCGAGGACCAGCACGTCCGCAGCGGGCACGGGATCGGGATCGGGGAGGATGGGCCGGTCGTAGCGACCGAGGTCGCCCGAGTACACGAGCTGGGCGCCGGCGCCGTTGAGCTCTATCGTGGCGGATCCCAGGATGTGTCCCGCCCGCCGAAACAGCGCCGTGAGTGGCTCGGCCACCTGCAGTGACTGGTCGTACTCGCAGGGCTGCACCAGACGGAGCGCCGCCTGCGCGTCCTGCTCGGTATACAACGGCAGCGCGGGGGAATGCTTCGAGTACTGATGGCGGTTAGCTCGCTCGGCGTCCGCCTCCTGCAAGCGGGCGGCGTCGGGGAGCACGACGCCCAGCAGGTCCGCGGTCCCCGAGGTGCAGCAGATCGGCCCACGAAATCCCTGACGCGCGAGCAGCGGGAGGTAGCCCGAATGGTCGATGTGCGCGTGGCTCAGCACAACGGCGTCGAGGTGGCGCGGGTCGGCGAGCCGCGGCTCCCAATTCCGCAGCCGCAACGGCTTCAGTCCCTGGAACAGACCGCAATCCAGCAGGAGACGACGGTCCCCGGCGGTGACCAGGTGCATCGAGCCGGTCACCGTCCCCGCCGCGCCGAGGAACTGGATCGTCGTCACGCAGGGGGAACATGAGGGGAATGGCGGTTTGTGGCGAGCGCGGTCGCGCCGTTACGGCCAACCCCAGTCGAAGCCGGCATGGAACAGTGGGTCGAGCTGAAAGCCGTGCTCGAGGCTCGTGCCCATGCTGTCACTGACGTCGATATGGTAGAAGAGCGTGGTCACTCCGAGATGCGCGCTCAGGCGGCCGTGGAGGGGGAACGCCGATCCGAACGACAGCGCCGTGGCAACCTGCGCCGGGTCGCCATACCGAGCGTAGGCTGTGCCGCCGTGACGGACAACGCCGGCGCCAGCACCGAGCCAGAGTCGGACCCGGCCAGGCGTGCCGGGGGAAAGATCGTACAGGGCCTGTGCGCTGATGGTCAGCACACTCGCGGGCGTGCTCGCCGCGGGACCGGCCGGCGTATTGCCCCCTCCTACGGAGGAGGACGTCCGGGCGAACTGGAGTTGGATGCCGGCGCGGTGCGACAGCCAGACCCGCCCTTCACCGCCCCACCCGATTCCGCCGAGGTCACCTGGCGTGTTCGGGAGCGCAGTCGAGTAGTAAGGGGCCGGGTCGAAGGAGCCGAGGGGCGTGTAGGCCGTGAGGAGCGGGCCGAGCTCGAAGCGAGCCTGGCCTGGTGCCGACGGGGGAACGACAGCACCGGCGGCGACGAGAACCAGAAGGCACGAAACGGGACGCATCAGCATTCATGATACCCTGGCGCCCCGAATCCGCGTCACAGCCTCGATGCGCCCCCGTAGCGCGCCACCTGTGCCGCATGCATCTTCGCCCGCTCATCTCCGCAAGGAGCCGAGGTGGAGCGTCCACGCCTGCTGCCGACCAGTGCGGCCGACGAGTCGTTCGGCGGTATCACTTATCACCTGGATGGCGAGCTCGTGCCGGTGCTGACGGTCGAGCTCGAGAAGCGCCACGCCGTGTACTTCGAGCACCATGTCCTCCTGTGGAAGCACCCCGGTGTCACCATCGGTCTGAAGTCGATGAAAGGCGCGTTCAAGCGGATGATGGCCGGAGTCCCGATCTTCATGACCGAAGCGACCGGCACGGGCCAAGTCGCGTTCAGCCGCGACGGGGCGGGCCACATCACGCCGATTCACCTGAAAGCGGGCGAAGAGCTGCACGTGCGGGAGCATCAGTTCCTCGCGGCGAGCGGCAACATCGACTTCACCTTCGAGCGGGTAAAGGGCATCGCGAACATGCTATTCGGCGGCACGGGGTTTTTCATCGACAAGTTCCACGGGGCCACCGGCGACGGGATCCTGTGGCTGCACGGGTACGGCAACGTGTTCGAAAAGGTGCTCGGCCCCGGGGAGATGATCGACGTGGAGCCGGGCGGGTGGCTGTACAAGGACTCGCACGTGCGGATGGAAACCAACCTGACGCGGCTGGCTACTGGCTTCCTCGCGGGGACCAACATCGTGCTGAACCGCTTCCACGGTCCCGGCCGGGTGGCAATTCAGTCGATGTACCTGCACATGCCGACGGAGGAGTGAGGGGCGGCGCTATGTCGTTGTCGAGTGCCCGAGGAGAGAGTCGAACTCTCACGGGGTTGCCCCCGGGGGATTTTGAGTCCCCTGCGTCTGCCATTCCGCCACTCGGGCGTGTCTACGTTTTGGGTGGGATGGCCCGTTCCCCGTCCCGCTGCTTGGCCAGCAGCCGCTCCGCAAAGTCCAGCCGTTCCTCCACTTCGCTCAGTCGGGTCTGAAGCTCCTCCCCACCGCCGCCGCCCAGCTGGCGCTGGGCCTCCTCCACAGCGCGGAGCCGCTGCTCGATGTCGTCGAGCCCGCGTGTCAGGTCGCGCAGCGATGCCTTGCGCGGCCGCGGCAAGCCCCCCGCGCCTGAGTCAGCTCCTCTGGAAAACGCCTTCGCCAAGGAGGTCACTAACACGATGAACCCGACGCCGATGGCCCATTCCGGGATGCCGAACATGCGCCCCCCCCTCCTCCGAGGCGGTGAACTTAGCGCCTCGACGCCCGGGGCGGCAGCCTGCACCATCTGAGCGCCTGCCGGGTGTCAGACGTCACAGTCTTGCCGACCGGAACGCGTCATGATATGTCGTATGCCCGTTGCGCAATACTGGGCCCGCGTCCGGCCCCACGCTGACTGCCCCTTGCGTCGCGGCGCCTGGTACCGCGTCGTCGAGATCACCCCTGTGGAAGCGATCGTGGACGTAAACCACCGATTGCTCCACATCCCGCGCGCGTTCGTGCAAATCCTGCCGCTCCGTCCCCCGCTCTGGTCCGTCATCCCAGGAACCCAGGAGAAGGACGATCGTGGCGGGCAGAAGCTGCTGGCGGTGTGCCCGAGCTGCTGCGCCCGTACCGTGTTGCAGAGTCGGGCCGCGACGCTCCGCTGCCCGCGCTGCGGCACCGTGTCCGCCGTCGCCTGGTCTGATTCGGAGTGGCGCGCGTTCGAGATCCGCTCCGGCCGGCCCTCGCCCGGCATGCTCGCCAAGGCCCGAGCCAGCGCCCTGCGGGCGTTAGCTACGGCGTTCGGACTCCGCGCCTGATCGGCCGCGGTTAAGGCGGCTATGGTGATGTGAACGGAGGCGACCCGGGGGACGCGGCCGCGTCCCTCGCGCTCAGGGGTTGGGTCGGCGGCGCGGGGCAGGCCGTAGGCGGGGGCGCGGAGCGGGCATCTGGCGACGCTCCTCGCGGCGATGACGGACCAGCTCGGCCACCCGCTCCTGGAACCGGCGCCGCTCCTCCTGATAGCGGGCGCGCTGCACCGGCGTTAGATACCCCTGCATCTCACGGTCCTCGTCCCGATTCACCTGCTGCAGCGCCTGCTGGTTCTGCTGCTGCTGGCTCATCAGTTCGCGCACATGATCCTGATTGGGCGCTCCGGAAGCGAGCTCGGCATTCAATGCCTGGCGAGTCTGGCGCTGACGCGCGCGGATCGGCTGGCGCTGGGCCTCGAAGCGCTGCTCGGTCGCGTCCAGCTTGCCAGCCTGCTCGTCGCTCAATCCCAGCGTCGTGCGCACATGCTCGGTCCAGCGCCTCCGGATCTCCTGCCGCAGCTGCCCGGCCTCGACCTGGTCCCCGGGCGCGGCGGCTCCCGAGTCTTCGGGCACCTGCGCCGTGAGCGCCGGCGTCACCACGAGTACCAGGATCCAGGCGAGCCGTTTCATCATGCCTCCAGCGACGCGAGCAGCGCTCGCAGCTGTTGCGGAGTGAGATCCTCCAGGCCGACCTCCTGCGCCGACACGGGCTCGACGGCAGCCGGCTGGCTCACCGTGTTCAGCAAGGCCCGGAGCTGATCGGCGGACAGATCCCCCAGGTCCGGCATCTCGGTCTGGGCGACGTCGCCGGCGGGTGGCCGGCGCAATACACCGCGCGCCACGATGCCGGCGCCGGCGAGCAGCACCAGCGCCGCCGCGATCCGCAGCCACCCCGCGGGGATCTGAGCCCACAGGCGGCGCGGCGCGTGCTGCTCCGCCCGCAGGCGGGCGACGACCGCGGCCGCCGTCCGCTCCACGTCGATGCGCTCGGCGGCTTGCGCACCTAGGTGTCGGGCGAGTGCCTGCAACTTGGCGTCGTTCAACGTGGCGTCGTCATTCATTTCACGTGCTCCTTCAATCGCTTCACTGCATGATGATAGTGCACTCGCGCCGCGCCCGGCGTCGTTCCGAGTGCCGCTGCAATCTCTTCATACTCCAAGCCCTGTTGCGCCCGCAACAGGAAGACTTCACGCTGTAGCCGCGGCAGCTGTCGCAGCTCGTCCCGCAAACGTCCTTCCGCCTCGGCCGCCACCGCCCGCTCGTGCGGGTCTCCTTCGGAGGAGCGGAGCTCCTCGGCGAGCGGGACGACGTGGGCGCGCTTGGCCCGCCGGTGCGCGTCCTTCAAGACATTCCCCCCGATCGTGAGCAGCCAGGTGCGAAACCGGCACTGCCCGCGAAACGAGCCGAGCGCGCGGAACGCCCGGATGAACGTCTCCTGCACCACGTCGTCCAGCTCCGCGTCGGGTGCCCCCGCCCCCGCGAGAAACCGCGCCAGCGCACGGGTGTGGCGGCGGACCAGTTCGGTCGCCGCCTGCTCGTCACCGCCCTGCCAGGCGGCGATCAGCGCCGCATCGGTGAGGCTCTCGGCGGCGGCGACGGGCTCCGCGGGGGGCATGCTCGGTATGGTGGACGTGGGAGATACCGGGAAATTAAGGCGGAAGTCGGTAGAGGGGTCTACCGACGAAGGCCTCTACCGTCCTCTACCGACTTCTACTACCTTCCAGTTCGAACGCTCGTTCGAATCTGTCATGCGGCCATACGACCAGCGACTCGACCAATTCCTGTCCCGGGCGGCGAAGGTATTCGCCGACCAGGGCTATCACTCCACGACCATGCGTGACCTCGCGGCCGCGACCGGCATGTCGCTGGCCGGGATGTACTACTACGTGCGCGGCAAGGAGGAGCTGCTGTACCGCATCCAGGAGCGCTGTTTCACGCGGGTGCTGGCGGGCGCCGAGGCGGTGCTCGCGGGCCTGGAGGAGGCCGAGCCGGCCGAGCGCCTGCAAGCGTTCATCCGCCATCACGTGGCGTTCTTCGCGGCGCACATGGCCGAGATGAAAGTGCTGTCGCACGAGGCGAACTCCCTCACCGGCGAGCGCCAGCGCAAGGTGAACGCCATCAAGCGCCGCTACGTGGATCTGCTGGAGCGGCTCCTGAAGGACGTTGCTCCCGACGAGCCCGCGGTGGAGCGGAGCGCGGCCACCTACGTGCTGTTCGGGATGATGAACTGGATCTACAACTGGTATGACCCGTCGGGCGCGCTCGATCCCGAGCGCCTGGCGGGGCTCATCGCGCGCGTGTTCATCGGCGGCTTTGCCGAAGCGCGCTCCACGGTACACGGAGGCTGACGGCTCATGGCTACGATGACGGAACCGAAAATCGAGACCAAGACGCTGGTGCGCTATATGGTGGAAGGGGGCATCGCGATCGTCGAGCTCGACGACCCCCCGGCGAACACCTACACCTACGAGATGATGCGGCAGCTCGACGAAGCGATCTTGCGGGCGCGCTTCGACGACGGCGTCCATGTCATCGTGCTGCGCGGCCGGGGGGACAAGTTCTTCTCCGCCGGCGCCAACATCGGGATGCTCAACACGGT
>Ga0079220_10000259_pt1 | contig 12187 bp, 11 predicted proteins | sample GAAS100_FD_75071 | JGI IMG/M metagenome (GOLD analysis project Ga0079220, IMG submission 75071) | Agricultural soil microbial communities from Georgia to study Nitrogen management - GA AS100 | ecosystem: Environmental > Terrestrial > Soil > Agricultural land | place: USA: Georgia | collected... | reverse complement strand
GGCAGAACCGTAGCCTGGCTCAGATCCAGCACCTGAGCTCCGGCGGGAATCTTCACCTGAGCCTCGGGACCCACGTCGGTGATTTTGTCGCCCTGCAGAATGATCACCTGCTTGGCAAGCATGGTGCCGTTCTTGCTGTCGAAGAGATGGCCCGCCCGTACGGCGATGGTTTGCGGCGGCGGCGCGCATTTGTAGATGCCGCCATCAGAACCGACGCACGGCGGCGTCCCCGCGCCGCGCCACGGCGCCGGCGGGGGCTGTACCTGCGCCCAAACGGCGATAGCGCCCAGCAACAGCGCACCCAGCGCCATAATCGCAAATCTTCGGCCAAATCCTCGCTCAGCTTTATGGTTGTTCATCTCGGCTCTCCCTGGTAATGGGGCGGAGTCTAGCCCCCAAGGTACCGGCTGTCAATCGAACGCGTCACAGCACGAGTGTGGCTACGCCCGTCCCCAGAAGCGCCGTGGCCCAAATCACGTCCACGTTCAGCCATGTCTTTCGCAGCACGCCGACCCCGAACTTTTCAAAAATCAGGAGTGCGACCGCAGCACTCACCAGCAGATACGAGGCTGCATGCAGCGTCGTGGCTGTAATGGCGTTCACGAGTGTGCCGGAGGCGAACGAGCCGTGGGCTGCCGAAGAGTGTTCCGCGTGGGACATTCCCATGAAGATGGGCAACACCATCAGCCCGGCCCCGTGAACCGAAGCCACCAGAAAAGACCACAGCGTCAGTTCACCCATCCCTACGCGCATTCCCGCCCACCGCAAGTGAGGATGCCGAATCAGAAATCGCAGGCCCACCAGGATGAGAATCGCGGCTACAACCCAGCGTAGCTCGGCCGGCGATACGGTGAGACCCGCGAGCGCGCCCAGGGCAAGGACGGCCAGAATGGCCAGAGTGTGGCCCGCGGCAAGAGGCAATAGGGCACGAAACACGGCGCCGCGCCGGTGTTCCTGCAGGCCCAGGGCGACGGCAAAAAGCCAGCCCATGGCCGGGTTAAGTCCGTGAAACGCGCCCAGCGCGATCAGGGCTGTCCATGTTCCCGCGTGTGCGCCAGGCACAGGTCCTCACGAGAAGCAGAAGGAATCCGAAGAAGAGTCGCCACCCTCCAAGCGAACCTGATGGGGCCGCATGGAATCAAATTGCAGGAACAGCTTGGGGTCGAGGCGCATGCCGCCAGTCGCTTCAACGTCGATTTTGGCGAGCCAGCCGCGAACACCATCTGGATAGAACTGCTCATCCCAGGTGCGGTAGAGCGAGTTGGTAAGGTAGACGCGGCGCCCGTCACGGCTCACCTCCACCATCTGCGGGCCGCCGTTCAGAGGCGCGCCGGGATGGTTCGCGTGCGGCTGGCGACGCGCGATGCCGCCCAACTTTACTGAACCTGTCCGCACGGGCTGAAACGGGTTGGAAACATCGTATTGCAAAAGTTCGCCGGTACCCCAGCAGGAAACGTACAAGAAACGGTCATCGAGCGAGAGGTTGATGTCAGTGACCAGAGGCGGGACGGCTTTGAATCCCTTGAGCAGCGGCGGCAATTGCTCCGGGTCAGTGGGTTCTGCGGGGACATCAATTACCTTGCGCGTCTTCCACGAACTGCTGCCATTTGTCTCTTCCCGGTACCACACCCAAATTGACGAGGAAAGGTCCTTGAGGGACACGACCACACCCACGAACCCGTAAGTCTTATTGGGGTCGTGTGCGGGGCGCAGTTCCAGCACCATTTGATATTCGGGCCCGAGGTCCAAAACCTGCTGATGCCGACGCGTACGCAGATTCCAGACGTGGAGGGCATGACCGTATTTGCCGTCAAGCAGCAATGCGGGGTTGACGCCGTTCTCGACCATATTGGGCGTGCCCCACTCGCTGGTGATCATGGTGTCGTGCCCGAGGTGCCACCAGAAATCGTAAGCGAGGTACTGCGGACCGCGATCTTCTTCCCAACGCCCGCGGATCTCGAATGTCTCAGGGTCCAGGACAAAAATCCCTCCGGGTCCGCCGCCGTCGGCTGAGCCGATGGCGTTGATGTAAATGCCGTCCGGCCCGCAGTGCGATGTGTGAGGGCGGCTGTATCCGGTTCGCCGCATCACAGTCTCCGGCTCGATGACTTTCACCAGCCGCGGCTTGAGCGGATCCGGTTTGGTATCGATGATGTGAATGCGCGATGAGCGCAAGCCCGGAACGACCAGATAGCGGCGCTCCATGTGAGGATGCGGAGAGTAAGGGCACAGACAAGAACTGCATGCGTTCCAGCCGAAATGGTGGAGCTCATCACCAGCGAAGGGCATCTTAACTTCGCCGATGATTTGACCGTATTCTCGTGACTCAGGATCGACGTTAACCAGCGACAGCGCGTCGCCAGAACTCTCCGCGGAGGGGTTCAGCAATGAAACGAATGCGAACTTTTCCGGCGTGGCCTGCATGGCCTGTTTTGGCGAAGGATAGAAGGTAGGATCCGGCAGCATTGCCGTTTTCAGGGTAGCCATAATCATTCCTCCCGCTGAAATTTTGGTCGCGCTTACGCGACCTCTTTCCAAAGCCAGGTGAGCGGGGCTGATTCTACACCCGGCGATGTTCAACGCTCTACCCGAGCGTCGCTCCGGGAATGGGTTGTGTCCCGGAGAGGGGAAGCGTAGGATGCCCCCAACCGGTGGTCCGGATCGAGAATTCCGGGGAAGGGAGCAAAGAAGATGAAGAATCAGGCCGATCTCATCCCCACTGTTGTTTTGAAGATGGTCGCGGTCGTGGGCTTTGGGTTGGTGTTGTGCCTTGGTGCGAATGCCCAGGAAGGTGGGACGGCGGCCACATCGGGGAGTGCCCCGGGCGCCAATCCCCAAGGAGTGGTGATGCAGCGCAATGTTTCGCTTCCGCTGGCCAAGACGATCGCGGAAGCCGTGATGGCAGCCTGCGCGGAGAAGGGTTACCACACCGCGGTAGCCGTGGTGGACCGCGCCGGGCAGATCTTGGTGCTGTTGCGCGACGAGCGCTCCGCGCCGCAGGTGGTGGAGATGGCCCGGCGCAAAGCGTACACGGCGCGCATGTTCCGTACGACCACAATGGAGTTTCAGAAGCGCACCGCGGATAATCCCGCTTATGCCGGGCAGCGGATGCTGAGCGATATCCTGCCCCTCAGCGGGGGTGTTCCAATCAAGGTGGGCGACGACACGATTGGCGCGGTCGGGAGCGCGGGCTCTACTTTGGAACAAGACGACGCTTGCGCCAAGGCCGGCGTCGCCAAAGTGGCCGAGCTGCTGAAGTAGGCTGGGAGAGCGTCGAGTTCGGTTTTCGGAAAAGCAACGCTCGCGCGGAGATGCATTCGAGCGACGGTTGCCTGTGAACTTTGCAGCTTCGAGGAGAACGCATGGGAACGAGATTAGATGCCAACCGGCTCGTGATGCTGGGAAGCTGTTTCGCTATCGTGTTCGCGCTGGGCACCGCGGTATGGCCACAGTCGGCCGCGCAGTCCGGTGGGCAAGCGGCGACGTTCAACCTGACGGTGACCGGCCAATCCATGATCCGGTCCGACTTCCGTGCGCACGCGCCGGACGCTTTCCCGAGGATAAAGTCATTACTCGCGGGCGACGTGATCTTCACCAATTTCGAGGCAACTGTGGTGGAGAAGGGGCAGTCGCTCAAGGACGGCAGATTCCTCTCGCCACCCGAAGCGCTCGATGCGCTGAAAGCCCTGGGATTCAATCTCCTGGCTCTCTCCGATAATCATTCCTTCGACCTGAAGGTTTCGGGGATTCAGAATGCGCTGCGCGAGGTGAAGGCCCGCGACATCGCGCATGCGGGGATCGGGAACAACATTGACGAAGCCGTCGCGCCCGGTTATCTCAAGACGCCGAAGGGCACCTTCGCCCTGGTGGCCATGGCATCGGGGCTGATTGCCGAGGGCGGGTCGGCTACGGCCAATCGGCCCGGCGTGAATGAGCTAAGGATCGAAGCGGGCGGCAAGCCGAATGAATCGACCACCCTGCTTCCTCCAGAGCCGGGCAACGAGCCGAACGCCGAAGACAAACAGCGTATCCTGGGAAGCATCCGCGAGGCCCACCAGCACGCCGATCTCGTGGTCGTCTATGAACACAATCACGTTTTCCTGAACCGGCCGTTCACCGCGCTTTTCAATGAAGAGCTTCCCGAGCGGCTGGCGCCGGCGGATTGGCTGAAGAAATGGGTGCACGAAGAGGTGGATGCAGGCGCGGACGTCATCGTGATGCATGGCGCTCCGCTGATCCATGGAGTGGAGATCTATCACGGCCGGCCGATCTTTTATGACCTTGGCAACTTCATTTTTAATGTGCCGCCGACGGATATTCAGCTAGACGAACCGATCATCTGGGAAAGCGTGGTCGCGCACGTGCAGTTCCAGGGCAGAAATTTGCAATCCGTCACGTTCCAGCCGATCACCATGAATAAGATTGGGCAGGGCGAGCCGGATCTGCACGACGAGCACACCAATAACCTTTTTCTGCAGACTCGCGGCTTGCCGTCGCTCGCCACCGGCGATAAAGCCGGCTATATCCTGCAGCGGCTGGCCGATGCTTCGCGCCCTTTCGGCACAAAGGTGGAGATCAAAGGGGATACCGCGGAGATCAATCTTAAAGGCCGGAGTTAGGGGAAGAAGTTCCGAGGAACACGAAAGATGAGTTCACGAGGTGCGACATGACTCAAACCGGTTTTTATCTTCGTGCAGGAGTTTTCTTTCTGGCAGGGGTGGCTGCGGGTACGCTCGTGATGCAGCGGACGGCTGCTCAGGAGAAAAGCGCGAATAACGGTCTCAAGCTGCTGGTCGTGGGAATTGCCGTGAAGGACTATCCGGAATCGCAGAATTTTTACGAAAAGAAAATGGGGCTGAAGACGGCGTTCAAGTTCAGCCCGGATGGCCAGCACACGACCACGTACTACCAGTTGGGCCGCGACTCGTTTCTCGAAATGCAGTCCGCGACGCCCGCGATGCCGGAGGGCTTGTCTCACGTTCATCTTCTGACCGATGATTTGAACGCCACGGTGGCGCGGCTCAAGCAAAACGGCATGGCCGCATCGGCGCGCACCGCGACCACGCCCGGTACGGTGACGGAAACCGGCATGGTACAGCCCGCGAATGTGCGCAGCGCGAACGTCTTCGATCCCAACGGGATCCGCATCGAATTGAACGAATGGCTGCCCGATTCGCTGACCAAGAAAGCGATGGAATCCTGGAAATGAGGGCGCCGCGCGCTGATTCAAGCCGCATCGCGGCGGGCCTGGTCTTTTGCTTCGCGCTGTCGGTACTCGCCATCGGAAGACCCCAATCGGCGCCGCAGAGTCCCGCGCCGCTGCGCATAGAATCCCTGGCGTCTCCCGCGGGAGCCAATAGCTCTGAGCCGCAGTTTACCTCGCAGGGCGGCCACGTGATTTTGAGCTGGCTCGAAGTGAGCGGCGAGCGCGCCACGCTGAGATTTGCCGAGCGCACTCCGTCGAGCTGGTCCAGCGCGCAAAGCGCGGCCGCCGGGACGCACTTTTTCGTCAATTCCTTCGACGTTCCCTCGGTGCGCGCGCTAGCCGATGGAACGCTTGCAGCGCATTGGGAAGAACGGCTAGGCGCCGCCGAGGATTCGGATGCGTCGAGTGTGATGCTGTCGTGGTCCAAGGACCAAGGGCATACGTGGACGCGGCCGGTGAGTCCGCATCACGACGGCACCAAGACCGAACACGGCTTCGTTTCGCTGTTCCAGGCGCCGGGAGCGGGGCTCGGCGTGGTCTGGATCGACGGCCGCGCCACCAATCCCGAAACCGAGTCCGGGGACATGAGTCTTCGCGCTGCCATCTACGATGCCGCCGGAAAGCAGCTCCGGGAGATGGTGGTGGCGCCGCGCGTGTGCGAATGCTGTTCCACCGCCGTCGCGGACACCTCCGACGGAGTAGTGGTGGCGTTTCGAAACCGCAGCGCCGCGGAGGTGCGGGACATTTACGTGACGCGCTTGGCCGAGGGCCGCTGGAGCGCGCCGGCCATCGTTCACGCCGACGGCTGGATGATCGACGCCTGCCCGATTAACGGCCCCTCGATTGCGGCGCGAGGGCGCGACGTCGCGGTGGCTTGGTTTATGGCCAAAGGCGACCAGGGCCGCGCGTTTGTGGCCTTTTCGCACGACGCGGGCCGCACCTTCGGCGCGCCTGTTCGCGTGGACGATTCTGGTTCGCTGGGCCGCCTGGGAGTGCAACTGCTCGACGATGGATCTGCCGTGGTCATGTGGATCGAAAAATCGAGTCCGCGCACACAATTGCGCGCCCGCATCGTGTCGGCTGGGGGGATGCGCTCCGCTCCGGTGAGCGTGGCAGAGACCGAGGGCAGCCGTTATCCGCGCATGGTGCGCTCTGGCGACGAGCTTCTGTTTTCCTGGACGGACACCGACAAGGGCTCACAGGTCCGTGTGGCTCGGGCCCGCCTCACTCCTTAGCGCCAACCCCCGCTTGCGCTGGCTCAGCGAGATGGATTTTGTGGAGGCGGCATTCAGGCCGGGTAATGGTTGGCTGCGCGCTTCATAGCGGTGAGCTTCAGGCTGGCTGGGCAGCCGGCCTTGCGCCGCGGGGAGAAGATCAAGACCGGGACGACTTCTTTTCTTTCTCTTTGTCGGCTTCCGATTCGGCGACGGGCACGCGCCAAATATCTTTGTCGGGCTCCACGCAGCAGATTCCCACCTGGTTTGCTTCCGCGCTGCCTAATTGCCCAATCCATACCACGCGGAAGCGCGCCTTGCGCCAGCCGCGCTTCACCTGCACGATTTCGCCGGGGCCGGTCAGATAACCGAGGCCGTCCAGGCGCGCTCCGCTCTTGCCAATGTCGATCGTGTGCGCACTCTGCACGAAGGGATTGCCGCTGCGATCCACTCCGCGCACCCAAACCTGAATCGTCTTGGCCATGCGCGTCTTGCGGGGATTGGTTCGCCAGAAACCCGCAATCTCGCGCTTGAAGGCGAGGCCCACATTGAGTTTGCCTTCCATTTCCTGTTGGACATAGACCACGCGGGATTCCTGTTCCTCCCGGGTATTCTTGTTCACGACAAAAAGGGACTCGCCCACCTCGACTCGCGCCGAAAGGGTGACCAGGCCGCCGCTGTTATTTACCAGCACCGTGTAGGTGTCTTCGTGAAAGGCGCCCTGATTTTTCGCCCAACCGTAAACCGTCACCGGAACGCGCAAAGATGCGCGCGTGCTGGAACGCTGCTCCGCCCGTGGCTTGATTTTTTGCGCCGATCTGGTCCGCGTCTCTGCGCCGCGAATCTCGCGGCCGCCAGTGGAGCACTTCTCGCTGGCTTCCAGGGGCAATTCGCGCTGCACGCCGTGCAGCGAACACTCAAAGTCCCAGGGGGTCTGCAGCACCTGCTCCAATGTTTCCTGGCGGTTTTCGAGGACCACCCAGCGATCTTCATCGCGATAGGGACACCTCAGCCGAACGGCATAATCCTTCACTTGACGCCCTCGCGCCTCTGCTAGCTTTGGACTCATTATGGCTCCACGTTCGCCGCTTTGGCGGAGAAGTTTTTCGCCGCGTGCTCAGAATGCTGATCGCTGGAATTGCTCGGCCAGGTGACTTCCAGGCCGGTTCCGCGCAGGAGCAAGATCTTGGAATGTTTGACCACGCGAATGGCGAGCAAGTTATTCTCGCCGCTGCGCAGCTCGGCCAATCCTTGTTTTTCCGCGCGCAAGGAATTGTCCGCCTTGTAGAGCACCACGCTGAGATGGTGCTCGCCGGCGATGAGTTTGCAAACCGTGCGGAACGGTTCGTCCACGGCCTCGGTAACCAAGATCAGCGGTGTGCTGAAAATCATTTCATGATCGGAAAAAACGGCCAGGGTTCCGTCGCTCGATTGCGCGGAAATCTCGATGGTCATGGGAATGCCGGCGGTATTTATGGAAGCACGGGGCTTCTCGGCTGAGCCAGAACCAGGACTGGGCGCCGGCGTGGTCTCCGCCGCGGCTTCGGCAATGGCCCCTTTTTGTTCCGGAGCCCGCGCATGCTTTTTCGGCGGCGGCGCCGCCTTGGGCGGCTCGAGCGGGCGAATCGGTAGCTCTGGCGGCGATGTGACCTCGGCGTCGGCCGTCTCAGCCTCTTGCGTATCGCGCCAGAGAGGCAGCTCGGCGGGCGGCTTCGGGGCCGGGTACAAGGCCGCGGGCGCCGGCGGCAAGCTAAGATTGTGCCGATAGAAAACCGCCGCGATGGGCGCCGAAAGTGCCGCCAGCACCAGAGCCGCGACTCCGGCGTAACGCAGTATCTTCGCGGCTGACGCGTTAGGCCCGGACTTTTGCCGCGGCGCCTCCTGTGGCTCGCGCGCCACGCTTTCGAGCGCGGTAGACACGAGCTCACCGTCGGCATATCGGTCTTGCGGATTCCTCGCCAAGCATCGCGCCACAATTCCGTCGAATGCGCGCGGCAGCATCGGATTCAGCTTGCTCGGCGGCGTAATGTTGGCTCTGATAATCTGCGCGCATACGGCTTCGAGCGAATCGCTTTCGAAGGGCCGCCGCCCGGTCGTTAGCTGGTAGAGAACGATGCCCAGGGAAAACAGATCCGACCTGCCGTCGGTCGGATTACCTAGAATCTGCTCGGGCGAGAGATACGCGGGAGTGCCTCGCAGGCTGCCGGCTTGGGAGACATGCGCGGCAAATCGTGCGATGCCGAAGTCGGTCACCATCACGCGCCCGTCCTGATTGATCATGATATTGGCCGGTTTGATATCGCCGTGAACGATGCCTTGCTGGTGGGCGTAGGAAAGCGCTCGCGCCAGCGCGGCACCCCAAGCTAAAGCTTGCTGAAGCTGGGGCTTCCTGGCCGCCAGGTATTTTTCGAGGGTCTCGCCGACGACGTATTCCATCACGAGGTACGGCGCGCCGGAGGTTTCGTCAATGCCGACGTCGTGCAGTTTGACGATGCGCGGGTGGGAAAGCTGGCCGACGATGCGGGCCTCGGCCATGAAGCGGTCACGCCAAGCGGGGTCGGTCAGACCGGACTGCAGGGTTTTGATAGCGACAATACGGCCGATGAGCGTGTCTCGGGCTTTGAAGACAGTGCTGCTTGCCCCCAGGCCAATCGGTTCGAGAATCTCGTAGCGTCCAAGCTGCATGCCAGATTCCCCTCAGCCCTCCGGCGTGATTTCGGACACGTTCGAGAGTAGAGGAGGCTTCAGCGATGGGGAATGGGCCTGTGGTTTGGAACCGCAGGTACGCTAGTACCGCCCTGAAGCGACTGATGTTACTTGACTTGTGGATTGGCGGGCAGATTTATCGCTCAAATTGTCTGCCGGCGCAGGGCGGGGATCGTTTCGGCATCTCCGCGGTCGCCTGATCAGCGGGTCCAAGCGATCCGGCGTACGGCTGGACGTCGGCACGGCTTTCGTCTTCGGGTCGGTAGAACCGGATTGTTCGGAGAATTGCTTGCCGTATTTGGCCCAAATCGCAGCGGCAGCGGAGCGCTCGCATCAGGAAAACCCGCTGGCGCGGCGGGCGCTTCGCATGCTAACCTGCACACCCTCACGCCGCGGCGGGAACCGGCGAAGGACATTCTCTGAAAGGAGCGAGCCAATGGAGTCAACCGAGCCCAAGGAGCTAAAGAAACCAAATCTGCCGAGCGAGGCGATCGAACTCTACAATCTTTTCATCCACGGCGTCATCAGTCGCCGGTCCTTTATCGGCGGGGTGCAGAAATTGGCCATCGCCGGACTGACGGCGGGGGCAGTGGTGGAAATGCTGATGCCGAAGTATGCCGAGGCGCAGCAAGTGGCCAAGAACGACGATCGCATCAAATCCAGCTACGAAACCATTGATTCGCCGCAAGGGAATGGAAAGATCAAGGGCTATCTGGTTCGCCCAGCCAGCGCCGACACGCGAGATGAGAAGCCCGCGAAATTGCCGGGCATCATTGTGATCCACGAGAATCGCGGCCTGAATCCTCACATTGAAGACGTGGCCCGGCGCCTGGCGCTGGTCAATTTCATGGCCTTTGCCCCTGATGGGCTCACCTCTCTCGGAGGCTTCCCCGGCGATGACTACCACGGCGGGCAGCTCTTCATGAAGGTGGATGGCAAGAAAATGTTCGAAGATTTCGTGGCCTGTGCGAACTGGCTGAAGTCGCGCCCCGACTGCACCGGCAAGATCGGCATCACCGGGTTCTGCTTCGGCGGCAGCGTCTCCAACAACATGGCCACGCGTCTAGGACCTGAGCTGGGCGCGGCCGTGCCCTTCTACGGCGGGCCGCCGGCCGATGCGGATATTCCGAAGATCAAGGCGGCGATTCTGGTCCATCACGGTGAGCTGGACACGCGCCTCGCAACCACGTGGCCGGCTTACGACAAGGCGCTGACCGCCATTAATGTTCCCCACGAAGGCTATATCTATCCCAACGCGGTTCACGGCTTCAATTGCGATGCCACGCCGGACCGCTACAATAAGGCTGCGGCCGACCTCGCCTGGGGCCGCACCGTCGCCTGGTTCAACAAGTACGTTCGTTCCTGATCCTCTGATCGGAATGGCCATCGCGCGCACCCGCCGCCGGAGGTCTCCGGCGGCGGAGAGCGCCACGTGCATGCCTTGAGCTTGAGCGCCACTTCCCCAGGAGCGTGTTAGAATGCGCGTCACCAGGGCCTATTCTTCCGGAGGCAGATCATGAAAGTGCGCAATCGGATCGCATCGGATATTTTCTTCGTGCTTGTCGGCGGATTGCTGTGCGTGGGGCTGATCGACGGCAGCTTGAGTTCGGTGGCCCAAGCGCAAAAGACGCAGAGTGCGTCGCAGACACGTGTGGGCGGGGAAGACGAAACCGGCCCCTACGAAGTGGCCAATGGCTGGCCGCGGCCGCTCGGCCATCCCGGATGGACCTGGGGCTCGCAAGGCGGCGTCTTTGCGGAAACGCCGAATCGAATTTACATCGCCAATCGCGGAGAACTTCCCATTCCAGAAAAAGCTCCCGAGGGCTATACGGGAGGATACGGCGCTTTCGGCCAGCCGGCCACGCAGGGCAAGCCGCGGATGCAGCACTGCATTCTCGTGGTGGACGGCAATGGCAAGCTGCTGGAGGATTGGACGCAATGGGACCATCTGTTTGAAGGCGGCCGGGGACCACACCACATCAAGATCAACCCCTACGATCAGGAGAAGCACGTGTGGGTGGTGGACGACATGGTGCAGCAGGTGTTTGAGTTCACGCACGACGGCAAACAACTCGTGCTGACGCTCGGGGAGCGTTTGAAGCAGGGGGAAGACGACAAACATTTCGGGCGTCCGACGGATATCGCCTGGCTGCCCGACGGCACCTTCTTCGTCAGCGACGGCTACGTGAACACGCGCGTGGTCAAGTTCGACAAGAACGGCAAGTACCTCATGGCCTGGGGCACAAAAGGGAAAGGGCCGGGACAATTCGACCTGCCGCATTCGGTGGACATAGACGCGCAGCGCCGCGTTTACGTGGCGGATCGTTCCAATAGCCGCATCCAGATTTTTGATGAAAACGGGAAATACCTTAGCGAATGGGACAACATCCGCCAGCCTTACCACATCATGATTACCAACGGCGGAGCCGCCGACAGCAGGCAATATCTTTGGGTGGCAGACGGGGTCACCAACAAATTCCTCAAGTACGATCTAAGTGGCCACCTGCTGTATTCGTGGGGAACTTACGGTTCGTTCCCGGGCGCGTTCTGGGGCGTGCACCAGTTTTCCATCGATCCCGCGGGCAATCTCTACGCCGCGGAGACATTCGGCGGGCGCACTCAGAAATTTATGCCCAAACCCGGCGCGGAACCCGCGCAGTTGATCGGCCAGCCGGGAAAGATCACGCAGATTTCTTCACGCTAGAGTCAGAATCCGGCCAGGGAAAAACCTCAGGTCTTCGGACGCGAATCGCCCGAAGGATCTGAGCTACAAAATCGCCGCGTTGCCAGCGGTCAGGGATTCGCGTGGGAACTGGGGGGCGCGGGAGCTGCCTGGGTATTTTGTAATCGCTGCTGGACTTCATCCCGCTGCCGGCGGACTCGATCCGCATAGGGGCCATTCGGCGCAAGCCTGAGGTAGCCGTTGAGGTCGTCGAGCAGGGCAGGGTCGTTGCGCAACTGCATGTGCACGTCGGCCAGCAGCAGACGAAAAATGGGATTCTGCGGCTGCAGGTTTGCGGCCGCCTGAGCGTAGGTCTCGGCGTCTTCGGGACGGTCGAGC
>Ga0079220_10000256_pt1 | contig 12272 bp, 2 predicted proteins | sample GAAS100_FD_75071 | JGI IMG/M metagenome (GOLD analysis project Ga0079220, IMG submission 75071) | Agricultural soil microbial communities from Georgia to study Nitrogen management - GA AS100 | ecosystem: Environmental > Terrestrial > Soil > Agricultural land | place: USA: Georgia | collected... | reverse complement strand
TTCCGCGCAAAACGCGGGATCGCAGTCCCGGCGAAAGCCGGGGAGGAAGGAAACCACCTTGTATCGCAGCAGCCCTTACGATCGCGCCAGTCTGATTGCCGATTTCGATTCGATTCGCATCTCCCTGGCCAGCCCGGAGAAAATCCGTTCGTGGTCCCACGGCGAAGTCACCAAGCCGGAGACCATCAACTACCGCACCTTCAAGCCCGAGCGTGACGGTCTTTTCTGCGCCAAGATTTTCGGCCCCGTCACCGATTGGGAATGCCTCTGCGGCAAGTACAAGCGGATGAAGCACCGCGGCGTCATCTGCGACAAATGCGGCGTCGAAGTCACCTTGTCCAAGGTCCGCCGCGAGCGCCTCGGCCACATCGAGCTGGCTTCGCCCTGCTCGCACGTCTGGTTCTTCAAGGGCCTTCCCAGCCGCATCGGCTATCTGCTCGATATCTCCATGCGCGACCTCGAGCGCATCCTCTACTTCGAGGCGTTCGTGGTCGTCGATCCCGGCGAAATGGCCATCCTCAAGGAGCGCCAGGTTCTTCCCGAAGAGGAATACCGCAAACTCGCCTCGGAAAATCCCGGCCAATTCGTGGCCAAGATGGGCGCCGAAGCCATCAAGGAGCTTCTCAAACAGGTTGACGTCGATAAGCTCGCCGACGAGCTTCGCGACAAGATGAAAGTGGATGCTTCGCTTCAGAAGCGCATCAAGTACGCCAAGCGCCTGAAGGTTCTCGAAGCCTTCCGCAAGAGCGGCAACAAGCCCGAATGGATGATTCTCGACGTAATCCCGGTCCTCCCGCCGGAGTTGCGCCCGCTCGTGCCTCTCGATGGCGGCCGCTTCGCCACTTCCGACCTCAACGATCTCTATCGCCGCGTGATCAACCGCAACAATCGCCTCAAAAAGCTCATGGAGCTCCGCGCCCCGGATGTCATCGTCCGCAACGAAAAGCGCATGCTCCAGGAAGCCGTTGATGCGCTGTTCGATAACGGCCGCCGCGGGCGCGTTCTGCGCGGCACCAACAATCGCCCGCTCAAGTCCCTCAGCGATACGCTCAAGGGCAAGCAGGGCCGCTTCCGCCAGAACCTGCTCGGCAAGCGCGTTGACTATTCCGGCCGCTCCGTCATCGTCGTCGGCCCGGAACTCAAGCTCAACCAGTGCGGTCTGCCCAAGAAAATGGCTCTCGAGCTTTTCAAGCCGTTCATCTACCACAAGCTCGAAGCTCAGGGGCACTGCACCACGATCAAGCAGGCCAAGGAAATGGTCGAGCAGCAGGAATCCGTGGTCTGGGACATCCTCGAGGACGTCATCCGCGAGCATCCGGTTCTACTGAACCGCGCTCCCACGCTTCACCGCCTGGGCATTCAGGCCTTTGAGCCGACGCTTGTCGAAGGAAAGGCCATCCGCATTCACCCGCTGGTTTGCACCGCGTTCAACGCGGACTTCGACGGCGACCAGATGGCCGTGCACATCCCGCTTTCGCCGGAGTCGCAGGTCGAAGCGTCCGTGCTGATGCTCAGCTCCCGCAACATCCTGTCGCCCGCGCACGGTTTGCCCCTGGCGGTTCCGTCGCAGGATATGGTTCTGGGTATCTACTACCTCACGAAGTCCAAGCCCGGCGCCAAGGGCGAAGGCCGCGTTTTCGGTTCCAGCGAAGACGTCATCCTCGCTCTCGAGGGTGGCGAAGTCGAACTGCTCACTCCGATCCGTTTGCGCTACACCGGAGAGGTCAACGACCTCACCACCGCGTACGACGATCAGGACGTGCCGCACACCGAGCCAGTGCGCATGGAGCGTCAGTTCATCCAGACCACCGTCGGACGCGTCATTTTCAATTCCTACCTTCCCTCGCACATGCCATACATCAACGGCTTGCTCAAGAAGAAGGGCGTTCAACAACTCGTCTATTTCGCGTATCTCCGCTACGGGTTACAGAGCACCGTTGCCTTGCTCGACCGCCTGAAAGCGCTGGGCTTCACGTATGCCACACGCTCAGGCATTTCTATCGGTATCGACGACATGCTCATTCCCGGAGACAAGTTCAAGCTCGTCGAAAATGCCGAAAAGGAAGTCGTCAAGGTGCAGCAGCAATACCTCGACGGCGCCATCACCAACGGCGAGCGCTACAACAAAGTCATCGCCATCTGGGGTGACGTCACCGAAAAAGTTGCCGACGAAATGTTTAAAGCTCTCGAGCGCCAAGATAAGGAAGGCAATATCAATCCCGTCTATGTCATGGCGGACTCCGGCGCCCGCGGTTCGAAGCAGCAGATTCGGCAGCTTTCCGGTATGCGCGGTTTGATGGCCAAACCTTCCGGCGAAGTCATCGAAACGCCCATCACCTCCAACTTCCGCGAAGGCCTCACCGTGCTGCAGTACTTCATCTCCACGCACGGTGCTCGCAAGGGCTTGGCCGACACTGCGCTCAAAACCGCCGACTCCGGCTATCTCACTCGCCGCCTCGTCGATGTGGCTCAAGACGTCATCATCAACGAGAACGACTGCGGCACCACCGACGGCATCTACGTCGAGCCCATCGTTGAGGCCGGCGTCGAAGTCGAGCCTCTCCGCGACCGCATCGTCGGCCGCGTCTCCCTGGACAAGATCAAGGACTTCGAGGGCAACGTCATCGTCGAGGTCAACCAGGAAATCACCGAGGAGCTGGCCAACGCCGTGCAGGCTTCCGGCATCGAGCGCGTCCGCATCCGCTCCGTGCTCACCTGCGAGTCGCGTCGCGGTGTTTGTGCTCTCTGCTACGGGCGCAACCTTGCTTCCGGCCGCATGGTCGAACTTGGCGAAGCGGTCGGCGTCATCGCCGCACAGTCCATCGGCGAGCCCGGCACCCAGCTCACCATGCGCACCTTCCACATCGGCGGTACCGCCACGCGCGTCAGCGAGCGCTCCACTCTCGAAGCGCGCAACAACGGCATCGTCAAGTTCATCGACCTCAAGTACGTCGAAGGCCGCGGCGGCGCTCTGATCTCCATGAACCGCTCCGGCCTCATTGCCATCGTTGATGAGAAGGGCCGCGAAAAGGAGCGCTACCACGTCGTTTATGGCGCGCGCCTCCGCGTTTCCGACGGCGAAACCGTCACCCACGGCCAGACTCTCGCCGAATGGGATCCGTTCACCTTCTCGATTCTTACCGAGACCGCCGGAGACGTGAAGTTCGACGATCTCCGTCCCGGCCTCACCATCGAAGAGCAAGTCGATGAAGTCACCGGACTCTCGCAGCTCGTCGTCACTCTGCCGCCCGGCGACGAAAAACATCAGCCTGCGATCCTCATTCGCGATTCTTCCGGCAAGGTCCGCAAAAAGTACCTCATGCCTTCCCGCGCCCACTTGATGGTGCAGGATGGCGACACCGTCCAGGCCGGCGACGTTCTCGCGAAGATTCCGCGCGAAACCACCAAGACCAAGGACATCACCGGTGGTCTCCCGCGCGTCGTCGAGCTTTTCGAAACGCGCAAGCCCCGCGACCCAGCCGTCATCAGCGAAATCGACGGCGTGGTCCGCTACGGCGAAATCGCCAAGGGCATGCGCAAGATTTACGTCGAAAGCGAAGACGGCAAGACCACCAAGGAATACGCCATTCCCCGCGGTGTGCACATCAACGTTCAGGAAGGCGAACACGTCCGCGCCGGTGAAGCGCTCATCGACGGTCCGCTCAACCTCCACGACCTGCTCGCCGTGCTCGGCGAAAAATTTACGCAGGCCTATCTCGTCAACGCCATTCAGGAGGTTTACCGCCTCCAGGGCGTCAACATCAACGGCAAGCACATCGAAACCATCGTTCGGCAGATGATGCGCTGGGTCAAAGTCGAGGAAGTCGGCGACACCAACTTCCTTCTCGAGGAACAGGTCGATAAGTTCCGCTTTCGCGAAGAAAATGAGCGTGTCACGCGCGAAGGTGGCAGCCCCGCTGCGGGCCGTCCGCTTCTTCTCGGCATCACCAAAGCCTCGCTCTCAACCGACTCCTTCATCTCCGCGGCCAGTTTCCAGGAGACCACCCGCGTTCTCACCGAAGCTGCCGTCGCCGGCAAGGTCGACTACCTCCGCGGCTTGAAGGAAAACGTCATCATGGGCCGCCTGATCCCGGCCGGCACCGGCCTCGAGCACTACCGCAGCTTGCAGTTGCTGACGGAAATGCCCGCGCCCGCTCCCGTCGAGGAGATTCCGGAAGCCGCCGAGCTCACCGCTGAAGAAGCCGCTGCTCTCGACTTCCTTGGCAAGGACGGCGAAGCCGACGCGGCCACCGAAGGCGATTAACCTCAACCATCATTCACAATTGTTCGAACACAAAAAAGGGCGTCCCCACGGGACGCCCTTTTTTCATAGCCGCCTGTCGGCTGTTTTTTGCTCGTCACTCCTCATTCGCCTGCCCGCCGAAGCCTTCGCGCAGGCCGGCCACTTCCTCATTCATACCGCAGCGCCACCATCGGATCCACACGCATCGCTCTCCGTGCCGGCAAATATCCCGCCGCTGCCGCGACCGCCGCAAATAGAACCGCCACCCCGGCGAACGTTGCCGCATCGTTTGGCGCGATCCCGTAGAGCAACGAAGTCATCGAGCGCGTCAGCGCAAACGCTGCCGCCATGCCCGCTGCGATTCCGACCAGCGCCAGCTTCAGTCCGTTTCCCATCACCATGCGCATCACCTCTGCTGGCCGCGCCCCCAAAGCCATCCTCACGCCGATCTCGTGAGTTCGTTGCGATACCAAGTGCGACATCAGCCCGTAAATTCCAATTGCCCCCAGCAGCATCGCCAGCACGCCGAAAAACGCCATCAACTTCATGAGGATGCGATTGCCTGCGTCCGTCGCTGCCATCAGTTCATCCAGCTGCTGGATCGAAGAGACCGGCTGGTTGCGGTCCACGCCCCACACTCCGGCTCGCACCGCCGCTCCGATCCCGGCAACTTTGTGCTCTGTCCGCACCGCCAATCCCAGCGTTGTCGTCGGGGACTGCGCGTACGGCACGTACATCTGTCGCTCCGGCTGCGACCGCAGGTTAAACATCTTGATGTCTTCCACGATTCCCACCACCGTGCACTCGGTGTGCTGCTCCCCGAAGAGCATCTTGCGTCCAATCGGACTTTCGTTCGGCCACAGCCGCTTCGCCAGCGTTTCATTCACCAGCGCCACGGCCGGTTCGCCCGGCGCGTCCGCGTTCGTGAACGTCCGCCCGCGCATCAGGCGAATCTGCATTGTTCCGAAATATCCGGAGGAAACCGCCGTGAACCGCGCGCCGATTTTATTCCCCGGATCGGGCGCGGGTTGATCCGCCGCGGCTATCTCCACCGTGCGTCCGAACGCGCCGAACGGCACCGCGCTCGCCACGTCCGCGGAGACCACTCCTTTTTGCGCCCGCAGTCGCGCCAGCACTTCATCCGCGAAGTTTCTCAAGCTTGCTTCTTGCGTGTATCTCTTCTTCGGTAGTGTCAACTGCGCCACCGTCAAGTTCACCGGAGTGAATCCCGGACTCGCCGTCACCGAATTGATGAAGCTTCGCACCAGCAGCGTGGTCGCAATCAGCACCACCACCGCCAGCGCGATTTCCGCGCCCACAAAGATCCGCCGGAGCCGCGCCCCGCGCCGGCTGCCTGCAAGGCTCGCCGCCGTTTCCTTCAAAGGCGCGCTCAGCTCCGCTCGCGAGCTCTCCAGTGCCGGCGCAATGCCGAACACCAGCCCGCACAGCAGAGCCACTCCCAGCGTGAAGCCCAGCACGTTCGCGTTCAGTCCCACCCGTCCGTAGTTCACCAGGTATCCACGAATGTGCTCCGGGATTTGCGCCTCAATCCAGCTCATCCCCCATAATCCGCACAGTGTTCCCGCGATTCCCCCAAAGAAGAAAAGCAGCACCGACTCCGCCAGAAGCTGCCGCGCCAGCCGTCCTCTTGCCGCCCCCAGCGCCCGCCGCAACGCGAATTCCTTCGCCCGCCCCGTAGCCCGCGCCAGCATCAGGTTGGCCACGTTGGCGCACGCAATCAGCAGGATCAGTCCAACGATCCAGAAAATCACCATCACCTGCCTGGTGCCCTCTTCCTCTCCGATCTGTTCCGCCAGGCTGCTCACCAGCACCGTCACATGCGTGTTCGTTTCGGGATATTCCTTCTCCATGTCCGCGAACACCGCCGCGCAATCTTCGTTCGCCTGCTGTGGCGTCACTCCCGGCTTCAGCTTCCCAATCGCCGAAAACCACGAACGCGTCCTCTCTGCGCGTTCTGTTTCCGTCAAAGCCATGGGCATCCACAGATTCGCGATTCCCATCAGCGGCAGTTGAAACTCTTTCGGCATCACTCCAACCACCGTTGCGGGTTCGTCGTCAATCCGGATGCTTCGCCCCACGATCTTCGGATCGCCGTCGAAACGGTTCCGCCACAATCCTTCGCTGAGAATCGCTACCCGCGCCGCTCCCGGCTGATCGTCTTCCGCCACAAAGCCTCTGCCCAGCAGCGGCTTGGCCCCGAGTATGCCGAAAAAATTCCAGCTCACCCGGCCTCCTTCCACGAATGTGGGATCGCCGTCTCCGGTTAAGTTGAAATTCCAGCCTGCCCACGCGGTCACCGCCTCAAACGACTTGCTCTTTCTCCCGAGGTCGTAAAAGTCTCCCGGTGTCGCAAAGCCGTTGCTCGTCCATCCCCGCTTGGTGTCGTGCTGGCGCAGCACCATCAGCCGGTCCGCCGCCGGATACGGCAGCGGCTTGATTAGCCACGCATCCACGTAGCTGAAAATCGCCGTGTTTGCTCCAATCCCCAGCGCCAGCGTCAGCACCGCAACCGTGGTGAATCCAGGACTCCTCCGCAGTTGCCGCAGCCCGTAGCGCACGTCGTGGAAGAAATCCTCCAGCCCAATCCATCGCCACACGCCACGCCCCTCGTCTTGCGTCAGCCGCACGTTCCCAAATTCCCGCCGCGCCGCGTGTTCCGCCTCTTCCCGCGGCACTCCCTTTTCCACCAGCTCTTCCACCTTCTCCGCCAGGTGCTCGCGAATTTCCTCCGCCAGCTCCCGTTCCAGGTTCCCCCGCCGCAGCAATCCTTGAATCCAGCTCATTTCTCCACTTCCTTACTGTAGGCTCTGTCTTTGCTATTTCGCCGCCTCTGTGCCTCTGCAACTCCTCGGCGTTCGCCGTCGATCCGTCTCACTTCCTAACACGCCCTGCGGCCCATTGCCGGCACACGGTCGTTGTTCACCGATCGCTGATCACTGGCCGCTCGTCACTTCTTCTTCACTCATACCGGAGCGCCACAATCGGATCGACCTGCATCGCTCTTCTCGCCGGCAAAATCGCCGCTATCACGGATACCACCACGATCGCTCCGCAGACCGCCGCTAGCGTCGCCGGGTCCGTCGGCTTCACTTCGAACAGCAGCGCCTGCAAAACGCGGCTCAACGCCAGCGCTCCGGCCAGTCCGATCCCCAGCGCGATCCCCGTCAATACCAGCCCTTCACGCAGCACCAGCCCGAACACGTCTCCCGATCGCGCTCCCAGCGCCACGCGAATCCCGATCTCGTTCGTCCGCTCGCTCACCGCGTACGACATCACTCCGTACACGCCGATCATCGCCAGAGCGATCGCCAGTCCCGCGAACACCAGCAGAAGCACCGCCTGCATGCGCGGACTTGACACCGAATCCGAAAGCACTGCGTCCATGGTTCGCACATCCGAAATCGCCTGGTCCGGATCGACGCGGTGAATCGCCGCCTCGCTCTCTCGCGCAATCGCCAGCGGATCGCCCGCTGCGCGCACCACCAACGTCGCGAAGTACATCGGCGCCTGTGCGTTCGAAAGGAAAATCGTCGGTTCCGGCGCATCTTGCATCTGTGCCTGCCGCGCGTTCGACACCACGCCCACGATCTCCGCGGGCTTCTTGATCGTCCAGCACACCCAAAGGGTTTTGCCCAGCACGTTCTGCCCCGGAAAAAACTTATCCACGAACGCCTGGTTCACCACCGTCACCGGGGCCGCGCTGTATTCGTCCCGCTCCTCAAAGTCCCTGCCCATGCGCAGCGGCGTGCCCATCGCTCGGAAGTAATCAGGGCTGACGATCAGAAATTGCGCTCCCGGCGATTCCGAGGGAATCGGCTGCGGTCCGTCCCCCGGCGCGAAGCACGACCCTGAAATCCTGTCCGTCAGCGGCAGAAAGTGCGTCGAACCCGCCGCTTCCACTCCCGGAGTGTTTCGAATCGCCGCCAGCATCTGCGTGAAGTACCGCGAACGTTTCAAGTTGTCGCTGTACCGCGCTGGAGACGTCCACACGTGCATCGTCACCAGATGCTCTGGACTAAACCCGGGATTCACGGAAATCAGCCTCGCGAAGCTGCGCAGCATCAATCCCGCGCCCGCGCTAAGCATCAGCGCCAGCGCAACCTCCGCCACTACAAAGCACCGCCGCAGCGCCTGATGTCCGCCCACGCCGCCGCGCACCGAGCCTTGCTTCATCGCGTTCTGCAGGTCCACGCGCGAGACGCGCAGCGCAGGCGCCAGCCCGAACAGCACTGCGGTCAGCAAGGAAGCCAGCAACGTGAACAACAACACGCTTCCGTCTATGGCAATCGGCTCGCTTCGCGGCAGAGGCGCATTCGCCGGAATCAGCGCCAGCAATCCACTCAGTCCGTAGTGCGCGAGCAGCAATCCAGCTCCCATCCCTGCCATCGCCAGCAGCGCGCTTTCGATCAGCAACTGCTGAACGATGCGCGACCGCGCCGCCCCCAGCGCCGCACGCACGGCCATTTCCCGCAGCCGTCCCGTTCCCCGCATCAGCAGCAGGTTCGCCACGTTCGCGCACGCGATCAGCAGCAGAAATCCTACCGCCGCCAGCAGCACCCACAACGGACGCCGGATCTTTTCCGTCGCGTCTTCCAGCATCGGGAAGACGGTCGCGCTCCAGTTCTTGTCCATGTCCGGGCGCGCCTGCTGCGTATAATTGGCCACCCGCAGCATGTCTTGCCTCGCTTGCTCCAGCGTCACTCCCGGTTTTAGCCGAGCCACGACTCCCAGATACCGCCCTCGCTTAAAGTCATCCGTGCGTTCGAGCACCATTGGCGTCCACACTTCCGCCTGGATTTTTGGAAACGAGAACCCTTGCGGCATGACTCCGATTACCTCGCAAGGCACCCCGTCGACCTGTATTTTCCGCCCGACGATGCCCGCGTCTGCCCCGAACTGCCGCTTCCACAATCCGTAACTCAGGATGACGCTGCCGTCCTGCCCCCGCACCCCGTCCGCCGCGGCGAACGCTCGTCCCAGCAATGGCGCCACTCGCAGCACCGTGAAAAATTCCGGAGTCACCTGCATCCCCTGCACCGCCACCGGTTCACCCTGCGTGCTGAGGTTCGTCGTCAATCCCGAAATCGCCGCCATCGATTCGAACGAATGCGAGTAATCCCGCCAGTCCAGAAAGTTGTATGGATTCACTACGTTTCGATCTGCCCCGGCCACTCGCGGAGACTCCTGCCGCCGCGATGATTCCCACACCCGCACTAGCCGCTCCGGCTCAGGATAGGGCAGCGGCCGCAGCAGAATCGCGTTCACTACGCTGAAGATCGCCGTATTCGCTCCGATTCCCAGCGCCAGCGTCAGCACCGCCACGGCCGTGAACCCGGGGTTTGCCCGCATCTGTCGTAATCCGTAGCGCAAATCGGCGATCAGATTTTCAATCGCCATCCACCGCCACACCCCGCGCCCGTCTTCATTCGCCATCTGCACGTTCCCAAATTCCCGCCGCGCCGCATGCTCCGCTTCTTCCCGCGGCACTCCCGCCTCGACTAACTCCTCGATCTTTTCGCCCAGATGCTCGCGAATCTCCTCCGCCAGCTCCTGCTCCACCTTCCCTCGCCGCAGCCATCCACGAATCCACCCCATTTACGCACTCCCTTACTTCGTCGTCCTTGGCTCCGTGTCCTCTGTGATTCCTCTGCGCCCTCTGTGTTAATCCTTTGTCTTTTTTCCGACTAGCTATTGCCAGCTACTCGCCTGCCCGCCGAAGCCTTGGCGAAGGCGGGTCACTTTCTTCTCACTCATACCGCAGCGCCACCATCGGATCGACCCTCATCGCTCTCCTCGCCGGCACGTAACACGCCGCAAGCGCGACAGCGGTCAGCAACATCGCCGTCCCCGCGAAAGTCAGTGGATCCATCGCGCTCACGCCAAAAAGCAGACTGTGCATGAGCCGCCCAGCCAGTACTCCTGCCACGATTCCGATGCCCACGCCGGAAAGCGTCAGCCTTGCCCCTCGGCTCAACACTAGTCTCAAAATATTTCCGGACTGAGCCCCCAGCGCCACACGCACGCCAATCTCGCGCGTTTGTTGCGACACTACGTTCGACACCAGCCCGTAAACGCCGATCACCGCCAGCATCAGGCCAAGCGCCGCAAATGTCGCGAAGAGCACCACGCTGAACCGCGGACCGGCATACTCAAAATCGTTCAAAAGCGAACTCAGCGTCCGCACATCCGTCACCGGCTGTTCCGCGTCGATCGCATACACCTCTGCGGTTACCGCTTTTGCCAGCGAGTCCGGATCTGTCGCCGTCATCGCCTCCACATTGCTCGCCATCCCTGTGATCGTGTACGGAATGTAGACTTCCGGTGCGATTTCGTTGGTCAGCCCGCGGTTTACCGCGTCTTTCACCACGCCAATAATCTGGAAGCCGTCATCCGCCAGGCCGAATGGAGCGCTTCTCAGGCGCGGGACGCGCACGATGCGCCCCACCGGATCGCCGCTCGCCAGGTATCTCCGTACAAAGCTCTGATTCACCATTGCCAGTTGTTGCCGGTCCGCGACTTCGTTTTCATTGAACTCCCGGCCCTCCACCAACCCGATGCCGAACACTCTCATGTAGTCCCGGCTTACTTCATCAATGGAGACGGGACGACTGTCCGTTTGGGCCGAGCCGTCAACTTGCACGGCGGTCTGCGCTGCGCTGTAGAAAGGATGCATCCCCGAGCTGACGCTCGCTGCGGCAACGCCGGGCAAACGCTCGACTCGAGCCAGCAGCTCCCGGAAAAACTGCGCGCGTCGTTTCGCATCCGGGTAACGCTGCTCCGAAAGCGGCACGCGCAGCGTCAACACATGATCCGTGCGAATCCCCAGGTTCACGTCCTGGATCGCCGCCAACGTCCGCATCATCAACGTCGCTCCCACCAGCAGCACCAGAGATAGCGCCACTTCCGCGATCACCATCCCGTTGCGGGCGATCACCTGCCGCAAGCCGGCGCCTACTCCTCGCGCGCTCTCCCGCAGCACTGTGTCCAAATGTGTGCCGCTCGCGTGCAGCGCCGGCGCCAATCCAAAGATCAGCGTCGTAAGCAGGGAAATACCCAGCGTAAAGAACAGCACCGGCCGGTCGATCGCGATCTGCGCTTCATCTGGAATGGAGCCGGGCGGCACCATGGCGATAATGGCGTGCAACGCCGCGTACGCCATCGCTACGCCCAAGGCTCCCGCCATTGCAGAAAGCAGCAGGCTCTCCGTCAGTAGCTGCCGAACGATGCGTCCCCGCGTCGCGCCCAGCGAAGCCCGCAAGGCGATCTCCCGCTGCCTCGACGCTCCGTGCGCCAGCAGCAGATTCGATACATTCGCGCAGGCAATCAGCATCAGCAGGCCGACCGCCCCAAACAGGATCCACAGCAGGTCCTGGATGCCGCTGGGAAACGTCTCTTTGAACGAAAGCAGGCCCACGCGCCATTTGTCCGGGAACGCCGCCGGCTCGCGCTGCTTTAGGTCTGCGATAATCGGCCGGAGGTCCGCCTCCGCTTGCGCCTGTGTCACACCTGGTTTAAGCCGTCCGAGCAAATGCACGTAGCGCACGCCTTCTGGTGACTCGCCGCGCCGGAAAACGGTTGGCAGGTACACATCGGCGCCGCGCCACATGAATCGCTTCGGCATCACTCCAATCACCGTCCGCATCTTCCCGTTCAGCAGCATTTCCCGCCCGAGCACATCGGGGCTTCCGCCGAACGCGCGCTGCCAGAATTTGTACCCCAGCACCGCCACCGGCGCGGCGCCCGGTTGCGCATCGCCCGCCGTCGGCGTCCGCCCAAGAAGCGGCGGCACGCCCATTACGTCGAACGTGTTCATCGTGCCCACGTTCCCGCGCAAACGTTCGGGCCTGCCCTTCGTTTCCCACAGCACGTCGCTGATCGTTGAAGCGATCGTCCCGCTGAAAATCGTGTTGCGTTCGGCGATCTCCACGAATTGATCCACCGTGTATCCGAGGCGGAATCCTCGCTGGTCCGGCGACCAGACCTTCACGCTCATCAGGCTGTCCACGTC
>Ga0079220_10000255_pt1 | contig 12286 bp, 13 predicted proteins | sample GAAS100_FD_75071 | JGI IMG/M metagenome (GOLD analysis project Ga0079220, IMG submission 75071) | Agricultural soil microbial communities from Georgia to study Nitrogen management - GA AS100 | ecosystem: Environmental > Terrestrial > Soil > Agricultural land | place: USA: Georgia | collected... | reverse complement strand
TCGAATGGTTTTTTGCGGCCGGACGGTTGCGACGGTCCGCGCGCGGTATTCGTGAATGGTGTATTTCGCGCCGATCTTTCGCGGCTCGACGATCTTGCCGACGGCGTCATGCTGCAGCCTTTGTCGGTTTCCCTGCAGCATCAAGCCGAACCGCTGCGGTTCCTGCTTGCTGCACGCGGAGAGGAAGACGACGGTTTCACGCTGCTGAATCGCGCGCTTGCGGCGGACGGTTTGGTCGTGCGGGTCGCCGATGGCGCACGCGTTTCACAACCGTTGCACGTCGTGCATGTCGGCACGGGCGCCGACGACGCAGTCGCCTGGCATTTGCGTGACCTCATCGAAGTGGGCGAAGACGCCTCGTTGACCGTGATCGAGCATCACATCGGCGATGACGCGTCGGGTCATCTCGCGAATCTCGTGCGGGACATCATCTTGCGCGAGCGGGCACAGCTCGATTGGGTCATCGTCCAGCGCGCATCGTCCGAAGCGACACTGTTGCGGCGCACCGATTGCGTGCTGCACGAAAACGCTCGCTTGAACCTCCACGCACTGGAACTTGGCGGCAAGCTTGCGCGCCACGAATTGCGCGCGGAACTTGCAGGCGCGCACGCGCGGTTCACCAGCCGCGGTGCGTTCGTGCTGCATGGCCGCCAGCACGCCGACGCCGAGGTACTGGTGACGCACAGCGGACGCGATACCGTGAGCGATTCGCTGTGGCGCGGCGTGGCCGGTGATCGCGCACGTGGCGTGGTGCACGGCCGCATCCTGGTGCGGCCCGGCGCCGACGGTTCCGATGGCAGCTTCTACAACAAGAATCTGTTGCTTTCGCCGACGGCCGAGATCGATACCCGTCCGGCGCTGGAAATCTACGCGGATGAAGTGAAAGCCAACCACGGCGCGACCGTGGGCCAGTTGGACGAAAACATCTTGTTCTACCTGCGCTCGCGAGGCATTTCGCTGGAAGTGGCGCGGCGCATGCTGGTGCGCGCGTTCTGCGCGGTGACACTGGACGGCATCGAACCCACGAGTTTGCGCGAGCACTGCGAAGCATTGCTGGCCGAGCAATTGCCGGAGACCGAAGCATGAGCGCAACCGCGAAGGCGACGAGTCCAGGCGCGGCGGTCGACTGGGCCCGGGTCCGGTCGGATTTTCCGATTCTGCAACGCACGGTCCACGGCAAGCCGCTGATCTATCTCGACAGCGCCAACACTTCGCAGAAACCCAGCCAGGTGATCGACGCGGTGGATGCTTTCTACCGCGAGCACAACGCCAACGTCTCGCGCGCGGTACACCAACTGGGCGAAGAAGCGACGGCGTTGTACGAAGGTACGCGCGACAAGCTCGTGTCGTTCCTGGGCGCCAATCATCGCGGCGAGATCGTGTTGACGTCGGGCACCACGATGGCCACCAACCTCGTGGCCTACAGTTTCTTGCTGCCGCGGCTGAAAGCCGGGGACGCGGTGCTGGTCACCGCGATGGAGCACCATGCCGACATCGTGCCGTGGCAGTTGGTGTGCAAGCTCACAGGCGCGCACCTCAAGGTCGCGCCGATCACCGAATCGGGCGAACTGATCGTCGACAAGTTCATCGAAGCGCTGACGCCTGAGGTGAAATTCGCGGGCGTGGTGCACGTATCCAACGTGCTGGGCACCGTGAATCCGGTGAAGCGACTGGCGCGTGAGTGCCGCAAGCGCGGCATCCCGCTGCTGGTGGATGGTTCGCAGGCGGCGCCGCACCTGCCGTTGGATGTGAGGTCGATCGGTTGCGATTTCTACTGCGTCACAGGCCACAAGATGTGCGGTCCGACCGGCACCGGCGCACTGTGGGCGCCACGTGAATTGCTGGAATCCATGCCGCCGTTTTTCGGCGGCGGCGAGATGATCAAGACGGTATCGTTCGACGGCACCACGTTCGCAGATTCGCCGCACAGGTTCGAAGCCGGTACCCCGAACACTGCAGGCTTTGCCGGACTGGGCGCCGCGATCGATTACCTCCAGGCCATCGGCATGGCCAACATCGCCGCGCGCGAACGCGAGTTGCTGGAATACGCGACGCCGCGGCTCGAAGCTGTTCCGGGCTTGCGCATTTTCGGCAATGCCCCGGGCAAGGCCGCGGTGATTTCGTTCCTGATCGAGGGCGTGCACGCACACGACCTGGCGACGCTGCTCGATCAGGAGGGCGTGGCGGTGCGTTCCGGCCACCACTGTGCGCATCCACTGATGCAGTTCTATGGCGTCGCCGCGACCTGCCGGGCGTCCCTGGCATTCTGGAACACCGAGGCCGAGATCGACGCGCTGGTGGATGCCATCGGCCAAGTGCGGAAGCTGCTTGCATGAGCACGGCGGAGTTGCGCTTCCGTACCGCGGCGCCGGCCGACGTCGGTGCGATCGTCGGGCTGACCGAGTCGGCCTATCGCGGCAACGCAAGCCGCGTCGGCTGGACCACCGAAGCGGACCTGCTGGATGGCCAGCGCACCGATGCGTGCGAGGTCTCGGAGTTGATTGCGAATCCGAACGTCAAGCTGCTGCTTGCGGAACAGGCGGACAGGTTGTTGGCAAGCTGTGTAATCGAACGGCTTGTCGATGGCGATGCATGCGACGGTTATTTCGGGATGTTCTCGGTGCGGCCCGAAGCACAGGGCAACGGCACCGGCCGCGCACTGCTGGCGGAAGCGGAACGCATCGCGCGCGATGAATGGCGCGCACGCACGATGCGGATGACGGTCATCGACGTGCGCGCGGAACTGATCGCGTGGTACGAGCGTCGCGGTTACCAACGCACCGGCGAGTACCGGCCGTTTCCGTATGGCGATCCGCGCTTCGGGATTCCGAAGCGTGACGACCTGCGCTTCGAATGGCTCGTCAAGGATTTATAGTGTCTTGCCTGGACGGAACACCATTCTTGTCTTTGTGGGTTGGACGGAAAGCGGCGAAGCCCGACGCGAGATGTTGGGCTTCCCCGGACAAATCCCGGGTCGGCCCACCCTACGGGGGAAGCATGTCATGACATGCAAGCCAATGCCTCGCCTGCGAGCCAAAGGGTTGCCATGAACGACGGATGGGTGCGCGTGTGTGCGCGCAACGAACTGTTGCCTGGCGAATTCAAGGTCGTCTGGGACGGCGACACCGCGATTGCGGTGTACAACCTGGAGGGCGACCTGTACGCGATCGAGGATACTTGCACCCATGATGGCGGCGACCTGGCGGGCGGCGAAGTGTGCGGCTTCGAGGTGGAATGCCCGCGCCACGGCGCACGCTTCGACGTGCGCACGGGCGAAGTAAAGGAAGCACCGGCGACGGAACCGATCGCGACCTTTCCGGTGCGCGTGGAAGACGGCGCGATCTTTACGCGCGACGATCGGAGTTGAGGCGCTGTCATACGGCGACAGGCGGAAACCGCACCTCGACGCGGAGGCCATGCGGCTCGGCATGGTTCGAGAACACAAGGTCGGCGCCATGGCGTTCGGCGATCTCGCGCACGATGGCCAAGCCCAGGCCGGTGCCTTCATGGTTGTTGCCCACCGCCCGAAAGAAGCGTTCGCCCAGGCGCGGCATCAATTCCGGCGCGACGCCGGGGCCGTTGTCCTGCACGCTCAACACGCTGCCGCCGTCGCTTTCTGCCTGCACGCCGACGGTGATGTCGGCGTTGCCGCGGCTGCCGTAGCGCGATGCATTGTCGATCAGGTTGCCGAGCAATTCGCGCAGCAGCACGGTATCGCCGATCACGATGACGCCGTGCTCCGGGCCACGGTAGCCGAGGTCGATGCTGCGCGCGATGGCTTCCGGCACGCGCGCCGCCACTTCGTCGCGCACCACTTCGGCGAGATCGAGTGGCGCCGCGGCGCCCAGCGATTCGTCGGGCGCCTGCGCGCGAGCCAGCGCCAGCAACTGGCCAGCCGCGCGCGCGGTGCCGGCGGACAGGCGCTCGACGTGCACCAGCGCTTCGCGCACCGTATCCGGACGCGGATCGGCCAGCGCGCGCTCGGCTTGCAGGCGCAGGCCTGCAAGCGGCGTGCGCAACTGGTGGGCGGCGTCTGCGATGAAGCGCTGCTGCTGGCGCAGCATGCGATCGAGACGCGACAGCAGCGCGTCGATGGTTGCGACCAGCGGCTGCACTTCCAGTGGCGCGTCGATGGTGCGCAGCGGCGACAGATCGCCCGCTTCGCGCATCCGGATTTCGTGCGCCAGCGGTTCCAGCACGCGCAGGCCGCGGTTGATGCCCAACCACACCAGCACCATTGCAACGCAGATCAGCAGCAATTCAATGGGCACGGTGGAGATCAGCAATTCGCGCGCCAGTGCCTGGCGTTTGCGCACCGTTTCGGCCGTGGAAATCACGAGCCTGTCGCCGGGATCCGACTTGTTGGCGACGAACACCGACACCATCCGCATGGCCTGGCCGCGATCGCTGAAGTTGGTGAAGACCGGCATGCCACGCGAAGACGCCCGACTGGGTTGCGGCAGGTCCTCGTCGCCGGCCAGTACGCCATAGCGCAGGCTGCGCACCGCGAATTGGTTGCGGTCCTTCACCGAGAACTGCAGCAGGATGCGCGCCTGCTCGCTCAGCTCGTTGCGACCGGCGTCGCTGTTGACCAGGTCGCCCATCGCGTTGGCGCTGTCCAGCAGCCAGCGATCGTAGACCTTGTTCGCGTAGTGCAGGCCGATCACGTAATTGATGATGCCGCCGCACACCAATACTGCCAGCAGCGGCATCGACACGAACAGCAGCAGGCGCCGGCGCAGGCTGGGGTTACGGACCATCGGCGGCCTCGAGCAGGTAGCCGAGTCCGCGCACGGTGCGCAGGTACACGTCGCTGCCGTCCAGCTTGCGGCGCAGGCGATGGATGGCGATGTCGAGCCCGTTGTCGGTGAGCGCGTCGTTCCAGGTGCATAGCGCCTCGATCACGTGTTCGCGCGAGGTGACGCGGTTGTGGCGCGACGCCAGCACTTCCAGCAGCGCGAATTCGCGCGCGGTCAGGTCCAGCGGACGCTTGCCCATCATCACGCGGCGACCGGCGAGGTCGATCGACAGTTTGCCGAGCTGCAGGATGGGCACGCCGCTGTTGCTCTGACGACGCAGCAGCGCGCGCACCCGCGCGTCGAACTCGGCAAGGCTGAAAGGCTTGACCAGGTAATCGTCGGCGCCCAGGTCGAGCGTGCGCACGCGCAGATCGACTTCCTCGCGCGCGGTGATGACCAGTACCGGGATGCCGTCGCGGGCCGCGCGCAGCCGGCGCAGCACTTCGCTGCCGTCCTCGCCCGGCAGGCCGAGATCCAGCACTACCAGCGCGAATGTGTGCTCCTGAAGGGCGGTGACTGCCGCCTTGCCGTTGGCAAGATGGTCGACCGCGTGGCCGGCACGCTCCAGCGAGCCGCATACCGCGTCCGCAATCGCCGCATCGTCTTCGACCACCAGCATCCGCATGTCGGCACCCGCCCGAAGGGAGTGGAAAAGGATATCAAGCGTACAACCTGACGAGCACGATTTCCCCGGCGCCCTCGATCCGGGCCGGATCGGTCGTGTCGTCGGATAGGACCAGCGCGGCGTCGCCCGGGTTCAATGTGAAATGCGTGCCCGCACCTGCATGGATGACGGCGCGGCCGGCGGCCAGGTACACCAGCCAACGCAGGCCGGGCTCGCCCGGCAGCACCATCGTGTCGACCAGGGTGCGGGGTAGCGCCTCGCCGCGCGCGCCGCTACGCAGCATCAGATTGAAGTCGCGGGTGGGCCCTCCCGGAAGCAGGCCGTCGGAAGCGGGGGAACCATCGAACTGCAATGCGTGGAAACGCGCACCGGCGAGTTCACGACCATCCGGAAGCCGCAGCGTCATCGGCGCATCGAGTGGAATCAGGGTGCGACGGGTGCCCGGCAGTTCGGAAAATGGCCCTGCGTGATCCACCTTCGCGACGCTGATGCGAACGGCCCAATCCGCGCCATCGGGTTCGCGCAGGATCACCGTGGTGCTGCCCGCGCCGTTCGCCCAGGCTTCGTCGCGCTGGGCGCTGCGGGGAATGGCGCGCAGGGTGGCCATGTCCGGCGTCGGCGCGGTTCAGTCGAGCAAGTCGCGCAAGCCGTCGAGACCCAGACGAAGGCTCTCGTTCCACGCGTAACCGACAATCGGTTGCCCGGTGTGTGCGTCGCGGAATTCTTCTTCCTGTCCCGGTGCGAGCAGGTGGCGATAATCCACCGTCAATTCTTCACCCGCATCGAAGTCGCGTGCGGTGAAGATGAAGCCCAGCAGCCACAGGCCGGTCGGCTCGAAGCTGTGGTTGACGTAGCACTCGTCAGGCCAGTCGGGCGAAAGCGTGTAGCGGTCCTCGAACCAGCGCACCGAGGTGTGCAGCAGTTTTGCCCGTTCCGGGTCGGACAGGATTTCGGCGAACGACCACGTCTGGTCGATGCGATCCGGCGCCACGGCAATGCAGCCGCGCGCCAACGGCTGCTCCAGGAACACGCCCTTGCCGGCGCCGGGAATGGTGGACGGACCGATGCGGTAGCGTGGCAGGATCACACAGACACTCGCGTGACGAAAGCGCGCGAGTGTAATGCGTGTCGTTGCCCATGGCACAAACCGATGGTGCGGACACAAGGCCCGCATCATCGGCATTGCACAACTCAGTGCTTGCGTGAGTGTTTCGCGCGTTTCGGCTTGGCCGCGGTGCCGGCGTCCGCCTTGGCGGCCGCGGGGGCGCCGCTCAACCGGATCGAATCGCGGTTGCGCGCGAGCGTCTTGGCACCGATGCCCTTGACGTTGCCGACGTCGTCGACGCTCTTGAATCGGCCGTGGGTGTCGCGGTACGCGACGATCGCCTGGGCCTTGGCCAGGCCGACGCCGTCCAGCGAGGTGGCGATGGTTTGCGCATCGGCGGTATTGATGTTGACCGGCGTGGCGGCGATGGCCGGCAACGCGAAGGCCAGGCAGAGCGCGAGTGCGCAGAGTGTCTTCTTGAACATGGCTTTCCCTCTTCGATGATCGCCGCGAGCTGCGGCGCGTGGGATCACTTTGCCGGGCAAGGCATGCGGGCACAGCCGGTACGTTGTGCACGATCGTGTCGGCTCACCGAGCAGCGCCGTGTCGGAATTGTCCGACTCCGGCCGCTGTTACACTGGCGCATTGCGCTTTCCTGGAGTGTGCCCGATGGATGCCGGCAAGGCCCGATCCTTCATCAGCAAGTTGTGGGACGACGAAGTGATCCCGCAGATCACCGAATACATCAAGATCCCCAACAAGTCGCCGATGTTCGACAAGGAATGGGCGGCGCATGGTTATATGGATGCGGCGGTCGCGCTGATGGAGAAATGGGCACGGGCGAAGCTGGAGTCGATACCGGGCGCGACCCTGGAAGTGATGCGCCTGCCGAATCGCACGCCGCTGATTTTCATCGACGTGCCGGCGTCCGGAAACGAGGCGCGGGCCGACGATTGCGTGCTGTTGTACGGGCATCTCGACAAGCAGCCCGAGATGACGGGCTGGGGCGAAGGCCTTGGTCCGTGGACGCCCGTGCTGAAAGGCGATCGTCTGTACGGACGTGGTGGTGCGGACGATGGCTACGCGATCTTCGGATCGCTGGCGGCGCTGCTGGCGCTGCGCGGGCAGGGCGTGCCGCACGCGCGCTGCGTGGTGATGATCGAAGCCTGCGAGGAATCCGGCAGCTACGATCTTCCGCACTACGTCGACCACCTGGCGCCGCGCATCGGTTCGCCTTCGCTGGTGGTGTGCCTGGATTCCGGTTGCGCGAATTACGACCAGTTGTGGCTGACCACTTCGCTGCGTGGCATGACCGGCGGCGAGCTGAAGGTCGAAGTGCTCACCGAGGGCGTGCATTCGGGCGATGCCTCCGGCGTGGTGCCCGATACGTTCCGCATCGTGCGCGACCTGCTCTCGCGCCTGGAAGATCCCGTCACCGGGACGATCGTGCCGAAGGAACTTTACGTCGACATTCCCGCCGAACGCGTGGAACAGGCGAAGCAGTGCGCGGAGATCCTGGGTGACGAAGTGTTTTCCAAATTCCCGTGGAGCGACGGGATGCGTCCGGTCAGCGACGACAGGGTGGAGCTGATCATGAATCGCACCTGGCGCCCGCAACTGGCGGTGACTGGTGCGGGCGGCTTGCCGCCGCTCGAGAACGCCGGCAACGTATTGCGGCCGTCCACGTCCTTGAAACTGAGCCTGCGGGTGCCGCCGACGGCCAACGGCAGCAAGGCCGGCGAGTTCGTGAAGCGCCTGCTTGAAAAAGATCCCCCGTACGGCGCAAAAGTGACGTTCAAGCTGGAAAAGGACGGCAGCGGCTGGAACGCGCCGCAGCTTTCCGAATGGTTGAACGATGCGGTGATCCAGGCCTCGCAGGATGCCTTCGGCGCGCCTGCCGCGTACATGGGCGAGGGCGGCAGCATTCCGTTCATGGGCATGCTGGGCGAGAAATTCCCGAAGGCACAGTTCCTGATTACCGGCGTGCTGGGTCCGCATTCCAATGCGCACGGCCCCAACGAGTTCCTGCACATCCCGACCGGCAAAAAAGTGTCGCAGGTGGTGGCGAGCGTGGTCGCGGCGCATGCGAAGGCGAGTGCGAGCAACTTGACCTGATCGGGATCTTTTCGTGGTGATCCGCATTCGCGAAGCGACCTCCGCCGATGCCGAAACGTTGGCCTTGCTGTCCGGCCAGCTCGGCTATCCCGCGGACGCACCCGCGATCGTGCGGCGCCTGGCCACCATCGCCGGTCGCGGCATTGTGCTGGTGGCATTTGATCCGCAGGGCAAGGTGTGCGGCTTTGCGCACGCGGAGCCGCGGCATTTGCTGATTGCGGAACCGTTCGTGGAACTCGCGGCGCTGGTCGTGTCGGAAAACGTACGTGGATCGGGTGCGGGCGCGACCCTGCTCTCCGCGGTGGAGGCGTGGACGCGCGAACAGGGGATCGCGAGCGTGCGCGTGCGCTCGAACGTGCTTCGCGAGCGCGCACATCGCTTCTACCTGCGCGAAGGTTACGTCGAGAAAAAGCGACAGGCGATATTTCTCAAGCAGATGCACCCAACGGATAGCGACGCCTGACACCGGGCGCGCCGCGCCATTACCCTTGGCCGTTCGCAAGGGATTTTCAATGCTCTACGACCTGCCCCCCGTCACCCGCGCATTGCTGATCGTCAACGTGGCGATCTTCCTGCTGGAACTGGTGCCCTCGCTGCGCCCGCTGCTGATCGCGTATGGCGCATTATGGCCGGTCGGGCCCTCGCAATTCGCGGGTTACACCGCCGGCGGGGCGCCTGTCACCGTTGGGTTCCATTTCTGGCAGATCATCACTTACGCCTTCCTCCATGGCGGCTGGACGCACATCCTGTTCAACATGTTTGCGCTGTGGATGTTCGGCGGTCCCATCGAGCACCTGCTGGGCGCGAAGCACTACACGTTCTACTACTTCTTCTGTGCAGTGACCGCCGCGGTCGCGCACCTGTTGGTCGGGCATTTCTTCATCCACAAGTTCTATCCCACCATCGGCGCCTCCGGCGCGATCTTCGGACTGCTTGTCGCGTTTGGCGTGATGTATCCGCGCATGAAGATGTTCCTGATCTTCTTCCCGGTGCCGATGCCGGCGTGGGTGTTCGTGATCGGCTACATCCTGCTGGAACTGTTCTTCGGCGTCAGCGGCTACGAATCCGGCGTGGCGCATTTCGCGCATCTCGGCGGGGCGGTCGGAGGCTTCGTGCTGCTGCAGTACTGGCGCGGGAAATTGCCGATAAGGCCGAAGCGCATCCTGACGAGGTGACGTGCGATCGTCCCCGATCGCCGCACCAGCATCAGTCGAAGTCCGCTGCCAGCGCGTTCTGCTGCGCTTCGGTGAGCTGCACTTCGGCATGGTAGTTCGGATGCCCGATGCGGAACGTTACCGGCCGGCCACGTTTGAAATCCGCAGCCATCGCGGCATCCAGTTCGAAGCGCAGGAAATGCACCGCCGCGGTCTTTTGCTCATCGCTGCGCGGCAGGTCCTCGTCGGCGATCGCCTTGACGGGCGCGCGGTCGCCCACGACGAGCTGCACGTCGTGCTCGATATTGCGCAGGCGCAGCAACTCGCGCTTGCGCACCTCCGCGTCGTCGTATTCAATCAGCATCGTGCATTTGAGGTTGGCGCCGTCCGGGATCAGCGGGTTGTAGGCGGCCAGTTCCTCGGCAATGCCCTCGGGTTCGAAGATTTTCTCCGCCCGCAGCATTTCCTGGACTTGGTACTGGATGGTCAGGCGATCCTCGAACAGCAGCGTGACATGCTCGCCCACGCGCACTTTGCGGTCGCGCTTGTGCGCCAATACCCGCGTGCGGAAATCGCCACGTTGCCTCGCGTAGGTTTCGAGGGAAAGCAGGTCGTTTTGGCTGAGCGGCTGCATGTCAGATTCCGTACGCTTTGCGCAGCAGCGACAAAGGATGCTGCTGCCCGGGTTGCTGGTTCAAACCATGCGCGAGATGCGCGCCGGCCATCGGACAATCGCTGGTGAGTGTCGCTGCGCCCGAATCCCTGATGCGCGTTTCGACCGGCTTCGCGATCTTGCGCGACAGAGGATAGGTGCTGGTCTTGACGCCGTAGGTGCCGTCGTGGCCCGAGCAGCGTTCGATGGTTACGACTTCGGTATCCGGCACCAGGGAAAGGATGTCGCGCGTTTTCGGTCCGATCTTCTGCACGCGTTGATGGCAGGCGACGTGCCAGGCGAGCTTCCCGAGTGATTCCTTGAAGTCGGTTTTCAGCAAACCCGCGGCGTGGCGCTCCGCCAGGTATTCGAACGGATCAAAAAATGCGCGCTGCACCAGCTTCACGTCCTCGTCGTCGGGGAACATCAGCGGCAGTTCCTGCTTGAACATCAGCACGCAGGACGGAATAGCGGCGGTGAGATCGAAACCACTCCGCACGGCCTGCGCGAGCACCGGAATGTTTTCGTTCTTGTATCTCGTGACCGAGGCCAGGTCGCCGAGTTCCAGCTTGGGCATGCCGCAGCAGACTTCCTTGGACACCAGCTTCACCGGAATGTCGTTGTGCGCCAGCACGGCGGCGAGATCGTCCACGACATCGGGCAACACGCTGTCGCAGTAACAAGTCGCGAAGATCGCGATCCTGCCGCGTGTTCGCCCGGCCGGCATGGCATCGCCGCCCGCATCCAGCTTGCGCAGCTTTTTGCGCGCACGCGGATGCTTGTATTCGGGGACCTCGGCATCCGGGTGTACGTGCAACGTCTTGTCCAGCAGCTTGCGCGCAGGCTTGCTGCGGTTCAATGCGTTGACGGTTTCCGCGATCACCGGGCGCGCGGCGATCCGGCCGACGGTAGTGGTGTCTGAAAGAAAGCGGTTGCCGAGCGAGGTGCCCTTGCGCTCGAATTCGAACGCCTTGGCGCGCAGCATCAAGTGCGGGAAATCCACGTTCCACGGGTGCGGCGGCACGTACGGACACTTGGTCTGGTAGCAGAGGTCGCACAGGTAGCATTGCTCCACGACCTTGCCGTAATCGCCCTTGTCGACGCCGTCGATCTCCATCGTTTCCGATTCGTCGATCAGGTCGAACAAGGTGGGAAAGGCGTGGCACAGGCTGACGCAGCGGCGGCAGCCGTGGCAGATGTTGAAGATGCGCCCCATCTCCTTTTCGAGCGCAGCCTGATCGAAGAACCCCGGTTCATCCTGGCCCAGCGGATGGCGGGTGGGGGCTTCGAGATTGCCCTCGCGGTTGCCGCTCACGTTACTGCTCATTCGCTCTGTCCTTTCGGTGCGCCCGCGGGTAGTCCGGCCCGCTCCCTTGCCGTAATGGCATCCGTGACCTGCATGGCCGCATTTCGGATGTTGGACTTGGCATGAGCTCGGGTCCGACCCGCCGTCTGCGCCGCGACGCCGCACGTATGGCAAAAGCGCCGCTTCGATGTTCGCGTGGCCTGTTGCCGTGGGTTGGGTTGAATCCGCGCTTTTGGCGGATGAAGCCCAACGGTGCCGTTGGGCTTCGCGAGAAGCCGCTCAACCCCATCTGCGCCGGGGAATCCCGACGGCGCTTCCGATGCAGGGCTTCGCGTACCGCTCGGCGCAACCCGCAACTTCGCGCGGAGGCATTATCCCAACTCGTTGAGCGCCTTGGTGAAGCGATTCGCGTGCGAACGTTCGGCTTTCGCGAGGGTCTCGAACCAGTCGGCGATTTCCTCGAAGCCTTCGTCGCGCGCGGACTTCGCCATGCCCGGATACATGTCGGTGTATTCGTGGGTTTCGCCCGCGATCGCGCTTTTCAGGTTGGCATGTGTTTCGCCGAACGGCAGGCCGGTGGCGGGATCGCC
>Ga0079220_10000254_pt1 | contig 12290 bp, 10 predicted proteins | sample GAAS100_FD_75071 | JGI IMG/M metagenome (GOLD analysis project Ga0079220, IMG submission 75071) | Agricultural soil microbial communities from Georgia to study Nitrogen management - GA AS100 | ecosystem: Environmental > Terrestrial > Soil > Agricultural land | place: USA: Georgia | collected... | reverse complement strand
CGCGCAGGCGCTCGAGCTGGCCACCCTCGGCGGGGCGGCCGCGGTGGGGCTCGGGGGCGAGATCGGCTCGATCGCCCCGGGGAAGCGGGCCGACCTCGTCGTGCTCGACCTCTCGGGCCCCCACCTGCACCCGCTCGTTGGCGACCCGGTGTCGCGCGTCGTCTATGCCGCTCAGGCGAGCGACGTGCGGGACGTGTTCGTGGACGGGCGCCCGGTCGTCTTGGGCCGCGAGCTGGTCACGGCGCCGATCGACGAGATCGTGCGCGAAGCGGATCGCTGCGCGGCGGACCTCGAGCGCCGCGTGAGAACGCGATGATCGCCGTTCCTCTGGCGCTGGTCTGGCTCGCCGCACAGAGCCCCGGCGACAGCGGCGCGACCCTGTTCGCCGACTGGTGCAAGTCGTGCCACGGGGCCGACGGGCGGGGGACGCCGGCCGCGAGCCTCCGGCTCGAGGTGCCGCCGGCGGACCTGAAGGAGTGCAAGGGCTCCACTGCCGAGACGGAGGATCGCTGGGTGGCGATCGTGACGCAGGGCGGGGCGGCCTTTGGCTTGTCGCTCGACATGCCGGCGTTTGGCGAGGCGGGCACACCCCAGCAGATCCGCGCCGTCGTGCGCTACGCCCGCTCGCTGTGCGGGGAGCTGGGCTGGCCGCCCGGCGAGCTGAACTTCCCGCGCGCGTTCCTGGTCGAGAAGGCCTATCCGGAGGACGAAGTCGTCATTACCGACGAAGCACGGGGTCAGGAGGTGATCTACGAGCGGCGCTGGGGCAAGCGTTTTCAGACGGAGGCCAGCGCCCGCACCGCGTTCGACGGACAACCGAATGCCTTCGACGGGATCGGCGCAGCGCTCAAGTACAACCTGTGGTACAATCGCGAGCGCCGGGCGCTGGCGAGCGTGGGCGTCGAAGTGACTCCCCCTGTCGGCCGTCAGGACCGCTGGGAAGCGGAGCCGTTCGTCGCATTTGGCGCAGAGCCGCGCACCCTGGCAGTCCAGGGTCAGATCGTCGGAACATGGGAAGAGTCGGAGGGGATCGCAGGCTTCGAGTACCGGCTCGGCGTGGGCCGGCAGGTCGGGCGGGTGGTGCCGATGGTCGAGGCCGGGTGGACGGTGCCGGTGAACGGCGAGCGAACGCTGTCCTTCTATCCCCAGATGTGGGTGCGCCTCTCGCGGCTCGGCCACGTCGCCGGGTCGCTCGGCGCAGAGCTGCCCGCCGTTGGGCCAGAGCCGCGCCACCCGCGGCTCATCGCGTTCGTATTGTGGGATTACGGCGACGCGCCGCTATTGCGGGGGTGGTAACCTCGCGCCGTTGACGGTGAACCGCTGAATCGTGTCGGTGAGCTTCGCCGCGGCGGTGGCGAGCAGCTGCGACGTGGCGGTCAGCTCCCCCAGCGAGGCGATCTGTTGCGCGGTGGCGGCCGAGGTCTGCTCCGCGCCCTGGGCCGCCGTCTCCGCGATCCCGGCGACCTCCTCCATGCGTCCCACGACGTCGCGGATGCGCTGCGTCTGGCTCGCGGTGTCGCCCGCGAACGCGCTGGCGGACTGCACAGTGGCGTGGAGGTCGCCCAGGATCGCGTCCAGCGCCTGGCGCACCGCGCTGGACGCGGCCTCGACGCCCTGTGCGGTGCGACGACCTTCCGCCATGGCGGCGAGCAGCTGGGTGATCTGGTCCTGGGTCTGACGCACCCGCCCCCGCACTTCGTCCGCGGAGCGCGAGCTCTGCTCGGCCAGCTTGCGAACCTCGTCGGCCACGACGCGGAAGCCGAGCCCGTGCTGGCCGGCGCGCGCCGCCTCGATCGCCGCGTTGAGCGCGAGCAGGTCGGTCTGGCTCGCGATGCGGGTAATCGTGTCCACGAGCTTGCCGATCTCGCGCGAGCCCGGCTCGAGCGCGGCCGCCGCACTCGACACGTTATCCAGGTGTCCCACGAGGGTCACGAGCAGCTCGCTCGAGCGGGTGATCTCCTCGCCGTGGCGGCGCGCCTGCTGCGCCACGACGGCGATCTGCCGCTCGGCCTGCTGCGCACGGGCGTGCAGCTGCGCGGCCCCGCCGGCGGCGGCCTCTGAATCGTCCCGCCCGTGACCGATCAGCTCCCTTTGCCGCGAGGTGCCCTCGGACAGGCGCTGCGCCGTCGCGGCGATCTGCTGCGACGCCCCGTGCAGGGCGCGGGCGGACCCCGCGAGCTGCTGTCCCAAACCGGCGAGCTCCTGGGCCTGCTGCTGGACCTGGCGGACCATCCCCGCAATCGCCGCGGTCGTCCGGTCCACGCTGCTGCCCAGGAAGCCCAGCTCGTCCGGCTCGCCGTCGTGTAGCTGCACCGTCAGGTCGCCGCGCTCCACTGCCGCGAGCGTGGCGCGCGCCGCTTTGAGGCGGCCCACGAAGCGCGTGACGATCGGCACGAGCGCCGCGCTCGCGACCCCGAGGACGAGGGTCTCCTGCGCGAACGCGCTCCAGCCCCAGCCGGGCGTCCCCTGAGTCATGCGGATCGCACTCACCAGCCCAAAGCCGGTCACGTTCAGCAGCAGCGCCTGCCACGCCTCCGTTGAGCCGAGGTACAGTGCCGCCTGGAGCGGCGCGATCAGGTAGGCTGCATAGAGCAGGTGTCCCGTCGGTCCCAGCGCGTAGAGCACGGCGGAGATCAGGGCGCTGTCGGTGCCGACGTTCGCATACAGGTACCAGGGCGGGAATTCGCGCCGCCGCGTCAGACGGACCATGGCGTAGTTGATCGCGGCGAATGCGACCGTGAAGGCAACGATGAAGGGCCACGGGACGAGCACGAGCTCGGTGAGTCGCACGATCGCCAGCAGGGCGGCGCCGAAGCCCACGACGCGCCAGCGAGCGCGGGTGTTGGCGACCACGTACCGGCGCTGCTTGGCGCGCGCTTCGTCGGCGAGCTGTTGCTGAAGGTCGGCCGCGTCGGCCATGAGAAACAAGATGCGCTACAGGCGCTGGCCGAGCAAAGCCTTCAGTCGCACGCGCCGGCGGCCCTACATGCGGAACAAGTAGCTCAGCTTGAGGAAGAACCCGTCCGCGGTGCGGCTCAGTTCGTGGAACTGGAAGGCGTCGGTCTCGGTGAGTGACGATCCGTATCCGAGGAACAGCACGGTCCCGGGGGTCGGCTTGTAGGAGAACAACAGGTCGTTGCGGAAGTCGTTGGTGATCTGTGGCGCCGCCGGGGTGCCGTTCACACTGAGCGGCTGGCCGGTGCGAGGGTCCTCGAGGGCGACCTGGTCTTGCGCGAAGTATTGCCCCACGTAGCGCACGAACACGGCGCGCGCCAGCTGATACTCGAGCTTCAGCCGCGGAATGTTGGCGGTCGAAAACCGGGAGCCGTCGCGGGCCCGCGTGAGCCGTTGGTGCACCAAGCGGGCCTCGATGCGGAGCGAGGGCGTCGGACGCAGCGCCGCCACGGTGGCGACCGTGACCTGTCGGCCCTCGGACGCCTCGGCGAAGAGCGGCGTCGCGCCGTAAGCGACGGTGCCGCTGAACGTCAGCACGCGGCTGGGCGTGTTCACCGTGAACGAGGTGCCCGGCAGGTGATACAGGTCGTGGGGCACGACGAACGCCGTCGCGCCGACCTGATAACCGGCGTACGCAGCCGGGTCGAACCCGAAATGGTCCAGGCTGAGGGTGAGCACCGTCTGCCACCCGCCGCGCAGGTTCGCAACCCAGAAGTTCTGGAGCGTGTCTTCCAGGGTGGCCCGCAGGTGACCGAAGTCCTCGTACTTCCAGATGGGCGTGAATTGCACGATCGCCGTCAGCTGCTCCACCAGGGCGCCGGGACGCCCGTACCAGCTGAACCGGTTGAAGGTGCGGCCGGCGACGATGTCCGTACGGTTCACGAACCCGCTCGTGTCCTGAAAGCTCTGCTCGATGCCCAGCAGCTCGAAGTGGTTGCCGTAAGCGCGGCCGGTGCGGTCGCCGAAGACCACCTGCCACAGCTTCCCCGCGCCGCTCGCGGTCGGGTCCCGAGTCCAGGAGCCGGCGAGCTGGACCGACGAGAACCACACGTTGCGCCACACGACCCGCGCGTCGACGCCGAGGACACGGTTATAGGCGTCGCCGTCGATGCGGTCGGTATAGGCGAGCCCGATCGTCGACGAAGGGCCGAGGTCGCGCCGCAGCCGCAGCAGGTTGTAGATGGGGTTCGCGCCCGTCGCGGACTGGTCCTGGTTGTCCACGGCGCTGAGATACGCGATCCCCAAGCCCCCGACTTTGCCGGCGAGCTTGGCCCCGAACACCGGCTGCACGATGCGCCGCGTGTAAATGAGCTGGTTGGGCGTGTCGAACTGCTCGAGTCCCTCGAGGAAGAACGGCCGCTTCTCCGGATAGAACAGTGCGAACCGCTCGTTCAACGTCACCTGACCGATGTCCGCTTCCACCTGGGAGAAATCGGGGTGGGCCGTGGCCGTGAGGCTCAGGTTCTGCGTGACGCCCCAGCGCAGGTTCCCCGCCGCCTCCGGCGTGCCGCGGTAGTCGTAGCCCGGCGGCGCCGGCGCGCCATCCACCTTGGTGGTGAATTCCGGCGTGAGGTCGAGCACCAGGCCGCGGTGCAGAGCGGTGAGGCCGACCAGGCGGCCCGATTGAATCAGGAAGCTCGCGTTGGCGCGGACGGCGGGCGTCCAGGTTGCCTCGTACCCGGAGTGCTGCGTTTCCCGGACGATCTGGATGCCCCAATCCTGCGGATCGCCGCTCTGGTAGCGGAGGCTCTTGAAGGGGATGCGCACCTCGACCTCGTATCCCCAGTCGGTCACGTGGCCGCGCGACTCGTACACGTAATCGGGGTTCAAGTTGATCGTGGCGTCGAACCGCCCGCCCGCGCTGGGCCCGCCCGCCGCGCCGGCGCCCACGCCGTCGCTCCAGACGCCGTCTTCCTGTACGCCCAGCGGATTCACCGCGAACATCACCGCACGGCGATGATCGAGGTAGGTGTCGAGCAGGATCTCGATGCGGTCGTCCGCGTCGATGTTGTCGCGGTCGGCGAGCGTGGCGCGGACGACGTGACCGTGGGCCTCGTAGGCGCGGATCCCGAAGTAGATCGCGTCCCCGGCGTACCACACCAGCACGGCGGTGGAGTCGTCCGCGGGCCGGCCGTCCACGGGACGATACTGCGAAAAGCCGGTGAGCACCGCCGCGCGACTCCACACCGGCTCGTCCAGCGCGCCGTCGATCTTCGCCGTCTCCTCGAAGCGCGGGATGCGCACGTCGAGCTGTTTGGCGAGACCGCTGTACACGGGTCCGGGATCCACCGTGCCCGATTGCAGGGCCAGGAGGAGGGGGAGCATGGGAGAAAAAATACAGTGCGGAGTGCGGAATGCGGAGTGCGGAATGATGGGGCTCAGCTGACGATTCGTAACCCACGCTTCGACGCCGCCTCATCCACTCCGCACTCCGCACTCCGAACTCTATTCGTATCTCAGCGCGATGATGGGATCGAGGCTGGCGGCGCGGCGCGCGGGCCAGATGCCGAAGAACAGCCCCACCGCGGCACTGAACACGAAGGCGAGCAGGATCGCCAACGGAGAGATGAGCGTGTTCCAGTGCGCCAGCTGCGACAGCACGATGGCGCCAGCCGAGCCGAGCACCACGCCGATCATGCCGCCCAGCAGGCACAGCACCAGTGCCTCCACCAGGAACTGGAACAGGATGTTGAAGCGGGTGGCGCCGAGCGCCTTGCGCACGCCGATCTCGCGGGTGCGCTCGGTGACCGACACCAGCATGATGTTCATGATGCCGATCCCGCCGACGAGCAAGCTCACCGCCGCGATGCCGGCGAGCAGATACTTGAACGTGTCAGTCGTCTGCTGCAACGTCGCCAGGATGTCGGTCTGATTGCGGATTTGGAAGTCGTTGTCCTGGCCCGGGCGGATCTTGTGCTGGCGCCGCAGGACGCGCTCGATCTCAATCATGGCGAGCGTCATCGACTGGAGATCGGCGGCCTGCACCGTGATGGAGCGGAGCCGATCGGTGCCGATCACGCGGTAGCGGGCGGTCTGCAGGGGGATGAGGATCTGCTCGTCGGGGTTGAAGAAGGATCCCTGCGAGCCCTTCTCCGAGAGCGCCCCGATGATGTCGAACGCGATCCCCCGGATCATGATCTGCTGGCCGATCATCGCGTCCCGGTTCGAGTTGAGCATCGTTGGGACCGCAGCGCCGATCACGGCCACGCGCCGGCGCGAGGCGTCGTCGCCCGCGGTGAACATGCGTCCCGCGGTGATCGTGTAGTTGTGCGCCACGATGTAGTTGGGGGTCGTCCCGACCACGTTCACGTTGATGTTCTGATCGCCGCGCTGCACCTGCAGGTTGCTGCTGAGCTCGGGCACCACAGCCGTCACATAGCGCGCGTTGTTCGCGAGCGCCGTGTCGTCGTCCATGGTGAGGCTGACGCGATTGCCGCTCGCGACGCCGCGCATGAAGCTCTGGCCCGGGTAGATGCTCAACAGCGTAGGGCCGAGGGCCTGGATCCGGTCCTGGACCGATTTCTGGGCCCCGGAGCCGAGCGCGATCATGGTGATCACCGCGCCGACACCGATGATGATGCCCAGCATGGTGAGCAGCGAGCGCAGCTTGTTGGCCCGCAGCGCCTCGAGCGCAACCTTGATGATCTCACCCAGCAGCATGGCTATCTCGCTCCGCTGCCGGTGAGGATGAGCACGGTGTCCTTGTCCACCAGTCCAGCGGTTACTTCCATGTAGTCCTGGTCGGTGAGCCCGGTGCCGATCGTCACGGGCACGATCTTGCCGCCGCGCCACGCGAACACGATGGCGGTCCCGCTCGGGCGCGCCGCCGGCGGCGCGGCTCCTCGCCCAGGTCCACCCGCGTGCCTGGGCTCGGCGGCGTGCAGCTTGTGTCCGTCGCCCGGGGTGTCGCCCGGGTCTGCCGGCGCGGGGGCTGTGACGAGCTGCCGCGCGACCGCGCTCGAATCGAGCCCGAGCACGTTTGCGGCTGACGCGACGTCGCGCGGCGTGCGCAGCGCCGCGTTCGGCACCGCGAGCACTCCGTGACGGTCCCCAATGTGGATCTCGACCTCCGTGTTCATCCCGGGCTTGAGGAGATGCTCGGGGTTCAGAATGTTCACTTCGACGGGGAACATGGTGACGTTCTGGGTCACCTGCGCCTGGGGCTCGATCTTCAGCACCGAGCCGTCGAAGGTGCGGTTGGGGTAGGCGTCGACGCTGATCGTCACCGCCATCCCGGGCTGCACTTTACCCACGTCGGTCTCGTCCACCAGCGCCGACACCTGCACGGTGTCGAGGTTCGCCATCTTGAGGATGACCGTGCCGCCGCCCACGTCGTTGGTGGGGCTCGAGATCACGGTGCCAAGCACCGCGTCGAGCTCGAGCACGGTGCCGGTGATCGGTGCGACGACGCGGGTGTCCTGCATGGCGTCTTTGGCCGTCTGCTGGTTCGCCGCAGCGGTGGCGACCGCTGCGCGCGCGGTGGCGGACATGAGCTGGGCGGAATCGAGCCCGGCCTGCGTGATCGACTGGGTCGCGAACAGCGCCTGACTGCGCTTGAGCTGCGCGGTGGCGTTGTCGAGCTGCGCCTTGGCCACCGCGACGCTGGCGTCCGCCTGGGTCAGGTTGTTCTGCGGGATCCGTGGGTCGACCCGCGCCAGGAGCTGGCCCTTCTTCACCTCGTCACCGGTTTGCACGGGCTCGTCGAGGATCTCGCCCGACGCCTTCGATTTGACGCTGAGCGTGAGGATCGGCTGGATCACCCCTGACGCGGTCGCGGCCACGACGATGTCGCGGCGCTCGACGGCGACCTTCTGGAAGGGCGGGGCGGTCTCGGCCTTACGGCAGCCCGCTACGGTCACGGCGGCGACGAGGAGCAAACGCGGCAGCCGCCTCATCGCGATCCGCCGCTTTGCTGGCGCAGGCCCGGGAGGCCGCCGCCGGTGACGTTTTGGAATCGCTGCTTGAACTGCTGCTGCGACTGCACCAGCGAGGCGCTCGGCAGCACCAGCACCGTATCGCGGTCCATGAGGCCGCTCGTCACCTCGACGTAGTCCTGATCGGTGAGGCCGGTCTTGATGGGCGCGGCGACGAGCTTCCCGGCGCGCAGCACGAACACGACGTAGCTCTGGTTGTTGCGCGCTTGCCGGTTGGGGGATCCCCCGCTCCGCGGCCCGCGACCGAACAGGCGTCCCAGCAGCGCTCGATCTTCCGCGCTCGGGGGGGTACCGCTGCGCATGCGCTGCATGACGGCCTGCAGTTGCTCCCGCGTCACGCCCGGGGGCAGGGTCACCGTGCGGCCGTTCGGCAAGGTGACGGTGTTTGCCCCACCCGCGCTGTCCCCACCACCTGGAGCTCGTGCGGGCCCGCTTCCCGCAGTGCGCCTGGCGGAGTCGGTCGCCTGGGCGGCGGCGATCTGCTCCGCGACGGCGACCGAGTCGAGGCCGAGCATGCTGGCGGCGGTACCGACATCGCGCGGCGTGCGCAGCGCCGCGTTCGGCACCGTGAGCACGCCCTGCCGCTGACCGGTGTGAATGCGCACCTCGGCGTTCATCCCCGGCTTGAGCATGTGTCCGGGGTTGGGTACCCTGACCAGCACCGGGAACATGGTGGCATTCTGGACCACCTGCGCCTGCGGCAGGATCGAAGCGACCGTCCCCTCGAAGGAGCGACCGGGAAACGCATCGACGGTGATCGATGCCGGCATGCCCGGGCGCACCCGGCCGACGTCGGTTTCGAGCACCAGGGCCGAATCCTGCACGCTGTCGAGGCTCGCCATCTTGAGGATGACGGTGCCGCCGCCCAGCGTGGGGCTCGAGATCACGGTGCCGAGCACCGCGTCCAGCTCGAGAATGGTGCCGGTGATGGGCGCCCGGACGTGGGTGTCTTCCATCGCGTCCTGGGCGGTGAGCAGATTGGCCTCAGCCGTGGCGACGGCGGACTGCGCGGTCGCCGCCGCCAGCTTCGTCGCATCGTAGTCCGTTTCCGCGAGCGCCCCGCTCTTGAACAACGCCTCGCTGCGCGCCAGTTGTGCCGTGGCATTCACCAGCTGCGCGCGCGCCTTATCCACGCTCGCCTGCGCCTGGGTCAGGTTGTTCTGCGGCAGGCGCGGGTCGACGGTGGTGAGGAGTTGTCCCTTGTGGACCTCGTCTCCCGTCGCGACCGGCTGCGCGACGATCTCACCCCACGCCTTGGACTTCACGCTGAAGGTGAGAATCGGCCGGATCATACCCTGGGAGATGACGGTGACCACCACGTCCCGCCGCTCCACGGGGACCTTTTCGTAGATCGGCGCCGTTTCCGCCTGCTTGCACGCGGCGAGCAGCGCGAGTCCGAGGGGCACGGCGCGTCTCATCGGGGCCGCTTCTCCATGCGCTCATCGCGCGCGATCAGGCCGTCCCGTAAGTGGATCTGGCGCAGCGCGTGCGCCGCGATGTCGGATTCGTGGGTGACGAGCACGATCGTCTGACCGGTATCGTGCAGCTCTTCGAACAGGCGCATGATCTCTTCGCCGGTGCCCGAGTCGAGGTTGCCGGTAGGCTCATCGGCGAGCAGGATCGAAGGATCGTTCACGAGGGCGCGCGCGATCGCCACGCGCTGGCGCTGCCCGCCCGACAGCTCGTTGGGGCGGTGCTCCATCCGGTCGCCGAGCCCCACATGGCTCAGCGCCTGCACCGCCTTTTCTCGCCGCTGCTTCGAGCCGATGCCGGCGTAGATCAGTGGCAGCTCCACGTTGTGCAGCGCGCTGGCGCGGGGCAGCAGATTGAATGTCTGGAAGACGAAGCCGATCTCCTTGTTGCGGATGCGCGCGAGCTGGTCGTCGGACAAATCGCTCACCTTCTGGCTGTTGAGCCAGTACTCGCCGGCGGTGGGGGTGTCGAGGCAACCGATCAGGTTCATGAGCGTCGACTTGCCGGAGCCGGACGGGCCCATGATCGCGACGAACTCGTTGCGGCGGATCTGGATCTCGACGCCGCGCAGGGCGTGCACCACCTCGCCCCCCATGTCGTAGTCACGCGTGAGCTTGTGCGTGAGGATTACGACATCGGGAAGCGGCGTGTCGCCGGTGCGGAACGTGGTCGGCTGGACGGTGGTCACAGGGAGTGGCCCACCAGCGCCTCGAGCTGCGCCCGCGCGATGAGGTAGTTGTACCGCGCTTGCACCTCGCTCACCTGCGCCTGCGTGAGGTTGGCCTGGGCGGTGAGCAGATCGAGCAGAGTGGCAGCACCGAGCCGGTAGCGCTCCTGCTGCACGCGGACCGCTTCGTCCGCCGCGGCGACGTCCGCACCGGCGATCCCGATCTGGGCGCGCGCGGTGAACGTGGCTGCGAGCTGTTGGGTCAATTGCGCGTCGACCTGGCGCCGCGTGTCGGCGGCCTGCGCCCTGGCGAGATCTAGGCTGGTCGCACTGAGCGCCGTGGCCTGCTCGCGCTGGAAGCCGTTGAACAGGGTCCAGGACAGTCCGATCCGCAGCTGATTCAAGTTGCGATTGCCGTCGTTGAACCCTTGCCACGGCTCAGTGAGCCCCTGACTCGACGTGCTGTACGACGCGACAAGCGAGGGCCAGAACTGCGAGCGGGCTGCAGCGAGGGCGGCCGACGCAGCGCGCGCTTGGGCGGTGGCCTGAGTGACGAGCGGGGCCTGCGCGAGCGCCGCAGCGCGCAGGGTCGTGGTATCGGGCAGCGCGGGCAGCGTCGAATCCGGCACCGCACGGACCTGGCCATCGACCCCGATCTGCCGCGCGAGGTTCGCGCGGGCCGCCGCGAGGTTGGCCTGGGCCTGGAGCAGCGCGAGTCGGGCGTTCCCCAGATCCACGGTCGCGGTCAGCGTGTCGGAGCGGGTGGCGGCGCCTGCGAGAAACTTGTTCACCGAGATCTGGCGCTCCTCCACAGCGCGCTGCACCTGGGCTTGCGCGACGCGAACGAGTTCTTCGTCGGCGAGGGCGGTAAAGAACAGCTGCTCGGTAGTAGCGGTGGCCTGGTAACGCTGGTTCACGAGGCCGGCGTCGGCGGCGTCTTCGGTCGCGTCCGCATTGCGCCGGTTCGCGCCGCGGCGGAACCCAGTGAACAGGTCGAGCGACGCGGTCACGCCGGTGTTGTATTGGTAGGTCCCGGGGCTCGCCAGGAACCCGTTGACGAAGGAAGCAGTGTTCTGGCGGAACGCACTCGAGTTGACGGTCACCGTGGGCAGGAACGCTCCATATGCCGCCCGCATCTGCCATCCGGCGTTGCTCACGGCGCCGCGGGCTTGCACCACCGCAGGCTGCACCTCGAGCGCCCGCCGCACCGCTTCCTGCAGCGACACTTCGAGCGGTGCCTGCGGGACCACGGGCGCCTGCTGCGCCATGAGTCCCGTCGCCCAGAGCAGCGACACCACTCCTGTGGCCACCCCCCGCCGCGCGCCCATCAGTGCTTGTGTCCGCCCGAGTCAGGCTTGTCCCGTTCTCTCTGATGCCGGTACCGCGCCATATGGTCGCGATAGGTCGCCTGTTGCTCGGGTGTGAGCTGGCGCGACACCTCGGAATCCATGGCGGCCCGCATGGTGTCGAAGCGCGGGCGTACCTCCTCCCACGCGGCGCTGATGCGGGTCCAGTGGCGCTGCAGAATGGCGTGCACCGAGTCGTGCTGCGCCGGCGTGAGCCGCAGCTCGCCGTCCAGCTCGCCCATGAGCCGGTCGACCCCATGCGCACGCTCGGGGGCCGCCGCCGCCGCGCGGCGGACCCAGAGGGCCCTGCCCCCGACGCCGACGGCGATGCCGGCGGCGAATGTCGCGGCCAGGAACACCGCGGCCTGGGTTGTCGATCGGTTCAGCATGACGACCTTCCTTCGCTAGTTGCCGAGGACGGAGGCGAACACGATCTCGACCTCGCCCGGATGCGCGGGCGGCGTGATCAGCGCGTCGGAGAGGGACGGCCGGGCGGCGGGCAGCGTCGAGGCGCGACCCACGAGGTAGCCCGCCGCCAGCGCCACGAGCACCGCCGCCGCGACCCCGGCGCGCGACCAGCGCGCCAGCACCGCCGCCCACGACGCAGGGCGTGCCTCGTCGACGCGCGCCAGCACCCGCGCCACGAACGCGGCGGCGTCGCCCGGGTCGAGCGCCTGGCGCAGCGCGTCCCCGAGCTCCGCGTCGGGGCGGTGATCGAACGGCAGCAGCTCCCTCATCCGTCCTCCTTCCAGTCCGCGAGCAACCCGCGCAGCCGGCGCCGCCCGTGGAACACCTCACTGCGCACGGTCCCTTCCGGGATTCCGAGGACCGCGGCGATCTCGGCGTGCGAGTATCCCTCGACGTCGAACAACACCACCGCGATGCGGCGCCGCTCCGGCAGCTCCGCGAGCGCCT
>Ga0079220_10000253_pt1 | contig 12297 bp, 9 predicted proteins | sample GAAS100_FD_75071 | JGI IMG/M metagenome (GOLD analysis project Ga0079220, IMG submission 75071) | Agricultural soil microbial communities from Georgia to study Nitrogen management - GA AS100 | ecosystem: Environmental > Terrestrial > Soil > Agricultural land | place: USA: Georgia | collected... | reverse complement strand
TCGCCAGTCCCTCGGCGCCGGCGCGGCCGGTCCGGCCGATCCGATGGATGTAGTCCTCGGGCACGTGCGGCATCTCGTAATTCACGACCAGCGGCAGATCGTCGATGTCGAGTCCCCGCGCGGCGACGTCGGTGGCGACCATGACCTGCACTTTCGCGGCCTTGAACGCGTCCAGCGCCTCGAGGCGCGCCTGCTGGCTCTTGTCGCCGTGGATGGCGGTCGTCTCGAGCCCGTCCTTCTGCAGCGCCCGGGCCAGCCGCGAAGCCCCGTGCTTGGTGCGCACGAAGCAGAGCACCTGCCAGAGGTTGCGCGAAGTGACGATGTGGGCGAGCAGCGCGCGCTTGTCGTCCGCACGAACCTTGTAGACCGACTGGCTGACGGTCTCCGCCGCGGTGTTGCGGCGGGCGACCTCGATCAGTTGCGGCTCGTTGAGCAGCGCATCCGCGAGCCGCTTGATCTCGTTCGAGAACGTCGGCGAGAACAGCAGGTTCTGGCGCTTGGCCGCGGCCGGAAGCAGCGCCATGATGCGCTTGATGTCCGGGATGAAGCCCATGTCGAGCATCCGGTCGGCTTCGTCGAGGACGAAGATCTCGACCTGGCCCAGGTAGAGCGATTTCTGTTCGATGTGATCGAGAAGCCGTCCCGGCGTCGCGACGAGGATCTCCACGCCGCCGCGGACGATCGGCAACTGCTGCTTGATGTCTACGCCGCCGAACACGACCGTGGAGCGCAGCCCCGTGTGCTTGCCGTAGGTGCGGATCGCTTCTTCGACCTGGATCGCGAGCTCGCGCGTCGGCGTGAGAATGAGCGCGCGTACCGGATGCCGGGCGGGCGACGGACTCGTATTGGCATTGGGCAGCAGCTTTTGCAGGATCGGCAGCGCGAAGCCTGCCGTCTTGCCGGTGCCGGTCTGGGCGCCGCCCATCACGTCCTTGCCGGCCATGATCAGAGGAATTGCCTGCGCCTGGATCGGCGTCGGCGTGGTGTATCCGGCTTCGGCGACGGCGCGGAGCAACTCCGGCCGCAGGCCGAGCTCGGCAAAGCTCGAGGGACTACCCATCAAAAAGGCTCCTGGACGCGGCCCGCTTCCCTTCGGGAAGCTCCAGTCCAGGCGCGACACTCTATGTGACTGACGTTGACGGGGGGCCAACTCGACCCACCCGGGGGATCGGCGGTGACCGGAACGGCCGCCGAATACTTGAGATCATAGCGATAAATATCGGATTTTGCAACTTATTTTTGGCTTGTGAAGACGGAGCTGGTAAAATCGATCGATTTTCCCTCTCGCAGCGCAACATCCGGTCCATGACCCCCGCGCGGCCGTTACGCAACATCGCGATCATTGCCCACGTCGACCACGGCAAGACGACGCTCGTCGACAAGCTGCTCGCCCAGGCCGGAACGTTCGCCGCGCACCAGCACATCGCCGAGCGCGTGATGGACAGCAACGAGCTGGAGCGCGAGCGGGGCATCACGATCTTCGCCAAGAACTGCGCCATCGAGTACGCCGGCACCCACATCAATATCGTCGACACGCCGGGCCATGCCGATTTCGGCGGCGAGGTCGAGCGGGTCCTGTCGATGGTCGACGGCGTTCTGCTCCTGGTCGACGCCGTCGAAGGCCCGATGCCCCAGACGCGATTCGTCACGCGCAAGGCGCTGGCGCTCGGCCTGCTGCCAATCGTCGTGGTCAACAAGGTCGATCGGCCGGGAGCGCGGCCGCAGTGGGTCGTCAATCAGACCTTCGAGCTGTTCGACAAGCTCAATGCCGCGGAGAAGCAGCTCGACTTTCCCGTGATCTACGCCTCCGCGCTGCACGGCGATGCATCGCTCGATCCGAAAGTCCGCGGGACCGACATGCGGCCGCTGTTCGAGACGATCCTGTCACGGATCCCGCCGCCGGCCGGAGATCCCGACGCGCCACTGCAGCTCCAGGTCGCCGCGCTCGACTATTCGAGCTACGTCGGCCGCCTGGGCATCGGGCGCATTCGCCGCGGGCGTATCGCTTCCGGCCAGGAGGTCGCGGTGCTGCACGGCTCGGCCGAAGGCGCGCGCGGCAAGGTCGGACAGGTGCTGGGCTTTTCCGGCCTGACCCGCGTTCCGGTCGACAGCGCCGCCGCGGGCGACATCGTGCTCGTCACCGGGATCGACGACCTGCACATCGGCACTACCTTGGCGGCGGTCGAAGCGCCCGAACCCCTGCCGACGATCGCCGTCGACGAGCCGACGCTGTCGATGCAGTTCCAGGTCAACACGTCGCCTCTTGCCGGCCGCGACGGGAAGTACGTCACCAGCCGCAACCTGCGCGACCGGCTGTCGCGCGAGCTCCTGACCAACGTCGCGCTGCGCGTGGAGGATACGGCCGATACCGACGTGTTCACCGTCTACGGCCGGGGCGAGCTGCATCTCACCATCCTGCTCGAGAACATGCGCCGGGAGGGCTACGAGCTGGCGGTGTCACGACCGCGCGTGGTCTATCGCGAGCGCGACGGCGAGCGCTGCGAACCTTTCGAGCAGCTCACCGTCGACGTCGAGGACGCGCACCAGGGCGCGGTGATGGAAGCGCTCGGTACGCGGCGCGGCGATCTCCAGAACATGGAGTCGGATGCGCGCGGGCGCACGCGGCTCGATTACCGCGTTCCCGCACGCGGGCTGATCGGGTTCCAGGGCGAGTTCATGAACCTCACGCGCGGCACGGGACTCTTCTCGCACGTGTTCGACGGCTACGCTCCCCTCAAGGGCGAAATCCCGGAGCGGCGCAACGGCGTGCTCGTCTCCGCCGAAGGCGGCGAGGCGGTTGCCTACGCGCTGTGGAAGCTGCAGGAGCGCGGACGGATGTTCGTCAACCCGGGCGATCGCGTCTACGAAGGCATGGTGATCGGCATTCACAGCCGCGACAACGATCTGGTGGTAAACCCCATCAAGACCAAGCAGCTCACCAACATCCGGGCCGCGGGCAAGGACGAGGCGATCCTCCTCACTCCGCCGATCCCGCTCACGCTCGAGTACGCGGTGGAATTCATCGCCGAGGACGAGCTGGTCGAGATCACGCCGAAATCGATCCGCATCCGCAAGCGTCACCTGATCGCGCACGAACGCAAGAAGGCGAGCCGGGAAGCGGCCTGAAGCGTTGCGGTTGCGCGCGCTGATCGAAGCCGTGCTCATGCGACAGCTCTTCGGCACCGCCGAGTTCGCGGCCGGGGCCCATCTCGACGCCGGGCTTTCATGCGCTGCGAGCGGCGAATACGCCGGCGATTACTGGCTCGCGACCTTCGCCATGCTCGCGCTCGCGTGACGCCGCGGGTCGCGTCCTCCATCACCGATGCTAAACTTGCGCGCGTGGATTCGTCGCTTATGCAGCTCGTCATCGCCGCATTGATCGTCGTCGCCTCGCTCGGCGTCCTCCTCATCGTCGTATTCCTGCGCGTGCGCACCCTGGCGCGAGGCGCGGGCGATGGCAACGAGCTGAGGCTGCGGCTCGATGCGCTCGCGACGCAGAACGAACGGCTGGAGCGCGATCTCCGCGCCGACCTCGCGCAGGCGCGCAGCGAGAACGCGCAAGCGGCGAGCACCGCGCGCGGCGAGCTTTCCGCCAATCTCACCAATTTCACCCAGGCGCTGCAGAACCAGCTCGCGACCAACGCCGGCGTGCAGAACGAGCGCCTTGCCACGCTCACGCGCAGCAACGAGCAGAGCCTGGAAGCGGTGCGGACGAGCGTCGAGCAGCGCCTGGAAGCGCTGCGCACCGACAACGCGCAGAAGCTCGAGCTGATGCGGGCGACCGTGGACGAACGGCTGCAGGCCACGCTCGAACAGCGGCTCGGCGAATCCTTCAAGCTCGTATCGGACCGGCTCGATCAGGTCCACAAGGGCCTGGGCGAGATGCACACGCTCGCCGCCGGCGTGGGCGATCTCAAGCGCGTTCTGGTGAACGTCAAATCCCGCGGAGGCTGGGGCGAGGTGCAGCTCGGCGCGCTGCTCGACGAGATGCTCGCGCCCGGCCAGTACGCGAGGAACGTCGCCACGCGTCCCGGAGAGGATTCGCGCGTGGAATACGCGATCCGCTTCCCGGGCCGCGGCGAGGACGGCATGCCCTGCTGGCTGCCGATCGACGCCAAGTTTCCGCTCGAGGACTACCAGCGTCTGCAGGAGGCGATCGAGCGGGCGGACATCGCCGCGGTCGAGACGAGCCGCAAGTGTCTCGAGGATTTCTTCAAGACGGAAGCCAGGAAGATCCGCGACAAGTATATCGAGCCGCCGCACACGACCGATTTCGCGATTCTGTTCATCCCAACCGAAGGACTGTACGCCGAGGCGCTCTCCCGTCCCGGACTCGCCGACTGTCTGCAGCGCGACTTCCGGGTGATGCTCGCGGGGCCGACCAACCTGATGGCGTTTCTCAACAGCCTGCAGCTCGGCTTTCGCACGCTGGCGATCGAGCAGCGCTCGACGGAGGTTTGGCGCGTGCTCGGCGCCGTCAAGACCGAGTTCGGCAAGTTCGGCGAGCTTCTCGCGAAGACCAAGGAACGCCTCGACCAGGTCGGCAAGACGCTCGACGAAGCCGGACGCAAGAGCACCACGATCGCGAAGAAACTGCGCGACGTCGAAGCGTTGCCGCAGATCGAGGCGGAAAGGGTCCTGAGCGGCGAGGCGGAGGCGGCCGAGGATTCCGAGCTCGAGCCCGATCTCCTGACCCGCCTCGATGGCGACGGCTCGAGCAGCCGCTGACGACGACGCAACCCGAATCGCGCGCCATGTTCGAAGCGATCCGCAAATGGAGGCGCAACCGGATCCTCGCGAGCTCGGCGATTCCGGATTCGCTGTGGCGCGAGGCGTTGGAGGCGCTGCCGTTCCTCGCCATCTACACCGAGGCCGAGCTCGCGCGGCTGCGCGAGCGGGTCGTGCTCTTCCTTTCGGACAAGAGCATCGTCGGGGCCAGGGGCTTCGCGGTCACGCCGCTCATGCGCGTCATGATCGCGATCGAAGCGTGCGTGCTGACGCTCAACCTCGATCCGCGCCTCTACGAAGGCTGGGAGAACGTCATCGTCTATCCCGACGAGTTCGTGACCGACCTCGAGTACGAGGACGAGATCGGCGTCGTGCATCGGCGCAACGAGCCGCTCGCCGGCGAGGCGATGCCGGGCGGACCGGTGGTCCTCTCCTGGCCCGACGTCGAGGCGAGCGCCGACTGGTCGGCGTCGGGCATGAATCTCGTGATCCACGAATTCGCGCACAAGATCGACATGCGCAGCGGCGAGGCGAACGGTTGCCCGCCGTTGCCGGCGGAGATGCCTCCGCGAAAGTGGCAGAAGACGATGACGGCGGCCTACGATCATTTCCGGGCCCGGGTGGAGTCCGGCGAGGAAACCGAGATCGACCCTTACGCGGCGGACAGCTCGGCGGAGTTCTTCGCCGTGCTGTCGGAGGTGTTTTTCGCCGATCCGACCCTGCTTCGCGGGGAATACCCCAGCGTATATCAGCTGTTTACCTGGTTTTACCGGCAGGACCCGGCCAGCCGGACGGAGCTGCTGCTCGAGGAGTAACCCCGCCGCCGGGCTTGAAGGGGTTGCAAATGCGGCGACCTGGGCTATCCTAGCCGGCGTCGGCCGGGGGGCCGCCACGATTCGAGACGCCAAAGGAGAAAGATAACCATGAAACTTCGCACCGCTCTGTTTGCCACTGCGCTGCTGTTTGCGGGAAGCGCGTTTGCGTTCCATTGCCCGCAGGACATGAAGAAGATCGACGACGCGATGGCCAAGAACCCGAAGCTCACCGAAGCGCAAATGGCCGACGTTAAGAAGTATCGCGCCGAAGGCGAATCGCTGCACAAGGCCGGCAAGCATCAGGAATCGCTCGACACGCTGGCGAAGGCCGAGAAGATCCTCGGCATCCAGTAAAGAAGCCGCAGCAACGGAACGTGGAGACCGGCGCGGGCGACCGCGCCGGTTTTTTCACGAGGCGAGCGAGCGATCGAGCCGCGTCTCGATGATCGCGGCGAGGTCGGCCTCCGCGGGCAGCGTGCCCAGCCCTGAGGCGTCTGCGTCGCCGAGACGCGAAGCGCAGTACGCGTCGGCGATCGCCCGCGGCGCGTGTCGCAGCAGGATCGCGGCGGCCAGCGCGACGGCAATGGACCCGGCGATGCGCCGGCCGTCCCGTTCGTCGAGGCTCCGCTCGCGCAGCGCTGCGGCGAGCTTCACTGCGTGGCGGTCGAGCCTCGCATCGCCGCCGCGCGCGAGATCGAGCTCGGCGAGGAAGCTCTCGACCGCCTGCGGCTCTCGGCTCGCCGCACGCAGGACGTCCAGGCACATGACATTGCCCGAACCCTCCCAGATCGAGTTGAGCGGCGCCTCGCGGTAAAAGCGCGGCAGGTCCGAATCCTCCACGTAGCCGTTGCCGCCCAGCACTTCCATCGCCTCGGCGAGGACCGTCGGCGCGCGCTTGCATACCCAGAACTTGATCGCCGGCGTCGCGAGGCGGGCGAGGGCCTTCTCGCTTTCCGGCGCGTCGGCCTCGAAGGCGCGCGCGAGTCGCAGCGCGAGCGCGGTCGATGCTTCGGCCTCGAGCACGAGATCCGCGAGCACGTTGCGCATCAGCGGCTGATCGACGAGGAGCTTCCCGAACGCCCGACGGTACGCGGCATGGTGCAGCGCGCGGGCGGTCGCGCCGCGCACGATCCCGGCGCTGCCGATCGCGCAGTCGAGCCGCGTGTGCTGGACCATCTCGATGATCACGGGCACGCCACGGCCTTCCTCACCCAGCAGCCACGCCTGGGCTCGTTCGAATTCGACTTCGGAAGACGCGTTCGAGCGATTGCCGAGCTTGTCCTTCAAGCGCACGAGGCGCACCGCATTGCGCGTGCGGTCGGGCAGCATGCGTGGCAGGAGGAAGCAGGTCGGTCCGCCGCCGGCTTGCGCGAGAACCAGATGAGCGTCGCACATCGGCGCGGAGAAGAACCACTTGTGACCGCTCAGCCGGTAGCTGCCGTCAGCGGTCTTTTCCGCACGCGTGATGTTCGCGCGCACGTCGGACCCGCCCTGGCGCTCGGTCATCCCCATCCCGATCAGGGCGGAGCGTTTGGCGGCGATGGGCAGCGGCCGCGAGTCGTATTCGCGGCCGAGGACGCGCGGCAGCCACAGCTCGCCGAGCGCCGGCATGGCCTCCGCGTGACGCCGCAGCACGGGCACCGCGGCGTAAGTCATAGTGAGCGGACACTGGGTGCCATTCTCGACTTCGGCGTGCAGCAGATAGGCGGCCGCGCGGGCGACCTGGGCGCCCGGTCGCGGCTCGACCCAGGGGCGGCAATGTTCCCCGGCATGCATCGCGGCCGCCATCAGCTCGTGCCACGCGGGATCGAACGCGACTTCGTCGATGCGCTCGCCGAACCGATCGTGGGTGCGAAGCTCGGGAGCGAAGCGATTGGCGCGCGCGGCGAGCGCCAGCATGGCGGCGCTGCCCATCCGCTCGCCCCATCTGCTCAGTTCGTCGTGCGCCCATCCGGCGCCCTCGCGCGCCGCGGCCTCCTGGAGCGGGCGATCGGAAAGATAGAGATTGCGGTCCTCGTACGGCGGCGGCTGGTTCGCGCCCTCGGGCATCGCGAGTGTCCCCGTCACGCCGGCGGGCGCTGAGCCGATTTGGGACGGAACGCCTTGCACACCTGCTCGTGCGTTTCCACGTACGGGCCTCCGATCAGGTCCAGGCAATAGGGAACTGCGGGAAAGACGCCGTCGAGCGTTTCCTTGATCGCCTTCGGCTGTCCCGGAAGGTTGAGGATCAGCGCCCCGCCGCGAACGACGCCGAGCTGCCGCGAAAGGATGGCGGTCGGCACGTACCTGAGGCTCACCTCCCGCATCTGCTCGCCGAATCCGGGCAACACCTTGTGCGCCACCGCGAGCGTTGCCTCCGGCGTGACGTCGCGCGGCGCGGGACCCGTTCCACCCGTCGTCAGGACCAGGTCGCAGCCCACCATGTCGACGAGCTCGATCAGCGTGCGCTCGATGAGCGGCTGCTCGTCCGGGATGAGGCGCGTTTCCATCCGCCAGGGTGTGCGCAGCGCGGCGTCGAACCATTCCGTCAGGCCCGGTATTCCCTTGTCCTCGTAGACGCCGGCCGAGGCGCGGTCGCTGATCGAGACCAGACCGATAAGGAGCGAGCGCGGGTCGTTCATGCCGGCGAGCTCAAGGCGTGCCGCCGAAAAGGCGGTTCAGGCATCGATAGAGCTCTCGATAGGCGCGCGGCGGCCCGCCATGCGCGCGTTCCGCACGAGCACTCTCGAGCAACGCGGCGAGGCGCTCGCGATCCGCGTCCGGCCGCTCCGCACAGAGCCGCTCCAGCCCGCTTGCTTCCGAGAGCAGACGCTCGCGCCAGCGCTCGACCGCGTGCACGCGGGCCTTCTCCGCATTCGGCGCGTCGGCCCATTGCGCGAGCCTCGCCCGGATCGGCGCCGGATCGACCTCGCGCATCAGACGGCCGATGAACTGCAACTGCCGTCGACGCGCTTCGTGCCGCGTGATGCGGCGGGCGGCGTCGAGCGCGTCGATGAGACGCTCGGGCAGATCGAGCTCCGCGAGACGGGCCGAGCCCACGTCGAGCAGCGCTTCGCCGAGGCCCTGCAGAGCGTCCATTTCGGCTTTGCGGCGGGTTTTCGAGGGAGCCCCGGCCTCCTGGCCGGTCGGCGGGGGTGTTTCGTCGGGTCGTCGCACGGTAGGCCGTCGGGATGGAACGCCTTTGCTATCATACTAGTAACCTCGGACCGAGCTTAAAGCGGCACCCGTCGCTCTACGCCGCAGCCCTTTGCTGCGACGGCTGGCGCGCTCCCGATCAACAGAGTCCGCATGACCGATCCTGCTGCCGTTGCGCTCGCCGCGCCCGCCACGCGCTTTCCCCTGACCCGCGATGCGCTCGCTTTGCTCGCCGGCCAGGTGCTCGAAGCGGCGCGGACGCGCGGGGCCAGCTCGGCCGAAACCGAGGTCTCGCAGGCCTTCGGGCTGTCGGTGACGGTGCGCAAGGGCGACACGGAAACGATCGCCTACAACCGCGACAAGGGCATCGGGGTGACCGTGTACGTGGGCGCGCGACGGGGCCACGCGAGCACGGCCGATTTCTCGAAGACGGCGATCGACGACACGGTGGCCAAGGCGCTGGCGATCGCGCGTTACACGGCCGAGGACGACTGCGCCGGCCTGGCCGACCCGACGCTCCTCGCGCATGGCTGGCCGGACCTCGACCTGTACCATCCGTGGGAGCTGCCGGTCGAGGAGGCGATCGAGCTGGGGCGCGAATGCGAATCCGCCGCGCTCGGCGTGGACCGCCGGCTGACCAATTCCGACGGCGCGACGGTGTCGCTGCACGAAGGTCAATTCGTGTACGCCAACAGTCTCGGCTTTTCCGGCGGTTATGCGACCTCGCGTCATGGCATCTACTGCTCGGTCATCGGTGAGGACGCGAGCGGCATGCAGCGCGAGGACTGGTATACGGCGGCGCGATCGGCCGACGATCTGCAACCGGCTGCCGAAGTCGGTCGCATCGCGGGCGAGCGCACCGTCCGGCGCCTTGGCGCCAAGCAGGTCGCGACGCTCGAGTGTCCGGTGATCTACGAAGCTCCGGTCGCGACCGGCCTCATCGGACACTATGTCAATGCCACGAGCGGGGGCAGCCTGTACCGGAGATCGTCGTTTCTGCTCGACAGTTGCGGCAAGCAGGTGTTTGCGCCGCACGTGACCATCCTCGAAGAGCCGCATCTTCCGCGGGGCCAGGCGTCAGCGCCGTTCGACGACGAGGGTGTGGCGACCCGGCGCCGGGACGTCGTGCGCGACGGCGTGGTGCAGGGCTATTTCCTCGGCAGCTACAGCGCGCGCAAGCTCGGCCTCGCGTCGACGGGCAACGCCGGCGGCAACCATAATCTCGTCATCAGCCACGGCGACGAAGGCCTTCCCGCGCTCCTGCGCCGCATGGGCCGGGGACTGCTGGTGACGGAGCTTCTCGGCCAGGGCGTGAACCCGGTCACCGGCGATTATTCGCGCGGGGCCGCCGGCTACTGGATCGAGGACGGGGAGATCGCCTATCCGGTCGAAGAAATCACCATAGCCGGCAATTTGAGTCGCATGTACCGCGACATCGTCGCCATCGGCAGCGACGTGGACGCCCGAGGGTCGCGACACTGCGGCTCCGTGCTCATCGGCGCGATGACCATTGCAGGTAACTAACTCCCGCGCCGGCGTCATGGTCCCCAAGCGTCCCTTGCGGGAACGACTGCGGACCTGGCAGCGCACCCTGCGCGATCCGCTGCGGGGGGGCAAGTCTGCGACCCGCTGGATCTCGGTATTGCCGACCGGCGATCCGCTGGACCTGCAGCGCGAGGTGCTCGAGCTCGTCACTTCGTTCCCGGGTGGGCGGCGGCGCATCGGTCCGGGACAGGCCGAAGCCCTGCTGCACATCGATGCCCGCTGCGAGCCGATCGTCGCCCAGCTCACGTCGCAATACACCGCCAACTACCAGCGCTCGAGCGGCATCGAGACGCGCCTGTGGCACGGCGTGTTCGACCTCGTCAAGGCGTTCACCGCCGCGTATCAGGCGACGCTCAAGTCCGGATACGCGGCCGGAGAGCAGAAGCGTTGGAAGACCGTGCTGCCGCGCGTGCTGGTGCGGCTCGCGCACTACAAGGGCATCGACGGCAAGTTCCGCCTCTTCCGCTACGGCCACTGGATTCCGGCGCAATGGCGCGAGCTGCACGAGCTGTACGAATTCGCCCGCATGCGCGGCTGGCAACGCGAGCCGCTCGCGCACGGCGCGGGGACGTTCACCCAGCCCGACCGCTCGCTCGAGCAGGAATACATCCGGTCGCTGCTGCTGATGCGGCTCGACAGCGGCAACTTCACGCCCGACCAGGTCGAGTGGGTGGCGCGTTCGCTCGAGGAATGGACGCAGTCGGTCACGCTCATGCCGCCTCCCGGTACGGGCGCGAATTTCTTCGTCGATCTGTCGGGAACGCAGGGCCTCAAGCGCCAGGACCGCCCTCAGCCCGGCGGACGCCTCATGTTCCTCGATGCGACCGCGGTCTATTCGCGCGTCGTCGAGAAGATGCGCTTGCTGCCGGAGCAGGATACCGACCCGCAGCTTCCCGGCGCGCTGCCGCCGCGGGAGCAGAAGCTGCTGCTGATGCGACTTGCGGCGCTGTACGGACCGGACGCGCTCGCGTTTTCGCCGCGCGCGCCGCGCAAATCGAGCGATTCCGAAGTGCGCGTCGTGGTCGGCCTGCAGGCGCTCACCCGCGCGATCGCGGAAGTCGAGCATCTCGGCGCCGAAGCGAAGGCGGCGGGCGCGGGCGCGAGCTACGACGAGATTACCCAGCTGGTGAACCCCAGCACCAATCCCGACTCGATCGCCCGGCGGGTGCGCGGTTCGCCATGGAAAGTCGCCAACCGCAGCGAGAGCGGCTGCCGCATGATCGCACCGGCAAGCGAAGCGCCCTCGAAGCTTGGCGAGGTCATCGCCATCCGCGACGGCGACCGCTGGGAGCTGGCGGTCGTGCGGCGGATGCAGCGCGAGCAGGCCGAGGAAGTGATCTGCGGGGTCGAGATCATCGCCCGGCGCATCGTGCGCGTGCTCCTGCGCAGCTGGGTCGCACCGCTGGACGCGCAGCGCTCGGGCGTGGACCGGCCGTTCTTCGGCGTCTATCTGCCGGCCCATGCGGACAACCGTCAGTCGGCGCAACGCAGCATCATCGGGCCGGACGACCGGTTTCTGCCGGGCGGCATGGTCGAGCTCGATACGGGCAACGCCCGCTACCTGATCCGGTTCACTCAGACGCTCGAGCGTCAGGTCGGCTGGGCGTGGTCGCTGTTCAGCGCGGTGCGCAAGCTCGCCGGTTGATCGCGGCGTGTCTCGTTGCGGCGCGCGAGACCGCTTCAGTCGCGCCGGCTCGTCGGCAGGCGAATTGCGCTAGAATCGCCGCGAACGGAGCTTCGGACCCGCCAGCGGCGGAACATACCGTCGCGGCGGGGAGAGGTCGAGAAGGCAATCTTGATAAGCTGACACTTTCAACAGGAGGACCATGATGCAACGTCGCTCATTTCTGAAGAAAGCCGGCGCCGGACTCGCGGCGGGCGCAGTCGCCGCGCCTGCGATCGGCCAGGGCACGCAGCCGGAAGTCAAATGGCGCCTCGCGGCCAGCTGGCCGAAAAGCCTCGACACGCTTTACGGCGGCTGCGAGCTGATCTCCAGGCGCGTCGCCGCGGCAACCAACGGCAAGTTCCAGATCCAGGCGTTTGCCGCGGGCGAAATCGTTCCGGGCCTGCAGGT
>Ga0079220_10000252_pt1 | contig 12299 bp, 18 predicted proteins | sample GAAS100_FD_75071 | JGI IMG/M metagenome (GOLD analysis project Ga0079220, IMG submission 75071) | Agricultural soil microbial communities from Georgia to study Nitrogen management - GA AS100 | ecosystem: Environmental > Terrestrial > Soil > Agricultural land | place: USA: Georgia | collected... | reverse complement strand
GGAATCGACGTAGCACGCGGTGGTACGGCAAAAACAGTGTTAGCACTGATCTACGATAATTGGATTGACGAATTAGAGAAATATCCAGGTGTGCTGACACCTGATGGTCCCGCCGTAGCAACACTTGCGCTTCCGTATGCACATGCACGAAATGGACTGTTCATCGATATTATCGGCGTTGGTGGCAGTGGATACGATCACCTTGTTGGTCTCGATGTATCAGTAACTGGTATCAACTTTGCCGAAACACCGCCAAAATATATTCGTAGTCGAAATGGATTCTTGAAATTCAAAAACATACGCGCGGCGGCGTATTGGTTACTTCGTGAAGCGCTTGACCCCGATCATGGTGATGATCTTGCACTTCCTGACGATCCTGAATTATTGCAAGAACTATGCGAACCACGCTGGATGCTAACTGCACAAGGTGTCTTGATTGAACCAAAAGAAGACATTGAGACACGTATTAATCGTTCACCTGACAGTGCCGACGCGCTCGTCATTGGTCATTATGGTCTTGTGTCACAAGGAACCGCAGGCATATGAGTTTTGTTAGCAATTTCGTACAATTTATGCTTGGCACGCCATATGAGCGTGATCGTTTGGATGATCAAAAGGATCTCTCGATAGTAGTCGATCCGGTTGATTCGATTACATTCGTCAATGAACTTACATCAAGTGGTCAGCGTCGGCCAAAATCTGACTCAGCATCACTTCAGTCCACAATGTCAAGCAATGAGTTGGTTTTTGCATGTCTGCACGCAAAAGCCACCGCGTCGCTCGATCCGCGCCTTGTTGTTCAGCAACGAACCGCAAAGAATGAGTATGTCGAGATTCCTGGTCATCCCATGCGACAATTAATAATGCGACCTAATTCGCAGATGACCGAATCGGATTTGATGAAAGCCGCGATTGTCAGTTGGGATGTCAGTAATCCGCGGCGATTCTACTGTGAGAAGAAATACAAAGGCAATTTACTCACTGAATTGTATCCGCTCAATCCTGCGCGAATGACGCCGAAGTATGCACATACGCCTGCACGTGATTTGATTGGCTACACATGGAGCGATGGTACACTTTCGCGTGACTACAGTCTTGACGAGCTGATCATTCGATCTGCACCGGCATGGTATGACCCGCCGCCACTTCCGGCGGCACTCGGCAACGTCAAGAGTGACATTGCACAAACGGATCATATTACTGCATTCTTTGAGAATGGCGGTATTCCGCCGGGTATTCTTAAATATGATCGACCACTCAATGATGCAAAACGCGAGGAAATCCGTGATAAATGGCGTGGTGCGCATGGAAATCGCTATAGTCGCCAGCATGACATAGCAGTACTTGACATCACGGCACAATATCAGGAGATTGGATCGAAGCTTGACGAGTTGTCAAGTCAAATCCTGCGCAGTGTCTCAGAAAGCCGCATTTGCATGGTATTCGGTGTACCACCATTGATTGTCTATGCATATGTTGGTTTAATCCGTGCAACCTACTCAAATCTAAAAGAAGCGTGGGCAAACTTTTGGGATGCGACGATGAGTCCAACATTCAAAGAATGGCGCGCATTCTGGACGATAGCACTGTTGCCTGAGTTTGAATACGAGAAAGACATCTTGAGTGAGCGTATTCGTCTGCATTATGACATGAGTCAGGTGTCATTTATGCAAGAAGATGTAGACGCTACACAATCGCGCGCACGTGCAAACTTTCAAGCGAACGGCATCGATCTTAATGAATTTCGTGCATCTATCGGGTATCCGCCAAAAGTTGGCGGAGAAATGGTGTTTGCACATTCGGCGATGCCATCACAACCACCATCAGGAAGTATGTCGCGTCATTCCACTCAACGCACCGCAAAAAGCATTGACAAACCAAGTATGCAACTTATTGGGCGTAAGATTGAGAAATCAGTCAAGTCATATCTCGAAGATCAGTATCGCGCTGCCGCTGATGCTTTAAGTGTATGATAGAATCAAACAAAGAATATATCATTCAGCGTATAGCAACATCGATGATTATTATTCCTAGTTGGGACGGAATGAACTTGCAACGGTTTACCTCTTGGTTCAATTTACTGATGCGAACACCGGATAAAGACGTTGATCCGATTATAGTTGAACACGACTCGCGAATGAATTGTTTTACCATCAAAGATGGGCGTCATCGCTTTCTTGCAACTGTCTTCGCGTGCCGACCCACGATACCATGTGTTGTCAAGTTGCAAACTGAAGTTGATTATACTTATATGACTCTTGGTGATTATCCAGATGTGTAAGTGTCAGTTATGGCAGATATTACAGACTCACTCGACAATGGCGATGAAATTGAGCGCATCATGCATAAATATTATCCTATGATTATTGAAAGTGCATTTGGCGACGCGAGTCTCGCAGGTATACCAGTTTCATTTGAACTTGAGAATGAATATGTACAAACTATTCTGGATCGTCTTGGCAAGAATATTCGTGCGGTCGCTCAGACGACGCGCGAAGAAATCCAGGCATTAGTTGGTCGTCAGGCGGCTGAGGGATGGAGTGTTGAAGAACTTGCGAGACAAATTCGTGATCGTGGCGAAATTGGCAGTGTGACACGTAGCTTGATGACTGCGCGCACGGAAACAGCCACGGGGTATAATCTTGGATCAATTGCGGCGTATCGTACAGGCAATGTGACACATGTCGATGTACTTGATAGCGATGATGATGAAATCTGTGCAGCGGCTAATGGATCGCGCTGGACGCTCGATGAGGCAGAAGCGAATCCCATTGGTCATCCGAATTGTACACGTACATTTTCGCCGGTAATAGAGTAAGAATAATGCCATATAGAAAACAACCGAAATACTGTGATCGATGCAAGAGTCAACACAAGACCCGCAAGATTCGGAAAATTGCACAGTTGCGACCAAGCACGAGGCGACTATTTGTTTGTTCATATTGTGCTAGATTACTAGAGCAAATTGGTTGGCCGATTTATAATGTTTGATTGGGATAAAATTGTTAATTTCGGCGTACCACTATTGTTGTTGGCTTGGATAGCATGGTTCACAAGTAAAAGTGTTTGGCCGTTCATTGTTGACCGTATTAAACAATCAGATCAGGAACGAAGAGCATTTCTGGCAACACTCGAAGAAATGAAGATTAACCTACGTAGCAATACTGATGTAACACTTCAGACATTAAAAGAGGTTCGCGATCTAAAAATAAGTAATGAGATTGAACGCGAACGGGCAAAGGACCGCGATCAAAGTAGCGAGCAAAGGAGACAACGCGGATGAGAACGGCTATCATCGTTATTTGGCTTATTGTTGCAGGTATTGACGGCGTTATTGCAACTGTTGCGACACTAAACTTTTGGAAATCACGCCATAAAGCCGGCATGAAATACATCATCTACGGTTTGCTCGGATCAATTTTTTACGATGTCATCATTACCGTTTTGGCAATTAGCGCATTTATGCGAACAGGTAATAATAATGTTGTATCATTTGATCTAATGTTATTCACACTTGGAAATATTGTAAAGATACTTCCAACAACAGCTTTTTCGGCATACATGGTCGGTATTATTAAGAATGGCAAGGAAACATCGTAATGTCATATCTCACTATTTGTATCGTCATTATTCAGCTTTTATGCAACTTGGCTGCGCCACAACCGCCAGCGCCCGACGATTGTAGTCAATATGCAGAACCACGCGTGTTTCTTGACTCACAATCCTGGTGGACGACATTTCCTGGTCAAAGCGGCACTAATTTTGGTCATACACACGTCAGCACATGTTTCCCGCTTGGACAACACGTAAGCGGCGTTATCTCACTCAATGTGCGTGTAACAATGCATGATAATCCAGGATCACTTGATACACTGACGATACAAATGGGTGCAAGTGGTAACTATGTCGCCGCACAACAGAAATTCAAACCGCCGCTGACGTGTACTAACACATGCCAGTGGTGGGTACCACTACAAGTCAATGTTGGAGGTTTTCCAAATTCAGGCTATCAAGAAGTGCGTATTCGTGCGCATGTGAGAGAACCAGATGGCAAGATCAATTCCGGCTCAACTGGATGGCAAATTTATGTCGATAATGGAAAACCGCGCAAAGATTATCGCCAATCGACATTTATCCAAGGAACCGGTTGGTATACTGATGTTGAATATACACAAAGCAGACTTTTAAGCGGTCTACCACCAGCAATTGTAAGTGGTGTATGGTTGCCACGAGTCGAATGTCATACAAACAAGGTTCCGGTTACTGAATGTTTGGTGACGATTGATCCTGATTTCCACATGAATAACGACGGAATAGTGTTTTTGCGAGTTAATCACAGCTTTCGTGATTATGTACCAATTGACACGCGACTGCTCACGAATGGTCTGCATAAACTCGTTATTCGCACGGATGCAACCGCACCAACTGATTCGACGGCAAGTGGCGTACTGGGCGCGCCATTCATGGTGATGAATTGACAAATCTTGTCCTCATACCAATACCAGTCCACATGTGGACTTTCCCCGCGCGACTTGCACGTGTGATCGATGGCGATACACAAATCTATCAAATCGATCAAGGCATGCATGACTATCGCAAAGAAAGCCTTCGACTTGTCGGAATTAACACACCAGAAACACATGGCGCGACAAAAGCAGCCGGCGATAAGGCGACGCTATATGTGCAACAATGGATGACACGTGCTGCGAGCATGCAGACCGAATGGCCGCTTATGATTCAAACATTCAAATCCGATGATTTTGGTCGTTATCTTGCGCTTGTTTGGCGTACAAATGACGGTGCGTGCCTTAACGATGATTTGTTGTCAAGTGGTAATGCGGTCATATATTCAGGCAAGAAATAGGTGCAGTTATGCCATGGACATACGACAATCCACCAGCAGTCGCACAAAACTGGACACAAGAAGAAATCATTGCTTGTGTTGATGCCGCTAATGCTGTATTAGAGGGGGGCGGTACGGACGAAGATGCGATCTTTGCATGTATTCATGCTGTTGGCAAAAATGTTGATGCGAAAACACGAGAATTAAAAGTATCTCCTCAGTTCACAAAGCAAATTGAAGATAATGTCGTTACTGGTATCTTTTGCATTCATGGCAATGTCGATGAAGGCATGGATCGATCACATCCTGGTGCAATGAGCGATGTAAAGATCGATGGTCGTAATCGCGTACGGTTCCTGTGGCAACACGCAAGTTACGAGCCACCTATTGCTGTCGTCAAGTCGATTCGTGAATTGACGCGTGCAGAACTGCCGAGTGAGGTATTGACATATGCTCCTGATGCAACTGGCGGCGTCGAAGTTGTACGAAAATACCTTGATTATCATCCATCGTCGCGTGGTGCGGAAGTACTCAATGGTCTCAAAGAAGGTGCTATCCAAGAAATGTCATATATGTACGATGTTGTTGAATGGTCATACACAAATGACGAAAATAACATGGTTATTCGCGAATTAAAAAAGCTTGCACTTTGGGATATTAGTGATGTTAACTGGGGCATGAATCCGGCAACACTTGCGATCAGCAAGTCAGCAAATTGGAAGACGCGCTCGCTTGTTGATCATACTGCGAAAGTGGAAGCTGAAGTAGTAGCATGGCGCAACCGGATTAAAGAACTTGCTAGTAATCGATCAAAAGAAGGACGTGTTCTAAGTGACGCAAATCGTAAAAGAGTCGAGTCGTGCATCAAAACGCTCAACGACGCACTTACAGCACTTCGAGATTTGCTCGATGCAAGCGAACCCAAACACAGCACGGATCGACAAAAAGAAATCCGCAAGTTGTATCTGGAAACGCAGCGTACACTTGCACAACTTAATGGAGTGACATTCACGTGAAGAAAAAATACGAACTTCAGCAGGAAATCGATGCCAAGAATAAGCGGCTTCGCGAACTGTTCGATAATGGCGGTGACGGGTACGAAAACCTCAAGGAAGACGACATTATCGAGATTCGTCGGCTCAATACTGAGCTAACAGATCTTGGTAAGCAGCGCGATGCGGCGGCGGAGCTTGAATTACTTGATACGCAGTCAAAGGAACGCGCGAAGCACATGCCAACTGAGCGCGAAAATGATCGTGAGGTTGGCAGCGATGGTAAGGAAAATCCGCATATCAAAACTGCTGGTGAGCAGTTTGTCGAGCATGATGACTATAAACGACTTCGTGGTGTTAGTAAGCGACAGTTTGGTGTTAGTCTCGAAAAACACGACTTCACCGAACAACTACGTGGTACCAAGACTGTACTGAGCACCGCGGCCGGATTTACTGCTCCGAATCCACGCACAAGTATGGTTGTTCTCTCCGCACAACGCCGACCTGTCGTTGCTGATCTCATTCCGCAAGATCCAACTGATTTAAGTGTGATCAAATGGATGGAGGAAACAACATTTACAAATAATGCCGCAGCGGTCGCGGAAAGCGGTACAAAACCAGAGGCGGCGCTTGCGTTCACTGAACGATCACAAAACGTCGAAAAGATCGCTGTTACATTGCCAGTAACAGAGGAACAACTTGACGACGTACCAGGTATTCGTAACGTAGTAGATAACCGCCTCACGTTGATGGTTGAACTCAAGGAGGAGGACTATCTTCTCAATGGTACTGGTACATCACCACAAATTCAAGGATTTCTCACCAAAAGTGGTATACAGACTCAGGCAAAAGGTGCCGATACTGCACCAGATGCAGTATACAAAGGCATGATCAAGGTACAATTAGGCGCGGGCGCAACTGGCAGTGATGCCAATCCAAGTGGTGCGATCTTCAATCCGCTCGATTGGCAGAACATTCGATTGCTCCGCACTGCCGATGGTATCTACATTTGGGGATCACCCGCTGATGCAGGTCCTGAGCGTATTTGGGGACTTGCCATCGTCAAAACACCGACCATGACGCTTGGAACGGCGCTCACGGGTGATTTCGTCATGTTCAGTCATATCAGTCGCAAGCTTGGCTTACGCATTGACGTAGGATTGGTCAATGACCAATTCCTCAAAAACCAAGAGACGATCCGACTTGAGGAACGACTGTCGCTCGAAATTTATCGCGCGGCGGCGTTCTGCACGATCACTGGTCTATAAGGGAGGCAAAATGAGCGCATCTGCATGATATTATTCAGGGTGGTATCATGCAGATGCACTCAGGAGGATTAGTATGCCAATCATCGAATCAAGCAATAATCCGGGGCTACTTGAATATCGCGGTAGTGGCGTACCGTCTGCTGGCACTGACGAAGTGCAAACACTCACGTTTGGCGGCACATGGCTTGCAGGCGAGACGTTTAAACTGTCATTTGGTGGCTTTACGACGGCTGCGATCAGTTGGTCAGCAACAAACAATACATTACGAGATAATATCGATACCGCACTCGAAGCATTGCCGACAATCGGTACAGGTGGTATTACCACTGCTGTTGGTACCATGACTGCCGGCCTGGGTACAATTACGGTAACATTTGCTGGAAACCTCGCCAAGAAGGCGGTTGCAACTATTGGCGTTGCAAACAATGGATCAGCAAGCGGCACACTCGCTATTGCTGAAACAACGCCAGGTGTTGATGCATCATTTCGTGGTGCATCGATTGGGGCAACATATAAAGACATTACTAATGGAAAATTATACATCAACACAGGAACAGCACTTGCGCCAGTATGGACTGTTGTTGGCACACAAAGCTAATAATGCCGCTCGCAATTACACAAACGAAAGGAAACTCGATGATGTATCTGCACGAGGGTGAAAATTTGTATCTCACCGATGATGGAGAGATTGTCAAAGCAAGTGATCCGAGAGCTGCGACACTCTTGATTGCAACCGGTTGTACTATGCCAGAAGATGAGGCGCGGCGCTACGGTCTTGTGAAAGATCGGAATCACGAAAAACAGTCAACACAACAACATGAAGACAAGTCGCTAAAAACAACCAAAGAAAACAAATGAGTACACTAATATCATCAACGGGACTTGTGCGATTTGTTCTCGATCATGGTCCGCATGTCGGGCAATCTCGACCGGCAATTATCGTACGAGTTATTAATCCGACACAACAGATAGTCAACATGTTCGTATTTCCCGATGTTCCACATGATCAAGTGGCAATCTCGTTTGAAGAGGATGTGTCATATTCACCAGAACATAAGCCGCGTACATGGCATTTCGACACATCAAACGAGCGATAGCTATGACATATGCAACAGTTGCACAAATACGTGAGTATCTGCCGCAAATACCTGAGTGGGGCCAGCAATTCATTACAGTAAATGGTGCATCGGGGGGTACATTTACACTTATCTATGAAAATGTCGAAACACCGGCAATCAACTACGATTCGACTGCAACACAATTGCAAACGATCCTTCGTGCCATTACCGCGATTGGATCAAGCGGTGTCAAGGTCAGCGGCAAAAAAGGCGGACCATGGCGAGCTATGTTTCAAGGCGATCTTGCAGAAAATGTATCACCGCTCGCTATTGGACAAAATAATCTTACTGGGACAAGTCCATCGATTAGTATTGTTCCATACTATGATAATCAACTTCAGCACATCTTAGATCGTGCAACAGACATCGTGCGTAATGCCATTCGCTACTTGATCGACGATCAGACATTTGATTATACATCGTGGGGAAGTGCAAGTACAAAAGATATTTATGATATTGCAAATGAATATCTTTCATTACCGCCATATTTACCAGGAAGTATAACACTTGTCGAATATCAATCAACTACCGGTATTTTTCATACCATTATGGGATGGTATGAATCAAACGGGAAACTCTTTTTAGGGTGGAATGGGCAGCGGTTATTGTATCGCGTAACAGCAATTTGGGGTTATGGTCCGACTGTTCCAGCAGCTATCGAGGAAATAGTTCTTGAGATTGCGGTCAACCTTTGGCGTAGCAAAGACCGTGGCGGATTTACAGAAATCGTCGGAGTCGAAGGATCGGGCTATATTCGATCAATCGCCGGACTAACAAAACAACAAACGACCATTATCGAGAGTATCGTCAGTAATTATCAGCCAACAGGTGCGTAAGAAAGGAGTTAGTATATGTCGCGTGGTAGCGTAAAATACGATCTTCAATCAGTCAGTGCCGGGGGTTTTCTCACTATTCTTCCACCGAGTGGCGAAGAGTGGGTATTACACACGATTTACAGCGAATATCCATCAGAATTGTATTTTACTGACGGTACCGATCTTATCCTTGCCGAATCACTCGTTGGCGTTGGCGGATACGTGTCAGGGTTGACATATCGACTGACACATAATCTATATTTCAAACTCAAGAATGTTGATTCTGCAAGTCGCAAACTCGCCTATAGTGGCATTCAGACCGCCGATTCATCGACACCACGTGTTGGAAGCACGGTTAGCGACTTTTTGGTATTGACAGAAGGCGATTCGCTTATTATTGGTCCGGATGCTGGTTATGAATACGAGGTTCAAAATATTTTCTTCAGCGACAGTGTTGACATCTCGCTTGACGACGGTATGACAACACTAATGATTGCGCGCACAGCAACGTCAGGTGTTTGGCGCAATACTGGATTTGAACTTGTTCATGACAATTTCAAAATGCAGATCAACAACCCGAATCCGAGCGATGTTATTGTCGGATATACTGGTATTATAACGAGGATACCATAATGGCACTCGATAAATACGGCAAGTGTACGTCAAGTCACCTAACAAGTATCGGAAAACTATATACGCCATACATTCCAGTAACAGACGATCAGATTAGCGAAAATGATCTCGATGCCGATGGTCATGTCATTGATGTTGATCGCCAACTGGTGCGCTTTAGCGAAAACGATGCTGCGCTCGGTCTTCCTGTTGGTTACATGGACATGATTTATGATCCCGCTCATGGTGACGCACTTGCGGTAACGATGTATCCTGATCGCGAACTGCACCTTTTCAACCTCGATCAACCACATACGCCCGATCCACCAGAGTGGTTTTCGGCACGCTCCGATAGTGATGTACATACTTTTGAGGTTAGCACTGGTCTATTTGTGGGTCTTGACGGGAATGTATCGACGGGAAATATCGCTGCACAAATCTACTAAATAATGGCGATTGCACCTGTACAAACAGTTACTGGATCAGGACTGCTCGTCGCATCATTTTTACTTGGTACATGGACACCAGCGGCTACTGATGTTGTCTTACTCGCTGTTCACACGCGCGGTACTGCGGTAACACACACATCAGTGAGCGGAAATAGTCTTACATGGACGAAGATAGCCGAACTTAATGCCGCATCCGGGCAAATTCGATCATCGCTTTGGAGAGCGCAAGGAGCATCACCAACTGCCGGTCAAATCACGGTCACGCTCTCGGCTGCAACGAGTCCAACAGTTATAGGAGTAGCAACACGATTCAGCGGTGTCAATCTGGCGACACCAGTTGAAGCATCGATAACAAACAGTAGTTCTGTTGCTAACACTACGCCAACAGTAAATTTAACAACATTGACCAACGCAGCAATGGGATTTGCATCTATCACGCATCGTGGTGCAACATTTACCATTGGATCGGGCGAAACAGCAATTCTACTAAATACGAGCGCCGGATCAGGCGGTGATGTGTTGAAAGTCTCGACGGAATATCAAATTACGCCAACTACCGGACTCGTCACACTTGATGGTACACTCAGTGCAGCAAACGATTGGATTGCAATCGCAGCATCACTTGTGCAGGCAGGAACATCACCGTCAAAAGTTCCTGGCGTACCATATGTAATAACACCGCCACTTAATTTCGCATTGGAGGTTTAATCATGGCTGGTCTACGTGTAACCGCAGAAAACACCACAAACGTCGCTCTTGTAGCAGCAACAGCAAAAACTGTCTTACAATTGAACTGTCCAGCACAACAGCGCATCAAGATTCAGCGCGTCGGGTTCTTCTTCGATGGCGCAAGTACAACCGCTGTGCCTGTCGATGTACGACTGGTAATTGCTACAACCGCAGGTACGGCAACAGCTTTAACACTGAATAAGCAAGTGTCAAGTGATTCTGAGACAATTCAGACGACGGCAACTGAAAACTCGTCGGCAGAACCAACAAAAACAACAGTGTTGGATCAATGGAAAGTTCATCCGCAAATGGGACTTGATCTCACGTATGCGTTTGGGCAGGAAAAGATCGTTGTTGGTGGCGGTCGTGTCGCATTAGAGATGAACGCGCCGGCGAACGTTAACGTACGTGCAAAGATCGATTTTGAAGAGTAATTGATGCCAGTACTACGTAAAACTGGTATTCGATTTCCGTTTCTATCTGGTCCGCTCGCGGGCGGCATTACCATACCGTCATTCCGCCAGGCGATTGTCATTGGCGCGCTCGTACCGTCGCTACTCCTTGGCGATAATACACAGTTTGTTGGACGACCACTCCTTATAAGTGCGGCACCTGATACGAGTCGTCCGGCACAGCCCACAGTCGTCCAGACGCCACCTGTTCCGATTCCTAATGCGCTTAACGGATCTGCGGTACATCTAACTAGGCCATCAGCACCTTCGGCGGCACAACCCCATCTAGCGCCAACACAAACGACCGTCGCACAACCGCCAATACCGAATGCCAATACGCAATTTGTCAGCAGACCAGCGCCGCCAGAAAATATACAATGGCCGGCGCGTCCAGCACTCATTAGTAGGGGTGAACAACCCCTTCCTGGTGGGTTAAGTGCAAGACTTGATGTTGTTCGTCCACAAAACACCGATCCGCTCCGTCCAACGATTGTTGTTGTTAATCAACCACCGCAACGACAACCAACAGCGATAACGCAACTTATCGGTACAACCGGCGACGAAACACGACTACCGCTAACAGTAACTGTCGTACGACCGCCGCAACCTATACCGCCATCTGAAGTAGCAATTAAGTTCGTCTTACCGCGCAGCGTGCCAATACAGTTACCGCGTAGTGTGATTGTTATTGTTGACACTACGCCATGGATCGGTGCGCGCGCGAGTACGCTTCAAATCACCAGTGGCGTACGGATCGTTCTTGGCTCTAATCCAATTATTAGAACGCCAACAAAAGTAACACTTGATACTGATGGTAAAAGTACAGTAATGACTGACATCAGTGGTATTTCGACGATACTCCTATCGGATAGCGGTAAATCATCACTGGCACTCGATAGTAACGGTAAATCAACATGCGTGCTCATAAATAATGGCATGCACAAGTTTACACTCGATAACAATGGCATCAGCAGAGTAATACCCGATTAAAATAATGGCTGACTTTACGATACGACAAAAT
>Ga0079220_10000251_pt1 | contig 12310 bp, 5 predicted proteins | sample GAAS100_FD_75071 | JGI IMG/M metagenome (GOLD analysis project Ga0079220, IMG submission 75071) | Agricultural soil microbial communities from Georgia to study Nitrogen management - GA AS100 | ecosystem: Environmental > Terrestrial > Soil > Agricultural land | place: USA: Georgia | collected... | reverse complement strand
GATCGCCGCTATCGGCGCCGGGCAACAACCGTGATGGATCGGCGGGATCGCGCATGGCGGCGTCGAAATCGATCACTCCGTCAAATTCGCCACTGGAGCGAATCCACTGATTGATGGCCTGCCGGTCGGTTTCAAGTTCCGGCGTGAAATAAAACGAATCGCCGCATGGCAGAACGGTAGCACCGTAGACGAGGATGTGGTGTTCATGCGCGCGGAAGATCATCTGCTCGAAGGCGGCAATCAAATCCTGTGCCGATGGCGCAATTTCGCCGCGTTCGTGGGCCCGGGGGCGCACCCCCAGATCGTTGATGCCTTCGAGAATGACGAGCCAGCGCACTCCGGCTTGCGCCAAGACGTCGCGATCAAAGCGGGCCAGTGCATTCGGTCCCAGACCGTCGTGCAGAAGGCGGTTGCCGCCGATGCCTTCGTTGAGGACCGCGATATCCTTCATGCCCTTGTCTAGTTGAAGCCGGCGCGCCAGGTCGTCGGGCCACCGTCCGTTCTCATTGGTCTTTACTCCATGGCCATCCGTGATGGAATCACCGAGAGCGACGATCGCGGCGGCAGAGCTAGACGCCACAACGTCGACGCCGTTGAGAAAATACCAGCGTTCCACCTGGACGGCGCCAGTCAGTTGTTCGTCGCTGACATGATCGCCGGCCAGCAAATACGAGATCTCGCGGGAGCCGGGGTGAGTGGTGATACCGCCCGGCGCAGCGGACAGCCGCATGGTCACCGCAACGTCGGAAAGCGGAGGCAAATCGAAATCAAGTGGATCGGAATACATCAAGGCCCCTGGAGGAATCGTAACGGAAGTCTGGCCGTGAAATTGGAGAGCTTTGTCGGTCTTCGGCTGAACGGCGCTGCCTCCCGCAGAAAGGGCGATGCGCGTGGAAGTGATGGTTAGCGGCGAAGACCCGAACGCATTGGAGAAACGGACGCGGAGGCGATTGCCGCCAAGAGAAACGTGAACAACCTGGCGAAGCGTGCTGTCGGTGAGACCGGGCGCGGGCGGCGCGTCTTTCGCTGCACCGAGTTGCGGCGAAGACGCCCACGTACCGACCCAACGTTGGTCCGCCGGTGCTCGGTGCTGCTGCGACAGGGCGAACGAAGGCGACGCCAAGCAAACGAACGCGAGAACAAGCGCAAGGATGACTTCCCTCTTCAAAATAATCCTCCTTAGAGTTGGCTGTCTCTCAACGGCAGATGGCATTGAGCCGGGCAAAGCGCTCGGCGTCGTTTCCGTTGAGCTGAAGGTGCTTTTCGCGAAGCATCTGCTGCAGGAACGTGCCGTTCCAATTGGACGACAACACGGGATCATGCGCGTAAGCGGGATCGTTCTCCGCTTCCGGCAGAGTGATGAGCTTGTAGCCACGCTCCTTAAGCAGACCGAGGAGTTTCGGAAGCATCACGGTTTCGAATCCCCCGACGTGGAGAAGCATGACGTGCTTCACGTCACGTCCGTAAATTTCCGCGGCAAGCTGAGGACCGCGAGCAAGTTCGTCCGCCGCGGAAGTTGAGTAGCTTTCCTTCAGCCAATCAATACCCTGCTGATCATTTTTGGCAACGCAGCGGGCATAAGGCTCGTTGTACGCGTAGTCGGCGAAACTCAACGTAACTTCAGCAACCCTGTAGCCCCGCCCGCGCAGAAAACTTTCAACGGTTCGATGTTTTTCCGGTGTATCGCCTTCCGCGAGGAACGGAAAGCGCAGCCAATGCCAGTCCACGCCGCCGGCGTATTCCTGAAGAGCCGCCTCGCCTGCGATCAGGTCCTGTTCGAAAGCCTCAGCCGTATTCGTGTTCAGATTCACGTGCGAAAAAGTATGGTTTCCCAAGGGGAAACCGGCTTCTCGCCAGAGTTCAAGCACACGGGCATCGGCGGGATTTTCCTGAATCCTCTTCGCATTGACAAAGCCGTAGACGGGGGGAGAACCGGCGTTCTTGAGAGATTGAATGATGCTTTGGATGATATCGACACGCGTGAGGCTGCCGGCAAGCGGTCCGTGCGCGGGCAAGTCATCGAATGTCAATGCGACTTCATGCGAAGAGCCTTCTGTTCCCGCGACGTTTGTTCGTGACTCGCCGTACTGAAAATAGCGGCGGGCAAATTCGATAAACGCGGGCCAGTTCGGGCCGGTGGTATGTCCGCCGCTGTGCTGGCGAAAGGCGATATCGCCGTCGATGAGGGCGGTTTCCATCGGGGGCATCACCGTCGCACCCAGATCCTTCTTGCCGAGCAGTCGATAAACGGGACCGGCGCCAACCGCAGCCAGGAACATTCCCTTGGCATCCACCCAGCCGCCTTCGACTTTCGGTGAACCGGCGCTGATGAACACCGGTCGCGGCGCGCAGAGCGCGATGAGTTCGTGCGCATCAACGGGCAAATCATCGGGAGTCAGCGGCCCTGCGTACTTGAGAAAGTTTCCGGCCATCCAATGATACTCACCGGTGGCGGCAAGATTTTCGACTTGCTCGCCGAATTTACGCCGAAGGATTTTTGCGCCGCCCTCGCCGGAAGATCCGATAAAACCGACGGCGAATCGCGGATCGTAAGCCATAGTCACCAGCGCGGCTTTGCCGTAGCGCGAAAGGCCTTCGATGCCCACGCGCTTCGCGTCTACGGACTTATCTTTTTCAAAATAATCGAGCGCCCGGCTGGCTCCCCACGCCCATGCGCGCAGCGATCCCCAATCATCGACCTTCCGCGGCTGGCCTTTGTTCGCAAGGCCGATGATCCCTTGCGTCAGGCCTTCTCCATTGTCCGCCTGAATGCTCGTCGGAATCAGAATCGCGTAGCCCCAGCCTCTGGCCAGAACCTGCTGCTGCCAGGTCGGTCCTTTGCCGACGAAGTTCTGCCACTGCTCTTCCGTGAAGCGCTTGCGAATGGCGGCAAGGATCTCCGGACTTAGGCCGAATTCCATGATTACCGGCACCGGGCCGGAGGCGTTCGCCGGCGTCGTCAAAGTGAGGTCAATATTTACGGTGATCGCCGGGTACGCGGAATTGTCGACGTGGCCCACGAGCCTTTTCGTGATAACGGGCACGCCGACGTTTTCTTCTCGCGTGCTGTTGACGACTTCCCACCTGACCGGCGGCGTATTTGCGGGGACGCGGCCGTAGATTTCGCGATCGAAGTCCTCGACGATTTCCGGCCGGCGTTCGTCCCACCATTCCTTCGCGGAGGTGATTTCCCGGCCATTCTTGAGGCGCAGCGGATCGGGAAGCTGATAAGAAGGAACTTTAGCTTCCTCAAAATTCGCGGCGTCAGGCGCGCTCGGGTTGCCGGAAGGTCCGCGGCGCAGCGAGGTAATGTGCAGCAGGTCCATCAGGCGCTGATGATCCTGTTCGGCGGTCAGATGAACAGGCGTCGACAATGCTTCGGCCGGTCCGGATTGCTGGGCATGGATCGGGGCACCCGCAAAAAGAGCCAGCGCCAACCCCGCCAATGTCGCCGGTGCAGATAGATGCCTCGCAGGCCAGTGAATAAGCAATTTCCCCTCCGCAAATCGTCAGAATCACAATTCTGGATTCTTTGGCCGACGGCACGTCCAAGGCGTCCTTCGCCTCGCGTGCCAACCTATTGCGAGTGAATTTTGCCGTCTGCTGCGAGCCTTTGCAGCCACCGCTTCGCCATCGCAGCGCCGGGATCGTCGGGATGATTCTTCAGAAATTGGCGAAGAGTCTGCGCGGAATCTTCATAGCGCCCAACGGCGGTCAGCGTCTGCGCAACCAGGAGCTCGGCTTGCGGTGCTTCGCCTTTGGCCTGCTTCAGCGACTCCTGCGATTCGGCGAGCGCGCGATCGTATTGGCCCTGCGCGTAATACGCCTTGCCCAGGGCCCAATGGGTCTCCCAGCCCGCCGGATCGATCGCGACGGATTGCTCAAGCGGCGCCAGGGCCTGCTCGTACTTCCCGGCGTCGACATACGCCATTCCCAGCGCGGAAAGCGCGTGGGCATGTTTTGGATCGATCTGGGTGGCCTTCTCAAGAACCGCTTCGGCTTTATCCCACTGGGCTCGCCGCAAATAGATGACGCCCTGTACGTACAGAACGTCGGGATGACTGGGTGCGAGCTTCAGCGCCTCTTCAATCTGCTTTTGCGCTTTGTCGAGCTTGTTGTCATGCAGCGCTTCCAGGCTTTTGTCGAACGCATCCTTGGCCCTTGGCGCGAGGAGAGGCCCGGAGGAAGGACCGAGAGCCTCGGCGTTGGAATCGCGTTGCAGGCTGATTTCCTCTTCTGCTTCGACAGCAACGGGCACGGAAATCTCTTTTTGCGCGGAACGATAGCCCACCGCATCAGCGGTGACCGTGTAGTCTCCAAGGCGGTTCAGTATGAAAACCGCGCGTCCTTTGGTCGTGGCCATCTGTCCGGCGAGTGCACCCTGGTAATAAAGCTTCACCGTGACCAGCGGCCCGATCAGCTGGCTGGTGCCTTCTTTTATCGTGACTGACACTTCAGCGCGATTGCCGCGAATCGCGCCCAGGTCAGCGGACTGATCCTGGGCCACTGCGGGCCCTTCCGAGAGCATGTAAAGCGCGAAAAAGGACCACATCAGGCCACGCAGGAGATGCAACGTCAGCGCGGACCCATCTTGGTGAGACAAAATGGATGCCGGGGTGTCATTCATGGCTGCTTCTCCGAAGATACGCTGCGAGGAGACATTTTATCCGCGATGCTGTCTTCCGCTTTCTGTTGGAGTTGTTGAACTTGTGCGAGTTCGCGTTTTGCACTCTCTGTCTCGCCCAAAAGTTGATACAGGCGGCCCAGACGATAGTGGACGTCCGGCTGCTGTGGATCGAGTTTCTTAGCGCTCAGCAGCGCCGCGAGAGCGTCCTGATATTGCTTCTGCTGGGTCAGGATTGCGCCTATATCGACGTACGCCAGCCGAAGGTTATCTCTCAAGCGGATCGCCTTCTGCAATAGCGGAAGGGCCTTCTCCGGATTGCCACGGTGCATTTCTGCGTCTCCAAGATAGGCCAGCGCTTGCGCATTCTCTGGAGCAATCGCAGTCTCAGCCTCAAACGCTTGCGCCGCTTCGTCGTAACTTCTCATTTTCCAGAAGAGATAACCGAGCCCAAAATGGAGATCCGGCGCTTTGGGATCAGTCTTCACGGCCTGTTGGAATTCCTGAATGGCCTCAGGCGTCTTGCCCAGGCCGTCGAGAGCCTCCCCCAGGAGCATGTGCGTAGCTGCGGAGTCCGGCGTTTGCTTGAGGATCCAGGAGAATTCCTCTAGTGCGCATTGGTACCGCTTGGCGGAAAGGCAGCTTTGGGCCAGAACGTTGTGAAGCTCGGCATTCGAAGGATCGGCAGCGGAGGCAATGGCGAGGTGCTTGGCGGCTTCCGCGAACTTACCCGTGCCGTAGCACGCCAAGCCGAGCAGCGTGCGGGCTTGCAGGTTCTTGGAGTCCGCAGCGACCGCAGTGCGCAGAGGCGCGATGGCGGCGGGCAGATTATTGGACTTGAACTCCGCAAGGCCGAGATTCAATTGAATTCCCGGAAGGCTTGGATTCAGGGCAAGAGCTTTGCGATAGGCATTCGCCGCCCCCTGATACTCCTGCTGCCTGGACAGATCAACGCCGAGACTCGCCCATGCGGCGGCGTCCGTGGGGTTGCTCTTGACGAAGCTGCGCCAGACGTCCGCGGCTTCGGCAAATCTGCCGCTGGCTTCGAGCGCTTGAGCCTCGGAAGGACTGGGGGCCTGTGCGAATATTGCGGACCCAACGACCATTGAAACGGCGGCGAACTGAAGGAACCTGGGGATCATGAGAAGCCAGCACGCAGGGTAACGCAACGCGAGGGGAAATACCCTAAAAACTCGCGGGCTGCGCCGCCTTTCTGAAGAACAGGCGAAAACCCGGTCGCAAGACAGAAATTCATCGACGGACTGAATTGCCGCACGCACCCGCGGCAAAGGACATCAAAAAAATGGGGTGCCCCGCTCGCAGGGGTGTTTGCGAGCGGGGCGGGGTGTGCACTTCTCTTCTAGGAAACTCTAGAAGTAGATTTTGCCACCAAGCTGCAACACTCTTGCGCCATAGGCCGAAGTGTACTGGCCAAAACGGCTGTCGGCGCGGCCGGTGTCAACGTTCTGGAACTGAGTGTGGTTCCAGGCATTGAAGGTCTCAAGGCGCAGCTCAAGACGGCTGCCGCGAGACTCACTGAGCATGAAGCTCTTGAAGATGGACATATCCCAGTTGTCGCGCCCAGGTCCCCGCAGGGCATTGTGGCCGAGATTGCCGAAGGTTCCCTTCGCTGGATCGGCGAAAGCAGCTGGATCGAAATACTGGACATGCTGATTGCCGGCAACGACGGCGTTGGTATAGGAGATTTTGCCAACCAAGTTCGGCCGGCTGCTTGCTCCGGCCCCGAGGAACCCTCCTACACCAGTGTCCGAGCTGAGATTAAGCGGCAAGCCGGACTCGATGGTCACGATGCCCGAGATCTGCCAACCGCCGAGCGTCGAGTTCACAAGCCGGCTCGAGGTGTGGCGGAAAAACGGAACATCGTAAATGAAATTGGTGATGAAAGTATGCGTCCGGTCAAGAGCACCTGGACCGTAGTCAAATCTCCAGCCCCCGTACGGGTTGGAGACGTTGGCCAAGTCCCCGGCGCCGCCGCTCGTGGAAGGATCAAGCGTACGAGAATAGGTATACAGGACGCGCATTTGCAGATCTTTGACTCGCGAGTTCAAGTCGACCTGCAGCGCGTTGTAATTGGCATTGGCTTCGTTTTGGGACTGGTTGATCTGAGTGAAACCAGGATAGGTCAGGCCAGTCGCGGTCTGGTAAGGAGTTCCAATGAGAGCTGGCAGAGCACTCTCGCTGGGAAGGTTAATGTTGCGATACTCATTTTGGTGTCTGTTCGTGTTACCGACGTAGGCAACCGACAATACCGTTTTCGGACTCAGCGCATGCTGGACGCCCAAGCTGTACTGGTAGCTTGCGGGAGACTTGTAGTTGTCCCGCGCCAAGCCCGTGAGGCTCGCCGCGTTAATCGGCCGACTGGCAGCGGTGCCTGTGTTAATCGCTACGCTCGGATTGGTAAACGTCGTATTGTTGAGCGTGACGTTCAAGCTGAAAGGAATGTTGGGTCCGGCGTTGTACATGTCGTTGCCTTGAATGCGCTCGTACATGATGCCGAAGCCGCCGCGAACGACGGTCTTGCCTTGACCGGTCACGTCATAAGCGAAGCCGAGACGAGGACCGAAGGTCGCCCAGTGGGTGTCCACGAGGCCCTTCGGAACGCCGTTCTGTCCGGGGACGCCGATGCCATTGAGGTACAGCGGAACGCCGGCAAGGATCGAGTTGGGACTGCTGCCCAAGCCTGGGCTTGCTGCCGTGCAACCTGGATCGGAAGGCCCGCTGCAGATCGTATGGTTGTTATCGAATGTCGCCGCATTGGCCGCATTGTAGAGCTCGGGATAGAAGTTCCCCATGCGGTTATTGGCTTCGTAGGTGTGGGGAATGCCATCCCAACGCAGGCCAAGGTTCAGAGTCAGTCGGCGAGTGGCGCGCCAGTTATCCTGAACGTAGGCCGCCCAGGAAACGTTGTTCCACAGGCCATGGTCCTGAACCGCAAGTTCCGAATAGTTCTGCGGCAACCCGAGCAGGAAATCAGAAAAGCTGTTTCCGCTATAGGTGTTGCCGCTTCCGGCGAAGCTGAAGGCCCCCTGAGTGGTGCCAAAGAGATCCTGCACCTTCTTGTAGAGAGCCCAACTGGCGCCCATCTTCAGTTGGTGAGTGCCTTTGGTCCAGGAAACATCGTCGCGGATCTGATAGTCATCCGCCTTGTTGACCCAAGGCCAGCTGGAGATCTGGAAGTTTGCGCCGCTCTGGCCGCTCAAGGAGATATTCGGGATGCGGTCGAGGTTGTTTGGCCCCGAGAACAAACGGGAATTGGTGCTGTTGTAGCCGCTCGGGAGAGAGAGGCCCTTCAAACCGTTGGCCGCAAACGGTGTGATGTTGATGCGGTTACCGTTGTAGTTGAAGGCGATCTCGTTGATTAAGGCAGGACTGATCGTGTGGGTGGCATGCACCACGCCGCTATAGGACGGGTTGTTGAACGTGTCCCCGACGGTCGGTAGGTTGTCGCCGCTCCACTGCGCTGTTGCGTAGCCCTGCGAGATCTGCTCGGCCACGAAATGGCCGAACACGGAGAATTTGCTGGAGAAGTTGTGGTCGATGCGCACAACCTCTTCTTTCAAATTGGTCGGAACACCCGACCCGCCAGTGAATGTTCCAACGCCGTTCGCAACGTTAGACAGTCCGGTGCTGGGGAAAATCCCCTGACCAAGCAGCGCCGTGGCGTTTCCGTTGATCATGCAAGCTGGGATGACGTTACCGGGGAACGGTGAACCCTGCACGATTCCAGCGGGGGCTACTCCTCCAGGGCAGTTTGCAAACAGGACCGAAGGAGCCACGCGAGCGGCGCTAGGAACTGTGATTGGCGTCGAGACCGAGCTGAAATTGCCGCCGTAGGTGGCCGGATCGGGCACGGTCTGGTTCGAGCCAGCGCCCAGGATGTATTTGCGCCATTCCATGTTGTAGAAGAAGAAGGTCTTCTTCTTATCCGGATTGTAGAGGTGACCGAGGGTTACCGGTCCGCCGACGTTGAACCCAAAGATATTCATTCTCAACTTGGGCTTCACGGTCGGCGCGGGATGAAAGAAGTCGCGCGCGTCGAAAGCGTCGTTGCGGTTGAACTCCCAGGCGGAAGCATGAAGACTGCTGGTGCCGGACTTGAGCACCATGGTCATGGTCCCGGCAGACGAGAGGCCGTATTCGGCGCTGTAGTTCGACGTGAGCGCGCGGAATTCCGCGATGGCATCGGTGGACGGCGCAATGCTCATGTTGCCCGAGCCGCCGCGGTCAAGATCCTCGCCGCCATCCAGCAGATAAATGTTGTGGGACGGCCGCAAGCCGTTGAAGCTCACGGTGCTGTCCCCGCCGACAGGGACGTTGAGAAGGCCCGTGATATTGCTCGAGGCGCCCGCCGTCAGCCCGGCAAGAACATAAAAGCTGCGGCCATTCGTCGAAATTTGTGACATCTGCTGGTCTGTGATCAGGTTGCTTACTTCGCCAGAATCCGATTGCACCCTGATAGCGTTTGCTTCTACGGTGACCGTTTCCGCAGCGGCGCCCAGTTGCATCTGGAAGTCGAGCCGGAGGCGATCCCCGACGGCCAGCTTAACGTCTTTCTGTTCTACGGCTTTAAACCCGCCAGCGGTCGCCTTAACGCTATAGTGACCAATGGCCAGATCCGGCAGCAAATATTGACCGGATTCGTTCGTGGTTGTGGTCTTGGCAAGACCGGTTTCCACGCTCGTGACCGTCACCGTAGCCCCTGTGACCACTGCTCCAGATGGATCGGTAACAGTGCCCAGAATCGTCCCCTGCTGCCCGAATGCCTGCGAAGGCAGAGCAGCCACAAGTACGAATAGGAACAGCAAGTAATGTAGCTTATATCGATGAACCGTCGAGCCTAATGAACGAACAACATGCGAGAAATTACACCACATCGCTTCACCCCCTACGCCTGTTTCAAAGGCAGTTTGAGCCACCCACCTACCGTTAACGTTAACGGTTGCCTGACTTTTATTCTTTTCGTGAATCCATGTCAAGCGGAATTTTCATCCTTCTTCTGGCTTGCCTATAGACGGAGGAATCAGACAGCGTTTCGCAGGGCCAGCGCCGGAATGTCCAGCTTCGCTTCCGCCTGCCGCATTTCGCGGAAAAGCTGCAAATTCGACGACATTACCACGCCGGGACTCAAATGCACCTTGGGGGGAAAACCCGTCCTGCTCGTAAAGTGATCGGCCATCAGCCGGACCGCGATTTGACCCTGGCGGTGGGGGTGCTGGTAAATCGAAGCCGTGATCGTTCCCCTCTGGAGATATGGCGCCATCTCACCGAAGAGGTCTGTGGTGATCAGCTTAACCTTTCCCGCCAGCCCTCTGGCTCCCAGCGCCCGGCAGACGGGCAGGCAGTTCACCGTATTCACGTAGATACCCGCGAGACCGGTGACGCGCCGGAGCAGGTCGAAGGTCTTCTGGAAACTTTCGTCCTCATCCTCGTGGCCCTCAATTACCTTGACGATCTTGCCTGCGGGGCAATGCTGCGGAAATGCCTCCGAGAAACCGTCGGCTTTCTTGCGGTGGTCTTCCGTCTGGAGCATGCCGGCGATAATGGCTACTTTCGAGCCGGGCGGAAGGAGCTTGCCCATCAGTTCACCGGCAAGACTGCCGTTGGTCCACGGGTCGACGCAAACAATGCTCGAGCGGCTGCTCTCGGGCGCATCCGTAGAAACGCAAACCACGCGTATTCCCTTCTCTTCCGCTTCGTTGATCAACGGCTGCAAGCCTTTCGGATTGCCGGCCGTCAGGACTATGCCCCCGACTCCGTTGCTCACAAGCTCTTTAAAGGCCTCGGTGTCCCCTTCGCCCAGCACCTGCACCGGGCGATGAATGAACTGGATTCCCAAATGCGCCACGGCGCGCGCCTCGTCGAGGATGCCGCCCCAAAGCTGGTCATAGAAAAAATGAATCTCCCTCGGGATGCACACCCCGATTTTCGTGTTGGCTTTCGCCACCGACAACGCGCGAGCCGCAAGGTTCGGGGTATAACCCATCTGCCGCGCGATCTGCAGGATGCGCTGGCGGGTCGATTCCTTGATGCCGCTGCGCCCGTGGAGCGCGCGATCCACGGTACCGATGGACACATGCGCCAACTCTGCAATCTGATGTATGCCGCGCCTCTGTTCAGCCATGACTCGATTTCGCCTCTGGTGAAACGCTGCTGCAGCGTGTAATCTTATCGGAGTTTGCCTGAAAATGGCCGGCAAAGCAAAAAAGTCGTTTCGTGTACGTTGACGGTAAATGAGGGACGCTCTTCCTTTTTAACGAACTGCACGCTCGCCTTCGGACCGGGCCTCTTCCCGTGTCTGATGCGCGCTCAGAGTTTCGTCAAACCCGTAGCGGAGGCCCTTATGTATCTGCTGGGAATCGATGTCGGAACAAGCGGCACGCGCGCTCTCTTGATTGACGACCGCGGGCGCGTAATCTCCTCCGGCACGGAGGAACACCGGCAATTTGATTCTCCCAGGCCCGGATGGGCAGAACAGGATCCCAATGACTGGTGGCGCGCCTGCGGCCTGGCGGTGCGCAAGGCTCTCACCTCGGGTCCGATTCGTCCCCAGGACATCTCGTGCGTCGGCTTCTCCGGCCAAATGCACGGCGCCGTGGTTCTCGATTCCAACGGCGTGGTTATTCGCCCCGCGCTGATCTGGTGCGATCAACGCACGGAGAAACAGTCGCAGGATCTTGCCCGAAATCCGGGCACCGCCCGCATCATCGCGTCCACCTGCAATCCTCCGCTCACGAACTTCACCGCGATCAAACTCCTTTGGATTCGCGAAACCGAGCCGCACAACTGGGCAAGAGTCCGGCACGTTCTGCTGCCGAAGGACTTCGTGCGTCTCCGGCTCACCGGCGAGTTCGCGACCGATGCCGCGGATGCTTCCGGCACGTTGTTGCTCGATGTTGCGCAGCGTCGCTGGTCCCAGGAAATGTCTCAAGCCGCGCAGGTGCCGATGGATTGGCTCCCCCGCGTTTTCGAGTCTCCGGAAATCTGCGGCTATGTTTCCCGCGAGGGCGCTGAAGCCACGGGCCTGAAAGAGGGCACCCCCGTGGTGGCAGGCGCAGGCGATCAAGCTGCGGGCGCCGTCGGAATGGGCATTGTCCGCGCGGGCGTCGTCAGCGCGACCATCGGTACCTCCGGAGTCGTCTTCGCCGCGACGGATCGCCCGGCCATGGACGCGCAGGGCCGTTTGCATACCTTTTGCCATGCCGTGCCCGGCCGCTGGCACGTGATGGGCGTCACGCAAGCGGCGGGACTTTCGCTGCGATGGTTTCGGGATCGCTTCGGCAGCGGCGCCGAAGACGGGCGCGATCCCTATGTCCGCTTGGCCGAAGAGGCCGCGCAAGCTCCCGCCGGTGCCGAGGGCCTCTTCTGGGCGCCGTATCTTATGGGAGAGCGCACTCCGCACCTCGATCCCAACGCGCGCGGAGCGCTTGTGGGTATTTCCGCCTCGCACACGCGCGCGCATGTCCTCCGTGCAATTCTCGAGGGCGTTACCTTCAGCCTGAAAGACAGCTTCACAATTTTTTCGGAGATGAATGTTCCGGTGACCACCATTCGTTTGGGCGGAGGAGGAGCCCGCTCTGCCCTGTGGCGCCAGATTCAGGCGGATGTTTACAACCACGAAGTGGAAATTGTGGAAGCGGAAGAAGGCGCGGCCTACGGCGCCGCCAT
>Ga0079220_10000248_pt1 | contig 12334 bp, 10 predicted proteins | sample GAAS100_FD_75071 | JGI IMG/M metagenome (GOLD analysis project Ga0079220, IMG submission 75071) | Agricultural soil microbial communities from Georgia to study Nitrogen management - GA AS100 | ecosystem: Environmental > Terrestrial > Soil > Agricultural land | place: USA: Georgia | collected... | reverse complement strand
GCCGAGATGAACTCCGGCCAAGCGACGTCACCGGCCTTCGCCGACGTCCGCGCCGGCGCATCGTCCGCGACCGACACGACCACCGCATGATCCACCACTTCGTCGCCCGAACGCGGCGGCTCGTGCAGCATCACGGCGTTCCGAGCGTCCGTTGCCGCACATCCGGCGAGTGCACCGCTGCAGACGCAGCCGAGTCGCGGCGCCAGATCCACCAGCGTCCGTCCGCCGTGCACCGCCGGATCCAGCGACGCCAGGTCGCCCAGGTCGACGAGCGTCCGGTCGATGCCCTCCGACGCCAGCCATTCGGGAGCCGGCACGCCACCCGGCAGCGAGTAGTGCCGGCGCCGGTCGTGGATCGCGTGGCCCTGCTCGTTCGGCACCGGCCGCTGCGCCCCGGGCGCGATCCCGCGCTCGGCTAACAGAGTTAGGAATTGCGAAGGGCTGAGGTGGATGTCGATGCTCGGATGCCCGGCGCCCGGACAGTCGCCCACGTACGTGACGCGCAGCGGCACCCGCGACGTCGCGCGTACGTAGAGCGCTGCCGCCACCGGCGGCGACACCAATCGCACGGCCGCATCGCCCACGCCGCGCGCGCCGCGCAACTGCTCCCGGACTAACGGACAGATGCACGCCATCGCCGGACCCGCATCGCGCGCTGCCAGCTGATCCAGGCATCCCACCGCCAACAGCTCGTCGCCCCACGACGCGGGAATCACATCGTCGTAGCCGAACGCCAGACACGCGTTGACGAGTTGTGTGGAAGTGGCCGGCAGCGCGGCCAGGCACGCGTCAGCGCCAAGGATGACGACGGACCCGCGGACGCCGCGATTGGCGTCGTGGGATGGAGTGGACATCGCCGAACCTGGGTGGCGTGACGTACGTCAAGGAATGAGGAACCCTTAATCGGACGACCACCGCGCGCCCCACGTTACGAACGGGCGCGCGTCAGTCCACCTCGAGTCCGAGTCGTCGTGAGGCGGCACGATGATCAGCATCCGTGTCGAGTGACGGAACGAGCTCGCTCGATGTCCATCGCCGCGCGGCATCGGCGAGTCGCACTCCGATCGGCATCGATCGGCAGCGATGCGCATGCGCGACGAGCAGCGCACCGCCCGTCACACGCGCGATCGCGAACGCGAACCGTCGGGCCGCCGCCTCGCGATCGGGCGTGTCTCCGCCGGCAAGGCGCCGGGATGCATCGGCAAGCGTGCGTGTCGCATCGCGCACTCGCGCCGCGGACCGTGCGAGATCGCCCGCTGCCGCACCATCCAGCTGCCGATGCACTTCGTCGCACCAGGCGTCGATCGTCTGTGGCTCGGCCTCGATCGCGCGCCAGACATCGAGACTCAGCACGTTGGTCGTGCCCTCCCAGATCGACAGCACCTGCGCATCGCGCAGCAGGCGCGGCAGCCCCGTGTCCTCGATGTAGCCCGCGCCGCCGAACGCCTCGATCGCCTCGCTCGCCATGGCCGGCGCGCGCTTGCCGGTGTAGAGCTTGGCCACGGGCGTCAACAGCCGCAGCACGAGCTCCTGGCGCTCGGTGGCCATGCCCAACTCCGTTAGGCCCAACAGCTCGATCTCGCGGAAGACGAGCAGGAAACATCCCGCCAGCTCGACCTGCATGGCGGCCAGCGTCTCGAGGTGGAGGGGTTGCTCGCTCAGCGGGCGCCCGAACGCCGTGCGCCGGCGCGCGTAATCCCGCGCGAGCGCAATCGCGCGTCGCATCCCCGCCACCGCAGCCAGCGCGTTGTACACGCGCGTGATCGTGAGCACCGTGGCGATTTTTCTCACGCCGTGGCCTTCTCCACCCACCATCCACGCCGGCGTACCGTCGAGCTCGATCTCGGCGGTGGGCAGCGCGCGGGTGCCGAGTTTGTCCTTGAGGCGGAGCACGCGCATCGCGCGCGGCAGTCCCGCGTCGTCGCGCAGCTCGAGGTAGAAGAGGCTCAAGCCGCGACTTCCGCTGTCCGCGCCCTCGGGGCGCGCGAGCGTCAGCGCCATCTGTGATGTCGTGGCCGACGTGAACCACTTCGTCCCATACAATCGGAATTGCGATCCGTCGCGCTTGGCCACGGTCGACGTGCCGGACACGTCGGATCCGCCGGTGCGCTCGGTCATCCATTGTCCCGCGGTCCAGAACTGCGCCGGGTCGCGCGATGTGAGATGCCGGAGCGCCGCGCGCTGACGGTCGTCGGACGCGAGCAGCTCGAGACACCGCGCCGCACCGTCACTCATCGCCAACGGACACGAGTAGGTGGCCGACGACGGGGCGAACAGATAGAGCCGCGCGAATTGATCGACGCGCGAAAACGCGCCATACGCGCGCTCGTAGCCGCGCGCCACGAACCCTTCCGTCGCCGCGATGCGCTCGAACGTCCGCCAGGCGTCGCTCGTCTCGATGCGGTCGATGCGATGGCCCCATGCGTCGTACGATACGAGACGCGGCGGCTGCGCTTCAGCCTGCTCGGCGAGCGCGAGCCACTCGCCGGCGGCGCGTTCGCCTAACGCATCGAGCTGCGGCTCGATCTCCGCCAGTACGCCGGCAGGCGCCGCGCTCCGCAGGTAGGACCGGAGTAGGGCGTCGTCGCGGTACTGATTGGCGAGCACCGGCGGCGATTGATGAAACCCGGTCATACCAGGGCTACCGCTCCCACGATCAACAGCGCCACCGCCCAGATGAGATCGAAGTTGACCCAGCTCGTGCGGAGCACCGCCAAGCCTGCCTTTTTATACACGATCCATGCGACGAGCGCCATGACGAGCAGCATCGATGCCGTATGCAGCGCGACGGCGAGCGTGAGCGGAGCCGCGCCAGCGTGCGACGCGTCCGACAGCCTGGTCAGCATCGGCGCGATCATGAGGCCCGCGCCATGCGCCGTTGCCATGAGAAACGACCACCAGGCAAGATCCACCACGTTCACGCGCATGCCGACCCAGCGCGGATGCCGATAGTACGCGCGAAGTTTGTACGCGCCGAACGCGAGCAGCACGCACGCCGACGCGATCTCGAGGCCGCGCGGCGAGACCAAAGTGCCTAACGCAAAGATCGCGCCCGCCACCATCGCCACGGATGCGGCGTGGCCGGCGGCGATCGGGATCAGCGCCAGCCCGATCGCGCGTTCGCTCCGGCGCTGGAGGCCGAGGGCGAGGGCGAACAGCCATCCCATGCCGGGATTGAGGCCATGGAAGGCACCGATCGCCGCCACCGCGATCCACGACGCGGCGTGCTCATGAGGGAAAACAGAACGTATCAGTGGACGCGTCGCCTCCCTCGAGTCGCACCTGGTGCGGCCGCGTGTCGCCCGATGCCAGGAAGAAGCGCGGGTCGAGCGCCATTCCGCCGTTAGGCGAAACGTCCGCCTTGACCATCCAACCCGCCAGACCATCGGGATAGAATTGCTCGTCCCACGTACTGTACAACGAGTTCGTGAAATAGACGCGCTTGCCGTCGCGGCTGATCTCCACCATCTGGGGGCCACCGTTCAGTGGGCCGCTGTTTCCGTGCGCCGTGCGGTTCACGATGCCGCCAATGCGGATCGAGCCGACCTGCCTGGGCGCGAACGGATCGCTCACATCGTACTGTTTGAGCTCGCCCGTCCCCCAGCACGACACGTACAGAAACCGGTCATCGAGCGACAGGTCGATGTCGCTGATGAGCGGCGGCACGGCCTTGAACGGCTTGAGTGCGGGCGGCAGCGCGCGCTCCTCGGCCGGCTCCGGTGGAATGGTGATCGTCTGCTTCGCTTTGAACGTTCCGTTGTCGCGATACCACGTCCACACCGATCCCGAGAGGTCGGCGGTGCTGATCACCACGCCTGCGAAACCGAATTGCTTGGTCGGGTCGTGGGCGGGTCTGAGCTCGAGCACCATCTGGTGCTCCGCCCCCAGGTCGATCGATTGCATGTGACGCCGGCGGCGCAGGTCCCACACGTGCAACCGGTGGCCGTACCGGTTGCCTAACAGATCTTCGGGCACGACGCCGTTCTCGAATTGTCGCGGCACACCCCACTCGCTCGTGAGCATGACGTCGTGGCCGTAGTGCCACCAGAAATCGTACGCCAGGTGCTGGTCGCCGCGGTCGAGTTCCCACGGGCCCAGCACCTCGAATGAGTAATGATCGAGCAGGAAGATGCCGCCGGGACCGCCGTCCGTACCGCGCCCCGGCGCCGCGCCTAACGCGCTGATGTAGATCGCGTCGGGGCCACAGTGCACGGTGTGCGGGCGGCTGTACCCCGTGCGCGCGAACACGTCCTCGGGCTCGATCACTTTCACGATGCTCGGCTTCCGCGGATCGGGCTTGGTGTCGATGATGTAGATGCGCGAGCTCCGAATCCCCGGCACCACCAGATAGCGGCGCTCGAGGTGCGGATGCGGTGCGTTAGGACACAGCGCCGAGCTGCAGGCGCTCCAGCCGAAGTGGTGCACCTCGTCGCCCGGGTGCGAGAGCGCGAGCGTGCTGAGCACCCGACCGTAGCGCGCCGAGGATGGATCGACGTCTACCACGCGAATCTCGTCGGGCCGGTCGTTGCGGCCATAGTTGAGCGCGGCCACGTATGCGACGCGCTCCGGCGGCGCATCCATCGCCATGCGGGCCGACGGGTAAAAGGAGGGATCGGGTCGCCACAAAGTCATCTGCCACCTCCGTGCAATTGCGCGCGCATCGGTCGCACGCCTGCGCGCCGCGCCTCGCGCACGTCACCCTGCACAGCAATACAATCATCGGCCCCGCCGTTTCAAGCGACCTCAACATCAGGGAACAGAGGAAGCGTTCTCACGCGCTTCCCGTTTTCCCTCTCTTACCATGCTTGACACACAGAGGCCACCGTCGTACGTTCTCAAGAGACAACTGTAGGCCGTGGTGATTTGCCCGCATATTGCAGCCACGTTAAACAACTGCTAAAAAGCGACCTCCCGGGCATGTCGCTCGGGATTTTCGTTTTTCATTGGTCGTCTTCGCGCACGTTCCTGCGAGGCAGTTGCTTGATGCTGGCTTACGTTCCCGGGCTCGGGACCTGGTTCCCCATGCCCGCCACGATGCGGACCGCCGCCATGGCCGGCGCTTTCGAGCGTCCGGGGAGTTTGCGCATCCGGTAGCCGCACCGCCGCATCGCAATCGTCGTTCCCCCGGCCGCTCACCGAGCGGCCGTTTGTTTTTGCCTAACTTGATCGCCTGCGAGGATGCCATGGGCGCAACGCGGATCCCGGACCGTACCCGACGTCAGCGCGTGCACGATGCGTCGGCCACGGAGCGCGTGCGCGCGCTCGGCACCGAAACCGCGTTCGCCGTGGCCGCCGCCGCACGGCGCGTGGCGCAGTCCGGTCGTGACGTTGTCCTGCTGCACATTGGCGAGCCCGGTATCCCGACGCCGCCGCACATCGTCGAAGCCGGCATCCGCGCGCTGCGCGACGGCATCACCGGATATGTGTCGCCCGTCGGCATTCCCGAGTTACGCGGTGCGATCGCAGAAGACGTTCGCGCGCGCGGTGTTCCGTGCACGGCCGAGAACGTGGTGGTCACGTCGGGCGCCAAGCCGCTCATGTTGTACACGCTGCTCGCGCTCACCGACGCCGGCGACGAGGTGCTGGTACCCGATCCGGGGTTCCCGATTTACGAATCGGTGGCCCGGTTAGGCGGCGCGCTGCCGGTGCCGTATCACGTCCACACCGGTCCCAACGGGCTCGACGCGGCGGAGCTGGCGGACAAGATCGGCCCCCGCACGCGGCTCCTCGTCCTCAACGCGCCGCACAACCCGACGGGCTCGCTCGTCGCGCCCAACGAGCTCGACGCGATCGCCGACCTCGTGGCGGAGCACGACTTGCTCGTGTTGTCCGACGAAGTGTACGGCCGCCTCGTATTTTCGGGCCGGCACGAGAGCATCGCCGCGCGACCAGGACTGGCCGAGCGCACGGTGCTCGTGGACAGCTTTTCCAAGACGTACGCGATGACCGGGTGGCGGTTGGGCTACGCGGTGATGCCGGCTCCGTTAGTCGAGCACGTGGGCACGCTCATCATCAACAACACCTCGTGCGCGCCGCCGTTCGTGCAACACGCGGGCATCGCCGCGCTCACCGGGCCGCAGCAATGCGTCGACCACCTGGTCGCGCGGCTGCGCGGGACGCGGGATGCGCTCGTGCGCGGTCTCGCCGGCATCGACGGCATCGACATCACCGAGCCCGTGGCCGCGTTCTACGCCTACCCCGATGTGTCGGAGCTGCTCGGCCGCTCCGGCCTGACGATCGATGCAGCCGCCGACGCGCTGCTCGAGCGCCACGGCGTCGCGGCGCTCGCCGGCACGGGGTTCGGCCCCGGCGGCGACGGCCACCTCCGGCTCTCGTATGCGACGGCGCCGGACCGCATCGAAACGGCCATCGCGCGGCTGCGCGACTGGGCCGCGGATCTCTCTTCGCTCTCGTGAGGCAGGCATGGGCGACAGCAAGGTGACGCTCGCAACCCTCGCAGCGCTCAAAGCGCGCGGCGAGAAGGCGGTGTTCATCACCGCGTACGACTACCCGACGGCGACGTTCGTCGACCGCGCGGGCGTGGACCTGATCCTCGTGGGCGACTCCGCCGCCATGACGATGCTGGGCCTGCCCAATACGTTAGGCATCGGCATGGACGAGATGCTCGTGTTCGTGCGCGCGGTGTGCCGCGGCGCGCGCCGCGCGTTCGTCGTGGGCGACCTGCCCTTCCTCTCGTACCAGCCGTCCGATGAAACCGCCGTGCGCAACGCCGGCGCGTTCGTCGCCGCGGGCTGCGACGCGGTGAAGTGCGAGGGGGGCCGCCGCATCGTCTCCCGCGTCCGCGCGATGACCGACGCCGGCATTGCGGTCATGGGACATCTGGGCCTCACGCCGCAGAGCCTCGCCCAGTTGGGCGGCTACCGCGTCCAGGGCAAGACGCTCGAGGCGGTTCAGCGCATTGCCGACGATGCGGCGGCCCTCGAAGAAGCCGGCGCGTTCGCGGTACTCCTCGAGGCCATGCCGGCCGAGGCCGCGGCACTGGTCGCCGAGCGCGTCGGCATCCTGGTCTATGGCATCGGCGCCGGGCCGCACGTCGACGGTCAGTTAGTCATCTCGCACGACGCCCTCGGCAATTTCGTGGGGGAGATCAGGCCGCGCTTCGTCAAGCGATATGCCGAAGTGGGCCGCGACATCGAACGGGCGGCGCGCGAGTACGCCGCCGACGTGCGCGCCGGGCGCTTCCCGGCCGACGAACACTGCTACGCGATCGCCCCCGACTGCGAGGCGGAGATCCGCGCCGCGCGCCGTCTGGCGGCGCGCCCCGCATCACCCTACGCCCCGGCACTGCCATGACGCTTTCCGTTAGGCCCGCTCCGACCCCGGCCACGACGGCGCCGCGCGCCCTGCCGCTGCGGTGCCGCAACTGCGGCGCCGCGCGCGCCGCCGGCCCAACCGCCATCTGCGACGACTGCCTGGGTCCGCTCGAGCCGGTGTACGATCCGGCGCGCACGCTGCCGGGCCGCGACGCCATCGCCGCCCGGCCCACGTCGCTGTGGCGCTACCGCGAGTGGCTGCCGCTCGAGGGCGAACCGATCCATTCGCCCGACACGGGCTGGACACCGCTCGTCGATGCGCCGCGCCTCGCCCGCCGGTTAGGCGTCGCGCGCGCCTGGGTCAAGAACGACACGGTGTCACACCCGTCATTGTCGTTCAAGGACCGGGTCGTGGCCGTCGCGATCAACGCCGCCGCGGCATTCGGCATCCGGACCATCGGCTGCGCGTCGACGGGCAATTTGGCCAACGCCGTCGCCGCGCACGCCGCGCGCGCGGGCCTCGACGCCTGGGTGTTCATCCCGCACGACCTCGAGTTAGGCAAAGTGGCCGCGACCGCGATCTTCGCGCCGCGCCTCGTCCGCGTGCGCGGCACGTACGATGACGTGAATCGCCTCTGCGCCCAAGCCGCCGACCGGTTCGGCTGGGGCATCGTCAACGTCAATCTGCGCTCGTACTACGGCGAAGGCTCCAAGACCATGGCCTTCGAAATCGCCGAGCAGCTGGGCTGGCGGCTGCCGTCGGCGGTGATCGCGCCCATGGCCGGCGGATCGCTCGTCACCAAGCTGCGCAAAGGGTTCGGCGAGTTCCTCGACGCCGAGCTCGTGGATGGCTCGCTGCCGCGCATCTTCGGCGCGCAGGCATCGGGGTGCGCGCCGATCGCGCGGCTCGTCGAGCGCGGCGACGACGAGCTCGTGCCCGAGATCCCGCGCACGATCGCACGGTCGATCGCCATCGGGAATCCCCCCGACGGCCGCTCGGCCGCGCGCATCATCCGCGACACCGGTGGGTGGGCCGCGCACGTGAGCGACGATGAGCTCGTGTCCGGCATCCACACGCTCGCCGAAGACTGCGGCGTTTTCGCCGAGACAGCCGGCGGGACGACGGTGGCCGCGGCGCTGGCGTTGTCGCGCGCCGGGCAGCTCCGGTCCGACGACGAGCTCGTGCTCTGCATCACGGGACACGGACTCAAGACGCTCGAAGCGTTAGGCGACGTGGCCGCCGCCGCGCCGGTGATCGAGCCGCGCCTTCGCGAAGTGGCCGCGCTCGCCGCGGCCGCGGGGAGATAGGAGCGCATCGTGACCGTGTCCGTGTCGGTGCCCGCGACCGCGTCCAACCTGGGCGGCGGGTTCGATTGCGTCGGCGTCGCCGTGCACAAGCGGTTGCACGTGACGGTCGGCATCGCGACCGACGGGCGGCCGATCGCGATCGAGCGCGCCGGAACACTCGCGGCGCTCGACGCGTCGCCGGACGACGACCTCATTGTCGTCGGGTTCCGCGCCGCGTGCGCGCGCGCCGGGCGCGTGCCGCCGGCGCACCTCGCGTTTTCCGCCGACTCGGACATTCCCGTTGGGCGCGGGTTGGGCTCATCGGCCGCCGCGCTGGTGGCCGGCGCGCTGGCGGCCGCGGCGTTGCTCGACGACACCGTGGACATGGGCGGCATCATCGCGTTAGGCACCGAGCGCGAGGGCCATCCCGACAACGTCGCGCCGGCGGCGTTGGGCGGCGCCGTGCTCGCCGTGATCCGGCCGGGGGCCGGGCCCGTCACGGCGCGGCTCGACGTGCACCCGTCGCTACGCCTGGCGTTCGCGATTCCAGATTTCGCCGTGGACACGCACCGCGCGCGCACCGCGCTGCCCGACGTGCTGCCGCATGCCGACGCTCGCGCCGCGGCGGCTGCCGCCGCGGCGCTCGTCGTGGGACTCGCGCGCGCCGACGCGGACCTCCTCGCCGCTGGTCTCGAAGGACCGCTGCACGTGTCGTATCGCCGCGCGCTCGTACCGGGGTACGATGACGTCGTCGGCGCCGGACGCGCCGCCGGCGCGTTCGGCGCGACGCTCAGCGGATCGGGCTCGTCGGTCGTCGCCGTGGCGCCGGTGGAGCGCGCCGACCAGGTGGCGGCCGCCATGGCCGCCGCCTGGTCGGCGCGCGGCGTCCACGCCGCGCCGTTCGTGTCCGAACCCTGCGCCGTCGGCGCCACCGTGAGCGCCGTCGACCGGAACGCACCGCCACTGCCCGGACGTTCATCCACCGTGGAGATTTCATCATGAGCATCACCGTGCATCTGCCTACCATGCTCGCGCGGCTCGCGGGCGACACCAACGCGCTCGAGGCGAGCGGCGACACCGTGGGCGAAGCACTCACCGATGTGATTGCGCGCTTTCCGGCGCTTGGCCCGCGGCTTCGCGACGATGCCGGCAAACCGTATGGCTTCGTCACGTTCTATTTGAACGACGAGGACATCCGCTTTCACGGTGGGTTCGAGGCACCGATCGCCGACGGCGACGAGGTGATCGTGGTACCCACCGTGGCGGGTGGGTGATACAATGACGGCAACCGAAACGACGTCCGTGGATCACACGCACCGACTGGCCGAATTGCCCGAGCTCTCGACCGAAGAGCTGCAGCGCTACAGCCGCCACCTGCTGCTGCCCGAGGTGGGGCTCGAGGGGCAGCGCCGCCTCAAGGCCGGCCGCGTCCTGCTCGTCGGCGCCGGTGGACTCGGCTCTCCGTTAGGCTTGTATCTGGCGGCGGCCGGTGTGGGGCACGTGGGGCTCGTCGACTTCGACGTCGTCGACGTGACCAACCTGCAGCGGCAGGTCCTGCACGGCACGCGGGACGTGGGGCGGTCCAAGCTCGACTCGGCGCGCGACCGGCTGCTCGACATCAACCCGCACGTGGATCTCGAGACGTACGACACGCGCCTCACGTCCGACAATGCCCTCGAGATCGTACGCGAGTACGACGTGGTCGTCGACGGCACGGACAACTTTCCGACGCGCTATCTCGTCAACGACGCGTGCGTGCTCACGGGCAGGCCTAACGTATACGGGAGCATCTTCCGCTTCGAGGGACAGGCCAGCGTGTTCGCCACCGCCGATGGCCCGTGCTACCGCTGTCTGTTCCGCGAGCCCCCGCCGCCGGGCCTCGTCCCCAGCTGCGCCGAGGGCGGCGTGTTGGGCGTGCTGCCGGGACTGATCGGCACGATCCAGGCGACGGAGACGCTCAAGATCCTGTTAGGCATCGGGACCACGCTGGCCGGACGTCTGTTGCTTGTCGACGCGCTCCGCATGCAGTTCCGGACGCTCAAGCTCCAGCGCGACCCGGCGTGCCCGGCGTGCGGCACGCGCACCCTGCGCGAGCTCATCGACTACGAGGACTTCTGCGGACTGCGCGCGGTGCACAGCGGCCCGGGCGTCCCCGAGGTCACGCCGGCCGAGCTCGTGGCGTGGCGCGCGCGCGGCGATGCGATCGATCTCGTCGATGTCCGCGAGCCCGGCGAATGGGCGCTCGGCCACTTGTCCGGCGCGCGGCACGTGCCGTTAGGCACCGTGTCGTCGGCGCTCGGCACCTTCGCGCGCGACCGCACCACCGTCCTTTACTGCAAGGGCGGGACGCGCAGCGCGCAGGCCGCGCGCATCCTCCAGGACGATGGCTTCACGAACGTGTGGAGTCTCACCGGCGGCATCCTGCGGTGGCGCACGGAGGTCGACCCCACCCTGCCCAACTACTGACCCAACGCGCCTTGCCCGGTGTCGCGCATGAGCCGCGCCGCCCGCGCCATGGCATCCACCGTGCCGGCGATCGATCGCGCCGTCGCCGAGTCGCCCTGCTGCTCGAGCGACTGGAACACGATCGAGCCGATGATCGCGTAATGGTACACGATGCCGACCGAGGCGCGGTCCACCCATCCGTTCTGCGCGATGAGCGCCTTCGGCGCGGTGTACACGCTGTCCCATAGCGCGCGCGTGGTGGGCTCGTCGAAGTAGCCGCCCGAAATGCGGAACGTGTCTCTTGAGGCGGTGATCGCCTGCGGCATGAGCTTGACCACGAGCCCCTGCGTGAGCAGGTAGGGCTCCAGGCCTAACGCGTCGCCGTACTCGCTCGACGAAAAATAGATCGGGCGCTGCGGATAGGCGTCGCGGATGAGCCGCAGCACCACGAGCTGGTCGCGGGTGAGGTAGCCCGCGGGGATGCGCGCCGTGATACCGCCGGCGGCGAAGATCTGCGGTTGGCGCAGCGACAGGACCGGCGGGATGGAGTCGGCCTCGGCGTACGTCATCTTGAGCGGCGACCCGGACGGCATCGGCCACGATCGGCCGCGATAGCGCGCCGGTCCCGCGGCCGCGTCGTACGGACGCACCGGACGTCGCATCATCTGCCTGACGAACCAATCGGTGCCCAGATAGGTGGCGACGGCGACAATCACATCCTGGCGCACCCCTTCCACTTCCTGCGCGTACCATAGGGGGAAGGTGTCGTTGTCGCCGTTGGTCACGATGATCGCGTACGGTTCGACGGAGTTGAGCATGTCCACCGCGAAGTCGCGGGTGAACATCTGCCCCGAGCGCGGCGCGTCCCGCAGATTGCCGAAGAACGGAATGCACGCGATGGCCAGCACGGGACACGTGGCCAGCCACGCCCGGTTAGGCAGAATCGACGCCGTCGCCGCCTTGGCGCCCGCCACCAGCGTTGCCAGCGACTCCCACAGATACGTGAGCCCGATGCCCACCCAGACGCTGTACGAAGAGAAGCTCCACAGGTAGAAGTAGTCGCGCTCGCGCGGCTCGCGCGCCACCGTGTTCCCGAGCTCCGGCGACTGGCCGAGGCTGTACTTGAAGTTCATGTAGTAGACGAGCACCAGCGACACGGTCAAGGAGAACACCGCGAAATACCAGAACGAGTCCGGGTCGTTTTTCCAGTGCGCCCACGCACCAGCCAGGCCCAACACGAGGAACAACGCCGCGAGTCCGTTTTGGAGGTGGTCGTGTTCGCCGTACGCGTCGCGCAGCCACTGCCACTTGAAGTACATCCAGTACAT
>Ga0079220_10000247_pt1 | contig 12348 bp, 8 predicted proteins | sample GAAS100_FD_75071 | JGI IMG/M metagenome (GOLD analysis project Ga0079220, IMG submission 75071) | Agricultural soil microbial communities from Georgia to study Nitrogen management - GA AS100 | ecosystem: Environmental > Terrestrial > Soil > Agricultural land | place: USA: Georgia | collected... | reverse complement strand
GCAGCGGTTGCTTCGGCCCAATCGCCGAATCTGGGAAAGCCGATTAGTCCCGCAGACATCGCGGCCTGGGACATCAACGTGCTGCCGGACGGCACAGGTCTTCCGCCCGGCAGCGGCACGCCCGCCGAGGGCGCCCGCATCTATACAGCAAAATGTTCTGTGTGCCACGGGCCGGAGGGCAAAGGCGGCGTCAGTGGCCGGCTGGTCGGCGGAGAGCCGATCAAGACAATCGACGGGGAAAAGACGATCGCGAACTTCTGGCCCTTTGCGACCACCCTCTTCGATTACATTCGCCGCGCTATGCCATGGCCGCAGCCGCGGTCGCTCAGCAACGAGGAAGTTTACGCGTTGACCGCTTACGTTCTCTCCCTCAATAAGCTCATCGGGGAGAACGACGCCATGAATGCCCAAACGCTGCCCAAAGTGCGCATGCCGAATCGCGACGGATTCATCGTCCGCTTCCCGGACAGAACGCCGTAAACCGCGAGTACTCTCAACCCGTAGCGGCGGCTTATCGAGCGTGGCATAGAACTAATGCCCCCGATGCGCCACATCTCGCTTGTCCCGGCCGGAGTTCTGCGTCTGTTGACTCCTAACCCCTGTTTTTGTGTTATACCAATGCAACTCCGGAGGACCTCAAATGACGAAACGAATCTCATTGCTGACTGTAATCGCTATGGCGGCCTGCGCTGGTTTTCTCATGGGCCAAGCTGGTACCGAAAAGAAAATGGAAATCGTCAAATACCCGCTGCCCGGCTCGGACGACACCATCGGAGAAGTAGAGACCCAGCAAGCCCGGAAAACGCTCGATGATTTCTATCAATCCAAAGTGCTCCAAATGAGCGCCGAAGCCAGTCCTATCAACGATGTGGCCGCAAGGGGCCGCCTCATGGCGGACCATTTCGTCCAGGTCAGCGAAAGGTTTGGAACCGGCGAGAGGCTTACTAAAGCGCAGGTTCTGGCGGATACGAAATCGGGCCAAATGCATATGGACCACCTGAAGCACGACCGAATTCGGCTGATTGCCTTCGCTGACAACGTTGTTATCGTGACGGGACACAGCACTTCGTCCCTGCACTACAACGGCAAGGTGGATACTGCGGATCGAGTGTTCGGGGATACCTGGGTTAAGCTGAATGGCCGCTGGCAACAGGTCATCCATACGGTAGCCAGCGCACCCAATGGCGTGACGCGAGGTTGGGAATAGCCGAAGCCCTTCGGACTCTCCGTTCTGGTTTCCAGGAACAGACTTCAGGACTTTGGCCCGGCGAATATACCGGGGATCTTGAGTTGTATCTTGTACAGGCCGGTGCGCGCCGTCATAAACAGCGTCTTGCCGTCCGTGCCGCCAAAGCTGAGATTCGCGGGAAGCTCGATATTCAAAATTGTGCCCAGGTGAACCCCTTCCGGCGACATGATCCACACCCCGCCGGGGCCCGTACAGTAAACGTTTCCCTTCGAATCAACCTTCATGCCGTCCGGGCCGCCCGGAGCTTTATCCATATTCATCTCGATGAAGAGCCGGCCGTTACTGATCGTGTCGTCGGGATTGACATCGTATTTCATGATGGACTTCTTGCCGTTGGAAGTGTCGGTCAGGTAGAGATTTTTCTCGTCAGGCGAGAAGGCCAGGCCGTTGGGCCCGATATCTTTGGTCAGCAAATGAACCTGTCCATCCTTCAACAAATACACGCCGTTGAACGGCAACTCCTTCTTCGGATCATTATTCCCCTCGCGCATCCCCGCCGGCGGATCGGTGAAATAGAGCGCCCCGTCCGACTTGTAGACCAGATCGTTGGGGCTATTCAGCCGCTTGCCTTCGAATTGGCTGGCCAGCACGGTGCGCTTACCGTCGGCTTCGACGCGCACCACCTGCCGGTCTCCGTGAGCGCAATACACGACCCGCCCCTGGGGATCGAGCGTAACCGCGTTCGAGCCCAGCAGCGTAACCAACCCTTGCCCGTCGTTGAGCTGCATGCCCGCGCCCGAGGAATCGTTGCCGGTGAATCCGCTGTAGGGTAGGAAAACAGATACTTTGTTGGTATCAGGCGCGTACTTGTAGATCACGTTCGCGGGTATATCGCTGAAGAGCAGATAGCCGCCCTTGCGAACCCACACCGGCCCCTCGAGAAAGCCGAAGCTCCCGGCCAGTTTCTCCACTTTCGCGTCCAGTGGAACAATTTCATCGAGCGCCCTATTCAGCCGCGCGACAAAGCTCCACTCTTCTGCCCGGGCCGCCATCAGGCCGGCGCCGAGGACGATCAACAAAAGGAGGGAACGAAAAGCCGCGGAGTGCCTTCTCATAGAGCCTCCAACGCCGAGGTTTTCGCGAACGCGCTCACCATGGCCCTTACTTCTCATAGGCACGCTTCGCGACGAAAGGCGGAACGAATATGCAAAAACCCGAGCGATACTATTGAGCTCAACTGCCGCTCGGAATCGTAATCAACGCGGCCGCCGCCGGCCGCCACTTGCCGTTTTCCTTTACGAATATGCGCAACACCCGGGCCTGCGACGTCGTGGCCAGCTTGCCGCTTGCGTCGGGAGCCTTGAAGATGGTGCGGTCTACGCCGAGCGCGACGTTTCCATAAAGCGCCATCAATTTGAACTCAGTCGGGTTCGGTCCCTGACCAGGCACCACGTTGGGGTTCTTCTTGGCGCCTTCGGTCTGCGAAACCACCATCTCAGCCTTGGTGGCCACCTGCCCGTTTGGATAAATCTCGAAGAACTGATCCGCCCAGAACTTCGCGCGCGAATCCACGCAATCCTGAGCCTTCGCTTTGTAGTTGGGCCCTGCGCAAAGCCATTGTTCATTCGCGGCGGCGAGAATCTTCTCTAAATCAGCATTCTTGGCGCCAGCTGCCTTGGTCGCATTGGTCTTGCTGGCATCCTGGCCGAACGCCAGAAGCGAAGCCGCCAGCACGATTCCCAATCCGAACAAACCCAGACCTTTCGCTCGTATTTCTTTCATGATTCACTCCTTCGAAAAGCACCTGAGTTGACTTTTCGCGCTTGCCTCGATAATCACGCCGTTATCGCGACGCCGATTTCGGCCACAACACTCCCTGATCTTGCTTGGTCACCGGCCCCAGGCCCTTGTAGACGAATTTCTGCACGCGCTGGCCGTGATAGGTCTCGGTGGTGAAGATGTCGCCCTTCGAATCGGTGGCGATGCTGTGCACCGCATAGAACGCGCCGGGCTGGCGTCCGCCGTCGCCGAAGCTCGTCAGCGTCTGCAGCGTGTCGCGCAACAAAATGTGGACTTTCTCATTGGCTCCGTCGGCGAGATAAATATATTTCTGCTGCGGATCCTTGGAGAACGCGATATCCCATACCGATCCGTCGCCCAGGGTTCGCTTCTCGATGAATTGTTCCTTCACGAACGTGCCGTCTTTCTTGAACACCTGGATGCGGTCGTTGCTGCGGTCACAAACGTAGACCAAGCCGTCGTTGGCGAGCTCCGCGCAGTGCACCGGGTTGCGGAATTGCTGCGCCGGCGGCGCATCCGGATCGTATTTCCCGAGATTGGTGTCGTCCGGCTTGTGGCCGTAAGCGCCCCACAGCCGCTTGAACTTTCCACTTTCGGCGTCGTACACGATCACGCGATGATTTCCGTACCCATCGGCGACGTACAGCTCGTTCGCACCTTTGTCGATGAAAAGCTTGGCAGGCTTGTTCAGATTTTCGGTATCGTTGCTGCCCTTGCTCTCATTGGGCTTGCCGATCTGGATGATCAGCTTGCCCTCTTGCGTGAACTTCAGCACCTGGCCGTCATGCGCGCCGTTTCCGCCAATCCACACATTGCCTTTGTAATCCACCGTAATGCCATGATTCGAATCCGGCCAGTCGTAACCCTCGCCCTTCCCTCCCCAATGATTAAGAAGCGTGCCGGCTTGATCGAATTCCAGAACCGGCGGCGCAGGCAAGCAGCAGGAAGATCCCGGCGGGTTCGTCAACATGTACACTTCTTTCGGCTCGAGAGAGCCTTGCCGGTGAATGATCCACACGTGATCCTGCGAATCAACGGAGACGCCGATGGTCATGCCCAGCAGCCAATGATTCGGCAGCGGCTTTGGCCACATCGGGTCCACTTCAAACATGGGCGCCTGCATTTCCGCGGCTTCTACCGCCGCCCGCTTTGCGAACCTGAGGGAACCGATTTCGAGAATCGCCAGGACCGCCAGGAAGGTCACGCCGATACAAATGTTACGCTTCATGTAAGCTCCTCCGGTTCGTGCAAAGAACTACGACGATACTCGAACCGATTGTGCCGGAAAGGCAATGCAGCCTTTGCGACCAGCACTCTCTATTTTTTGTTGTCCGGTGTCAATACCGCCCCGGCCGGCCGCCATTTTCCGTTTTCCCGCACAAACATTCGCAGCACGATGGCCTCTCCGGTCTCGGCGAGCTTGCCGCTCGCGTCAGGAGCCTTGAAGATGGTGCGGTCGGTCGCCAGGGCGATGTCGCCATGAACGGCCATCAATTTGAAGTCCTGCGGATTCGGCCCTTGGCCTTTAACGACATCCGGATGTAGCTTGGCGTTGGCGGTTTGCCCCGCCACCATCTGTTCCTTGGTTTGCACCTTTCCGCTCTGCCCGACCTCGAAAAACTGATCGGACCAATACTGCGCGCGGAAATTCACGCAATCCTGGGCCTTTGGTTTGTAATATTTTCCGGCGCAGAGCCACTGCAGGTTGACGTCTTCCAGGGTCTTTTCCAAGGCTGCGTTCTTGGCGTCTTGACCTTCCGATTGCACGAGGAAAGCCGCGCACAGAAGGAAGACAACTGCCACTGAGTATTTCATGCCCACACTCCTCTCCACCAAACCCTGCGAGGGGCTCGGCTCTCGCGAGCAAAGCCCCTGGCAGCCTGATTTCCTACCAGATCACCTTCAGCGCAACCTGCATTTGGCGCGAGGTCGTTACGGTTCCGTTGATCGTCCCTGCCGGTTGTGGAACACCGAAATTGTCGAAAAGGACCTCGGTATCGGTCGGCGGCGCGAAATTCGGCCGGTTGGTCAGGTTGAACACCTCGAACCGGAATTGAATGTTGAAGTTCTCCGAAATCTTCGGAATGTAATTGTTCTTGAAGATGTTGGCGTCGAGCTCCATCAGTCCCGGACCCGGGATGATATTGCGCCCGGCATTCCCCGGAAGCAGCCAGTTTGTCCCTTGATAAACAACCGGCTGCTGGAAGGCAAAGCATTGCGTCTTGATGTAGTTCTCCACGTTTCCGGGATTGATGAGAGATGCGCAGCCCGGGGTATTCAAGCGAACGGGATAATCGAAGGGATCAGTATTGCCCTCACCCACGCCATCTCCCGCGATCAGTGGTGTGAACGGAAGCCCGCTCTGCACCGTCAGGATCCCTCCAAACTGCCAGCCGCTCGCGACGCCTTTCACGATGCCGTGGAGGCCCGCCGGGCTTGGGACGGTGTATTCGCCGCTAATCACCAGGTTGTGCCGGATGTCCGTGTCGGCGAGAGAGCGGCGTTGATGTTCGTCAAAGTAATAGAGGCTCGACGAAATCGAGTTCACGTACGGGTCTCCAATGTTCGACCCCGAACTCGTATCTATGTTCTTCGCAAATGTGTATGATCCTGTGATGTTAAAGCCGTGCGAGAGTCTCTTCAACACGGATACCTGCATCCCATGATAGATACCGCTCGAGTTCCATAGCCTGGCTGGCTCACGGCCGATGCAGCAATTCTGCAGCGGGAAAGATCCATACGCATCGCAACCGAAGGGATTGTCAGGGTTCACGTTCAGGTTTCCACAGGGCCAAAGGTACCCAATGTTGGGTGCGAAAATGGGTAATGCGATATTGATGTCATCGTGGTGGAAGGGATTATGGACACTCCGGTTCCCCACGTACGCGACTGTGGCTGTCAGCGAAGGAAAGACTTGCCGCTGCACGCTCATGTTCCATTGCATGATGTAGTTTACGGGCGGATTTTGCTCATTGTAAAAGGCCCGCTTGCTGTTCGGATTTCCCGCCGCCGCAGCGAACGCCTTCTTCGGCCAATCCCCCTGCTTCACTTTAGGTGTGTTGGCCGATTGTAAGGCCGGCCAATCCTGTGAACCCGCTTCGGCCTGTACCATCAGTACATCGTAGACGCCAAAACCCGCGCGCACCGAGGTCCTTCCATTGCCAAACGGATCCCAAGCCAGACCCACACGCGGCTCAAAATTCAGCTTCGGCGTGATGATCGTCGGCCCGTAGACCGGCGTGGGATCAGCCGCTGCGACGACAGCCGCCAATACCGGATTTGCTGTGATGGGGTGTCTCATGATCGGGAACGGGCACTGCAGGCACTGCAGGCTCGCATCCGTGCCGGTATTCACCGTATCCGTGGGCGCGGCGTACTCGTAGCGAAGGCCCGCATTGAGCGACAGCCGTTGGGTCAGGTGCACATCGTCCTGCACGTACGCGCCCCAAATCCACTGGCGCTCGTGGTGCGACGTGTCGCCAATACCGGAATTAGCGATCAAACTGGATGGTTGGTCGTTAAAGAACGCGGTAAGGCTTGGAAATGTCGTCCAGCCGCCGATAAACCCTCCCGGGCCTTTGCTGTTGTTCTGGGTTCGATTGATCGTGACTCCGAATTTTACGGAATGGATTCCTTTGGTCCAAAACGTGTCGTTGTACCACTGGAAGTCATTCCAAACCGATTGAGTGGTCTGCCACAAAGTCAGCCCACCTTGAAATGGCGTAAGAGCTCCGCCGCTGGAAGCGTTACCAACCACAATCCTGCCGATCGTCTGCCCCGCGGCAATCCCCAATGTTGTGTCGCTTGCGACAGGATTCAGAGCGGTTGCGCCGCTGGGCGAGGCAATGGTTTGACGATTGTAACCAAAGCGCTCGACGTTGATCACGCTCGTCGAGAACGCATGATCTTCTTCAATGCTGTACGTTTGCCGATAAATAAAGCGGTTCGTTACCAAATCATTCAGGGAGTCGTTGGCGAGCTGGTTCTGGCGGTCCAATACATACGTTCCCCAGAGGCTGTCCTTCTGCCCGAGTTTGCGGTCTACGCGGAACGTCTCGTAGTTCTCGCTGGTGACTTGCCTTCCTGAAAATGCGTATTTGCCCGTATCACCGTTTCCACTCACGCAAGAAGAGAGGGTGGGGGGACAGATGTTCCCTGCGTTCGGCGCGGGCCACAAAGGAAGGAACGGTGCGACATTCGGGTTGATAGGAGTTGGAGTGAAGGTCGAGCAATTCGGAGCTGCGCAAAGCAGGCCGGCCTTGGCGGTCAGGGAGGGCACAAACGCAACTTGGCTCGTCGCCAAATCCTGCCGGACCCCTTCGTAATCTCCAAACACAAAGAACTTGTCTTTTTGAATCGGCCCTCCCGCTGATACCCCGAACTGATTCCGCCGGAAGGGCGCGATGGGGCCCGGAGCATCGAAGAAGTTCTTTGCGTCCATGGCGCTATTGCGCAGGAATTCGTAAGCATCGCCATGGAACGAATTGGTCCCCTGCTTGGTGATGGCGTTGATGATTCCGCCCGCCGATTGGCCGTACTGCGACGAAAAGCTCCCGGTCAGCACGGAAAATTCACCAATCGCATCCACACCCAGGTTCGCGGAGAGGAAGTTGCCGGGCGCGGCGTTGAATGAGTCGTTCAGGCTGATCCCATTCAGCATGTAATTGTTATTCGTTGGGCGGTTTCCGGAGATGGTGATTACCGCACCCCACCCACGCGAGGCCCGGTCGCTGGTCGTCACCGCCGGCTGAGTACGCACGGCGTTGACGCCAGGCTCGAGCGTGGCCAGATCGGTCCAGGAACGGCCGTTCAGCGGCAGTTCGCGAACTTCCGGACCCGTGACCACTTGGCTTAGCGTCGAGGAGGTGAGTTCCACGCTGGGCGCGGCGCCCGTGACCTCCACGGTCTGCGAAGTCTGCCCGACTTTCAGCGCGATATTTACGGTCTGCTGCGCGCCGACGGTCAGGTCGATGTTGTTCGCGACGCTGCTCGAGAATCCCGGCGCCGAGGCCGTGACTTCGTACGTTCCCGCGGGCAGGTTAGGCACCGTGTAGAATCCTTGCGCGCTCGTCATAACCGTCGCCGCAATCTGCGTCCCCGTATTCTTCACGACCACTTGGGCGTTAGGAACCACGCCACCCGAAGGATCGGTAACAGTACCGTTAATGGTGCCCGCGATCGCCCCTTGCGCCGCCAACCGCACCGGCAGGCTGAAACCAAGCACAACAAGCGCGATTAGCGTCAAACTCCAAAAGCGAACCGTAATTTTCATGACCCCTCCTTACCCGCACGAGCCGAAAACCGCCATCCCTGTGCGGACTCGATACTTATGTGAATTAGATTCCGCCTTAAATCGCAATTCCGAAGAGCATTCGCGGTCTCTCGCCGTACGATTCATAGCCGTGGACCCGAACCGTTTGCCTGAAGACAACACGAACACGCCCCACACTCGAAGCTTCGACCTCACCCTCTGTTCGCGGAGCTTTACTGTAAATACTGTAGAAGTCAATGAAAGGGCGCTGACTTTTGCCTGAAAACTAGCTGACCGAAGGAAATGGCGAGGAAAAACAGGGCGTTGTTTGCTCGCCTTTGCCCGCAGCCGGCCCGATTTCCCCGCTACGCGCGACTCAAAACGCCCCGTCGCCCAGTATGTCTTATGCTCCGCTAGCTGCGTGGCGGGTACTCTTTGTGGTAACCGTTCCTGCTGTTGGTGACGGTGAAGCTGCCGTCGGCTTGCGCGGTCACTCTAATGTAGTTTGCAGTGGTCTCATCCGGGTTGGCAATGAATTGCTCGGGTGAATTGAGCTCTTTGGCGTCTAGGGCGAAGTGCAATTGCCATAGATCCGCCAAACCCTGCGCTTTGTGAAGGATTTGGAAGGTGTCCGAAGCCCCGCCTTTCTTGGCCCCATTATTCATCACGGCGACCCGCGGATGCAGGGCGTACACGAGCATAGGCAGCCCCGAAATGTTTTGCCCGTGATGCGTCGTCAGGTACAGATCCACGGGACCGATCAGGTTGCGCGGACATGCCAGGTCGTGCTCGTGGTTCCACGTCAGGTCGCCGAAATCGACCATGCGGAACTTGCCGAGCGAGATCACCGTGCCCACCGACTGCGCATTCTCTCCCCCGAGCAGCGGGTCCTTTGTTTCGTCCTTGGGTTGAAATTCGGAGCACAGTGGATTGGCCGCGCCGCCTCCCGGCAAAGGCTTGGTAATCAGTTCGGTAGCCGCCGAGACTACCTCGACGTCCATCCCTTTGATGGGCAACTTCATAGCGGGCTTGGCGACGATATGCTGGTGCTGCCCTTTGTCACGCACGGCGGCATAGGCTTGGAAGCTCTGAGGAACACCAAGGGTCTGCTCCGCGGCGGGTCCATGGTCCACGAAGGTCTGAATCGCCAACTTCCCGGCCAACTCGGTGACCCCGCCCACGTGGTCGCCGTGATAGTGCGTGATCAGCAGATAATCAATCTGCTTAACGCCCGCCTCCTTGGCCGCCTCGGCGATCCGATTTGCATCGCGCGCCCCGGGGAAACCGGTATCAATCAGCAGCGATTGGCCCGAAGGAGACACAAACAAAGTCGCTTGCCCGCCCTCCACGTCCACGAAATAAATGTTCAGCGCTGCACGCCGCTGAGCCTGTGCGCTAGCACACAGCGAAATCATCGCCGCCAGCACTAGTAGCCGGTTGCGCATAATTCCTCCTGGATTCCTCATGCCTGTTAAGATAAAGGAGCCTCGAACGTACCTGATTCTAGCGCACGTTCTTGTCCAGCCAGCTCATAAAGAACTTTGAAATTCCCGCGCTGTTCTTTTCAGACATCATCTGGTGCCCATTTCCGGGCAGGCCCACCGTCTCCAGTCCGACGAACGTGGTCTTCACACCAGCCTGATTTAGCCACTTCGCTACGCAATGGGCGTAGGGACGGTGATAACTCGCCTCTCCCGCTACATTCAGCACGGGGATGTTCTCCAGATTGATCAGCTTGTGCGCGGGCTCTTTCTGCACCCAGCACGGAATCAGGTCCGGCCCATCCGCCTTGGCTTCGCGCACCGGCTGCAATTCCGAAGCTTCCTTGATTGACGGATCGTAGTGAAGGGGTGAATTACTCAAGCCCCAGATGCGGCCGGGACCCGAGGAGCCTCGCTCCGCGTTCTCAATGGGAGGCGCAACCGGTTCGGCCGCGATAATGGCCCTGACGAGCTGGTGCCGGTTGTCCGCCACCAGCCAGCCTGTGGACGCGATACCCGAGTGGAAGACGAGAATAACCGGCTGGCCGATCGCGTCCAGCAGTTGCTCGATCGCCTCTTCGGTCGTTTTGTCTGGCACCGACGCCGTCTGCATTTCCGTTTTGGCGAAATAATCAAACACCGGATCGCCCATCTTGCCTTTGTTCGGCGCGTCGCTCGGCCACTGCGTGTATTTCTTCAGTTGCGGCCACTCGGAGCCTTCTTGGGCTCGGTGTTCCTTGACGTGCAACTGCTTGGCCCAGTCAGAAGCGGGCGAACGTGTGCCCGACCAGACTTCTTCCATGAGCGGGCCCGAGCGCGGCGGCGTAATCATGCCGTCAACGCCCGGCACATAGGCCGAACGCCCGTTGCCCGGATAATCCATCATGTAAACGGTATAGCCTTGATTCACAAAGTCGTACGCCCAGCCTGGTCGCCCGTCCGGTGTTTGTATCAGAGCGTAAGCCCCCTGCCCGCCACCGCCGGTCACGAAGACCACCGGATAGGGATGTCGAATGTTCTTCGGCACCCATACCTCGACGTACATCGCCCCGTGCATGGTCTCGTTTCCCGGCTCGCCAACATAGTGCCCGCCAACGTAAAAGTGGCCCTGACGCCCGATCTCGGCCGTAGAGAAGGTCGGTATGGACGCGCCGGGAGCTGTGCCGGCAGCCTTCGGCCTCGTAGCGAACCAGCCGCTCACCAGAACTGCGGCTACGATCAAGATCATGGAGGCCCAGATCCTCAATCTCATTGCTCTTCTCCTTTGCGTCACGTCCAGCCTTCTTGCAGAAACGGCCGCCCGGCGGGATTACGAATCACGCGCGGCTTCCACGAGTGAGCACACACGCGCGGCCTGCCGGTCCGGAGCCTGCTTGAGACACCGATGAAATATCTTGGGATAAACGGACGAAGTCAATGGAAAAAGACTGATTTCTCCCTGACGCGGTGGCCTGAATCGAGTTCCCAATCGCCATCCGGGCCGATCTGCATGGCTCCCGAGCACTCGACGCACGCACCGACCGGGCAATCAACTGCTGCCCGAAATCAGGAAGGCAGCGGCCCGCCTTCGCGAGAGGCCGTTCGGCCGAAACTCGCAATGATTTGACGAAACTCCGCGCTTCGGTCAGGAAAAAGCCTGCGATATCGTTCGGTTTTCAGACAAAAATCAGCCACTTGTCATTGACATCTCGGGTGACTACACGTACGGTCGCATTCCATCGCAAACGTGTCACCTTGGGGGCCGGATGTCTCTCTCACCTTCTTCCATCCGGCCCCTCCGCTTGTGGGGCTATTCGCTCTGCCGGAGAAAAACGGACGTGAGGCAAACGATGTTAGCTGCTGGACGAGCGCTGATGACGGTCGCGGTGGCCATTCTCGGCTCGCTCGCTGTGGCCCAAGGGCAAGACTGGAATTTCATCGCGCGGCTGAGCCCCGCGCTCGATAACATTGTTGCCCCGGACGCCAAAGTCGAAAAAGTTGCCGAGAGTTTCGGCTTTCTGGAAGGGCCTGTTTGGGTGCGCAAGGGCGGTTATCTGCTCTTCAGCGATATTCCCGCCAACGTGATCTACAAGTATTCGCCCAACGACCGCAAGGTTTCCGTTTTTCTTCCCTACAGCGGATTCACCGGCACCGACTCCTCCACGGCTGGCATGCAGATGAACAATGGAAAAGGAACCGTCACTCTTCTCGGCTCGAATGCTGTCAGCGTGGACCCGCAAGGACGAATCGTCTTCTGCGCGCATGGCGATCATCAGGTGGTACGCTTGGAAGCAGACGGCAAACGAACCGTTCTTGCAAGTCAGTACGAAGGCAAGCGGCTCAACAGCCCGAATGACCTCATCTTCAAGTCTGACGGAGCCCTATACTTCACCGATCCCCCGGCTGGACTCCGCGATGGCGACAAAGATCCGAAAAAGGAGCTGCAATTCAACGGCGTCTATCTTCTGAAGGATGGCCAGCTCAGATTGCTCTACAAAGACATGGCCCTTCCCAACGGAATCGCCTTCAGCCCTGACGAAAAATATCTCTACGTGAACGATTCGGTGAAAAAGACGATTTTGCGCTTCGAAGTGAAACCGGACGACACGGTCGGCGAGCCTCAACTCCTCATCGACATGAACAGCGAT
>Ga0079220_10000246_pt1 | contig 12359 bp, 11 predicted proteins | sample GAAS100_FD_75071 | JGI IMG/M metagenome (GOLD analysis project Ga0079220, IMG submission 75071) | Agricultural soil microbial communities from Georgia to study Nitrogen management - GA AS100 | ecosystem: Environmental > Terrestrial > Soil > Agricultural land | place: USA: Georgia | collected... | reverse complement strand
GATCCGCTGGACGACGAAATTCGCAGGGAGCAGGAGAAGAAAATCATTCAGGAGACTCCCGTCGGCCGCGTGCGCGGTCGGCTCGGATTTGACTACGGCGGAACACACGAGCCGGGCGGCTACAACTCCCGTCAGATCGGTATGGTCATCAATACGGACATGACCTATCTCGCGGGGACCTACTGGAATTTCACGGGCTACTGGCGCGGCAACCTGACCTCGCACAGTTCGGGGTCTTCGAGCAGCAACGGCACGCAAACGCTTACCGACTTGATCAACCGCACCTACCATCTGAGCTTGACCTACGAAAATCCCTACTCGCCGAACCGTATCGGCGTGGGCCGCCTGTTTCTTCCGTGGGCGCCCAGTTTGAGCACAATCGACGGAGGCTACTTCGGCAGGAAAATCGCGCACTTCGTCACCGCCGGCATTTTTGCGGGATCTACTCCCGACCCCACCTCCTGGAGCTACAACCCGGATCAACGCATCGCCGGCTCCTTCGTGAACTACGAGCGCGGCGACTTCAACCGCGTGCGCTTCTTCAGCACGGCGGGCGTTGCCGTTTCCAGCATCCAGTGGCGTGTGGCCCGGCAGTTTGCGTTTTTCGAAAACACCTTCTCCTGGAAGCGCTATGTCTCCTTCTACAATTCATTGCAGGCCGACGAAGCGCGCACTTCGCCGCTTCCTAACGGCGGCAGCAATCCCACCGGCGTCTCCCAGAGCTACACCTCTCTGCACTTCACGCCCATCGAGAATCTGACCTTCGGCGTTAATCACAACTATTTCCGCAGCCTTCCGACATTCGATCCCAGGCTCGTTGGCACCGGCCTGCTGGATCAATACCTCTTCCAGGGTTTCAGCGGCGACGTTCGCGTCGGCCTGCCGAAGCGCATTTCCGTTTACGCCAGCCTTGGACGCAGCAAAGCCAGTACCGACCAGAAGAACGCATTGAACCAGGGCTACGGCATCACCTTTAACCGCCTGGGGAACACCGGTCTGACCGCCGACTTTCACTACTCAAAATTCAACAGTTCGTTCGGCAGCGGACAATACGAATCCTTTTCCCTCTCGAAAAGTCTGAGCGACTCCTTCCGCGTGCAACTCCTGGCCGGGCATCAGGCATTTGACTCTGCTCTTTCCAGCAACAACAACTCGAACTTTGCGAATCTGGTAGTCGATTGGAACGTTGGACCGCGCTACTTCGTGGAAGGGAATTTCGGCTGGTACAACGGCACGGCGCTGAAATACACGCAGTGGTCCACCATTTTCGGATACCGCTTCGGGAGCTTCCGCAAATGACGTGCACCCGACAGACTCTGTTTCTCGGCGCTCCCGTCGGCCGCAAATTGCTGCGCGGCGCGTGCTCCTTCCTTCTTCTCTTGCTTGGTTCCCTCGGTCTCTGTGCGGCCAGCCAGGCGCAAGCACCCTCTGGTCCGCAGACGCCCGCGGCGACCTCCTCCGTCGACTCATCCGCCGCCATGCAAGCTCTTGCGCATGCGCGCGAATCCGTCGAAAAATTCTTTGAGCGCTCCGCCAACGTGGTCTGCGCCGAATCCATCACCCAGACCATCATCGGTCAAAACGGCAAACCTGCCTACCGCGAAGAGTCGAAATACGACTACCAGCTCGAAGCCAGCAACGCGAACGGCACCTTGAAACTGGTCGAATCCCGCGACGCCCGCAAGCTTCCTTTTCGCGATCCCGCCCGCACCCTGCTCGTTACCAACGGATTCGCCAGCCTCCTCCTCATCGTCCATCCGCAGTATGAAACGAGCTATCAGTTTCAGCCCGCTGGCGAAGAAGTCGTCGATGGCATCACACTCGAGGAAATTCACTTCACGCCGATTCCCGGCGCCTCCTCTCCCGCCGCGCTCCGGCTTCGCGGCAGGAACTATCCTCTGCCCCTCTCCGGCATGATTTGGATTGAAAAAGATACCGGCGCTATCACGCGGATGACCGCCGCCATTGACTCGAGCTTGAGCGATCTGGGACTTAAGGGCATGAGCAGCGACATTCACTACGCACTCGTCCAGTTCCACGATCCCGAGGAAGCCTACTGGATGCCCCTCTCTGCCACCATCGATCTCGAAACGCCGCTGCAGCATTGGCACAACGTGCACCGCTTCACGTCCTACCGGCGGTTCCGCGCGACAATACAAATTGAAATGGGGAAGGCACAATGAGCGTTCAGGCATCCGTTCGGCCGGGCATGCTTGCCCAGGAAGACGCGGAGCGCGGCCACCGCATCCGGCTTCTTCTCGCATGGCTCACGGCCCTCGCGGTCGTCCTTGTGATCGGCGGCTACGGATTCAACTACTACACCCTTCCCATGGAACAGCGCCCTTTTTCACCCAAGCATGAATTGCTGAGTCCCGGCGGACCCATCGGTACGAAGCTCGGCATGCTCGGCGTGTTCATGTTCTTTCTGATTTATCTCTATCCGCTGCGCAAGAAATGGGGCTGGCTGGCCCGCCAGGGCAATTCGCGCCACTGGCTCGATTTTCACATCGTACTCGGTACTACCGCTCCCATCATCATCGCCTTCCACTCCTCGTTCAAGTTCGGCAACATCGCCGGCATGGCCTTTTACAGCATGCTCGCCGTCACGCTCAGCGGCTTCGTCGGGCGCTATCTCTATTCACAAATTCCGCGGACCCTCACCGCGGCCGAACTCACCATGAAGGAAATCCACGACCGCGAAGAAACTCTGAAGCGCGAAATCGCCGAACAACACGCGGCCTTCGGCTTCGCCGTCGATGCCTTGTACGTCCTGCCCACGCGCGACCAGATCGCCGACAGCACCCTCGTCGGCTCTCTCCTCTCCATGTTCGTGATCGACTTCAAACGTCCTTTCCGCGCTTCTCTTATCCGCTTCCGGCAACTGGGCTTCGGTGCGTGGCTTCTTTCGGGTTTGGGGTTGTTCGCCAGCGGCGACCACAAACTCGAACGCGCCATCCGCGTGGCGCAAAAGCAGGCTGCACTCTCGAAGCGCATCCTTTTCTTGAATCGTACGCAGCGTGTCTTTCATCTTTGGCACGTAATTCACCGTCCCTTCAGCTACGCCTTTGCGATTCTCGCTTTGATTCACATTGTCATCGTTCTTCTTATGGGCTACCGGGTCTGAGGATTCCATGGACAATCTCATTTCGTTTGCCATTGCCGCTGCGATCATTCTCTTTTTCCTGGTTACGCATCTCAGGAAGCTGAGGAAGAGAGACGAACAAGCGCATGAAGCCGCGGAGAAAGGAAAGATCCGCTCCGACGGTCCTCGCGCCCAGCATCCCCAAATTGACGCGAACTACTGCATCGGTTGCGCCGCATGTACTCACATTTGCCCGGAAGGCGACGTCCTCGCCATGCTCGGCGGTAAAGCCGTCATCGTCAACGGCTACAAATGCATTGGCCACAGCTTGTGTGCCGATGTTTGTCCGGTCGGGGCCATCACCATGGTTATGGCTAATCCCGGGGTGAGCGCCGATTTGGCTCATCTCACTCCCGAGTATGAAACGACCGTCAAGAACATGTTCATCATCGGTGAACTCGGGGGCCTCGCCCTCATCAAGAATGCCATCAATCAGGGCCGCGACTGCGTTGACACCATCTCAAGAAGGGTGAGCGCCATTAGCGGGGTGCGCAAGGACCCAGCGGTTCTCGATGTCCTGATCGTCGGCGCTGGGCCCGCCGGTATCAGCGCATCCCTTCGCGCCATCGAGAAGAAATTGAATTACCTCACCGTCGACGAAGGCGAAATCGGTGGAACCGTCGCCAATTATCCGCGCCAGAAACTGGTCATGACCAGCCCCGTCGAATTTCCCATGTACGGCAAATTCAAGAAACTGGAACTGTCCAAGGAAGAGTTGCTGGCCTTCTGGACCCAGGTCCTCCAGCGCGTCGATTTCAAGTTCCGCAAAGGCGAAAAGGTCAACAATATTCAAAAAGGGCAGGATGCCGTCTTCACCGTCAGCACGGCGAAAGGCCAATACCGCGCGCGCAGTGTCGTGCTCGCCATGGGAAAGACCGGCAGTCCGCGCAAGCTCGGTGTCAAAGGCGAAGACCTTCCCAAGGTGATGTACCGCCTCATTGAAGCGGATCACTACGTCAACAAGAAAATCCTCATCATTGGCGGTGGCGATAGCGCGGTGGAAGCCGCCATGGGCCTCGCTCATCAGGTCGGCAATGCCGTCACGCTGTCCTACCGGCAAGCGGAGTTTTCGCGAATCAAGGAACGCAACGCCGTTCGCATTCAGGAAAGCATCCGCAAAGGCAAACTCAAGGTAATCTTCAATTCCAATCCCGTCGAGTTCACGAAAGACGCCGTCGTTCTCGAGGTCGCTGGCCAGACCCAGCGCATCCCCAACGACTACGTCTGGATTTTCGCCGGCGGCGAACCCCCCACCGCCTTCCTCAAAAAAATCGGCGTGGGATTCGGCTCGCAGGATTTGTCTGGTCGCGTCGACAGCGAACTACGCGGCGGCGCGCCCGACCCGAGGAGTCCGGTCTCTGAACCAAGCCTCGCGCGTTGACTACTGCTGCCAGTTGTTTCAGCGCGTCATCCACAGCCAGCAGTTCGGACCCCACCGCCGCGGAAACGGTCGCTGCCTCTTCTAACTGTATATGCGCGAATTGAGCGCCTCTTTTTTGGTAATTTCGAGTACGGGCGAAGTCAACAAGGACGCGGCGCATCAGGCGGGCCGAAAGCGCGTAGAAATGAACACGGTTCTGCCAATCAACATTCTTAACGTCGACAAGCCTAAGGTAGACCTCGTGAACCAAGGCCGTGGTCTGAAGAGGGTGCCCCGATTGCTCGGCGGCCATATATCGCTGAGCGAGCCGATGGAGCTCCCCATAGACCAGGGGCATGAATTGATGGAATGCCTGCTCATCCCCTGAATTCCAAGCCTGTAACAGCTTCGTTTCATGCGCCGAAGCTGATTCACTTCCGAGCCATGTCAACCCGTTACGATGCCGACTTCGATCCCTTCGGCGGCGAGCACGTCGTGACCAACACCTGCCCGCAAAATTACAAATTCACCGGGAAAGAGCGAGACACGGAAAGCAACCTCGACAACTTTGAAGCGCGCTACTACTCCTCCCAGTTCGGACGCTTCCAATCTGCCGACTGGTCCGCTGTCCCCGTGCCCGTCCCCTACGCCGACTTGGGCAATCCTCAGACTCTCAACCTCTATGCGTACGTGAAAAACAATCCAATGAACCTCTCCGACCCTTCCGGGCACCAGGCCGAAGGTGCCCTGGTAGGAGTTTCGGGAGAATACATGGCCGCCAGAATGCGTGCCGGCGGCGAGCCGCTTGGCCCTGGCGATGCAGTTGAGCCCGGCGTGTGGGAAGTTACCATTAACGGCGAGTCCAGTTTCGTCCTCGGCTCTTACGCCGACGCCGAGCAAGCCGCCTCTGCCGCCCAAAATACCTCTGCCCACCAGGCGCAAAATAAGCCGCAATACGATCCAAAGAAAAGTGGCCCTGAAGATCCCACAAACCCAGGTCATCCGTTATCCCAAAACCCGGCCGTAAAGAAAGCATCTGATGAGGCGTGGCAGAAGACGATGAACGGTACGGCGCGGAACGGGCGCGCTGAAGCGGGAGGCACCATCGAATACAAGGACGGCAAGATATTTCCCGCCAACCAGGTGAACTCGGTGAATGGCGAAGCGGAGACGGCCATCATCTGCGAATAACAACGGATGCCAACACGATTGCCATCTACCACACGCACGGGAACTCGCTCGATCCTAGACCTTCGCCCGGCGATCGAAGCCCTAACACACAGGTTCCGGATTTTGTAAGATCGCAGCGCTCGCTTTATGTGACGATCCCCGGCACGGCGCATGGCTACCCGTCGCTAAATGACTACATTCAACTTCAATAGATCGAGGCCGCGCGGCAGATGAGGAGGTGGACTACGATGATTTCCAAAACGTGCATGGGACGTGCCCTACTTGTCCCTTTTTTGCTGGTGCTGAGTGCCGTAGGGCAATCGGGTGGAGGCGTACCAGCGGATATGAAAGATCGTGTTCTCGATCTCCTTTTCCGATCAGATGTCGTCACGTCGCCATTCCTCTCGAAAACGACGCTCCGATATGGCGACTCCGATTCTCAATTAGTGGTGCTGATCTATCCGGTTTATCCCGTCCATCCCGGGGGACAAGCAGAGATCATCAGTTACACGATCACCGGCATGGGCAGTGACAACCTCTCGCAGTTCATTTCGAAGATGGCCGCTCAAAACCCAAGTGTCACCGACCAGGAGATCGCGGCCAAGTTGAAAGTGGAAGTTAAGCGTTCTCCCATCAGCTACGAGGCTTTGAAGCGTTCCCTTGACGAGCTGAAGGCTACGCGGATATCGCCGATGCTGGCGAGTCGTGTAGCTGTCGATGAACACTCCGAGTACCAGTTCTGGTACAACACCGGGCAAGAATCCGTTCACTACGTGATTACCAGTCCTTTTGGAGACGATCCGCAGGATCAGTTGGGGAAATGGATGATGAAATTTAGAGATAACGTCCCCAACTTGTTAAAGGCTAGCTTGGAGTTAAATCCCACGAAGTCAGGTCGCGCGGAAAAATGATCGTGAGGAGCATCCTCGCGCTCGCGATCGGCACGACTCTGTTGTTGTCGGTTTGCTTCTCTCACACGAAGAGCGCGACGGAAGAGGAACGGGTTGTAAGGCACCCCGCTAAAACTAGATTGCCGGATTCGGTATGATTCAGGGCCTCCAAACAGGAGGCAGCATGAGCAGGAAACCACGCGTAGATCGATCCCCGGAAGAGAAGTGGCAGATCATCCAGGAAGGCATCAAGAGCGGGAACGTTTCGGAGACCTGCCGGCGTCACGGCGTTGCTCCGAATCTGTTTTATCGGTGGAAGGATGAAGCCGAGCAAGGAGCCAAGGCAGCGCTTGGGGGTAAAAGCGCTGCCGCGGCGGAGACCGAGAAGGACCACCGCATCCGGCAGTTGGAACGAACTCTGGGGCGGAAGTCGCTGGAGATCGAAATCCTAAAAAACGTCGTGGGGGAGTGAGCTGCGGTGCGGTTCACTCCCAGGCGCGAGAGATGGTGACGCAGGGTTACACGGCCACGCTGGTGGCGGCAACTCTGACGATCAGCCGATCGAGTCTCTACTACCGGAAGAAGCCGCGAGGTAGCCGAGCAGACCGCACCTACGACGAGCAGATCGTGGTGGCGTGCGGGGAAAAACCTGCGTACGGCTATCGCCGGGTGACCTGGTGGCTGCGACGGAAGGAAAATCTTCTGGTGAATCGCAAGCGCGTGCTGCGAGTGATGCGTGAACGCGGTTTGCTGGTGCGCTCACGACGCCTGCGGGCTCGCCGGAAGAAAGAGTGGGGCCGCGTGGAAGCCGCTGAACCAAATCAAATCTGGCAGTCGGACATGACCAAAGTGTGGGCCGGTCCTGCTGTGGGTTGGGCCTATCTGGTGTGCGTGATCGACTGCTGCACTCGGGAGATCGTAAGCTGGAATCTTTCGCATCGTTGCCGAACCGAGGAAGCACTGGACGCGGTCGAGCAGGCAGTGCTCCAACGACTTCCCGAAGGCAGCCGGCAGGCGAGCGTGACCCTGACCACGGATAATGGAACACAATTCACTTCTTCCCGGTTCCTAGAAACTCTGCATCGGCTGGGCATCACGCATCGCCGTACGGCGTATCATCACCCGGAAGGTACGGGGGACAAGTCGCATACAGCTATTCGACGTTCATAGATAGTTTGGATGGCGTCGAGAATTCTCGCAATCGCTGGGTCAACACGTATACTTCTGGCGGAGGAACGTGGACGTTGTCTCCCACGCTTATCAGTTCCTGCTCAAATTCGGCTCATACTTGCCAACAGAAAGTCACCGCAACAAAGCCGAGTGGCGATCAGACTGTCTACACCTTCACCCTAAATTGGCCGACCGTATCAGCGTTCGGAGGTAGCCCTGGAGCCGCGTGGAACACCACGGCTCAGTCTTACAGTGGCGCTGCCACGGGGACGCCTTTGGTTACGGTTCAGAATGACTTACCGATGGGCACATGCATGAATCCTGCGCGACCTCTGAGCACAACGGTAACGATACCCACACCAAGCGGGAACATCGTGAAACAATCAACGTTCCTATATCCTTCGACTTTGGTCGCAAGTAGTTGCTGGGTGATTTCGAGCACTCTTAATCTGCAGGAAATGAAGGAATTTGCTTTCGGTCTCGGTTCCGTTGGAGGACTTGCGCGGAGAACAGTTTTTTCTTATCTGACCGGCAGTTCATACACAGACAAGAACATCCTTGATCGAAAAACTAGCGAGCTGACCTATGACGGCGCTAACAACATTGTGGCGCAGACACAATACGAGTACGACAACTACACATCGCCCAACACGATTCTGACAAGCGGGGCTGTCCAGCATGATTCAGCGTATGGCACAAGCTATACCACGCGAGGGAATGTCACGCGGACAAAGCTTTGGAGAAACACAGACGGTGCGTGGCTGACGACCGTTAACCAGTACGACGATGCTGGTAGCATCGTGAAGATCACGGACCCACTCAATCATTTCACGCAAATCGGCTACGCCGATTCTTGGAGCAACGCAAACTGTGCGCCATCAAATGCTGCCGCCTATCCTACGAGCGCCACCGATGCACTGAATCATGTCACGCATTACACATACAACTCGTGCACAGGCTCGTTGGCTTCAACAACAGACCCCAATAACCAGCCCACGACGATTACCTACGACTCCAGGGAACGCACCGTACGTGTACTCCAGCCAGATAATGGCCGGACATGGGCTGACTATACTTCGGCGACGGTTCAAGATATCTATTCAGCTTTGACGCAACCTCCATCGAGTGGTTGCTCCGGATGCCGCCACGATCAGGTCTCGTTCGATAGCTGGGGACGAGTCAGCTTAAACACTCTCGTGAACGATCCTGACGGACAAACCTACGTGAAGACAGACTATGACAGTTCGGGCCGGGTTAATCGTGTGAGTAATCCATATCGGGGAAGCGATAGCGGCGGCGAAGTTTACGGCTATGACGGGATAAACCGGGTCACCTCGGTAACACGTGCGGACAATAGCGTGGCTCGTACGTATTATGACACTGCAGTTTCATCAAACGGGGGAGCCGGAAGTCAGCTTTGCAACACTGGACTCGGCCATCCAACTCTGAGCGTGGACGAGGCAGGAAAGAAGCGGCAAACGTGGACGGATGCATTCGGCAGGATCGTGGAGGTTGACGAGCCGGACGCAAGCAACAATCTGACTGTCCCGACGTGTTACCAATACGATCCGCTCGACAACTTGATCAGCGTAGTGCAGAACAGTTCACGTCAGCGAACCTTTACATACAATTCGGTTTCTGAACTCACCACAGCCACCAATCCCGAATCCGGCACGATCACCTACACCTATAATGACGACGGTTTGCTTATTAAGAAGATCGCCCCAGCCCCCAACCAAACGGGCTCGGCCACGGTGACGACATGTTTTGGAAACTGGAATGGAACAAGCTGCGATGGCGCAGGCTATGATGCTGTTCACCGCCTCGTTCAAAAATCCTATTCCGATGGCACTCCTTCCGCGTCCTTCACTTACGATGCTTCGTCGATAGATGGTTTTAGCAGCTCCAATCCCATCGGACGCCTCGTGAAAGCGGCCACTGGCGACGGATTGACTCGCACCTGGAACAGCTATGACTCAATAGGTCGAATTGCGAATCAAGCCCAATGTAGTCCGCTGAATTGCGGTGGAACTCCCTACTCTAAGGCCTTCGCGTACGATTTTCTTGGAAACCATACTTCCGAAACGTATTCCTACATCACGGGTACGATCGCAATATCCTATGGCTATAACGGAGTGGGAAGAACCACCCAAATCACCAGCAACTACGTAGACTTGCAGCACCCCGCCACTCTCGTTTCCGGAATCAGCTACACTCCAGCCGGAGCAATTAGTCAGCTTACGTACGGCAATAGCGTGGCGGAGACGCGTGGCTATAATACCCGTCTCCAGCCTACCCAGATGCGCACATACGATCCAAGTACCGGGACTGAAATTCTTAACATTACCTATGGATTCAACCTTGGCACCAGCGACAATGGCAACGTCGTTTCTTGGTCCTCCGCCGGTCAAAGAAATTTCAATCGCTCCTTCACGTATGACCAACTCAACCGCCTTTTGACCCTCAATCAATCCAGCGGAGATGTCACTTCTTGTACCAGCGCCTTCAGCCTTTCATGGACGTATGACGCCTGGGGCAACCGTACCGACCAGAACGTCACAGGCGGCACCTGCAACGCCTTCCACGCCACAGTTAATGTGCTGAACCGCCTCGTTGGGCCACCTTATCAGTACGACTCCGCTGGCAACCTTACTTACGATGGTTCGCACTCTTACACCTATGACGCCGAGAATCGTGTCACTCAAGTTGACGGCGGTAGCACCGCTAGCTACGTCTATGACGCTGGCGGTCGCCGCGTCCGCAAGACCTCCGGCGGCACCACAACCGATTATCTCTATGATCTCTCGGACGAAATCTTTGCCACGTTCGTTCCCGGCTGCACCGCAGGTTGTTGGACTGCCGCTGCGATCTACTTGAACGGTCGCTTCGTCGCCGAGTATTTCAACTCCACCACCTACTTTGTCCACCCCGACCATCTTGGCACGACACGCATACTTACCGCCTTGGACAAATCTGCATACGACAACATGGATTTTCTTCCTTTCGGCGAACAGATTGCCGGAGACACCGGCACCGTCCTCAAATTCACCGGCAAAGAACGCGACTCCGAATCCGGCCTCGATAATTTTGGAGCACGATACAACTCCAGTTCCTTTGGTCGTTTCATGACACCTGATCCCGACAATGCAGGGGCTAGATTGGAAGCTCCGCAGAGTTGGAATGCCTACTCGTATGTCTTGAACAATCCTCTTAAATATGTGGATCCCTTTGGGCTGGATTGCATCTACCTGAATGACACTGGTGATGCAGTAGATCGAATACTACCTGGTGACTGCGAGAGTGAAACCGACAACGGATATTACGTGGACTCCGTACCGGGAACCGTAACGACGGCGGACATTAGTTTCACTCGCGACGGCAACGGAATGCTAGTTTCATTCAGGTCGGAAGACAGACCGGGAGCACAGTTTCAAGATTTCTGCACAGGAGATTGCTCAGATTACGAAGTCGTTGTGCACGCACCGGCTCCTCCGCCTCCTACCAGTGAAGCCCAATCCGGTAACTATGATCCGTTTGAACCGCAGTTTTTCCGTTTTCACTATACGCCCCCTCAAACTGTTCTGGGAAAGATCGGACTTGGTATTGCGTGTGCGGCTGGGACTGATCCCAATAACGTGGGACCATTGCCACCGATTCCTCTAAACGAAGCCGCACGGCGTATGGGAACGCCACCGGCTGACTCAGGAGATTCCACAGCAGAGACAGAGGGTCAAAAGGGAGTAGTGGGTCCTGGCAAGAACGGCAAGCCTCGGCTTTACACACCGAATGGTACGAGAGCAGCAGCCAATGTTGTCAAGGCTGCTGACCGGCTCAAGTATGTGCAACAAGCCTTTGACTGCTACGGGAACGGAACATCGTCACAATGAATGCACCAAAGGGAATTCCCTTAACAAATGCAGCTAATGTCACGCGAGGAATTCGCTTACGCACCCCGCTGGTGCTCATTGCGCATCAATTCATGGGAACATACGGAACAGCCTTTTTGGCGGCGTTTGCGGGAACGTCTGTCTACGAATTGCTACGGATGTTCAATCGACATGCTTCCATGCGTTTTGTGCACTGGATACTCACGGGGACGCCTTATTATCCTGTGCAAATAGCCCTTGCAGTCTATATTGGATGGAAGATCGGCAAACATCTTCCTCATCGATTGATGGTCTGGGTTTGGGTCTTGCCTTTCTTAGTCCTTGGTTACGCATTCGCCACAGCCACAGTTCTTGTACCTGAGTGGTCGTCTGTGCTCACGCAACCGGGCGTTGGTCAATCAAGGCTCTCCTATTATTTCGGTTGGGGTTGCTTGCCGACGGCCCACTGCTTAGACCAAGTGGTGCTAACAATGCCCTTTTATGTATCGGTTGCCTACTCACTTGGCGCGTGGCTAGCGAACAGGACTAGGCAGATGCGCGAAGCTAGTTCCTCCTTCTAAACCCGGCCAGGCCCCCCTCCGCGCACGGGATCGTCTGGAATCGCCGCAAAATAATGACGTGCCCCCTAGGTCGATGGTAAGCGTCTGGTGAGGGCCGTGGTGATTTGTTGTTAAGTTGGACGGTTATCGCGCAATTGGAGTGAAGACGAGTCGCGACGCAATCATCTATTCACGGAACGG
>Ga0079220_10000245_pt1 | contig 12365 bp, 10 predicted proteins | sample GAAS100_FD_75071 | JGI IMG/M metagenome (GOLD analysis project Ga0079220, IMG submission 75071) | Agricultural soil microbial communities from Georgia to study Nitrogen management - GA AS100 | ecosystem: Environmental > Terrestrial > Soil > Agricultural land | place: USA: Georgia | collected... | reverse complement strand
CATGGGGCCGCTGCACGGGTACGGCATCGCGCGGCGCATCGAGCAAATCAGCGAAGACGCGCTGCAGGTGAACCAGGGAACGATTTACGCTTCGCTGGTGCGGCTGCTGCAAAAGGGATGGATCGCCGCGGAATGGGGCGCTTCGGACAACAACCGAAGAGCGAAATTTTATTCCATCACCAAGAGCGGACGAAAACGGCTGGCCGCGGAAGCGGCGAACTGGGAACGCGTGTCGGGAATTATCGGGCGGGTATTGCGGATTGCGGATCGAGGGTAGGACCATGCTGGAAATTCTGCGTACAGCGGCGGAGAAAGCGCGGGCGCTGTTTTCGGGAAGGAAGCTGGATGAAGAATTCGCGGAAGAGCTGCGCGCACATCTGGCGAACCTAACGGAAGAAAACATCGGGAAGGGCATGACGCGGGGCGAAGCGGAGCGCGCAGCGCGGATGCGGCTGGGAGGATTCAAGCAGCTTGCGGAGAATCATCGAGAGGCGCGCGGGCTGCCGAGCATCGAGACGGTTCTGCAGGACGTTCGCTACGGATTGCGGATGTTGCGGAAGACACCGGGATTCACGGCGGTGGCAGTGCTGACGCTGGCGCTTGGGATCGGCGCGAACACCGCGATTTTTTCGCTGACGGACCAGATACTGCTGCGCAGCCTGCCGGTGCCGCATCCGGAACAGTTGGTTGTACTGCGTTCACCGGGAGAGCACCACGGACATACGTGGAGCGACATCGACGACGGAGCGCAATCGTTTTCGTATCCGATGTACCAGGACTTGCGGGAGCGCGCCAAAGTATTCTCCGGATTGCTAGCGTGCCGGGGAATTGAACTGAACGTCTCCTGGCAGGGCACCACGCAGACGGCGCGGGGAGCACTGGTGAGCGGGAATTTTTTTACCGCGCTGGAAGTGCCGCCGGCGCTGGGCCGCGTGTTCACGGCGGATGACGAAACGGCGGCGGGAGCGAATACGGTAGCGGTGCTGAGCTACAGCTATTGGGCACGTCAATTCGGCGGTGACGCTTCGGTCTTGAACAAACCGTTGATGGTGAACGGCGTTGCGCTGACGATCGTGGGAGTGGCGCGCAAAGGATTTCAGGGCGTACAGATCGGGGACCTGCCGGACGTTTTTGTTCCGGTAACGATGAGGGCGCAGATGGCGCCGAACAGCCACCAGACGCTGGAGGATCGCAACGATCATTGGCTGCCGATCCTGGGGCGGCTGAAGCCCGGGATTACCCCGGAGAAGGCGCAGGCTTCGCTGCAGCCGGTATACGCGCCGATTCTGGAGTCGGACGCAAAACTGCTGAAACTCTCTGGAGACAAACTGCAGAGATTCCGCGAAAAGCGGTTGCTACTGGCGGGCGGCTCGCACGGCCGCGCGGTGCTGCAGACGGACGCGGAGGCGCCGCTGCTGGTGCTGATGGGAATGGTCGGGCTGGTGCTGGTGATCACCTGCGCGAACCTGGCGGGATTGCTGCTGGCGCGAGGAGAAGCGCGGCAGAGGGAGATCGCACTGCGGCTGGCGATGGGGTCGAGCCGGCGCCGACTGGTGCGGCAGTTGCTGACGGAGACGCTGCTAATCGGCACGGCAGGCGGCGCGGCGGGCGTGCTGCTGGCTTCGTGGTGCCTGCACGCCATGGTGGCTTCGATTCACGATGGAATTGGAGTGCTGGGAATCGACAGCGGGATCGATCTGCGCGTGCTGGGATTTGCCCTGGGAGTGACGCTGCTGACGAGCGTGCTGTTTGGGGTGGCGCCGGCAATGCGCGGCACGCGGGTGGACTTGCAATCGACGCTAAAGGGGCAGAGCATCGGCGCTTCGGAAGGGCGCTCGAGCGCGGGCTTGCGGCAGGCGCTGATTGCGGCGCAAGTCGCGCTGACGGCGGTGCTGCTGGCCAGCGCCGGACTTTTCGCGCGCACACTCGTCAACCTCGAACACGCCACTCTGGGCGTGAACACCGGCGGCGTGCTGCAACTGGCGGTAGCGCCGGGGTTGAACGGAGCCTCGGCGGCGCAGACGCGCGATTTTGCCGATCGCGCCCTGAAGGAATTCGCGCGCGTGCCGGGCGTGGCGTCCGCGACGGTCTCGACCATGCCGATCTTTGCGGGCGATGATACGGGTTTCAATATCAGCGCGGAAGGCTACGCACCGCACGCGGGCGACGACATGGACGTGCTGGCGGACTGGATCGGCCCGAATTTTTTCTCCACCCTCGGCATTCCGCTGATTGCCGGGCGCGAGTTCACGGAAGCTGATACCGCGAGCAGCCCGAAGACGGTGATCATCAATCAGAAACTGGCGCAGCGGTTTTTTGCGAAACGAAATCCAATCGGCATGCATATCGTACGAGGAAATGGCGTTCCGGATTGGGAGATCGTCGGAGTCGTGGCCGACAGCAAGTGGGACAGCCCTCGCAGCAACACCGTTCCCTTCGTGTATATGCCTTATTCGCAGACGCCCGACCTGAGCACCTTGGCCTTTTACGCGCGCACCACGCGGGAGCCCGCGGCGCTGGCGGCAACGCTGCGAAGCGTGGTGCAGGGACTCGATCCGAACCTTCCGGTGAACGATCTGCGTACGCTCGGCGAGCAAGTGAACAATTCAATGTTTACCGAGCGGCTGGTGGCGATGCTTTCCGCGGTGATGGCGCTGCTCGCGGCGCTGCTGGCGGCTTTGGGGCTGTACGGAGTGCTGGCGTATGTCGTCGCGCGGCGCACGCGGGAAATCGGCACCAGGATGGCGCTGGGTGCGCAGGCCGGCCACGTGCTGCGGATGGTGATGAAGCAAGGCTTGCTGCTGGCGCTGGCTGGCGGAGTGGCGGGAATCGGCGTCGCCTTCGGCGTGACGCGGTATCTAAAATCGCTGCTGTATGGCGTTGAGGCGAATGATCCCCTGACCATCGCCGCGGTGGTGGGATTCCTGCTGTTGGTGGCGCTGGCGGCTTGCTGGATTCCGGCGCGGCGGGCGACGCGGGTGGATCCGATGGTGGCGCTGCGGTACGAATAGCGTTTGTGGCATGCTGAAGGCACAGGAGAATATCCAGTGCCCAGCGCCGCCAAGTTTTCGTTAAAGCCGGTAGGATTCGTGGAATCAACGCTGAAGGACCGGCACGGCGCTCCTAAGCAGGGAAATGAAGGAGCACCGGACGCGTGGATAAATTTGGCGCGGGGCGTATTGCCGGCTGTGGAGGGCCTTGTCGTTGGCCAGGAAATTGTTCTGATCACCTGGCTGCATCAATCGAAGCGCGAGGTCCTGAAGGTGCATCCGCGCTCGAACAAGAACGCGCCGCTTACGGGTGTTTTTGCGACGCGCTCGCCGGACCGCCCGAATCCCCTTGGCCTTCACCAGGTAAAGGTGCTGGAAATTAGCGCTGGCCGCCTTCGCGTCGGGCCGCTCGAAGCCATTGACGGCACGCCGGTGGTGGACATCAAGCCGATCCTGTGCCCGTAGCTCTCCCTGCATGGCGCCAACAGGCTTGCCAACGCAGCCGCTCGGTGTTATAGTCGTTTATCGATATAACGAGCATCGACTGTCATGCCTAAACGGAAACTCCATCCATTGCCTTCGGCGGCGTTTCAGATCCTGGTCGCTCTCGCCGGCGAAGACTTGCACGGCTACGCAATCATGCGGCAGGTGAGGGAGCAGACGGAAGGAAGGATGAGGCTCGGCCCGGGGACATTGTACAGTTCGATCCGGACGCTGCTCGAGGCAAAGTTCATTGAAGAAGTTGATTCACGCGAAGATCCAAAGCTAAGTAAGGAGCGGCGGCGGTACTACCGGCTGACCGCGGCGGGACGCAAGCTCGCGCGCAACGAAGCGGAGCGGCTTGCAGATCTGTTGCGAGTAGCGCGCGCGAAAAAAATCCTGAGAGGCCAGCATGTCTGAAAAACTTTATGCTTGGCTGCTGCGGCTGCTGCCTTCCGGGTTCCGCAGAGAATACGGCGCCGAGGCGCTGCAACTGTTTCGCGACCGGAACCGGGATGAAACGGGATGGTTCGCCCGGCTACGTCTATGGCTAGACTTGCTTACCGACTTGGCGGCTTCCGTTCCCCGCGAGTATTGGCGTCGGGAGCCAGCGGTGGCGGTCTCGGCAACGGCGCCTTCGGCCGGAGTGCCATCTTTTTTTGTTTTCGGGCGCGAATCGCCCCGTTTCGGAGCGCTTTTTTCGGGATGTATGCTGTCTGTGGCCGGAGCGGTCGTTTTCTGGATTTTGCTTGGGCACGGCGGGGTTCGTCTGGCGCCGGCTACCGCACGGGCGGCGTGGCCGAGCCGCTCGAAGACGCCGCGGAGTCTGCAAGGCGGCCAGGAAGGCGCGCTTGCGAAGAATGGAGTTTCTGCCGGCCGAGAATTGGACTCCGCCGAACGACGCCGCGTTGTTCAGGCCGTAGCGGTAAATCTGAAGGAACATTACGTCGATTCGAGCATAGCGCGCAGGACGGCCGATGCTTTGCTGGCGAACGAGCAACATGGGGATTATGACGCGGTGGCGGACGGCGAGACCTTTGCCGGGCTCCTCACCACCCAAATGCGAGATATAAGCCATGACACGCACCTGGAATTGATCTTTAGCAGGTCGCCGCTGCCCAATAGCTCGAATGGACTGAGCGGTGAACGGCTTGCGCGTTACCGGCAAATTTTGGAGCAACAGAACTGCGCGATCGAAAGACTGGAAATCCTGCCGCAAAAGATCGGCTACCTGAAACTGAATTCCTTTCCAGACCCAGCGATTTGCGGGAGGAAGGTGCGGGCCGCGATGGCCTCGCTGAACGGCGCTAACGCGATTATTTTCGACCTGCGCGACAATCGCGGCGGGGATGGTGGAATGGTTATGCTGATCGCTGCTTACCTGTTCGATCATCCGGAGTACATATATAGCCCGAGAGCGGATACGACCGGGCAGTCGTGGACGCGCTCGCCTGTCCCCACAAATAACCTGGCGGATAAGCCAGCCTACATATTGACATCGCGCAGAACGTTTTCCGCAGCGGAACACTTCAGCTACAACATGAAAATGCTCAGACGCGCCACCCTGGTTGGCGAGACGACTGGCGGCGCAACGGACGTAGGTGTATTTCACCGGATCGATGATCATTTCGGAATGGGTATCCGTGAGACGCGAGGGATCAATCCGTATTCAGAACCTGACTGGGCGGTGGTGGGCGTTACCGCTGATGTGAAGGTGAATGCCGCGAAAGCGCTGCAAACCGCCATCAAACTGGCCCAAGAGAAACTCCGTAAGCGATAGCCGCGCAGGCGTTCCTGCTTGGTGTTTGAAACTCCTTGCATGTACACTGCCCGGATTGATGGAACCTCTGTTTGTTGATCTGGCATTGGCGCGGCGCGTGGAACTCGCGGAAGCCCAGGCGGCGGCTTGCGCTGCGCAAGCGACCACGCGCACGCGGACGGGAGCGGCGGTCGAACGCATCGCCGGAGGTTTCGCAGTCTACTGCGGGGCCAACTCGCCGGTGACCCAGGCGATTGGCCTGGGGCTCAGCGGCGCGGTGAGCGATGAACAATTCCAACAGCTTGAGAATTTCTACCGCAGCCGGAACGAACCGGTGCGCATCGAGGCCTGCCCTCTCGCCGATGCCACTTTGTTCGAACTTCTCGGGAAGCACGGCTATCGCGCCACGGAATTCACCAACGTGATGGCGCGGCGCATCGCGAACGGCGAAGAGTTCGATGCTCCAGGGAAGGGCATCACCGTCGAAACGGTCGGCGAAAAGCAGATCGATTTGTGGGCGTTGACCGTCGCACAAGGTTTTGCGGAGAAGCAGCCCGTCAGCGGCGAAATCCTCGAGGTCATGAAGATGTTCGCGCTGGCGCCGGGAATCGAATGTTATCTGGCGAAACTGGACGGCAAGCCCGCGGGCGGCGGCACGTTGTCGTTGCGCGACGGCCTGGCGGGACTCTTCGGAGCCAGCACCCTGCCCACGTTCCGCAAGCGCGGCGTGCAGTCGGCTTTGCTGCGCGCCAGGCTGGGGCGCGGAGCGGCCGCGGGCTGCAGCGTGGCGGTCTGCCTGGCGCAGCCGGGAAGCTCTTCGCAGCGCAATATCCTGCGTCACGGCTTTCAGGTGCTCTACACGCGCGTAAAGTTCGAACGCGATTGGGAACCAAAGCAGGCATAGCAGGGATTACAATTGCAGAGAGCGAGAGCCACGGTTGCAAAGGCTGCGCGAAAGGACCACTCGGGAATGAGACTCCGGAATACCGTATTGTTGATTGCCGCCGCCGCGGCTTGCGTCATTAGCGCGTCCGCGCGGGAAAAGGACGTTGTGAGCGCGCAGGAAAACGCCTCCCCGAAACCTTATCTCGGCAGATGGGACCTGACGCTGAAGTCGGGGGAGCGCGAATATCCGTCATGGCTGGAGCTGAAGGAAGAGAACGGCTCGCTCAAGGCGGAGTTCGTGGGCCGCTGGGGCAATGCGCGGGCGCTGCCAAAAGCGGAATTGAAAGACGGCACGCTGACCTTTGTCTCGCCAAAAGAGGAAGAAGGCTTGAAGGAAGACATGGTGTTTACCGGGAAACTAGAAGGAGAGGAGCTGCACGGAACGGTGAACGGCACGAACGGGGAGAAGTGGACCTGGACCGGCGTGCGCGCGCCGGCGCTGAAGGAATCCAGCATGCCGAAGTGGGGCAAGCCCATGAAATTGTTCGATGGCCGCAGCCTGAATGGCTGGAAAATGCAGCCCGAGGGCGGGACTCCGGTATGGACTGTGAAAGACGGCGCGCTGGTGACTCCCGGAAACGGTCCCGAGCTGATCAACGAGCAGAAATTCAAGGATTTCAAGCTGCACGTGGAATTCAACGCCTGGCCCGATTCGAATAGCGGCATCTACCTGCGCGGCCGGTACGAAGTGCAGGTCGAGACGGACTCGCAGAGTGAACCGGCGAATCGCCGGATCGGATCGATTTATGGATTTCTGGCGCCGCATCCCGAGCAGCCGCGCAAACCCAACGTCTGGCAAACCTACGACATCACGCTGGTGGGCCGCACAATTACGGTCAAGCAGAACGGAAAGACGATTATCGACCGCAAGGAGATCCCAGGAATTACCGGCGGTGCGTTGGACAGCCACGAAGGCGAGCCCGGGCCGATTTACCTGCAGGGAAGCGAGAAGGGGCACGTGCTGTACCGGAGCGTCGTGATCACTCCGGCGGAGTGAGGCCTCGCCAGAATCCTCGGCATCGCAAATTTACGTCCGGCGCCGCGACCGAGCTGCGATGGCGCGCCTTGCGGGCCGCGAAGCGCCAGCCTGCGGCCCGTGGCCGCAGCAGGGCCTTCAGTTGGGCGGGAACTTTTTGTGAATGAAATCAATGATGGCCTGCGTGGAAGTGCCGGGAAGAAAAATCTCGGCGATGCCGGCCTGTTTGAGCACGGGAATATCGGCTTCCGGAATAATGCCGCCGACGAGGACGGTCACGTCGGACATGCCTTTCTCGCGCAGCAGCTTCATGAGCTGCGGGCAAAGCGTATTGTGCGCACCGGAAAGGATGGAGAGGCCGATGACGTCGACGTCCTCCTGCGCGGCGGCAGAAGCGATCATCTCGGGCGTCTGGCGCAGGCCGGTGTAGATGACCTCCATGCCGGCGTCGCGCAGCGCTCGGGCAATCACCTTGGCGCCGCGGTCATGGCCATCCAGCCCCGGCTTGGCAATCAGCACCCGTAATTTCTTCTCAGGCATCTGCGACTTGCTTCCTCTTCTCCGTGACCTCTGTGAACTCTGTGTTAAGAAGAGCCTTAGCATTTTCGGACGGCATCACAAACCGGCGAATGCCATCCTTTAACACAGGTACGTTGAAGTTGATCAACAATCCCAACGCGTGGCCCGACAGCCGAAGATAGGTAAGCATGATCGCCTCGTGGACCGGACTGAATCCATCAATTGATTTCAGTTCGACCACTACGCGTCCTTCCACCAGCAGGTCGAGGCGAAAACCACAGTCGAGCTTCGTCCCTTTATAAACCAATGGAATTGGCTTTTGTTTTTCGAAATGGATGCCGCGGATTACCAATTCGTGACAAAGGCATTCCTCGTATGCCGATTCGAGGAGACCTGGGCCTAGCAGGCGATGGACCTCAATGGCAGCGCCGATGATCTGGCGGGTCAGTTCTGTATCACTCATTACGGCGCACTTTAACACAGAGTTCACAGAGGACACAGAGAAGCACGGACGAGGCGAATCACGTTATCGCGACTTCTTCGTACGCGCCGAAGACATCGCGCATGGCGTCGCAGATTTCGCCGAGGGTGGCGTACGCTTTGACCGCATCGAGGATGTGCGGCATGAGGTTTTCGCTCGTTTTCGAAGCCCCGCGAAGCGCGTTCAGCCGCCGGGTGACTTCGTCCCGCGAGCGTTCCGCGCGAAGCTTCTTCAGCCGTTCCGCCTGCCGGTGCGCCACCGTCTCGTCGATCTGCAGAATTTCCAGCGGCTTTTCCTCGGAAACGAAATCGTTCACGCCGACCATGATCTTTTCTTTCTTGTCCAGCGCCATCTGGTAGCGATACGAAGCTTCGGCAATCTCCCGCTGCGGATAGCCGCGCTCGATGGCGGCAACCATTCCGCCGAGCGCGTCAATCTTGCGAATGTAGTCCCACGCGCCGCGCTCGACTTCGTTGGTCAGCGATTCCACAAAATAAGAGCCGCCGAAGGGATCGACCGTGTTGGTCACGCCGGTTTCGTGCGCGATAATTTGCTGCGTGCGCAGCGCTATGGTGGCGGCGAATTCCGTCGGCAGCGCCCAAGCTTCGTCGAGCGAATTGGTATGCAGAGACTGCGTTCCACCCAGAACGGCCGAAAGCGCCTGCAGCGCCGTCCGCACCACGTTGTTGTACGGCTGCTGCGCGGTCAGCGAGCAGCCAGCGGTCTGCGTGTGGAAACGCAGCGCCCACGAACGCGCATTCCTGGCGCCGTAGCGCTCGGTCATGGCCTTGTGCCAGATGCGGCGCGCCGCCCGGTATTTGGCAATTTCTTCAAAAAAATCGCTGTGCGCGTTGAAAAAGAAAGAAAGCTGCGGCGCGAACTCGTCGATATTCAATCCTCGCCGAAGTCCCCATTCGACGTATTCCATGCCGTCGCGCAGGGTAAACGCCAGTTCCTGAATCGCCGTCGAACCCGCTTCGCGGATGTGATAGCCGCTGATGGAAATGGTGTTGAACTTGGGTGTGTGCTTGACGCCGAATTCGAACGTATCGATCACCAGCCGCATGGAAGGTTCCGGCGGGTAGATGTATTCCTTTTGCGCGATGTATTCCTTCAGGATGTCGTTCTGAATCGTGCCGGAGATTTTCTTCCAGTCGGCGCCTTGCTTCTCTGCCACAGCGAGGTACATCGCCCAAATCACCGCTGCCGGTGAATTGATGGTCATCGATGTGGTGACGCTGCCGAGCGGAATCTGGTCGAACAAAACTTCCATATCCGCCAGCGAACTGATGGCCACGCCGCACTTGCCGACTTCACCCTCGGAAAGCGGATGGTCGGAGTCGTAACCCATCAGCGTGGGCAGGTCGAACGCCGTCGAAAGCCCCGTTTGTCCTTGCGAAAGCAAATAGCGGAAGCGTTGATTGGTGTCTTCCGCCGTGCCGAAACCCGCGAACTGCCGCATCGTCCACAGACGCCCGCGGTACATCGTCGCGTGAATGCCTCGTGTGTACGGCGGCTCGCCGGGCAAACCGAGTTCGCGATCCTTATCCCATCCACCGAGGTCGGCTTCGGTGTAAAGCCGCCGGATCGGATGACCGGAAATCGTGGTGAATTCCTTTTGGCGTTCCGGACTTTTCTTCAGCACCGGTTCGAGGACGTTCTTTTCCCAGGCAGCTTCCGCTTCAGAGGGTTGGCGCGACGCGCGCGATGCGTCCTGCGGGAGAATTTCCGTCGCGCTTCTTTCTTTTTCGCTCATCCGCGAGCTCCCGGCACTCCGAAATTTTCCCCGACGCTATAACTTATTCTTATGCTAGTCGAAAGCGGAAGCGGCGGCAACCGCGAGCCTCCGGGGCGTGCAACAACGCGAAAAAAAACCGGCCGGAGAGTTTCTCCGGCCGGCGGTTAAGGTCCCTCAGCTTCGTTACCCGCTATTTCTTCGAACCGTCAGACAGCGACCGCAGCACCTTGTCCATTCCCACCACTTGCCCGTGCAGCGTTCCGGGGATGAGCGTGTCCTCCTCCACCTTTCCGCTCTTGGCGTCCGCGATGCTGATGCGATTCACGTCCAGCGTGCGGCCCAGCGCCCGTTCGTAGTTCGCCTTGGCTTCCACCAGGTCCGCCAGCGCGCGCAACTCCGTGCCCTGCGCCGCGATGAAATCGCGCTGCGTCAAAATCACGTTGTAAACCGTCGAAGCCCCGAGCTGATATTTCTTCTGCTCCGCTTCGAACGTCTGCTGCTGCAGCTCGCGCGCTTTACTGGCCGCTTCCACGCGCGCGCGGTTCTGTTCCAACGCCACATACGTACTCCGCACGTCCAGCAGCGCCGCGTTCTTCAACTGCTGCATCTGCGCCTGCAATTGCCTCTGCAGCAGAATCGCGTGCTGATTATCCGCCTGCGCGGAGCGGTTCCGCAAAGGCAGCTGCAGCGTAAGCTGCGCGAAGTAGTCCGGAAAATCGCTGTGGAAGATCTGGCTCTGCGTCGTACTCCAGCCGTCCTTCGTCACCACGCCGGTGGTGGTGTCGATCGAGTTGCCGCTCAACCCCACCGAGCTGTATTGGCCCGTCAGCGTCAATGCCGGCAGCAGCGCGTTCTTCGTGGCGCGAACGTCGATGCCCGCGTTCTCGAGGTTATACGTTTCTTCGCGCAGGTCCGGCCGGTTCGCGAACGCTTCCTTCACCGATGCCTCGAACGAAGGCGCTTCGATCGCCGCCGGCGGAGTGGGCTGGTCCTTCGGAATAATCTCCACGTTCACCAGGTTCGGTGAGAGCGGATCTTTCGAAATCAGGTTCATCAGCGCCTGCTGGTCCGTCATTTGCACCGTTTGCGCGACGATCAGGTTCTGCCGGTCGGTGGCCAATTCGGATTCCGCTCGAGTCACATCGAGCGGCGCCATCGTCCCGATTTCCAGTTGTTTCTTGTTGTCGTTGTAGAGTTTCTCCGCCACGGAAACGGCTTGCTGCTGCACCTGCACGTTTTCCCGCGCGTATACCAGTTCCCAATACGCGTTGATCACGTTCGTCACGGAGGTAATCGCCTGCTGCGCGAACGCCAGGTCCGCGATCTTGCGGTTGTTCTTGGCGATCATCAGGTTCCGCCGCCCGATGTACGTGCCAAAACCCCGCAGCAGCTGCTGCGAAATGGCAATGGACAGCGAAGACTGCGTAAACGGGTTGAACGTGTTAAACGCCGACGTTGACGATCCGCGCTGGTTGTCCCATGCCACCGTTAGGTTTGTCCCGCTGGTGAATCCCTGCGAAATCTGCGTGTTGTAGTTGGCCGTATGCGAAACCAGCGAGGTCAGCGTGGCCGTGCCCGTGCCGGAAAGGAATGGGTTGTTCACCGGCGTGCTGCGGTCATCGAGCGACACCGACGCCGTGATAAACGGATCGTAACTCGCCTGCGTGAATCCCGCGCTGGAACCCACGAACGCGCTCCCCGGCGTCACATAACCGAAACCTCCCGCCTTCGCTTTCAGGATCGAAGTGTCCGCCAGCCACGGGTTGTACCGCGCCACGGTAATGTCGATGTTGTTTTCGAGCGCCAGCTCGATGGCGTCCTGCAGGGTCAACTCCAGCTTCGCATCGTGAATCATCTGCTCGATTTTTGGAGAATTCGTCAGCACTGGTTGCGCTATGGAGATGGGCTTGTACGGATTCAGGATATTCGGAAACGCTCGCGGACCCTTGCTGAAGTCGTACTTCGCCACGCCCAGCGACACCGGCGCCATCGCGGGCTGCGCGGGCTGTTGCTCCGGCTGCTGCGGTTGCGCCGTCTGCTGCGCGGGCGTGCTCGGCGCCTCCTGCGGAGGATTCTGCCCGAACGCCGGCGAAACCGGCATCCCAAGCAGCATTCCTGCCAGCATAGCGGCCACCAGCGGTCGTGCGAACGGCTTGCTCATATCGTCTTATCCCCTAGAGTTGAAATCCCCGAACCTTGATAAATTTCTGCTCAATTCTTAGAACGTCGGCGGACGGGTATTTGTTTCATTCCGACGCTGGCTTTGAGGGCGCGCTCCGAACCCCAACGGCTCCGATTGCAAACCTGAAAGTCTAGCAGGCGTCCGTTTCCTTGACAACGCACCGCGCCACAGCTAGGCTGCTGACATTTCGACGGTTACGAGCCGTTGAGGGTTAGCTGAGGGCCATGCTGCCAAACCAGGAATTGCTGAAGCTTTTCGAGTCCGTTGGGGCCATCCGCCATGGCCATTTTGAGCT
>Ga0079220_10000242_pt1 | contig 12427 bp, 8 predicted proteins | sample GAAS100_FD_75071 | JGI IMG/M metagenome (GOLD analysis project Ga0079220, IMG submission 75071) | Agricultural soil microbial communities from Georgia to study Nitrogen management - GA AS100 | ecosystem: Environmental > Terrestrial > Soil > Agricultural land | place: USA: Georgia | collected... | reverse complement strand
GCACATCGTCCAGCGTCGGATCGTTCCACTCCAGGCGAAAGATAATTTTTTGCCCATCAGTGACGGATTGCACATCTACGATGCCAGTCGAGCCCTGCATCAGCCTCGGCTCTACCATGTCTTGCAAAAGAAGCTTGGCATGGTGCACCGGAATCTGAGCCCACGCTTTATCGTCGAGATTCGAAGGAATTGTTTTTTCAAAAACCGCCTTGACCTCCGATTCGGAAACCGGCGGACTCTTTTCGCCACAAGCGGTTAAAAGCAGTGAAGAGATAATTACGACGGTGAGGAAAAGACTAACGTTTCGTATGTCATCCTGAACGAAGTGAAGGATCTCAAAAACCGAGATTCTTCGCCGGAGTTTACCCTGAGCAGAGTCGAAGGGGCTCAGAATGACACGAGGCTGCTGCAGACTGTGCCCCATATGCTGTGTGAAACAACTCATGGTCTTCTCCCTACGAAATGTTGGTCCGCGCAACCCCACGCGCGGCGTCGAACGCCTGACGCACGTGCGCTGGCTCGCGCATCGGGACGCGAACGATCTCCTTGCCCTCCTCATCATAACCGAGCACCTGCTCATCGATGCGCTTCCACTTGGTCACAATTCGGTCGGTTGATCCGAATAGCGTCAAAAGACCCGCAAGATCTTTATCCTGAGGAGCATTGCGGTACGTCTGAATAGCCGCATCGACATTGGGTCCGAACAATTGCACAAGAAATTCCTGCGGCACATTGAGCGGCGGGATGTAATAAACGTTGGGCTCCAGTCCGAACTGCGGAAAAAGCGGCAGCGCGACTTTTTTCACGTGAACCAAGAAATCAATCGGATTGTCGGCTCTCGCCTGCTCCGGCTTGGAGACCCATCCAGCGAAACGAATTTTGCCGATGCAATTGGCGAAACATTGGGGCTGCAGCCCCAGCTCAATTTTGGGAAAACAGGCGATGCATTTTTCCGAAGTTCCGGTCATCGTATTGTAAAAAGTTTTTTTGTAGGGGCATGCCTTGACGCATTCCTGGTATCCGCGGCAGCGCCCCTGATCGATCAACACGACGCCGTCCTCCTGCCTCTTGTAAATCGAGCCGCGCGGGCACGAGGCGAGGCAAGCGGGATAGGTGCAATGATTGCAAATGCGCGCAAGGTAGAAGAACCAGGCGTTGTGCACGCCGGTGAAGTGCGCGCCCTTTTCCACTCCGTTGACGCAATCGTCCTCGCCGACATTGGGATTGGCGTAATCGATATCCTCGGGCCGCCATCCGAGGACTCGCTCACCGGCTTGCGCCGCTTCGAAGATCGTTCGGCCGGTGTAGCGCTCGCCCTCCCAATTTTGCGTCCCGAGTTTCTCTAAAAGATTCACGTCCCACGCGAGCGGATAAAATCCATACGGTTTGGTCTCGACGTTGTTCCACAGCATGTACTCCTGGCCTTTGCCGCTCGTCCAGGTGGTCTTGCACGCGAGCGTGCAGGTTTGACAGGCAATACATTTGTTGGTGTCGAAGACTGCGGCGAACTGCCGCTTCGGGCGGCTCTCGGGATACCAGTAGGACATTTCCCGGCGGATCTGCCAGTTGTATACGCGCGCCATTATTTTTTCCCGCCTTTCTCATTCGAAGCGACAACAAACTTCCCGGCTAGATAGTCCTGCATGCCGTTTCGTTCGTATTTGGGCCGGAGCCCGAGTGCCGCCGGCCGCCACACTCCTTTGCCGTTCATGCCCCCTGGCTCTGCTTTGGTGATCTTGACGATCGCTTCGCGCGGCGCTCCCGTCGGGCAATGGACGTCGGGAAGAAAGCCTTTGTTGATCGAATGGCCGTAGAGGTCTTTGCGCACCAAGGAATCGGTCATCCACGTGGGCTTCAGCCAACCACGGGTGGCGGATTGGTGCGATCCCGAGCGAAACATCGCCTGATAGGGGCTGCGCGGATTTTTCGCCAGGCCGTCTGCTCGGGTCTGATGTCCCTCCACCGAGCCGGGCGTCGCGCCGTACATGTTGAACCACATGCGCGTCACGCCGCGCGGCGTTCCTGGATAGTAGCGAGCGCGGCACAAAAGCCGAGCGAACTTGTAATCCTTCTCGTTTTTTTGCCAGCCGCGAAACGGCCGGTCGGAAGGATCCGAATCGATCCAGACATAATCGCCGTCCTCGATTCCCAACGATTTGGCATCTTCCGGATGGATGTCGACGTAACCTTCGGCGGCAAACGGCTGGCGCTTGTCGCGGCGGTAGATATCGCCGAAGGGGCCGAAGAGCATCGCCACCATATCGATGTCTATGGGCATCGTGTGCGCGCCGTGACGATACTTCGGCGTGTGAAAGACGAATTTGTAGCCGTCTTTCGCCAGTGGATGAGCGGTTTTTTTCGTTTTGTCCCACGTCTTGACGACATTCCGTCCTTGGCGAACCTCGGTCGAAAGATCGTCCTTTTTAACGCCGTAGCTCTCCGGTCCTTTGGCTTTAATGAAAGGATGCGGCGGAGCCACAATCACATTGGGTTCATAAAAAGTGGAATCCACCGGCTCCCGGTGAACCGGCAAGTTTTCTCCGGCATCGATGAATTCGTCTTCTTCGCGATAAAATTCCAGGCGGCCCGTCTTGGTGTACCAGGGACGGGAGTCATACACCTGTTCATAGCCGACCGTCTTGGGGTTGGTCCGGCTCATCATTAGTGCGGGAATCCCCCTTTTCGCTTTTTCTTCCAGATCTGTAATCTGGTACCCTTTGGTCATCGACGAGTGGTCGAGGATACGCTGCAGATAAACTTCCACCTTGCCTTCATCGACGAACTTCCACATGTCGGCGAAGCGGCGATCTCCCGTCCGTTTTGCCAGCTGCTTGCCCACCAGCGCCAGACACTCGATATCACCGCGCGTCTCAAACGGCCGTTCTTGCGGGCTGCGCGGAAAGACCGTGAGAAACGGATTGGTCACCGAAGCGCACATGTCGGGATATTTGAGCTCGGACCAGGCATCCACGGCGAAAACCACGTCGGCCCATTCGCAGGACGTCGACCACCACCACTCCTGGACGGCGATCATCTCCATTTTGGGGAGCACGTTGACCACCGTGTTGTAGTGCCACTTGACGTTTCCCAGAATCGAGTTGGCGTTGGCAAACCACAGCGACTTGGTCGGCGTCGACAGATGAGTTTTGCCGGTGATCATCGTCTTGCCCATTTTGAGTGGATGATCCTCATGGTTGTAGTAGTGGGCTGATTCCGGTTTCCAAAATTGCTTCGGTCGCGCCGGTTTCGCGCCGTCGAGTTCGAGGTCAAACGGATTTTCGTTGATGTATTGCGGCACGCCGTTGAACATCGACACCCGGTAGTTTCCCGCGTAGGAGCCGATGTTGCCCGTGAGTTTGCCGATGTTGCCGGTGAGAGCGGCGAGAAGAAACTGCGTGCGATCCTTGTTGTCGTTGTTGAAAAATTGATTGGGCCCCATGCCGATGGCGAGCAGTGTAGTCCCTGGTACCTTCGCAATCTCCCGCGCCAGACCCTCGATCGCTTCCGCCGGCGCCCAGGTGATTTCCTCGGTCGTCTTGGGATCGAAGTGCTTCACGTACTCGAGGATCACGTCGAAAATTGGCCGGCATTGAATCTTCTTTCCATCCTTCAACGTCACATCCACCAACCCTTCCAGCAGCGGATCAGAAACATTGGAGAATTTTCCCACCTGATCGCGGGCGATCGCTTCCGGCTTGGCGGTTTTCTGGTTCCACCAGACGTAATCTCCCCACGCGCGTCGCAAATCCTCGGGGATTAACATGTCGGTTTGCACGCCTGGCGGCGGCATTGGGCTCCCCTTCGCCATGGTCTTCGTCTGATTTCTGAGCGTGGTCGGTTGGCTACCAAAAACTTCTTCCGCCCGCAGCAATTTCAGATTGTCAGCTCGCACCAAAAGCGGCAGATCGGTAAAGCGGCGGACATAATCGCCATCATAAAGTTTCTGTTGCATGATGACGTTGCAAAGTCCCAGCGCCAGCGCCGGCGTAGTTCCCGGACGCACGACGATCACCTCGTCGCCCTTCGGGCTCGTGGATGAATACTCGCAGGCGATCACCACAACCTTGGTGCCTTTGAGACGCGCTTCCGTTAGCCAATGGGTGTCGGGCATTTTCGTGGTCACCCAGTTCATGCCCCACACGATCACCATGCGCGCCAGCTCCACGGCGTGGAGATCGAACTCCACGGTCTGCTGCCCTGTCACCATCGGATGACCCGGCGGCAAATCGGTGTGCCACGAGTAGTTATCCCAACCTCGTCCGCCCAGAGCGTCTTCCGGTTTCACGCCGCGCAATTTTTGATCGAGCAGCGCCAACGAATTGGCCATACGGTACATCCCGAACACCCGCGTCATACCGAGCAGCGGCATACCGCCGCGGAATTTGAGCACCTGCGTCCCCGCTCCTTTCGTGGCCTGCACGATCTGCTCATCGTAGCCTTGCTGCAGCAGCAGCTTTTGTCCTTTTTCTCCGCCATAAGCGGTGGCGATATTGATGAGCGCTGCAGCAACAATGTCAGCGGCTTGTTCATGGGTCACACGCAGCCATTCATCCCGCGCTCGATTGAAGTATTCTTTCGGTGGACGCCCGTCTTGCTCACGCGGAAAACCTTTGTCGACCCAGGCTTTGAAGCCCTTGCGCACCATGGGATACCGGACCCGCCGATCGCCGTAGAAACGCCGCGTGAGCGCGAGCCCTTTCTGGCAAACCCGCGGGTCCCAACGATGACTGACCTTCGTTCCGTAAAGATCCGTCGCCTCGCCGTATTTCATCGTCGGGCCAATGCGCGTGATCACGCCGTCGCGCACATAAGCATTCAAGATGCAGTTATGGGTGTCGTTGGGCGCGCAAAGAAAAGTGAAGCTCGAATCCGATTTCCACAGATCGCGATAGGTTTTTTCCCAGTCACGGTTCGGATAGGCCGCCAGCGGATTTTCAATCGCTTGAAGACCCCATGCTTCGCTCGCAGAAAGAGCAAAGGCTGAAAAACCCGCAGCACCTACCCATTCCAGAAACTCGCGACGATTTAAGTTTTTCATTTTTTCCCCTCCCAGGTGCGTAGGAACGCAATCACGGCTGCGATTTCTGATTCGGTCAAAACCCCTTGCACCGTTGAGCTCGTGCCGAACGCCGCCATGGATGTTCCGGGCCGGCCGTTTTGAATCGTTTTCAAAAGATACGTATCGGTGGCGAGATCGAGAAAGACCCGATTGTTGAGCGCCGGTCCTTCTTTGCCTTCGCCGCGCCCGCCATGACACCGCGCGCACGCGGCAGCGAACAGTCGTTGCCCATCTGCTGAATTTCCTTGAATCCAGCGGCGCGGCTTCGAATCTCCCTCGAAGTCAACGCCACCCAAATTGCGTACGTAGGCCGCGACACGGATAATTTCTTCGTCACGGAGCCCGCCGTCCAACTCTCCCCAAGCGGGCATCCGCCTTCCGGGCCGGCCGCGCTTGATCTGCGCGCGCAAAAAATCGTCGGAAACGAAGCGCAGAAAGTTAGGATTGCTGATGGCCGGAAACGCGGATAATCCGGGATAGCGCATGCCTTCGCCTTTAGCGCCATGACAGGCAGCGCAGTAGGTGCCATAGAGCGTGGCGCCATCCGTGGCGAATTCCCTCACGCCGAAGCGCTCGGCGCGGATGCGGTCTTTGGGCCAGAGCGCTTCCTGAAGATTTCGTCCCCGGAGAGACAACATATAAAACGTGAGCTGATCGATTTGCTGCCCTGTCAGTCCCAGCTCTGGCATATTCGAGCCCTGCACCACCGAAGCGGGAGCGCGGAAATGTTGTTTGAGCCAGTTGGCGAGTGTCCGCTCGCCTCCGACTTGAGCGAAATTGAGCTGCCCCGGATCCTTGTTTCCCTCGGCGGTGAGATCCGGACCATCGTCTCCACCGACGCCGCGAACTTTATGGCAGCCCCGACAACCGAGCGTATGAAACAGAGCCTTGGCTTCCACCAAGCCTGGTGCACCGACGCGCGAGCGCAGATATTCATCGAGCTGCGCCCGCTCCGATTCCGACAGCGCGCCAAATGCTGAGAGCCAAGGACCCGACGGTGCTTTTTTCTTTTGCTCCAAGTGGCTCTCGTACCAGTTTGCTTTGAAATTCGAAGCACCCACACGCGACAGGTCCGGTCCTTCCTGGCCTCCCGCACCGCCTGGCCGGAGCGTGCCGCCGCGACCGTCCAGTTTGTGGCAAGCGAGGCAGTCGGCTTGCTCAAAAAGCTTTTTGCCCTTTTCGAGCCCCACAAGATTCGGAACACTCAAGTGCGTGTGGCATCCGCCGCAACCGGCATACAAGTACTTTCTTTGCAACATCGGCTCGGGCCAATTCGCCACGTTCCCGTGCGCGTCCGCGGTGTCCGTTGCCCGCCCCTGGCCGCCATGGCAAACCGTGCAACCATAGGTCGTTGGATCATGGACAACATCGGGATGACGGCCGAAGAGTCGATTCCCTTCGATGCCGCTCTCGCCCGGCGCCATGCCGACGTGGCAACTCACGCACCGATCCGTCGCTCCCACTTCCCGGCTGACGATCTGTCGGAGCTGAATTGTGAACGCGTCGGCTTGAGAGGACGGCAGCTCTGCGGCAATTTTTTTCTGAATAACGCGCCAGTCACGAAAAAAGTTTTCCTTCACCGCTGCCCCAGCCAATACTGCGAGTGCAATCAGGCTGGACCACAGAAGAAGATGTTTGTTGGCTTTCATGAATCTATACTGCGGGGTCGTTCAAATTGTTCAAACGGTTCAATCGCTTCGCTCTGTTCAAGCGCCCAAACGATTTGAACGACTTTAACTGCTTGAACGTTTTGAACCATTTTCTTCTAATGCCCCGGCCACTGCGAAGGCGACCAATAAAAATCCCAGTTGGGTCCGCGAAAATGAGTTCCGATGACTGTGAGTACGACGAAGCCACATACAAAACAGGTGAACAAAGCCAGCGCGCCGGCGCGCGTCGAGTTATACTTCTTGAGGGAATGAACCGAGTAAGCCGCGTAAGCGAGCGTGAGCAAAGTGCCGGGGTTAATAAAGGTAATCACCAACTGCGGCGTCTGCGGCCACCATTGGCGAATCCAGCCAAAGCGGATGACAAACGCTTCCAGTGCAATCACTGCGGTGAGACCACACGCAGCCGCCTGAGCTACGAGACGCTTACCCCCGGCGCCGCCGAACCAGCTTCCGCTTCCTTCCGTTTCGCGATCTAAATAAGGAATCAGGCCGAGGCCAACGAGAACGATCATGGGAATCCCGACTCCGCCCATGAACGCAGAGTGCGAAACTAATTCCTGAAGCCCGAGAAAATACCATGGGGCCTTGGCGGGATTTTCCGGCACCGCCGGGTTGGCAACTTCCTTTAAGGGAGCGTCGAGAAAAATCGCGAGAATGACCGAGAGCGCGATGGTTAACATAAACACGGCCGCCTCACCGATCATGAGGTGCGGCATCGACGGCAGGGTTTGTTCCGGTCCGTCTCCCACCGCCGGGGTTCGTCCCTTGACGATCGCCGCCAAGCTATAGGTTTTTTGCGGCGCTTGCGTAAAAACCGGATAGAGATCTCTTGGGGAAAGGCCGAGCCGGCAATCAGCATCGGCGGGCTTCGCCAATCCGCCGTCTTTGCGAATGCGCCAGAAGTGAACGGCCATGAGGGTCACGAGAATCAGCGGCAGCACCATCACGTGGAATAAATAATAGCGGATCAGCGCTTCCTCGCCGACGTCTTCGGAGCCGAGTAAAATTAGTTTCTGCAGGCCGCCGATGTCGAACCATTGCGTGATCCCGAGCGCGTCAGTGACCTCTCGGGGCGACTGCGCGATGTTGGCACCGATGGTGATCGCCCAATAAGCCAGTTGGTCCCACGGGAGAAGATAGCCGGTAAAAGAAAGACCCAACGTCACCACGAGAAGTCCCATGCCGATGAGCCAGTTGAATTCGCGCGGTGCTCGGTAAGATGCCGTATAAAAGACGCGCCCCATGTGTAGGAGAACGATCACCACCATCATGTTCCCCGACCAGCGGTGGATGTTGCGGATAAATCGTCCTGTGGGCACGACAAAATGAATGTCTTTGATAGAAAGGTAAGCGACGTCCGGATACGGTTTGTAGTAAAACATCAGCAGAACACCCGTGATAACGAGAACGAAAAAACACGAGACCGCCGCAATCCCGAGCCCGAAGGTCGTCGACCAACGGAGGCTCCAGCGATGCGCGCGCACCGGGTGGAGATGGAGAAAGACATTGCCGAAGACGAACGTGGAACGCGTCCGATCAGAAGCGGGCCTTCCCGTTCGGAATATGGTTTCCTGCAAGTGACGCGGCACCGCCCTTAGGTTCTCCGTGAAGCGCGCGACGGCTGATCCGTTTGCCCTTTGCGCTTTTGCCGTGACTTGATTCATACCGTCACCGTTGTCCCCGAGGGGACGTTTTTTCCCTCGTCCACGATAAAATGGTCGCCGCCTAAATGTTTCATTTCGAGCCAGGGTAAAGCTTTCGGCGCCGGGCCTTTGATCACAGAGCCGTCCTTGGCGAACTTGGAGCCGTGACAGGGGCAATCGAACCCGGTCTCAGTGGGCTTCACGATGCAGCCCAAATGCGTGCAGATGCGAGAAATAGCATGGACACTATTTCCTTCCTTCACGATGGCCACAGAGCGGCCAATAGGGAGATACGGCTGCGCCGACGGGAGCGATGGGGGAAGCGTGACTTTAAATTTTTTCGCTGGCGAGGGAAGCACCGCAGCTTTCGGTAACCGCATCGCGCCAAAGAAACCAAAAAGCAGCGCCGCTGCCGCCGACCACCACGCAGCGAGGCCAAGAAAATCCCGCCGCGGCATCGCTTCGGGATCGAGGCGCGAACCGCTGGTTTGCGTCGATTTCGGGGCGGTGGTCATGCGGTCCTCCACTCGGTTTGAAAGCTCACGCGCTCCATGGCGATGGCGTCAGCAGGGCAACGCGCCACGCAAAGCGCGCAGCGAATGCAACGGTCCTCGTCTTTCAGAATTGCCGAATTCTTCTCTAGGTTCGGCTCGTCGCCAAGCTCCGAACCGAGCAGCTCGGCGATATCCGGCGTTGGTTTCAGCGCTGCGAGCGGAATAATTTTCAGACACAGTGTGGGACAGACATCGGCACAACCGCCGCAGAGGATACAACGATTTCCGTCGAATACCGGCGTGACACCGCAATCGAGGCAGCGCGACGCTTCGCGCATTGCTTCGTTCGAGGTGAAGCATTTTTCCACCTGCGCCGTTGGTTCTCGCAAACGCTCCTGCGCGGATGCCGTTGATAACTCCACGCGTCGGATCTGCTCGTAACGGCGTTCCCGCTGATAGCGGTCGAGCCGAATGAAGCTCATCAGCGTTTCCGGATGAAGCGCACGGCCGGTAACGTACTCATAGACGGAGCGAGCTGCTTTCTTTCCCGAAGCCACGGCATCGATCAACAGTCTCGTTCCATGGGCAAGATCTCCCGCGACAAAGACGCCTTTCGCCGTGGTCATGAGCGTGACTGGATCTACCTTGGGCCAGCCGGGGCGGAATTGTTCGACGTCAGTGCCGCCCTCATCCAAGAAAGACAGATCGGGCGCTTGTCCGGCGGCAATCAAAATAGTGTCACAGTTCAGAATCTGCCGATTCGCTTCGTCGAATTTCGGCGCAAAACGCTTCTGCTCATCGTAAACACGCAAGCATTGTTTGATTTCTAGGCCAACGACGTTTCCTCGTTCCCCGCGTTGAATCGCCACGGGGCCCCAACCGGAGAGCCGCTCGATCCCTTCCTCTTCGCCTTCGCGAATTTCCACCGTATCGGCGGGCATTTCCTCCAGCGTTTCGAGAGAGATCAATCGAACTCGACGTGTCGCCGAGAGACGAGCTGCCACACGCGCCGCATCGTAGGCGGCTTGCCGCACAACGGTGCGCGCGACGTCATAGGCGACATTGCCGCCACCGATCACGACGACGTCCGATCCCAGCCGCAAGCTTTCGCCCAGCGCGACAGCGCGCAAGAAATCAACACCGCCATAAACACCGGGCCCCTGCTCACCGGGAAGCCCTAAGGCTCTTGGGCGCTTTGCGCCCACGGCGATAATCACGGAAGAGAAATTTTCTCTTAGCGAGCGAAAAGAAACGTCCTGCCCGATTTTGCTACTGCAGCGAATCTTCACTCCGAGGGCCTCGATGACGGCGACTTCGCGCCTAATCAATTCGCGTGGCAGCCGGTATTCAGGCACACCGACCGCAAGCATGCCCGCAGCCACCTCCTCTAACTCGAACACCACTGGCGTAAAGCCTAAAAGCGCAAGGTCATGCGCGGCGCTGAGCCCGGCTGGGCCCGAACCGATGATCGCAACGCCGTCTCCGTGGGCAGGAATCAACCTTCCTTGAGTAGCAGCGCGCAGTAAGAATGCCATTTCCTCGGCGTCGCCGGCGATTTGCGAAACATGGCTCCTGAGGGCTTGCAGAATTTGGTCTGGTGGCCGCGCTTCGGCCCCATAGGCTTCGCAGACGAATCGTTTTAGCGCGCGAATCGCAATGGGCCGATCAAGCGCGACGAATGAGCCATCGTCGTCGGTGCGCGGAATTTTTCCGCGACGGCACGAAAGCTCGCATGGCGCACCACAGATTCGCCCACAAATTGATGCAAACGGATTGGGACCTCGCGCGATCAGGTACGCTTGTTCAAAATCGCCATCGGCAATCGCGCGGACGTACCCGCGCGCATCGGTGTGCACGGGACAAGCGACCTGGCAGGCGATCAAATTCTTGTGGTGATCGCTCCGGGGAAGTTCAGCCGGGATCTGTGTAATCTGAGTTTCGAGCATTATTCTTTCACGTGCTTCTGTGCACCGGTTTGGCTATGTCCCCGAGCCTTCGCCAAGTCAGCCAGCGTGGTTCGCTCCATAAGATCGCCTATGATTCGTTCTCTAACCTTCTTCCATCGAAAATGGAGCGGGCAGGGATCATCGTCTGCGCATCTGTGGCTCCAGAAAATGCAGCGGTCGAGAAGATCCGATCCTTCCAGTGGCAGAAGAATTTCTTTCACAGACAGATCCTTGGGTCTGCGCGCCAGCGCATACCCCCGCACCGCGCCACGCGACGATACCAGCACGCCGGTTCGAGTGAGTTTTTGAAAAATCTTCGCAAGAAAACTTTCCGGCACGCTCCCCGCCACTGCGATCTCGTGTAACAACATCACCGTCCCGAAAGGCTTCCCGGCCAATACAAGCAAACCCTCAATGGCGTATGAACTTTGAAGTCCGAGCTTCAATGTCGCTCACTAGTGTCAAAGGACTCGTTTAGTCCTCTGGCCATTTTGCAAAACGCAAGGCGCATACCACAGGGAATGACTTAAGTAAGCGGGAACTTCCGTTGGTTTTGCTTTAATCTTTTCAAAAAAGGGAAAACCGCCAGTAGTTTTTCTAAATTCTGCAAAACCCGCTGCGAACTCTATGAGCATCTCTGTGATCCTCATCTAGCTTGCTGCGGCTCGATCTAGGTGGGCTTAACGTGCAAAATCCCTCGCGTCGGAATAATCGCCGATTCGCATAGGCGTTCATCGCGTGCGGATCGACCACGCCTGCATAGCGTGCCACGCAATGTGATAGGCTCGCAGAATCACCTTGTTGTAAGTATGACTAGGTGTTAGTCATCAACTAATGTTCGGCCAGGCGGCGCTCCGCATGCGCCGCGCCTTGCCCCAGGGGGTGAATGATGGTTTTTACGCCGCCGAAAAGACGCAATAGTGACCCGACGTCCAGCAGCAGATTTCAAACAACCGACAAAAGACCCGGCGATGCAAAGAGTGGCAGCCAGGCAAAGATGCCGCCGAGCAGGACTTGGTTGTGGTTCGTAATAGTCCTACTTGCGAACTATTTGATTGTAAAATTCCTTATTCCAGGCCCAGGAGCGCCGGTCACAATTCCCTACACTTTTTTTAAGGAGCAGGTTGCAAAGAACAACGTCAAATCAATCTATAGCCAGGGCGAGTCCATCACCGGCCGTTTCGCCTCTTCGGTTACCTACCCGCCTGTCGAAGAAAAGAGCGCGGCATCGAGCAGCAAACCTGAAAAGCCGAGCCAACCTACTCTGGGACGCGCGGTTCCCAAAACCTCTACCAATTTCACCACTACTATACCCAGCTTCGTCGATCCCGGATTGGAGGGATTCTTAATCGATAATGGCGTCGAGATCAGCGCGAAGCCGATCGAGGAAGGCGGCAGTCTCGTATCCACGTTGCTGTTTGGATTTGGTCCGGCCCTGCTCTTCATCGGGTTTTACGTCTGGATGTTCCGTCGCGCACAGCAGGGCGGCGGTTTGGGCGGTGGGCTCATGGGCATCGGCAAAAGCAGAGCGCGCCGCTACGACCAGGAGAAGGATACGAAGGTGACCTTCAATGACGTTGCCGGCATCGACGAAGCGGAGAATGAGCTGGTCGAG
>Ga0079220_10000241_pt1 | contig 12438 bp, 9 predicted proteins | sample GAAS100_FD_75071 | JGI IMG/M metagenome (GOLD analysis project Ga0079220, IMG submission 75071) | Agricultural soil microbial communities from Georgia to study Nitrogen management - GA AS100 | ecosystem: Environmental > Terrestrial > Soil > Agricultural land | place: USA: Georgia | collected... | reverse complement strand
CGTCGGACAGCGTACACGGCATTGGACGCGGGAGAAAGCGCGTTCGTTTGTCGAGTCTTTTGAGCGCAATGCGGCGCCTTGGGACGCCGGAACCGTGTGCTATGATGCGCGAGTAGAATCAATCACATCCGCGAGTTGCGGGAATTTCCTTGACCGCGGCGGGCCCTCGGGGGCGGAGATGTTTTCGAATCGCGTGAAGCTTGACGACGAGCTGTACGAGCGTGCGAAGAAATGCGCCGAATTGGCCGGCTACTCTTCGGCGGATGAGTTCATTCAACATGTCCTCGAGAAAGAGATTACGAAGATTTTGGGAACCGGTTCGGGCGAAGGCGAAGCGTCTGAGGAGATCAAGAAACGCCTGCAGGGACTGGGGTACATTGAATAAGCCGCCGTCAAACGGCGGCCCGCCGGGCGTATGAACGCGATCCTCAGGGGCCTCGACCGCGGTTTTGACCTGCTGTTCCGATTTCTGGGGTTACTTCCCCCCGCGTTGGCGCTTGCGGTGCTGGCGGTCGTAACGGCAATCGCCGCTCTGCTGGTTTTCCGCTGGGTGTCGAATCAAAAGGCGATTCGCAAGGCGAAGGACCGCATCGGCGCACACGTTCTGGAAATCCGCCTGTTTCCCGACCAGTTGAACGTGGTGGGGCGCGCGTACCTGGCCATGCTAACCGGCACGTTTGCCTATTTACGTCACGCGCTTCGGCCCGTGACGGTGCTTTTTCTGCCGCTTTTTTTGCTGTTCGTGCAAATGGAGGCGTATTTCAACTACAAGCCTCTTCCCGTGTCCGAAGACTTCCTGTTGCGCGCGACGCTCGCACAAGGGCAGGACATCAATGGATTGCAAATCGAGCTGCCGCCCGGCGTGGAATTGACCGCTCCACCCGTTCACATTCCCGGTGACAGAGAAGTCGACTGGAGGTTGAAGCCGAGGAAGGCGGGCGAGTACGAAGTGCGGCTCCAGTTCAGCGGAGCCGAGTACACGAAACGCATTGTGGCAGATAACGGACTGCGGCGAGTAAACTCGGAACGAAAGCGCGGCGGAACTTGGGAAACACTGCTGAGCCAGGCGGAGCCGCCATTGCCCGGGGGAGGGCCGCTGGAAAGCATCGCGGTGCAATATCCGCCACGCGAAATCGCCATCTGGAAATGGGAGTTCAACTGGGTTTTGGTGTTTCTGGTGTTCATGCTGGCGGCGGCGCTGGCGCTGAAGGGCATGATGGGAACGGAATTGTGAAATGGCAAGTGTGAGACAACAGCGAAAGTCAGCGTGGATCAGGGCGGCGCGGATCGCGGCGGTGCTGGGCATGATTTTGCTGCTGAATGCGCCGCGAGCGCACGCCTATGTCGGCCCGGGCGCGGGCTTCGCGGTGGTTTCCTCGTTTCTGACCTTCGTGATAGCAACGTTTTCTTCCCTGTTTGCGTTCTTCACCTGGCCCGTGCGCCAGTTTTTTCGTTTTCGCAAACGGCGGCGCGCCATTCGCCGCGCGAAAGTGAAGCGGGTCGTGATTCTCGGTTTTGACGGAATGGATCCCGAGCTGGCCGAACGCTATATGAGCGAAGGCAAGCTGCCGAATTTGGCGAAGCTGCGCGAGCAAGGGACGTTTCGCAATTTGGCGACGACGATTCCTCCCATTTCCCCGGTGGCGTGGTCGTCGTTTTTGACGGGCGTCAATCCCGGCAAGCACAACATCTACGATTTCTTGACGCCGGACCGCAGCCGTTATCTTCCCGAGCTTTCTTCGGCACGGATTCGCGGGCCGAAGCGCAATTTGAAACTCGGGAAATACGTGATTCCGCTGGGGCGCACGCAAATCAAGCCGCTCCGCAAAGGCGTACCGTTTTGGCATTACCTCGGCGAAGCGGGCGTGTTTTGCTCCGTGATTCGCGTGCCGATTACCTTCCCGCCGGAGAAATTTCCGGGCGTGCTGCTTTCCGGGATGTGCGTTCCGGACATTCAAGGAACCCAGGGAACGTTCTCCTTTCACACGACAAGAGTTTCGAAGAAGGAGTCCGCCGCAAATCGCATGGTGGTGCCGTTTGAAAGGCGCAACGGATTCTACGAATCGTACATTCCCGGGCCGCCGGACTCGTTGCGCACCGGCGCGAAGGAACCACTGCGCGCGGCGTTTCGCGTGAAAGCGGAACCGGCCAAGCGGCGGGTTGAGCTTCAGCTGGACGGCCAGCGCATCATGCTGCCGCGGGGCGAATATTCGGACTGGGTCGAAGTGGAATTTCGCGCCGGCCTCGGCGCCAGAGTCAAAGGCATCTGCCGCTTCTTCCTGAATTCCCTCGAACCGGAACTCGAGCTTTACGCCACGCCGGTGAATCTCCACCCGATGCGCCCGGCATTGCCGATCTCGCATCCGCTGACCTATTCCATCTACCTTGCCAAGCTGAACGGCCTATACGCGACGCTCGGTTTGGCCGAAGACACCTGGGCGCTCAACGACGGCTACCTGGACGACAGCGCTTTTCTCGAACAGTGCTACCTCAATCACCGCGAGCGCGAAAAAATGTTCCTCGACGCGCTGAAGAAAACTTCGCAAGGCGTTTGCGCGTGCGTATTCGACATCACCGACCGCGTCCAGCACATGTTCTGGCGCTATTTTTCGGACCAGGACGCCGCCGCGCAATCAGGCAATCCCGCGGGACCCAAAGTCATCGAAGAGCTCTACGCGCGCATGGACGAATTGATCGGCCGGACGATGAAGGACTTGAAAGACAACGCGCTGCTGCTCATCGTCTCCGATCACGGCTTCAAATCGTTCCAGCACGGAGTCAATCTCAATACGTGGCTGCACCAGAATGGGTATCTGGCGCTCCGCGAAGGCGCGCCGGCAGCCGACTGGCTCGAGAACGTGGATTGGCACCGCACCCGTGCCTATGCGCTCGGAATGAACGGCATTTTCATCAACCAAAAGGGAAGAGAGAGCCGCGGCATTGTGGAAGCCGGCCCAGATGCCGCGAAATTGCGCAGCGAGTTGTGCGAGAAACTGCAAGGCCTTCTCGATCCCGCGACCCGACGCGTGGCCATTACCAGGGCCTTCGATTCCCGGAAAGCCTACACCGGGCCTTACCGCGAAAACGCACCCGACGTCGTCGTCGGATTTGGCAGGGATTATCGCGTTTCCTGGAACTCCGCGCAGGGACGCGTGACCGATTCCGTGTTCGAGAAGAATACCAAAGCGTGGAGCGGCGACCACTGCGTCGATCCGGAGCTTGTCCCGGGCGTGCTGTTTTCGAATTGGAAGATTTCCGGCGAGGCTCATGCCATCACCGACGTTGCCCCGACGCTGCTGGAACTCTTCGGCTTGAAGGTGCCGCCGCACATGGACGGCAAGCCTTGGGCCATGGCTCCCGCAGCGCAATGAACCCATGAAAAAGAAAAAGCACCGCGCAAAACGCAAGAGAACCTCAGCATCGCGAAACGCCCCTTCCGCACCCAAGCCCGCTCCGGCACAAGAAAAGGCGCTGCCCAAGACGATCGCCGTGGATTTCGACGGAGTAATCGCGGAGTACGATGGCTGGAAGGGCGTCGGAATCCTGGGCGGCCCGCGAAGAGACGTGGTATCCGCGCTGCGCACACTGCACGCCGAGGGCTGGAAGATCGTGATTCACACAACGCGTGGAGAGGAAGAAATCGCTGCCTATCTGTTGCGGCACAGCATCCCGCATCACGAGATCAATCGCAATTCGGATTACACCACGCTCGGCGGAAAGCCCGTGGCGGACGTCTATTGGGACGACCGGGCGCTTTGCTATTCCGGGAACGCGGAGCGCGATCTGAAGAAGATCCGGCGCTTCAGGACCTGGAGCGGCCGCTGAGCGGCGTACTCGCAAAGCCTCATGGAGAGGCAGGCGTGTTCTCTCAAGAATCCAGATAGCCCAGGCGAACGAGCCGCTCGTGGATCCGGGCTTCTTCTTCCGCCGTGTAGGCCGCTTCGGTGCCCTCAAGGTAGCCCAGGCTTTCCAGTTTGCTCATAATGCGCGCCGCCGATTCCGCAGGAGACTCGGACTCGGTGTTGACCGTCAGTTCGGGATTCAGAGGCGGCTCGTACGGATCGCTGACTCCCGTGAAATTCTTGATTTCGCCCGCGAGCGCTTTCTTGTACAGGCCTTTCACATCGCGCTGCGTGCAAGTCTCCACGGATGCCCTTACGTAGATCTCCACGAAATGGGGGATGGCAGCGCGCACCTCGTCGCGAATCGCGCGATAGGGCGAAATCGCCGCGGCAATGGCGGCTACGCCGTGGCGCGAGAGCATGCCGCAGACAAAACCGATGCGACGGATATTTTCGTCGCGGTCTTCCTTGCTGAACCCGAGTCCCTTGCAGAGGTGCGTACGCACAACGTCTCCGTCCAGGACTTCGAAGCCGATGCCGCGCGCCCGAAATTCCTGCGCGACCAGGTTCGCAAGAGTGGATTTCCCGGCGGAAGGCAAGCCGGTGAACCACAGCGTGAATCCTTTGTGCCGGGGCTTCACGGGTTTTCCACCCGCTTTTCGCGGTAGGCTTCGCGAAGAATCTCCGCGACTTCGGCGCGGGTGAATTCGGGAGGCAGTTCGTTGCCCTGGCGCAGCAGTTCGCGAACCTTGCTGCCGCTGAGCACCAGGCGATGTTCCGGGCTGTGCGGGCAGGTTTTTTCCGAAGCCACGCCGCCGCACCGCTTGCAATAAAAAGTAGCGCCGAAGCAAAACGGCGTGATTCCCAGTTCGTCCGGCTCGAAGCTGAAGAATTTCTTCTGCGCGTCGAAGGGCCCGTAGAAGCCGCCAACTCCGGCATGATCGCGGCCCACGATGAAGTGCGTGCAGCCGTAGTTTTTGCGCGCTATGGCATGGAAGATGGCTTCGCGCGGCCCCGCGTAGCGCATCGCCGCGGGGTACACGCTGAACACTGTTCGCGACGCGGGAAGCGACGTGCCGACCAAAGCCTTGTAACAACGCAGGCGGACTTCCGCGGGAACGTCTTCTTCCTTGGTGCTGCCCACCAGCGGATGAAGCAGCAACCCGTCCACCGTTTCCAGCGCGCATTTCAGAATGTATTCGTGGGCCAGGTGGATCGGATTGCGCGTTTGAAACGCCACGACCGTGCGCCAGCCGTGGCGCGAGAAAAGATAGCGCGTCTCCCGGGGATCGAGCCGGTACTGCTCGAACGGGCCGTGGTCGCGGCGCTCCAGCAGGTGAATTGGCCCGGCCAGGCAGTGATCGCCGGCGTTGCGCAAGTAAACTACGCCGGGATGCGCGTCGCTGGTGGTCTTGAGTACGGCTTCGGCTTCTTTCTCGCGGTCGTAAGGAAAAATCTCTTCGAGTTCGAGAACGGCAACGATGCGCTCTTCAGAATCGGTCAGCGCAACCGCCTCCGAGGCCTTCAAACGGTTTGCGATTTCCGGGCCGACGGCCAGCGTTACGGGAATGGTCCAGGGAATGCCGTTGGCGAGGCGTTCCGAATCCCGCACCGAAGCGTAATCGCGCGAATTCATGAATCCTTCGAGCGGCGAGAACGCGCCCACGGCGATCAATTCCACATCCGCGAGTTGCCGCGCGTTCAGCATCACGTGTGGGAGGGAGGCCGCGCGCGAGGACCAATCGTCCCTAGCCGCGCCTTCCGGAACGCGGTTGACCAGCTTCCCGCCGTGGGGAGGAATGAGAGTCATCGGTAAGTTTCTCGCTGCATTGGCGTGCCTCTCCGCGCGGTTTCCCCTCAGGAAAAGCGCAATGCGGGCATGATACTGCTTCTGCAGAATTGCCGAAATCGCGAGCCGTAACGCGCCGGCTGTGAGAATATCCAAAAGGGAGAGGAGATGCATCCTAAAATTTGTGTTTTGGGATTGGATTGCGCCGCGCCGGAGATCCTGTTCGGTGACGAGCGGCTTAAAAACATTCGCCACTTGATGGGGCTCGGAACTTGGGGGCGCCTGGAAAGCGTGGTCCCGCCGATCACCGTTCCGGCGTGGATGTGCATGGCCACCAGCCAGGATCCCGGTTCGCTGGGCGTGTACGGTTTCCGCAACCGCGCCAACCATACCTACGGCGGTCTCAGCTTTGTCGATTCGCGTTCGATCAGCGAACCGGCGATTTGGGATCACCTGGCCACGCACGGGAAGAAGTCGATTGTTATGGGGCTGCCTCCCGGTTATCCGCCGAAGCCGGTCAACGGCATCCGGATCGGGTGCTTTCTCACGCCCGACACCTCGAAGAACGCCTACACGCATCCGCCGGAAATCGCCGGGGAGATTCGCAGCCAAGTGGGAGAGTATCCGGTGGATGTGCCGGGCTTTCGCACCGACGACAAGAAATGGTTGCGCGAGCAAATCTTCGAGATGAGCCGCAAACACTGGAAAATCGTGCGCTGGCTGCTGGCCGAAAAAGAATGGGACTACTTTCACTACGTGGATATCGGCCTTGACCGCGTCCATCACGGTTTCTGGGACTCTTACGACCGGCGGCACATTCACTACAAGGCGGGCAATCCTTTTGAGAGCGTGATTCCCGAATATTACTTGTGGCTCGACGAGCAGATCGGTGAGGCGCTGAATATCTTGCGGGACAAAGCGATCGTGCTCGTAGTCTCCGATCACGGCGCGCAGCGGCTGGACGGCGGATTTGCCGTTAACGAATGGCTGGCCCGCGAAGGCCTGCTCGTGCTCGATGAAATGCCCTCGGCAGTCACCCCGTTTGCGAAGGCCAAGGTGAACTGGGCAAAGACCAAAGTCTGGAGTGAAGGAGGCTACTACGCTCGCATTTTCTTCAACGTGGAAGATCGCGAGCCGCGCGGCGTAATTCCCGCCGCGCAGTACGAGGCGTTTCGCGACGAGATGAAGAAGCGCCTCGAGGCGCTTCCGGGGCCGGATGGCAAGCCGCTGAACTCATTGGTCTTCAAACCGCAAGAGATTTACCGCCACGTCCGCAACGTCGCGCCGGACCTGATCGTTCATTTCGGCGGGTTGTACTGGCGCTCGATCGGCAGCATTGGCCATGGCAGACTTCATTTGGAGGAAAATGATACGGGACCGGACGCGTGCAATCACGCGCAGTTCGGAGCATTCCTGCTTTACGCCCCGGGAGGAGATTTGCGCGGCGAATTCCGGGGCGCGCGCCTGCTGGATGTTTCGCCGACGCTCCTCGACTTGGCGGGCTATGACGTTCCCCGGATTATGCAGGGAAAATCGTTGCGGAAGTAAGCTTCAACGACCTGTCGCAGCGTCGCGGCTTCACTTTGCCGCGCTTGATGCTGGGCCCGATGCTCGAAAGACGTCCAGGCCGGTCATGTAAGCCGGAGGCGTAACGCCGAATTGGAGCAGGACCGTCGGCGCAATGTCGAGTAGAGAAGGTTGCGGATCGAGAATCCGCCGATTGCTCAGGAGCACGCCGGGCACCAGCGTGTGATCCATGCAATGATCGCCACTCCAGGGTTCTGTGTTGTCGTCGATCAGCGTTGAAGGGATGCCGCCGAGAACGCTGTCCCAGCCCACTCGATAGCCGCGGTTGTAGCCGACGATCATATCCGGCGCAAAAGCCGTGGCTGAGCCGGAATAAACGTCTTTCGCCAGATCCACGCGGGTAATCACCGGGAGTTGCGTCTTCGGATCGCGTACGGCGGCGAGCTTGGCGCTGATTTCACCGAGCAGTTTGTCTGCTTCCGCGCCGGGGTGGACGATTCCGCCCCGTTCGCGTCCGCTGAGATTCAGGTAAAGGCCGTTCAGGCCCACTCCGTAGGCGCGCGTCTTGGACCAGTCCGCATCACGAAAGATGCTGCGGCCTTCCATCGAAGCTCCTTTTTTCACGACCAGATAGCCATTCTCCAAAAGCCACGTATTCAAGTTGAACGCGCGGCGGAACGGAGCGAAGCCGTGGTCGGAGAGAACAATCACCGTGGTGTGCTTGTCCGCATGGTCCAGAATTTTGCCGAGTATCCGGTCCATCTCGCCGTAATACTCTTCCAGCACCGAGCCGTATTTCTCTGCGGTCTCGGGATCGTAGCCCGGATATTTTTTGTCGAAAGCGCGCCAGAACATGTGCCCGTTCGTGTCCACGCTGGAAAAATAATAAAAGGACATCCCGGAATGAAACCGCGCCAGTTCATGTTCAAAAATGCGGCGCTGGTCTTCGAAGACCTGGTGAGCCTGCTGGAGGTATTCTCCGTCACTCAGGATCCCGCTGGTCAACGAATTCGTGTCTTCGGAGATTCCTTGCGTATAGAAAAGCCCGATATCCCGCGCGAGTTTCCGGGAGTAATCGTCGGGCGTCGAGATCGGCAGCGCGGGATTCGCCGGATCGATGTTCAGCGGAGTCACATATAACTCGAATTGCGGGCGAACCTGCTTCAGGTAGAAGCGGCACGTCCCCGAAATGCTCTGCAGCCCGGGAATGATGCTGAAGTTGAGGCGAATCCACGGGCTCCATTCCTGAACGCGCAGGATAAAACGCTGATCCCGAATGGAAAAGAGGGCAACGTCTTCGGCGCCATCGCGGTCGGCGCTGAAGGGTATCGTCACCGTAGGGGCTCCCTCGCGCGTGGTGTTCTGAGGGCCGTGGACTTCCGCTTCGATGTGATCCCCGCGCTCGGTGACGGGGTATACGTATCCGCCGCTTACCGGGCCCGGCGTGAAGATGGGATCGTCCGTGTAAAACGAAAACGTTCCGTAGCCGCCGAGAAGGTCCGGCGTGCCCATGCCGGCCAGAGTGTTCCCCTTCGTCGGAGACGGCGGAAAATTTGACGGCACGCGATCCACGGTGACCGGAATGCCTTTTTCGCTCAGCAATTGCCAGAACGCTTTCCCCTGGCGAAGCAACTTCACGTCGCCGCCGGAGAGAGGAATGATCCAGTCCCCCAGATGAAGATTGTGTTTCGGCGGCTCCACGATGGACGTCGAGAAAAACGGCTGCATCGTTTTTGGATCACGATGAATAAAATCGAAAATGCCGTGTCCTCCCGGATTCAATCCGGTGATGATGCTTGCGAAGGCCACCGGCGTCTGCGGAGGAGTGCTGGTCTGCAGAGGAACGAACGAGCCTTGCTGCGCCAGGGCCCTGAAGTGCGGCATTTTCCCCGCGTCCATGTATTGCCGCAGGAGCAGCGGGTCCATGCCATCCACCGCCATCACGACCACTTTCGTTGCAGAGGCCGGCGCGGTTTCCCGTCCCTGCGCGAAAATGGCCAGCGCCAGCGCGACCGCGCCCGCGATTGACGCGAATCCCCAAAGCGCGACAGAGCGGCGCGGGTATTTTCTTCGGCGGAACATCATTCCGCGTTCGAGTATAACAAAGCGCACCGGGCGTGCTTCCGCAGCGGAATTGCTTTTCGCCGGCTGGCGACCGCAAGCGCCAGATGCTATAAAAATTGTGGCAAAACGATCGATGCGTTCCGGCACTGTAATTCGAGGGCTTCTTTTCTGTGCGGCGATAAGTGTCGGCGTCATGGCTGGAGCGCCCGCAAGTCTCGCGGCCCAGGACCAGGCCGCGAACACCGCCGCGGATTTGAAAGCGGCCCAGGACGAGTTGGATCGCGGCGATTATGCCGCCGCCGCGCGCGACTTCGAGTCCGTTCGCGCAAAAGCTCCCGATATTAAGGATGCATGGCAAGGATTGGTTTTGAGTTTGCAGCGCGGCGGAAAATCTGACGACGCCCTCCGCGCGGCAACGGATGCCGCGGCGCGCTGGCCAAACGACGGCGAGCTGCGTCACTTGCTGGGTTTCGTCTATTTTCAAAATGGACGGCCGCAGGAAGCCGTGAAGGAACTGACCAAGGCTACGCAACTCGAGCCCGCCCGTTATCAGGCCCACCTCGATCTCGCCTTGGCGCAGATGAGTCTGAAGGATTTCGGCGGCGCCGCAAAACAACTGGAAGCGGTCACTCGTCTGCAGCCAAAACTCGCGATGCCACATGTGCTGTTGGGACGCGCGCTGCTGAATACGAATCGTACGCTGCCCGCTATCCAGGAATTTCAGCAGGCGCTTCAACTTGAGCCGCAGATTCCTCTCGGCCACTATCACCTCGGATTCGCCTACCAAAGCCTGGGACGGAATGCCGAAGCCATCGCCGAATTTCGCCGGGAAGACGCGCTTCACCCCGGGAATCCGCAGGTCCTCTACCGCTTGGGGCTGGCCCTCGTCGACACCGGCCAATACGAAGAAGCCGCGCGCTTTCTTGGTGAAGCGGTGCGAACCGACGCCAACAACGGAGACGCCCAATACACCCTCGGCAAGTGCCTCCTGCAACTCGATCACACCGATGAAGCCATCGAGGCGCTCACAAAAGCGTCGGCTCTTTTGCCCGAGGACCCGCGAGCCTTTTATCTGCTGGCGCGCGCTTATGCCAAAACGCAGAAACCGCAGGAGTCTGCAAAGGCTCTCGATCGCTTCAACGAATTGAGCAAGAAGCAGCAAACAGCCGGAGGCATGGCCTACCGGCCGAACTGACGGAATGATCCCGCGCCTTCCACTTACCCTGGCGATTCTTTCGCTGTTGCCCCTTTCCGGTGCTGCATTCCTGGGCGGCTCGCAAACCCGCAGCCGCGCCGTTTCGTCGCCGCAGTTTGTCGACGCCACCCGCGCCGCCGGCTTGAGTTTCCACCTCACCTGCGGCGGCGCGCAGAAGCTCTACATCATGGAATCGATGTGCGGCGGCGTCGCCGTCATCGACTACGACAACGACGGCTGGCCGGACATCTTTCTCGTGAACGGCTCGACGCTCGAAGGACTGAAACGAAACGACGGTCCCACCAGCAAACTCTTCCGCAACAATCACGACGGCACATTCTCGGACGTAACGGAAAAAGCCGGCCTCGCCCTTCGCGGTTGGTGCTTCGGCGCCGCCGTCGGCGACTACAACAACGACGGCTTCGACGATCTCTACGTCACTTGCCTGAACGGCGGCTTCCTCTACAAAAACAACGGCAACGGCACCTTTACTGATGTCACCGCCCAGGCGCACATCGGAAATCCCGGCCGCTGGGGAACCAGCGCCGCCTTCGGCGATTACGATCGCGACGGCAACCTCGACCTCTACATCGCGAACTACGTCGACCTCGACCTGAACGATCTGCCCAAGTTCGGCGGCGGGCCCAATTGCCAGTACCGCGGCATTCCCGTTTCCTGCGGCCCGCGCGGCTTGAAAGGCTCGCGCGACCGCCTCTACCACAACAATGGTGACGGCACGTTCACCGACGCGACTGAATCCCTCCACATCGACGAAGGTTCCTATTACGGCCTCGGCGTCATCTGGGGCGATTATGACGGCGACGGCTGGCCCGACATTTACGTCGCCAACGACTCCTCGCCGAGCCTGCTCTACCACAACAATTCCGGCAAATCCTTCACCGAATCCGCTCTCTCAGCCGGTGTCGCCTACAGCGCCGATGGCCGCGAGCAAGCCGGCATGGGCGTGGACTTCGGCGATTACGACAACGATGGCCGGCCCGACCTCGTCAAAACGAATTTCTCCGACGACACCAACAACCTCTACCACAATGCCGGCGACGGCACCTTCGAAGACCGCGCCGCCTCCGCGAATTTCGCCGGTATCAGCATTCCCTTCCTCGGATTCGGCGTCCGCTTCTTCGATTACGACAACGACGGCTGGAAAGACATCGCCATCGTCAACGGCCACGTCAACCCGCAAGTCGACCAGTACTCCTTCGGCGTGCATTACGCCGAGCGCATGCTCGTCTTCCACAATCTCCACAACGGAAAATTTGACGAAGTCGCCCGCCAACTTGGCCCCGCGCTAATCGTCCCCCGCGTCGCCCGCGCCCTCGCCGTCGCCGACTTCTTCAATCGCGGCTCGCTCGATCTTCTGCTCTCCCAACTCGATGGCTCCCCGGTCCTGCTCAAGAATCACCCCCGCCCCGCGTCCGCCAACGCGCACTGGATCACCTTCAAGCTGATCGGCGCCAAATCCAATCGCGACGCCTTCGGCGCCCGTGTAGAAATTACCGCCGCCGCCCTCAAACAGGTCGACGAAGTCCGCGCCAACAGTAGTTTTGAGTCCGCCAGCGACTCCCGCCTCCATTTCGGCCTGGGAGCCGCCTCCAAGATCGACCGCGCGGTGATTCATTGGCCTTCCGGCGCCGTCCAGCAGCTTGGCCCCCTGAAAGCCGACGGCATTGTCCTCGTCCGCGAATCCGTGCCCGCTCAGTAATTCGCTTTCCTGAAGCGCTCTTCACAAACCTCCGCTTTACATCTACCATTCCGCGAATGTCTATCAATCGTAAGGACTTTTACCTACCAAAATATCGTCTCACGATGAAGATTTTCAAAAAATTTAGTTGACAACATAAAGCCTAAATAGAAAGATAGCCCGCAAACGGGCCCTGTGGATCGTGCATTTCCTCATCGACTTGTCGATTCGCGGCGCGTTTTCACAATTTAATCAGCAGTTTAGCTCAAGGGATGCACTCAGGGGGTGAGGGATGACATCGAGCAAGACTTTTTCCGGGTGT
>Ga0079220_10000239_pt1 | contig 12465 bp, 13 predicted proteins | sample GAAS100_FD_75071 | JGI IMG/M metagenome (GOLD analysis project Ga0079220, IMG submission 75071) | Agricultural soil microbial communities from Georgia to study Nitrogen management - GA AS100 | ecosystem: Environmental > Terrestrial > Soil > Agricultural land | place: USA: Georgia | collected... | reverse complement strand
TCGCGGTCGCGATTCCCGCCGGTTATGCACTGGGACGCCTGAAGTTGCCGCTGCGCGGGCTGATCCTGCTCGCGTTCCTGTTGCCCCAGGCCGTGCCGAACCTGCCGGTGTACGTGAACATCGCGCAGGTGTTCTACAGGATCGGGCTCGCCGGCACGGTCACCGGCGTCGTGCTCGTGCACGCGTCGCACGGGCTCGTGCTCGCCGTGTGGATCGCGTCGGCCGCGTTCGCGTCGATCGACGGCTCGCTGGAGGAAGCGGCACGCAATATCGGCGCCTCGGCATGGACGTGCTTTCGCACCGTCACGCTGCCGCTCGCGGCGCCCGGGCTCATGGCGAGCGCGATCTTCGTGTTCCTCGAATCGCTCGACGAGTTCACCGGCACGTATTTCGTCGGCGTGCCCGACGTGACGACGCTGCCGCTGTTGATGTTCAACGCCAGCATGGGCGGCAACTACCAGATCGCATCGATCACGGCGCTGTTGCTGCTCGTGCCGTCGATCGGCTTCATGCTCGTCGTCGAGCGCTTCCTCAAGGCGGACGTGCTTGCGATGGTCGGCCGCTGAGGGGGCCTTTCCGTCGCCATCCCGCGACATCGACTCGCCGGTCGCCTGCGTGTAGGCGTCGCACCGACATGCGCGCGCGCCCGAGCGGAAGCGCGCGCGAGGAACCTCGCACCCGGCGCGGATGCCTGACCTTCCGGGTCAATGAAATATGGAGGTCTCCCTCATGACGCGCGTTTTTCTCAAGACCGCTCTCGCCGCCGCCGGAATCGGCGCGCTCATGACCGGTTGCGCGACCACCGTCGACATGGGCGGCCCGCTGGGGCATTACCGCTACCACTACCAGAGCGGCGTCGCGTACGACGCCACGCCGACGACGGTCTACCGCACGACGCCGACGACCGTCTACCAGACGGAGCCGACGACGGTCTATCGAACGGAGCCGATGACGGTTTACCGAACGGAACCCACGACGGTCTACAAGACGACGCCGACAACGGTCTACCGGACGGAGAACGAAACCGTGTATCGCACGACACCGTCGACCGTCTACAGCACGCAGCCGACGGTCGTTTACAGCGAGCCCACGCTCGTTTATCGCGATCCGGTGCTCGTATACCGCGACACCGCGGTCAGCCTGCAGGATCACGGCCAGTAGCGCGCGCCGTCAGGCAGGAAAAATCGGGGCCGAGCCGATCGGCCCCGATTTTTTTGTGCGTGCAGAGACATCTCACGGCTGGAGACACCTAATCCGCCATATGGATGCGCTTTTCCGAGAGCACCGCGATCAGGCGATCGAGCGCCTTGGCATCGAGCGCAAGACCGTCCTCGCTGAAGTACACGTGCAGCCGATGCACGTCGGCGTCGTAGCGCAGCGTGAGCGAGCCGGCGTCGGTGAGCGCAACCGTTTCTTCGCTCATCCGCGAGGCGGGGATCACGCCCTGGTTGCCGATCGTGCGCGGCGCACCGGGTACCGACTCGCGCGATTTGTCGCTGCGCTCACGCGGCTGCACGTCCTTCGCGTCCGCGGGCGCACCCGCGGCGCGGCCGGGCAGTTGCGTCGCATCGCTCGCCGGAAACGTGTCCTCGACCATTTCGTCGATCGACTGCTCGTGCGTCGTCTCGCGCGGCGCGTCTTGGGCTGTTTTCATGGCATTGTCCTCCTCTACGCTCCGCCGATGCCGGCAGTGATCTTGCCGGTACCGTTGCAGTTCTCGCAGGTTTCGCCGCCGACCATGCCGGTCCCGTGGCATGCGGGGCATACGCTTTCGCCGGACCCCACCGAGCCGCGAGGGGCCTCGTCACCGGGGTTCATCCGCGGCGTGCCGGCGGACTTGGGAGATGTCGTCGGTTGCCGATTCGTTTGTGCCATCGTTCGCTCCTTCAGAGCTCGCCTCGGGAGGCGTTCCGAAAGATTTAGCAGCCTGCGTGCCATCCGTACACGGGACCGGTGATAGGGAAAACGTTCGAACGAGCCTTCGGGCTCCCCGCAAACGCGTAAATTCTGCACACGCAAATTACAGGATTGGGCACTGCGGCGGCGGTATCATCGGGTACACGACGAGGCGGTCCGACGGCCGCCGGCACGGGAGGTCGGGATGTACGCACAAATGGTCGAGACCGGATTGAAGAAGGTCCAGGACCTCGCCGACATGACGCCGCAGGAACGGGCGTTCCAGGCGCGCATCGACGCCGACGTCAAGATCGAGCCGAAGGACTGGATGCCCGAGGCGTACCGGCGCACGCTGGTGCGGCAGATCCAGCAACACGCGCACTCGGAAATCGTCGGCATGCTGCCCGAAGGCAACTGGATCACGCGCGCGCCGTCGCTCGCGCGAAAGGCGATCCTCATGGCGAAAGTGCAGGACGAGGCGGGGCACGGCCTTTACCTGTACTGCGCCGCCGAGACGCTCGGCGTTTCGCGTGACCAGATGGTTGCCGATCTGCACGCGGGGAAGGTGAAGTATTCGTCGATCTTCAACTATCCAACACTGACCTGGGCGGACATCGGCACGATCGGCTGGCTCGTCGACGGCGCCGCCATCATGAACCAGATCCCGCTTTGCCGTTGCAGCTTCGGACCGTATGCGCGCGCGATGATCCGCGTATGCAAGGAGGAGTCGTTTCACCAGCGGCAGGGTTTCGACATCATGATGACGCTGTGCCGCGGCACGGCGGAGCAGAAGGCGATGGCGCAGGATGCGCTCGACCGCTGGTGGTGGCCTTCACTGATGATGTTCGGGCCGCCCGACGCGGCGAGCGTGCACAGTGCGCAATCGGCGCGCTGGAAGATCAAGCTGCTGTCGAACGACGAGCTGCGCCAGCGCTTCGTCGACCAGACCGTTCCGCAGGCCGACTATCTCGGCTTGAGGATGCCCGACCGGCATCTCGCGTGGAACGAGGAGCGGGGTCACTACGACTTCGGAGAGATCGACTGGAACGAGTTCCACGAGGTGATCAAGGGTCACGGACCCTGCAATCGCGATCGGATGCACACTCGCGTCAAGGCGTGGGAGGATGGCGCGTGGGTGCGCGAGGCGGCCATGGCGTACGCGGAGAAGCGCGCAGCGCGCGAGAAGGCAGCCGCGTGAGGTTCGTCGCGTCGAGCGCGCGCAAGGAGGCGGAAGCATGAGCGCTGAATGGCCGTTGTGGGAAGTGTTCATCCGCTCGCAGCATGGGCTCGCGCACAAGCACGTGGGCAGCCTGCATGCGCCCGACGCGGAGATGGCGATCCGCAATGCACGTGACGTCTACACGCGCCGCAACGAAGGCATCTCCATCTGGGTCGCGCGCTCGGCGGACATCCACGCGTCGTCGCCGGGCGATCGCGCGCCGTTGTTCGAGCCGTCGAACGACAAGGTGTACCGGCATCCAACGTTCTTTCCGATGCCGGACGAGGTGAAGCACCTTTGATGCTCTTCGACTACCTCCTGCGCCTCGCCGACAACGGCCTGATCCTCGCGCAGCGGCTCGGCGAATGGGTCGGCAGGGGTCCAGTGCTGGAAGAGGACATCGCGTCGACGAACGTCGGCCTCGACCTGCTCGGGCAGGCGCGGCTTTGGTACGCGTACGCGGGGGAAGTCGAGGCGCGTGACACCGGTGCCGGTCGCAGCGAGGACGAGCTCGCGTATTTTCGCGACAGCGGCGGCTTTCGCAACCTGCTGCTCGTCGAGCAGCCGAACGGCAACTACGCGGACACGATGGCGCGCCAGTACCTGTTCGATCAGTGGCACGTGCTGCTGCTCGATGAGCTGCGCACTTCGCGCGACCAGCGCATTGCAGGCATCGCCGCGAAGGCGCTGAAGGAGGCGCAGTACCACGTGCAGCGCTCCGCCGACTGGGTGGTGCGCCTTGGCGACGGCACGGAGGAGTCGCACCGGCGAATGCAGGCGGCGATCGATGCGCTGTGGATGTACACCGGCGAGATGTTCGCCGTCGACGCAACCGAGCGCACGCTGATCGACGCCGGCATCGCCGCCGACGCGGCCGCGTTGCAGGCGCCCTGGCGGTCCAGCGTCGACGCGGTGTTCGGCGAAGCGACGCTCGCGGTCCCGACCGACGACTGGATGCAAGGCGCGGGCATGCGCGGCGGCAAGCAGGGCATACACACCGAACATCTGTCGCACCTCCTCGCCGAGATGCAGGTGCTGCCGCGCACGTACCCGCAGGCGCGCTGGTGATGTCCGACGAACTGCGCTCGATATGGCACGCGCTCGGCGAGGTCGCCGATCCGGAGCTTCCCCTCGTGTCGATCGTCGAGCTCGGCATCGTGCGTAGCGTAGAGCGCGGCGAAGACGGCTGGACCGTCACGTTGACGCCGACCTACTCGGGCTGCCCCGCAACACGCGTGATCGAGGAGGACGTGCGCGCGGCGCTTGCCACGGCGACGACCGCGCCCGTGCGCATCGCCACGGCGCTAGCACCGGCATGGACGACGGACTGGATCGCGCCTGAGGCGCGGCGCAAGCTGCACGCAGCGGGCATCGTTCCGCCGCAGGGCGAAGCGGCCGGGGCCGCGCCTGCAGGCGTGCGGCCGATCGCGTTTCACCGGCCGCGGCCCGTTCCTTGCCCGAAGTGCGGCTCGCTGAAAACGGTGGAGCTGTCACGCTTCGGATCGACGGCCTGCAAAGCGCAATATCGCTGCAGCGACTGCCTCGAGCCGTTCGACTACTTCAAGCCGCACTGAGAGCCCGCGGCATCGAGTCCCTCGAGCCGCTATCCTCGCCGCACCGTCGAGCGAACGGATGAGCAAATTCCATCGCTTGCCCATTGCGCGTGTCGATCGCGAGACGCGCGACGCGGTCGCGATCACGTTCGACGTGCCCGATGCGCTGCGCGAACAGTTTCGTTTCGAGGCCGGACAGCACCTGACGCTGCGGGCCGACATCGCAGGCGAGGACGTGCGCCGCTCGTACTCGATCTGCGCCGCCGTCGGCGAGCCGCTGCGCGTCGCGGTCAAGCGCGCGCCCGGCGGCATCTTCTCCGCTTGGGCCAACGAGCGGCTTCGCGCCGGAACGACGGTCGACGTCATGCCGCCGATGGGCCATTTCAGCGTCGCGCACGAGCCGCTCGCCGCGCGGCACTATCTCGGCATCGCTGCGGGAAGCGGTATCACGCCGCTGCTGTCGATGATCGCCACCGCGCTCGCGACCGAGCCACGCTCGCGCTTCACGCTGATCTACGGCAACCGCGCGTCAGCAACGGTCATGTTCCGCGACGAGCTGGCGGGGCTCAAGGATCGCTATCTCGAGCGCTTCAATCTCGTGCACGTGCTGTCGCGCGAAGCGCAGGACATCGAGTTGCTGCACGGCAGAATCGATCGTGCCAAGGCGGATGCGCTCTTCGAGCAGTGGGTGCCGCTCGACGACGTCGACTACGCGTTCATCTGCGGACCCGAGGGCATGATGGAGGCGGTGCGCGAGTCGCTGATTGCTCACGGCATTGGGCAGGAGCGCATCCGCATCGAGCGCTTCGCGGCCAGCATTCCGAAGCACACGCACGTGCCCCGGCCGCTGCCGGCCGCCGCGCAAAGCGAATGCGAGGTGACGGTCGTTATCGACGGCTCACAGCGCTCGTTCCTGCTCGAGAGGGGGCGCGAGAACATCATCGACGCGGGCTTGCGCAATGGCGTCGAGCTGCCATTCTCGTGCAAGGGCGGCGTGTGCTCGACGTGCCGCTGCCGCCTCGTCGAGGGCGAGGTCGACATGGACGTCAATTTCGCGCTCGAGGACTACGAAGTAGCGCGCGGGTTCGTCCTCGCGTGCCAGAGTTATCCGGTGACCGATCGCGTCACCGTCGACTTCGACCAGACGGGCACGGGCTAGCGCATCCGCCCGCGGTGCAGGCAGCCGTCGCGGTGCGGCGCGTGCGACTCTGGATGGAGTGCCGGGCGTCACGGGTAGCAGGGCAAGGGAGCACGTGGGGTTGCCGACCGACCAGCCGCGCCGGGTACCCGTAGCCCTGCTAGGACGCGGAGCGCGCTGCATGGCGACGGCTGCAAGGCACGGTGAAGTCCAATCCGTGCGCCATCCGAACGCGCAGCGCGCTCGTGCGCGTGCTAGAGTAAACGCATCGCCTTGACCTCATCGCCCACCGTGCCGCATCCGTTTTTCGAACGGCACCGCGAAACGCTCGATCGCGCTCTCGAAGCGATCGCGAAGCGCGGTTACTGGACGCCGTTTCCCGAGTCGCCGAGCCCGAAGAATTACGGCGAAGGCGCCGCCGAAGCGGGCAAGGCCGCCTTCGACAAGCTCGCGAACCAACGTTTCCCGCTGACGCAGCCGGCTACCGTCGGGCAAGTCGGAAACGAGCGCTCGCCGTTCGGCATTCGCCTCGGGATTACCTACCCGAAGGCCGACATCGACGGCCTGCTGGATGCCGTGAACACGGCGCAGGCGAGCTGGCGCAAGGCGGATCCCGAAGCGTGGGTCGGCGTATGCCTCGAAATCCTCGCGCGCATCAACCGTGCGAGCTTCGAGATGGCGAATGCCATCATGCACACGACCGGCCAGGCGTTCGTCATGGCGTTCCAGGCCGGCGGAGCGCACGCGCAGGATCGCGGTCTCGAGGCGGTCGCCTACGCATGGGACGAGATGCGCCGCGTACCCGCGCAGGCTACATGGGAAAAGCCGCAGGGCAAGAACGAGCCGCTGCGCATGGAGAAGCGCTTTCGCATCGTGCCGCGGGGCGTCGCGCTCGTCATCGGCTGCAGCACGTTTCCCACGTGGAACGGCTATCCGGGCCTGTTCGCGAGCCTCGCCACCGGCAATGCCGTCATCGTCAAGCCGCACCCGAACGCCATCCTGCCGCTCGCGATGACGGTGCGCATCGCGCGTGAAGTGCTGACGGAAGGCGGTTTCGATCCCAACGTCGTCACGCTGGTCGCCCACGACGCCGGCGACGACGTCGTGCAGACGCTCGCGCTGCGCCCAGAGATCAAGATCGTCGATTTCACCGGCAGCACCGCCAACGGCCGCTGGCTCGAGGAGCACGCGCGCCAGGCGCAGGTGTACACGGAGAAGGCGGGCGTGAACCAGGTGATCGTCGACTCGGCCGCCGACTTCAGGGGTCTCGTCCGTAACCTCGCATTCTCGCTGGCGCTCTACACGGGGCAGATGTGCACTGCACCGCAGAACATCTACGTGCCGAAGGGCGGCATCGACACCGCGGAGGGTCACCTCACGTTCGACCAGGTCGCAGCGGCGCTGGCCGAAGGCGTGCAGAAGCTCGTCGCCGATCCAGCACGCGCGGTCGAGGTGCTGGGCGCCGTCGCCAACGAGGGTGTGCTGCGACGGCTGGAAGCGGCGCGCGCGCTCGGCGACATCGCGCTCGATACGCGGACGATCGAGCATCCTCAGTTTCCCGGCGCGACGATCCGCACGCCGCTCATCGTGAAGCTGGGCAAGGCCGATCGCGCGACGTACCTCAACGAATGGTTCGGGCCGATCGCCTTCGTCATCGCGACCGACAGCACCGACGACAGCCTGGCGATCGCGCGCGACGCCGTCGTCGGCCACGGTGCGCTGACGATGTCCGTCTACTCGACACGCGACGACGTCATCCAGCGCGCCATCGACGTGGCCGAGGACGTCGGCGTCGCGCTGTCGATCAACCTCACGGGCGGCGTCTTCGTCAACCAATCCGCCGCTTTCTCCGATTTCCACGGCACCGGCGCGAATCCGGCGGCGAACGCGGCGCTCACCGATGCCGCGTACGTCGCAAATCGCTTTCGCGTCGTCCAGCACCGAGTGCATTCATGACTTACGAGCAAATCCGCTTCGAGTCCGGCCAGGGCATCGCACGGATCACGCTGAACCGCCCCGATCGGCTGAACAGCTTCACCACTCAGATGCACGGCGAGTTGCGCGACGCGCTCGGGCGCGTGGCGCAGGACGAATCGGCGCGCGTGCTCCTGCTGACCGGCGCGGGCCGCGGCTTTTGCGCAGGACAGGACCTCGCCGATCGTGCGGTGGCGCCGGGCAGCGAGCCGGTCGATCTCGGCGCGTCGATCGAGACGCACTACCGGCCCCTCGTGCTCGCGCTGCGCAACCTGCCGCTGCCCGTGGTGTGCGCGGTCAACGGTGTCGCCGCGGGTGCGGGCGCCAACATCGCGCTCGCGTGCGATCTCGTGATCGCGTCCCGCTCGGCCAGCTTCATCCAGGCGTTCTGCAAGATCGGCCTCGTGCCGGATTCGGGCGGCACGTTCTTCCTGCCGCGCCTGGTCGGTACGGCGCGCGCGATGGGGCTTGCGCTGCTCGGCGAAAAGCTGACGGCCGAGGATGCCGCCGCCTGGGGATTGATCTGGAAATGCGTGGACGACGATCAGTTCACCGCCTCGGTCGACGCGCTCCTGAACGATCTTGCCAAGGCGCCCACGGCCGGGCTCGCCGCGATCAAGCGCGCGATCCACGCGTCGGCGGACAACACACTCGAGCAGCAACTCGCGCTCGAGCGCGAAACGCAGCGCACGCTCGGCTTCGGTGCCGACTATCGCGAAGGCGTCGCGGCGTTCCTCGAAAAGCGGCCGCCCAGCTTCACCGGGCGCTGATCGCGTGCCGATGCACGCGTTCCACCGATGACGGCGCCGGCGGCCCTGTCGCGCGAAGCCACGGTCGCAGTGATCGGCGCCGGTGCGATGGGGTGCGGGATCGCGCAGATTGCGGCGCAGGCCGGTCATCCGGTGCATTTGTTCGACACGCGGCTCGGTGCGGCGGAAAAGGCGCGCGCGTCGATCGCGCAGACGCTGCAGGGACTCGCTGCGAAGGGCAAATTCGACGCGACCGCGGCAACTGCGGCGGCCGAACGAATCGTACCCGTGCATGCGCTCGGCGACTGCGTGAGCGCGCAACTGGTCGTCGAGGCGATCATCGAGGATCTCGCCGAGAAGCGCGCGCTTCTGCGCGAGCTCGAGAAGATCGTCGCGCCGACCGCGATCCTCGCGTCGAACACGTCATCGCTGTCGATCACCGCGCTTGCCGCCGGGCTCAAGCAACCGCAGCGCGTCGTCGGGATGCATTTCTTCAACCCGGTGCCGTTGATGCAGCTCGTCGAAGTCGTGAGCGGGCTTGCAACCGATGAAGCGGTCGCGGACATGGTTGCAGCGACGGCGGCGGCGTGGGGCAAGCAGCCGGTGCGCGCCACGTCGACGCCGGGCTTCATCGTCAACCGCTGCGCCCGACCGTTCTACGGCGAGGCATTGCGGCTGCTCGCCGAGCAGGCGGCCGATCCGGCGACGCTCGACGCGATCCTGCGCGAAGCCGGCGGCTTTCGCATGGGCGCGTTCGAGCTGATGGACTTGATCGGCAACGATGTCAATTTCGCCGTGACCCGCACCGTGTGGCAGGCGTGCTACCACGATCCGCGTTACGCGCCGTCGGTGTTGCAGGAGGAACGCGTCGTCGCGGGATTCTTCGGCCGCAAGAGCGGACGCGGTTTCTTCAGCTATGCGGAAGGCGCGGCGCGGCCACGGCCGTCGACGCTCGCCGCGCAGACTGCGCCGCGGTCGATCGCCGTGCGCGGCGATCTTGCGCTCGCAGCACCGCTCGCGACGCGCATCGCCGAGGCGGGGGTGGCGGTCGAGCGACTCGGTGCTCGTGACGACTGCCCGAATGGCGCCATCGAGGTCGGCCCGGCGGTCCTCGCCCCGTCCGACGGTCGTACGGCGACGTCGCGAGCAGCCGCCGACGGCACGCGCAACCTCGTGCTCTTCGACCTCGCGCTCGATTATGCGAAATGCACGCGGCTCGCAGTCTCCCGCGCCGATTCGTGCACCCCCGACGCGTACGGCGCGGCGGCGGGCGCGCTGCAGTCAGGTGGCATCGCCGTGTCGCCGGTCGACGATGTCGCCGGGCTCGTGGTGTTGCGCACGGTAGCCGCGCTCGCCAACGAGGCGGCGGACGCCGTTGCGCATGGCATCGCGTCGGCGCGCGACGTCGACGTCGCCATGCAGAAGGGCGTCAATTATCCGTGCGGGCCGCTCGCATGGGCCGACGCGATCGGCGTCGCGCGCGTGCGCCAGGTGCTCGTACACCTGGCCGCGCATTATGGCGAGGACCGCTACCGGCTTTCGCCGCTGATCGCACGTCGCCACGCGACGGGCACCCCGCTCGCCGATCCCGCGTCGGGAACAGCGTGAGCGAACGCACCGCCACGCATGCCGCCGCGCGGCACGACGCGTCGCCCGAGCACGCGCAGGCGCTCGCCGAGCGCGTCGCCGAAAGCATGTATGCAACCGATCGCGCGTCGCGCGCGCTCGGCATGCGCATCGCCAGCGTCGCGCCGGGTCGCGCGGAAATGACGATGACCGTGCGCGAAGACATGCTGAACGGTCACGCGATCTGCCACGGCGGGTTCATCTTCCTGCTCGCCGACAGCACGTTCGCGTTCGCGTGCAACAGCCACAACCGCAACACGGTCGCGCAAGGCTGCTCGATCGACTACCTAGCGCCGGCGCATCTGGGCGACGTGCTGCACGCGTTCGGCGCGGAGCGCAGTCGCACCGGCCGCACGGGCGTGTACGACATCGAGGTGCGCAACCAGCACGGCAAGACGATCGCACTGTTTCGCGGCAAGAGCTACCGGATCGACGGGCACGTCGTCGACGACGCGTAGCGGACGAAGGGAGGCGCCATGCCGGTACGAGCCCCGCGAGCGCGCACGCTCGAGCCGATCGAGACGGCGAGCCGCGACGAGCTCGCCGCGCTGCAGCTCGAGCGGCTGCGCTGGTCGTTGCGCCACGCGTACGACAGCGTCTCGCATTACCGCAAGGCCTTCGATGGCGCGGGCGTGCATCCCGACGACCTGCGCGCACTCGACGATCTCGCACGCTTTCCGTTCACCACGAAGCTCGACCTGCGCGACAACTATCCGTTCGGCATGTTCGCCGTGCCCCGCGAGCAGGTCGTGCGCGTGCACGCGTCGTCGGGCACGACGGGCAAGCCCACGGTCGTCGGCTACACGCGCAACGACATCGAGACGTGGGCGAGCGTGATGGCCCGCTCGATACGCGCGGCTGGCGGCGGGGCCGGCGACATCGTGCACGTCGCCTATGGGTATGGGCTGTTTACCGGCGGCCTCGGGGCGCACTACGGCGCCGAGAAGCTCGGCTGCACGGTGATTCCGATGTCGGGCGGCCAGACCGAGCGGCAGGTGCAGCTCATTCGCGACTTCCGGCCGGACATCATCATGGTGACGCCGTCCTACATGTTGGCGATCGCCGAAGAGATGCAGCGACAGGGGTTCGATCCGCGCAGCTCCTCGCTCGCGATCGGCATCTTCGGCGCCGAGCCGTGGACGCCGACGATGCGCGCGGCGATCGAGGCGGCCATGGACATGGACGCGATCGACATCTATGGCCTTTCCGAAGTCATGGGTCCCGGCGTCGCGCAGGAGTGCATCGAGACGAAGGACGGGCTCACCGTCTGGGAGGACCACTTCTATCCGGAGATCGTCGATCCGCAGACCGGCGCGGTGTTGCCCGAGGGCGAGAAGGGCGAGCTCGTGTTCACGTCGCTCACGAAGGAAGCGATGCCGGTGGTCCGTTATCGCACGCGCGACCTCACGCGCCTGCTGCCGGGCACCGCGCGCACGATGCGCCGCATCGAGAAGATCACCGGGCGCTCCGACGACATGATGATCATCCGCGGCGTGAACGTGTTCCCGACACAGATCGAAGAGCTGATCCTGCGCGATCCCATGCTCGCGCCGCACTACCAGGTCGAGATCACGCGCCCGCGCAACCTCGACGAGATGACGGTGCTCGTCGAGCGTTCTTCGGGCGCCGGCGGCGCCGACGCCGATGCTGCGGGCGCGCGGCTCGCGCAGCGGATCAAGGCCCTGATCGGCGTGAGCTGCGAGGTGCGCGTGACGCAGGTCGGCGGCATCGAGCGCTCGCTCGGCAAGGCGAGGCGGGTGGTGGACAAGCGCGCGTTGTCATAGCGAGCTGGAACGGCCGAAGCAGCAGCCCACGCTGTTGCGCGGCTACGCGGCCTTCCCGCCGACCGGGCAGAAATGCAGAGGCTGCGTCGTTGCGTATTCCCTCGACGGCGCTAGCAACTCGCTCAACGACTGCGCGCGGCGCGGATGAGTTCAAACAGTTGCCGATTCCATTCGGCGTGGACCCAGGGATGGAGGTGGTTTGCTCCCCTGGGTGGAATCTCGACCCTCGCGGTTACCGCAGCCGCGTTGAGATCGAGCAAGCGGTTGGGCCAACCGGCGGGCCATGGATTCAACAAGGCTCGAAGCATCTGAAGATCAACGTCCCAATACCTTGCGTATACCTCCGAAGCCTCATCGCCCAAACCAAACCACTCCGCGAATCTCTCGATCGTTGAAGTGGAGGTCATCCTACGCAACCTCACGTCTCAGTCCGCGCGCGAGTTCCCCGATATCCTCGATCGTCTCGACTCGCCATGCGAGATCCAGCAGTCTATTCGCGCGGTCTCGATCGAGGCCACCCCATGCC
>Ga0079220_10000238_pt1 | contig 12483 bp, 7 predicted proteins | sample GAAS100_FD_75071 | JGI IMG/M metagenome (GOLD analysis project Ga0079220, IMG submission 75071) | Agricultural soil microbial communities from Georgia to study Nitrogen management - GA AS100 | ecosystem: Environmental > Terrestrial > Soil > Agricultural land | place: USA: Georgia | collected... | reverse complement strand
TCGGTGAGCGTGTCGAGCAGCGCCTCGTACAGCGCGCGCTCGCGCATCAGCGAGCGTTCCTTCGCCGACAGCACCTTGTCCTCGAACGCCTTCAGTTCCTCGGTGATGTAGCGCTCGGCGTTCTTGGTGGTCTGCCGGCGCGTGTAATGCGTAGGCGCCTTGTCCGACTGCGCGCGGCTGATCTCGATGTAGTAGCCGTGCACGCGGTTGTAGCCGACCTTGAGCGTATTGATGCCGCTGGCCGCTTTCTCGCGTTCCTCCAGCTCGACCAGGTACTGGTCGGCATGGGTGGACAGGCGGCGCAGTTCGTCGAGTTCCGCGTCGTAGCCGTCGGCCACCACGCCGCCGTCGCGCTGCAGTACCGGCGGTTGCTCGACGATGGCGTGGGCGAGCAGGGTGGCGGTGTCCGCGTGGTCGCCGATGCGTTCGACCAGGGCATGCAGCAGCGGGCTGTCCAGGCCGTCGATGCGCTGCTGCAACTCCGGTGCAGCCAGCAAGCCGTCGCGCAGGGTCGAAAGATCGCGCGGGCGGGCCGAGCGCAGCGCCACGCGGGCGAGGATGCGTTCGAGATCGCCGATGCCGCGCAACTGCTCGCGCAGGGGTGCGCCGCGGCGGCTGTCGATCAGCATGCCGATCGCCTGATGGCGCCGGCGCAGCACGTCGTGCGAGCGCAGCGGGCGGTTCAGCCAGCGGCGCAGCGCTCGCGCGCCCATCGGCGTCACGGTTTCGTCGAGCACGCCGAGCAAGGTGTGTTCGGTGCGCCCGCTCGGGTGGGTGTCCAGCTCCAGGTTGCGCCGCGTGGCCGCGTCCAGCGCGATCGTCTCGCTGGCACTTTCCACGGCCATGCCGGTGAGGTGCGGCAGCGCGCTCTTCTGGGTTTCCTCGAGGTAGCCGAGCAAACAACCGGCGGCGGCCACGGCCAGCGGCAGCTTGTCCACGCCGAAACCGCCAAGGTCGTGGGTGCCGAAGAAACGGTTCAGTTCGCGCTGCGCCGCGTCGCTGTCGAAATGCCACGGCGGACGCTTGCGCAGGCCGGGCAGGGCGCTGACCAGCTTCGGCCAGGCCACGTCTTCGCCGACCAGGGTCTCGGCCGGCTGCAACCGTGCCAGCTCGGCGGCCAGCGCCTCGGCGCTGGGCACTTCGCTGAGCAGGAAACGGCCGCTGGAAAGATCGACCCAGGCCAGCCCGTAATCGCCGCGCGCGCCGGCGGCGATCGCCAGCAGCAGGTTGTCGCGGCGTTCCTCCAGCAGCGCGGCATCGGTCACCGTGCCGGGGGTGACCACGCGCACCACCTTGCGCTCGACGATGCCCTTGGCCAGTGCCGGGTCACCCATCTGCTCGCAGATCGCCACCGACTCGCCCAGGCGCACCAGCCGCGCCAGGTAGTTCTCCGCCGCGTGGTATGGCACGCCGGCCATCGGGATCGGCGCACCGGCCGATTGCCCGCGCTGGGTCAGCGTGATGTCGAGCAGCCGCGCCGCCTTGCGCGCATCGTCGTAGAACAGCTCGTAGAAATCGCCCATGCGGAAGAACAGCAGCACGTCCGGGTGCTCGGCCTTGGCGGCGAGGTACTGGCGCATGAACGGGGTGTGCTTGGCGTGGTCGTCGTGACTCATGCAATCGGATCTGGAAGGGGAGCAGGCGCCCGGCCGGCGACATGCCCGCGGCCGGATTCCGGGGCGCGAGTCTGGCACGGAGTTCGTGCCCATGGTAACGGCGTGCGTGATCCCGCGCTGCGACTGCCGGTGAACACGCCGGTGCGGGCGGCGAGATTCAGGTCGGCAGGTCGGTGCTGCGCTGGACGCGCGGCGGTGCGTCGTGTTGCGCGCCCTCACCGCTGCGCTGGCGCATGCGCGAAGGACGCCGCGCGGGCATGCCCGGGCCGGCGAGCACGCGCGAGGCCATCCGCGGCGATGGCTGTTCCATCTCCCGCCGCCGCCCCAGGCAAGCGGTGAACAGCGCATACATGGCCAGCAGCACGACGAAGGCCACCGCGTTGGCCAGCGCGCCGGCAAGCTGGTGGATGACGTGGCCCAGCACCGGCATGATCGCGGCGAACGCCACCAGGCAGATCAGCGTGTCGCGTGGCTTCAGGCCTGCATCCATCAGCAGGTGATGGATGTGGCCGCGATCGGCGGTGAACGGGGACTCGCCCCGGTGCAGGCGGCGGAACATCACGGTCAAAGTGTCGAACACGGGTAGCGCCACGCACCACAGCACCAGCCCGGGCGAGAGCTGCCGCGACTGGCCCTGGCTCATGCCGATCAGCGACCAGGCCAGCAGGTAGCCCAGCATGACGCTGCCGGCATCGCCCAGGAACACCTTGCCGACGCGTCCGAACAGACCCAGGTTGGCCGCCAGATACGGCACCAGTGCGGCAGCGATCACCGCCACCGCGGCGAACTGCAGGTTCGATCCGGTGTGGCGGCCGAGCAGCTCGATGCCGCCGGCGGCGACCAGGGCCAGGCAGCCGGCCAATCCGTCGATGCCGTCGATGAGGTTGAACGCATTCAGCAGGCCGATCACCGCGACCACGGTGAACGGTATCCCCAGCCAGCCGAGCGTGAGCTCGTGGCCATGCACCATGCCCAGCGAACGGATGTAGACGCCCGAGCTGATGACCACGATGGCGATGGCGGCCAGCTCGGTGACCACGCGCACCCACACGCGCAGGTCGAGCAGGTCGTCGGCCACGCCGACCACCACCAGCATCAGCGTGGTCCAGATCACGGCGTCCTCGAACGGGGTGAATACATCCGCGTGCCACCACCCGGCCAGCATGCCGATGGCGATGGCCAGGCCGCCGACCAGCGGCGTGTCGAAGGCGTGCCGCTTGCGACCCTGGTCCGGGTAATCGACCAGGCCCAGGCGGCGACCGAGCGGCAGCAGTGCCATCAGCGAGACAGCCGACACGCCGGTGGCGATCGCGCAGCTTTCGAGTATCCGCGGGTCGAAGGTCATGGCAATCCTGCTTGTTCTTCGCGTCGCCGGCAGCCTCGATGCTTTCGCAAGCCCGGGTCGCTGCATCGTTCGGTGACGCTGCTCGGCCTGTTCGAGATGCCACACGAACGGCTCGGTGGAGGGGCATGCCGCATCGGCGAAGGGTCGACTCCGCGACCCTTCGCCGCCCAGCCCGGTCATTTGCTGTTGTTGAGGTAGTACTGGCTGGACGCGGTGGCGCTCAGCGCGCTGGTGAGCGGCAACAACTGGCTGGTGAAGCGATTCCAGCGAGTGATGCCGGCTGCGCTGGCGAACACCACGTCGCCCGGTTGCACCTTGAAACTGTCGGCCAGCGCGAACGCGGCAGGCGATTTCGCATCCAGCTCGTACACGGTCGGCCGCTGGTTGGGGTCCTCCTTGTGCAGCGCGCCGCGCACCACGTAGACCATGCCTCTGGAGGTGGTCTCGTTGAGGCCGCCGGCCTGTCCCAGCGCCTGGGTCAGGGTGAGGTTCGAGGTGTTGAAGCGCAGCGCCTGCGGGCGCAGCACTTCGCCCATCACGTAGACCTCCTGGTCGAAGTTGAACGGCACGAACACGCGGTCGCCCGGGCGCAGGTAGATCTTGCGGGCCAGCGCCTTGCCGTCGTGCGACGGGCTCAGGTCGAGGTGGTAGGACTCGTCTCCGCGCGTCAACACCACGTTGGAGAGGTCGGCATTCTTGCTGTCCACGCCGCCCGCCACGCCGATCGCCTCGCCCAGCGTCAGCGGCACCGTGGTCACCGGCTGCGCGCCGGCCTTGACGAAGGCGCCTTCCAGCACCACGCGCTGGCTGCCGTAGCCGGCGACGCTCACGTCCACCAGCGGCGCCCGGATGAAGTGCGACAGCCCCGAGGTGATCGCCTGGCGCGCCTGCTCGATGGTCATGCCGGCCACTTTCACCACGCCGGCGTAGGGGAAATACAAGGTGCCGTCGGGCCGCACCAGCCGCTCGTTGGCGGCGGTTTCCTGCTGTTGGCCGGCGGGCGAGGTCAGCTCCGGGTGGTCCCACACGGTGATGTGCAGGGTGTCGCCGGGGCCGATCCGGTAGCCTTCCGGGCGATAGTCCAGCAGCGCCGGCGGCAGCGCCGAGGTGGTGTCGGCCGCCGCGTTCTGCTGCTGCGTCTGGACCAGGCTCGGCGTGATCGGCACCAGCGTCACGTAGCTGTTTTCGCCGCCGAGCGAGCTCTTCGACATCGACTGCCCCGGCGCCCAGACGCAGCCGGCGAGCGATGCCACCAGCAGCATGCCGGCCACGCTGCGCATCGACGCCGCGGCGCGCGCCCTGCCGCGCTTGCCCTGCGGGCGGATGTCGTTGCGGACCTCGCGGCGGGGCATCGTCGGAACTGCAGCAAGCGCACCTCGGTTCATGTCGGATTGCTCCTGTCATTCGGATCGGATAATGGCATTGATGCAATATCGAGCCGGCCCAATAATCCGCGCCGCGGGTGATTTGTCCAGTGCATGGATTTATTGGATGTTCATTCACATGTCCCGGCAGTGAACCATTTCATCGGCATTTCACGTTTCAGTGCCGATGTCCGTGTTGACAATTCCGGCGCGCCGCGCGCAAATGCTTCCTTCGACAACGGCGCATTGCGTCATGTGGCTCTACCGTTCACGCCGGCCGTCGCGAGGCGGCGTGCCGCAAGAAATTGCGCTGCGGCCGCGGCGAAAGCCGGTATCCATGGCCTGAATCCGATCGCCTCGAGGCCTCGTGCGGCAGCGAAGGATGGAGGCGGCAAAACTCCGGTGGGTGCGGCGGATATTCGGCGCGATGGCGCGTCGCATTTTGTTTCGATGGTGAGTGATCGATGCGCCAACTTGGCTGATTCATGAATGAAGTGAATATCCGCTTCAAACCGGAATGTCTTCGGCATGAAATGCATGAGCAGATAATGGTTTCATATGGAACATTCACATTTTCAAGGTCCACTGTGGATGCGCTCGGGTAATCGCGTCGCCGATGCCCGCGAATGCCGGTTCCCGGGCATTGCCGTCCGCCGTGGCGTCCGCGTGTCCAGCTTCGTTCCGGAGAGAGTCCCGTGAAAGCCATCAGTGGTCCCGCGATCCAGATCCAGCCCGACGACGAGATCGATCCCCGTGCCCTGGTGGGCACCTTGCTGGACCACAAATGGCTCATCATCAAGGCGACCCTGGGCGCCCTGGCGATCGGGCTCGCCTACCTGCTGGTGGCGACGCCGCAGTACGAGGCCAAGGCGATGGTGCAGGTGGAGCAGGCGCCGAGCTTGCCCGGATTGAACCTGGGCACGCAGCAAAGCAGCCCGTCGAGCCCCGCGGCGGCGGACGCCAAGGCGATCCTCACCGCGCAATCGGTGGTCGGCGAGGCGGTGCGCAACCTGCATCTCTATATCGACACCAGTCCCTATCGCGTGCCGGTGATCGGCGGTCTGGTCGCCCGGTTGCACGACCTGACCTCGGGCAACGAGGTCAACGCGCCCTGGTTCGGGCTGAACGGGTACGGATGGGGCGGCGCGCACCTGGACATGCCGCAGCTGAACGTGCCCGACCGGTTGCTGGGGGAGGACATGACACTGACCGCCGGCCCGGACGGCAGCTATGTGCTCACCGAGGACAGCGGCGTGCCGTTCTCGCCGGGGATGCAGTTGCTGCAGGGCCATGTCGGACGCGTGTCGAGCGGGTCGGGCGTGACCATGCTGGTCAAGAGCATGCGCGCCAACCCCGGCATGCGCTTCCACGTGGTGCGCAACGACGAGGTGACCACGATCGCCGGCATCCAGCAGGCGATCTCGACCAGCCAGCCGGTGCAGGGCTCCAACATCATCTCGCTGGCCTATGACAGCGCCGATCCGCACCAGGCGGTCAAGGTGCTCGAGCACGTGGTCAGCGCGTTCCTCGCGCAGAACGTGGGGCGCAATTCGGCCCAGGCATCCAGCAGCCTGAAGTTCGTGCAGCAGCAACTGCCCGACGTCAAGAAGAAGCTGGCCGACGCCCAGGCCGCGCTGGCCGCGTTCCAGCTCAAGGCCCATTCGGTGGATGTGCCGATGCAGACGCAGACGCTGCTGAGCGAGATGGCCACGATCAACAACAACATCGACCAGCTCAACATCCAGAAGGCGGAGGTGCAGCGCCTGTACACGCCGCAGCATCCGGCCTACAAGGCGATCATGCAGCAGATCGGGCAGCTGCAGGCGCAGCGCGCCGCGATCGACAAGCGGATGACCACGTTCCCCGACACGCAGCGCCAACTGCTGCGCCTGACCGGCGACGTGCAAGTGCTCAACAACACCTATACCGGGCTGCTCAACGAGGCGCAGCAACTCGAACTGGCGCAGGCGGGCACGGTGGGCACCGCGCGCGTGGTGGATGCGCCTTCGGTCGACATCACCCACCCGGCCAAGCCGCGCAAGCTGCTCACCCTGATGGGCTGCGCCTTTCTCGGCGGGTTCCTGGCGGTGGCGTACATCTTCCTGCAGCAGATGTTCCGGCGCGGCCTGGAAGACCCCGCCGAGATCGAACAGCTCGGCGTGGAGGTGTATTCCGCGATTCCGTTGAGCGAGCAGCAGATCGAGCTGTCGCAGCATCGTCGGCGCCTGCTCGGCAAGGGACGCTCCGCGCTGCTGGCGCTGGCGGCCCCCGACGACGTGGCGTCCGAGGCCATGCGCAGCCTGCGCACCAGCATGCGCTTCACCCAGCTCGGCGCCAGCGACAACCGATTGATGGTCTGCGGCTCCAGCTCGCAGGCAGGCAAGACCTTCGTCTCGTCCAACCTCGCGGCGGTCAATGCGCAGGCGGGCCTGCGCGTGTTGCTGATCGACGCCAACATGCGCGATGGCGACCTGCACCAGGTGCTCGGCGTGCGCGCGGACGGCGGCCTGTCCGAGCTGCTGGCCGGCGAGCTGGAGGTGGCTGAAGCCATCCGCCCGATCACCGGCCTGGGCGGCGAGCTGGATTTCATCCCGCGCGGCAGCAAGCCGTCCAATCCGTCGGAGCTGCTGATGCAGCCGTACTTCGGCGCGCTGCTGCGGCGGCTTTCGCCCGCCTATGACCTGGTGGTGATCGACAGCCCGCCGATCCTGGCGGTGACCGACGCGGCCATCATCGGCCATCACGTGGGCACCAGCCTGCTGGTGGTGCGCTACGGGCTCAACCAGTCGCGCGAGGTCGAGCTGGCCATACAGCGCTTCCGCCAGGCTGGCGTGACGATCAAGGGCGTGGTGTTCAACGGCATGGAGAAGCGAAGCAACGGCTTTTCCACCTACGGGTTCCTCGGATACGGCTTTGCCCAATGATCCGCGCCGAGATCAGCGACTTGGCTGAGCCGGTGCCGCGGCCGTCGAACCGCGACGGGTCCGGCTCGCGCCGTCGGCCGGGTTTCGGCGCGGATACGTCTTTCCGCGCGGCGGTGCGGGAGATGGAGGCGGTCGGCCTGCGCGTGCGCACGCAGCCGCATGCCGGCTCCGCGCCGTACGGCGTGTTGTCCGGCCGCACCGGTTCGCGGTTCTTCCTGCTGCCGCTGCGTCCGCGTGCGGTCAGCACCGGTGCGCTGGCCCTGGTGCAGCCGGTGCGGTGGGTGCCGCGCGCGGTCAAGGGCGTGGCCAGCGTCGGCGCGCGGCTGGGACTGGGGCCGCTGTTGCCGCACAAGGTGCATGTTTCCGGGGTGGCGACCTGGCGCGCATGGCGGATGCCGGTGCCCGCCACGGCGCCTTCCTGACCGGCACGCCCGGCCCGCATCGCAAGCTGAGCGTGCAGCTGATGGACGACGCCGGCCACATTCGCGCCTACGCGAAGGTGTCGCTCGTGCCGGCGGTGCAGGTGCTGCTTCAGCGCGAAGCGCAGGTGTTGCGCCTGCTTGCGGCGATGGACCTGCGCTCGGCGTGGCTGCCCTGCGTGTTGCGCAGTGAAGTGCGCGGCGGCACCGCGATCCTCGCCACCGATGCGGTGCGGACGCCTGCCGCCCGCTGCCTGACCGACCTCGACGCCTTGCACCTGGATTTCCTGCAGGAACTCGCTGCGCGCACGGCGTCGTCATGGGCTCGCAGCGGAGCCTCGCTGCTGGACGAATGGAGCGCACGCCTTGCGCAACTCGGTGACGCTCTGGCGCCGCCGTGGCGACAACGCCTGGATCGCGCGATGGCGGTGCTGGCGGCGGAGCCGTCGCTGATCGCATCCCGCGGCCTGGCCCATGGCGACTTCACGCCGGTCAACTGCTTCCGGCAGGACAGCCGCCTGTGCGTCTTCGACTGGGAATACGCCGGCGCCGCGTATCCGGCCGACCACGACCTGATCTGCCTGCTCGACGCGGTGGCGCGGCTGGGCGGCGATGCGCCGGCCGCGCGGGCGCAGGGACTCGAACAACGATTGATGGGCGAGCTGGGACGCTCGCGCAACGAAGCCAATCGACGCCTGATCGCCTTCCACTGCGTGCACGCGCTGCGCAGCCTGGAGCGGCAGCCGTCGCAGGCGGATACCGGGTTGGACTGGTACGGCGCCGACGAGGCCGCGCGCACGCTCGATGCGCTGTTGGCGCGGGCGTCCGCCTCGTGAGCGCGTCCAGGGATGCCTCGGTGGAAGCCATGAATGACACCGCCGCCGCCCGCACGATCAGCTCGCTGCCGGCACTGCACGCGTCCAGCTTGCAACTGCTCAAGCGCGGCGCCTCGGGTGCGTTCCTCGTCACCGTCGGCGGCACCGGGCTGAGCTTTCTGGCCAACCTGGTGATGGCGCGGGTCATCGGGCGGCACGAGTTCGGCGTTTACGCGCTGATGTTCAGCTGGGTCAGCGTGCTGGCGGTGATCGCGCAGGCCGGCCAGGACATCAGCATGATCCGGTTGCTGCCGTCCTATATCCGCGAGGGCGCGTGGGGCAAGGTGCACGGCCTGCGGCGGGGCGTGGGCATGATCGTGCTGGCCACCAGCTGCTGCATCGCGCTGGGCGGCTGCGTGGTGGTGCACGTGCTCGGCGCGAATCAGAGTGCGAGCTGGCGGCACACCTTCTACATCGGCTTCGCGATGCTGCCGGTGTTGACCCAGCTGCAGCAGAGCGGGGCGTTGCACCGGGCGTTCAAGCGACCGGTGGTCAGCGGGCTGTACCAGACGCTGGGGCGTCCGCTGCTGCTGATCGTGTTGCTGGGCGTGCTGGTGTTGAGCGTGCGCGAGATCGACGCGCCGTGGGCGGCGGCGGCGTCGCTGGCAGCCGCGGCGCTGGCGCTGGCCGGCTCGGCGCGGCACCTGCAGCGCAGCTGGCCCGAGCAGGGCAGGGCGGCGGCGCCCGCGTACGAGATCCGCCGCTGGCTGGTCGTCGGCTCGCAGATGTCGATGCTGTCGATCATCGTGGTTTCCGGCAGCCGCCTGGACGTGCTCATCCTGGGCGCGCTGATGGGTCCTGGCGACGTCGGCCCGTATTACGCCGCGGTGCGCATGGCCAGCTTTGCGCTGTTCGCCCAGAGCGCGGCCAACGTGGTGCTCGCGCCGATGATCGCCGAGCGCTACGACGCGCACGACATGGGCGGCCTGCAGCTGGTGGCCACCCGCGCCGCGCGTTTCTCCTTCGCCGGCGCACTCGCCGTGAGCCTGGGCTTCGGCGTCGCCGGGCACTGGTTGCTGGGGCTGTTCGGCCCGGGCTTCGACGCGGCCTATGTGCCGTTGCTGATCCTGCTGTGCGGCTACTGCGCCACCACGTCGCTGGGTGAGGTCGGCTTCATGTTGTCGATGACCAGGTTCCAGCGGCGGGCCTCGATGCTGGTGCTGGTGGGCGTGGCCGCCAATGCGGCGGTGGCATGGCTGCTGGTGCCCAGCCTCGGCGCGACCGGCGCGGCCATCGGCGCGGTGGCGTCGCTGCTGGTCTGGCGCGCCCTGGCGTGGCGCGCGGTGCGCGCGCGACTGGGCATCGATCCGTCGATCTTCGGCGTACCGGCAAAGGGGGTGCCGCGATGAGGGTGGCGCTGGTCATTCCGACAATGGGCGGCGGCGGCGCCGAGCGCGTGATGGCCACGCTGGCCAATGCGTGGGTGGCCGACGGCGCGGCCGTGACCCTGATCACGCTGGCGCGCAGCCATGGCGACAAGTACCCGCTGCACGCGGCGGTGCAGCGGGTGGGGCTGGACGTGGCGGCGCCCTCGCCGCATGCGTTGGTGGCGCTGCGCAGCAATGTGCTGCGGCTGCGCGCGCTGCGCCATGCGCTGCGCGCGGCGCGGCCCGATGTCATCGTCAGCTTCACCACTACCACCAACCTGATGGTGGTGCTTGCCGTCACCGGCTGGCGCGTGCCGGTGATCGTTTCGGAGCGGGTGTTCGTCGCGGCGCATCCGCCGCGGGCGCCCTGGCGGCTCCTGTACCGCGTGCTCTGCCGTCGCGCCGCCGCCGTGGTGGCGCAGACGCGTCGCGGCGCCGACGACCTGGAGGCGCGCCTGCAACGTCCGGTCGAGGTGATCCCCAACCCGGTACGCGAGCTGCCGCTGGCCGGCGCGCCACGGACCCCGCGCGGGCCAGGGCGCATCGTGCTGGCATCCGGCCGGCTGGAGGCGCAGAAGGGTTTCGACATCCTGATCGGCGCCTGGGCCACGCTCGCCGCGACGCACCCGCACTGGCGCCTGCGCATCACCGGCGAAGGCTCGATGCGTGCGGCGCTGAACGAACAGATCGACCGGCTCGGCCTCGGCGCCAGCGTGGAGCTGGCCGGGTTCGACGACGACCTCGCCGGCGCGATGCGCGAGGCCGACATCTTCGTGCTCTCCTCGCGCTTCGAGGGCATGCCCAATGTGCTGCTGGAGGCGATGTCGCTGGGCCTGGCCTGCGTCAGCACCGATTGCGAGACCGGTCCGCGCGAGATCATCGAGCACGGCAGCAACGGCTGGCTGGTGCCGGTGGCCGATGCGCCCGCGCTGGCCGCCGCGCTCGGCACGCTGATGCACGACGAGGCGCTGCGGCGGCGCCTTGGCGCACGCGCCATCGAGGTGCGCCACACCCACTCGCTGGCCTCGGTGTTCGCCTGCTGGCAGTCGCTGGTGACGCGCGTGGCGGCGCAGTGCCCGGTGCGCGTGCGCGCGAATGTGCCGTCGAACGGCGCGGACGACGCGCGCAAGCCGCGCGTGCTGTTCCTGATCCGTTCGCTCGGCCGTGGCGGCGCCGAGCGGCAGCTGGCGACGCTGGCGATCGGCCTGCGCCGCGACGGCTGGGAGGTGGCGGTGGCCTGCTTCTACGCCGGCGGCCCGTTCCAGCACGAGCTGGAACGCGGCGGCGTGCCGATCATCGACCTGCACAAGCGCGGGCGCTGGGACGTGGCCGGTTTCCTGTGGCGCCTGGCGCGCGCCTTGCGCGGGTACCGGCCGGACATCGTGCACGGCTACCTCACCGTCGGCAATCTGCTGTCGCTGTTCGCGCCGCTGGCCAGCCCGGGTTCGCGCGTGGTCTGGGGCGTGCGCTCCTCATTCATCGACCGGCAGCGCTACGACTGGATGTCGCGCGCCACCTTTGCGCTGAGTTGCCGCATGGCGCGCCGCGCAGACCGGATCATCTTCAACTCCCGCGCCGGCTCCACGCTGCATGGCGCGCAGGGTTATCCCGCCGACCGGCTGGTGGTGATCGCCAACGGCATCGACACCGGGCACTTCCGCTTCGACGCGGCCTCGCGCGCGCGGATGCGGCGCGCGTGGGAGGTGCCCGACACTGCGCTGCTGGTGGGGCTGGTCGGGCGGCTCGATCCGATGAAGGACCACCCGACCTTCCTGCAGGCGATCGCGGGGCTGGCGCACGATGCGCGCTGGCGTTTCGTCTGTGTCGGCGGCGGCGATGCGGGTTACGCCGAGCAGCTGCAGGCGCAGGCGCGCGAGCTGGGGCTGGCCGAGCGCCTGGTCTGGGCCGGCCCGTGCGAGGACATGGCCGCGGCCTACAGCGCGATCGACATCCTGGCGTCCTCCTCGCGCGGCGAAGGCTTTCCGAACGTGGTCGCCGAGGCGATGGCGTGCGGACGGCCGTGCGTGGTCACCGACGTCGGCGATTCGGCAGATCTGGTGGGGGACACCGGCATCGTCGTGCCGGCCGGCGACCCGGTGGCGCTGCGCGACGGCATCGCGCGGATGCGCGAGCGGATGGCGCGCGATCCGTTCGCGGCGGCGCACGCTGCGCGCGCGCGCGTCGTCGACCAGTTCAGCACTGCGCGGCTGGTCGGCCATTCGGAGCGCGTGCTGGAAGAGGTGCATCGTCGCCACTGCACGCTGGGCGGGGCGACGTCATGAACGCCCGCTTCCTGCCGCGCACGCCGGTGGACCTCCTGTTGGCAGCTTTCGTGTTGTGGTTCGGCAGCGACGCCAGCGATTTCCTGTTCACCACGCGCGGCCTCAAGCCGCTCTATTCCTACGTGGCGGTGATCGGCTTTGCCGCCTTCTATGCGGTGGCCCAGGGCGCGGCGGCGCAGTCGCTGGCCATCCTGCGCGACGGCGGCACGCGTCGCTTCGTCATCTGGCTGCTGCTCTACATCGTGTATGGCGTGCTGATCTTCCTGCAGTCCTCGCAGAGCCACACGGCGT
>Ga0079220_10000236_pt1 | contig 12550 bp, 12 predicted proteins | sample GAAS100_FD_75071 | JGI IMG/M metagenome (GOLD analysis project Ga0079220, IMG submission 75071) | Agricultural soil microbial communities from Georgia to study Nitrogen management - GA AS100 | ecosystem: Environmental > Terrestrial > Soil > Agricultural land | place: USA: Georgia | collected... | reverse complement strand
CCGTAATCTCGCCAATCCGCGCCAGCCTCCGGCGGTCCCGTTTCATTTGCCACACCCCATCGAGCCGCATCGGAATAATCGGCAGCCGCAGGTTCTCCGTGAGCAGCCCGATCCCCGGCTGGAATGGCGCCATGCGCCCGTCCGCCGAATCGTTCACCACGCCCTCGGGAAAAATCAGCACGTTGTAACCGCGATCCGCGGATTCCCCCGCATACCGAAAACTCTCGCGAAAGCCGGAAAGCCGCGGCAGCGGAAAAACATTGAATAACGCCGCGACCAGAAAGTAGCCGAGCTTGTACGTCCATCGCTTCAGCAAAAACCAATTCTGCGGAGCCGTTCGCATTCGCTGCAGCGTCTCCCCTTCCATCGCTACAGCCAGCCGGTGCCGAAATCGCGCCGGGAGCGCCGCCAGAATCAAGCCCATGTCCGCTCGCCGCGTGATGTGATTCGAAATCACGATCACCGGCCCCGAGACATTTTTCAGGTGATGCCGCCCCACAATGCGCGGATGCGCGAGGAGTTGCGTCGCCGGCCACACCAGCGCGTAATACACAGCCAGCCTCATCCAACGCACCGGCGCGCGCTGCGCCCATCGCGGATAGACGTACTCCGTCCGCCGCGACGCCGGCTGCTCAATCAGCCGCTTTACATCCTCCGCGGTTTTCGCCTCCGCGAACGACGTCTCGTTGAGCTCCACTTTGTACTGCTGTTCCAGCGCCGACATCAGCTCCACGCGATCCAGCGACGACAACGCCGCCAGGTCGCCGGACGCCGGCAGCAATCCGCCAAACGTCTCCGCGCCTTCTTGCGGTGCTTGCCCAGCCAGCAACTCCGCTGCTCGTGCGGCGATCAGGGAAATCCGCGGCTTCCCTGTCCCTGTTCGCGGAAAGTCCGCCTCCGGCCACGTTACCCAGCGCCGCATTCGCTGATATTCCGCAAGCGTTGCATTCGCTCGCTCCACGATTTCCCGCGCCGCCTTATCTTCGGCGCGTTCCAATAAAAGCGCCGCGCATGGCTCTGCATTCCCGCCCAGCTCGAGCGGAATCACCACGCAATCCCTTACACCGCGCTGCTTTCTCAGGGCATTCTCCAAATCCTCCGGATAGATGTTCAAACCTGCCGGCGTGACAATCACGCTCTTCTTCCGTCCGCGGAATCGCAGGTTCCCTTCCGCGTCGATCTCGCCGAGGTCCCCGGTGCCCAGCCAGCCCTCGTTCCCCGCTCGAACCACCTGCCCCTTCTCCCAGTAGCCCGCCGAAACATTCTCCCCGCGCACCAGAATCTCCCCGTCTTCCGCCAGTTTGAATTCCCTCCCAGGCAGTATTTTGCCGACGGAACCTTCAGTCGCGCGAAACGGATGGTTCAGGCTGATCAGCGAAGCCGTCTCCGTCATCCCGTAGCCCTGCACCACCGCATAACCCAGCCGTTTAAAAAACAACTCCGTCTCCGCCGACAGCGCCGCTCCTCCCGAAATGAATGCCCAGAACCTCCACCCGAACAGTCGATGCATCCGCCGGAATCTCCAGGCCCGCCGCAAAAACGGCTCTCCCGCCGCGGCCTCCCAGGCTTTCGAAAACCACTTCCTCCACCCTCGCGCGTCAATCTCCCGTTCCAGCGCCGATCGCAGCGCATCCAGCATCCGCGGCACCGCAATCAACGCCGTTGCGCGTTCTTTCTTCACCGTGCGCACGCTCTCCAGCGGATGCGCCGAATTTTCGAACGCCACCGTCGCTCCCACCAGCGGCGGCACAAACACACCCATGAACTGCCCGAATACGTGGCTCAGCGGCACCAACGATACGAATCGCAGAGGATGCATCCATCGCTCGTATTTCCGGTATTCGGCGATTCCCTTTTCCAGCGGCTCCAGATTCGCCAGAAAATTTCCGTGCGTCAGCGTCACGCCGCGAGGCTCCCCTGTCGTTCCCGAGGTAAACAGAATTTCCGCCAGCGTCGCTCGCGACGAACCACCTCCGGGATCGCGTGCCTCGCCGGCCGGCAAACGCGAAGAACTCACCTCGCCAAAGTCGTTGATAACCAGCGAAGCGGGCAGCCCGGCCGGCGCCCCCAACGTCGCATCCCTTAGCACCAGCTTCGCCCCGGCCTGTTGCGCCGCGCGCACCACAAAATCCGGAGCCGCTCCAGCGTCCATCGGCACCGCAATCGCCCCACGCAGCAGAATCGCCCAGAAACACGCCACCCACTCCGCCGAATTCGGCCCCCACAACATCACGCGATCTTCGGGCGCCACTCCCTTCTCCGCCAGCGTCTGGCTCCAAAGCCGCGCCTCCGCCGTCAACTCCGCGTATGTCCGGCTTTCCCTCCGGTACCCCTGCCTTTGCACGACAGCCGGCGTCTTCCCGTGCTCCGCGAAGGACTCAAATAGCGAAATCAGGTTCGTCCGCATCGTCTCCCAAGCGCCTCAGATTGTAGCCCCTTGCCGCGCCGCCCCTCGAAATCACCGATTCCGCCACGCGCTTCAGCCATTGCAACGGAATTGCCGCGTTTCCCTCCAACGAACCTTTACCCGAAATGCTTGCGGGAAAAACCCTCCCGCTCAAGGTAGAATAGAAGAGTGGGAAATCCGCGATTCTCCCACCCAATCTATAATTCTGAGGCGCAATGCCCGTACCGATCTCCCAGGCTTGGACCGTTGCCACCTACGTCCTGAAGCAGAAGTTCAAAGGACGCAAGCGCTACCCCTTCGTCCTCATGCTCGAACCCCTCTTCCGTTGCAATCTCGCCTGCGCCGGCTGCGGAAAAATCCAGTATCCCGCCCACATTTTGAAGCGCGAACTCACGCCCGAGGAATGCTTCAAGGCTGTCGACGAATGCGGCACGCCCATGGTCTCCATCCCCGGCGGCGAGCCGCTCATGCATTCTCAAATTGAAAAGATTGTCGAAGGCCTCGTCGCTCGCAAAAAATACATTTATCTCTGCACCAACGCCCTGCTGCTCAAAGAAAAACTGCATCTCTTCGCCCCCAGCAAATACCTGACCTTCTCCGTCCACGTGGATGGCCAGCGCGAGCATCACGACTTTTCTGTCTGCCGTGAGGGCGGCTACGATCAAGCCCTCGAGGGCGTTCGCGAAGCCGTGAAGCGCGGCTTCCGCGTGACCACCAACACTACGCTCTTCGACGGCGCCGATCCCAACAGCGTCCGCGCTTTCTTCGACGAAATGATGGACCTCGGTGTCGAAGGCATGATGCTTTCCCCTGGCTATTCCTACGAAAAAGCTCCCGACCAGAAGCATTTTCTCGGCCGCGCCCGCACTCGCAGGCTTTTCCGCGCCATCCTCTCAAACCGCAAGAAGCGCTGGCAATTCAATCAGTCTCCGCTTTTCCTGGAATTTCTCATGGGCAAGCGAAACTACGCCTGCACGCCCTGGGGCATGCCCACTTACAACATCTTCGGCTGGCAGAAACCCTGCTACTTGCTCCAGGACGGCTATGCCGACACCTTCCAGGAATTGCTCGATAGTACCGAATGGCAAAATTACGGCACTGAGTCCGGCAACCCCAAGTGCGCCAATTGCATGGTTCACAGCGGCTACGAAGCCTCTGCCGTGGACCACACCTTCAGCGGCCTCGGCGGCCTCTGGGCCACCGTCAAAGCTGCGTTTTCCACAACCTATGCAGACTCCGGCGCTGCGGCCATGCTGAAAGAGCCCGTCCGTCCCGTCCATGCCTTTAACCCACTGGTTCAGATTGACACCGCCGGAAAATCTCAGCTCGAAGAGACCCGCGCATGAGCAATCCCAGCCATGCCGAGCGTCACGGCCAGCCTGGCGCGGCTGTTTTTGATCCCGAGCAGCTCGAAGTTGCTCCGGGCAGGGCCAAGGAAAGCCTCGAAGGTTGGATCCCCGATCTCGCCGCTCCCGATGAATTGCGCGCCGCGCTGGAAAAAGCCTTCGACTATCGCGGCGATGTCACCGTCACTTGCAAAGACGGAACGAAAGTCGATGGCTACATCTACGACCGCGTCGCCGGTTCCACTTTGGAAAATTCCTTCGTTCGCATTCTTCCCCGCGATACCAATGACCGCGTACGCATCCCTTACGCCAATATTGCCGCGCTTGCCTTCTCAGGGCGAGACACCGCCGCCGGCAAGAGTTGGGAGGCTTGGGTCCGGAAGTACTGGGAGAAGAAGGGCATGGGCGGTGAAGGCGCCAGTCTCCATCCCGAATCCCTGGAGTAGCCCCCCTTCGCCCTCCCGGGAATAACTGCCATTAAATCATCATGTTACATGCCCTGTAGGGTGGAAACCCGCATGGACTTTGCCCCGCTTTTGTGCTATCGTAAGTTATAGCGTTTGTTGCTCTTGTACTACCTTTTGATTCGCTCAGGGGGCTGCAAGGACAAACTTTGCAGCCTTTTTTTGCGACAAAAGGAAAGTCACGGCACATGTCTTGGCAGGCCTCGAGCCTTGGCGCTCGCGGGTCGATCAGACCGGGGGCACGGACCAAGAGAGGCAAAGCAATCTTACTGGCGAGGTTTGGGAAGTGAAGGAACAAGGAACTGTGAAGTGGTTCAATGCTTCGAAGGGCTACGGATTTATTCAGCGTCAGACCGGGGAAGACGTTTTCGTGCACTTCTCCGCCATTCAGATGGACGGCTATAAGGCCCTGAATGAAGGGCAGGCCGTGGAATTTGAAGTCAAAAAGGGTCCGAAGGGCCTTCAGGCTGAGAACGTCGTAAGCCTCTAGTCCGGTAATCGGGCGTCCCGCAATGTTCGGGGCGCCCCTCCCAAAGAGTTTCGATTCGAATAGGCGAATGAAAACAACCGAGTGGCCAAGGAGGACGTTGTGCAGATAATGCAGGAAGGCCAGACCATCAAACATGAAGTCTACGGCTTGGGCATCGTCACCGCATCCGATGCCGAGCGCACCGCCGTCGATTTTGACGATCACGGACCGAAGTTGTTTGTCACCAGCATGATGACTGCGGAACTCATCGGCGAAGCCCCCGCGACCCCTCCCAAGACCAAGCGTCGCCGCAAAGCATCCACTGCCGCGAAAGCCGCCAAGAAAGCTGCCGCCGCCGCTGCCCGGTCGTAATTTCGAATTCAACTTATACCTGTGCGCGAATTTCGCGCATGGGTGTCTCTGCTGCCCGCGCTCACGCAAGACGCGCTGAATGTGATAGCTTTGCCCCCATGAAGCGAGCCATGGTTATCATTGGCATCATCCTCGCCCTGGCGGGACTCCTCACCCTCCTGCACCCCGACTTCACTTATCACCAGAAAAAAGAAGTGGCGCGCGTCGGGCCCATTCAAGCCACAGTCGATGACGAGAAGACCGTTTCTGTCCCTCGCGGCGTCTCGATTCTCCTCCTGGTCGCCGGCGCGGGACTCGCCCTCTTCGTCCGCTCCCGCAAATAAACGCCGCCTGCCTTCTCCGCCGCGGCCTGGCCCATGTGCTTATGGACTTTCAAAGAAAACCCGGAACGACTTCAATCAACTGCTCGCGCAGAGAATTCGCCGCAATGCTGCCGGCTCTCCTGGCCTCGCTCCGCTTCCCTGCGGACGATCAGGACCGCCTGCCCTCCAAGGTATACGTGTTTCAGGATCTGCCGGTCCGCCGCTCCGGCAAGCTGGAATTCCGGCCCATCGTAAACGGCAAGACCGTGGACGGATGCAAACTCGCGGTCCACGAATCGGCGCTGGCCCCCAATAGCGAGCCGCATCCGCCCCACCACCATGACGGAGAAGAGATTTTTCTCATCTTGGAGGGCACCCTGGAAGTCACCATTAACGGCAAATCCTCGCGCATATCTCGCGGCTCTGTCGCCTTCATCGGTTCGGGAGATGAACACGGAATCCGCAATCCGGGCGAAACTCCGGCAAGATATTACGTCGTCGAATTGGGTCCGCAGCGCTGAATCGAGGGAGATTCCATGAACCAGCTTGGAAAAGAACTTGGTCCCGCGTTGCACAAGGCGGTTGCGTCTCCATTCGCCGCGGGTGTCAAAAATACGCTGCCCTCGAAAATCTACCAGTTCGATGATTTGCCGGCTCGCACCGCTGGCAACCTGATTTTCCGCGGCATTCTGGACGGCACAGTCTTCGAAGGCTGCCATATTTCGCTGCACGAGTCCGACTTGGCTCCCCACAGCAGGCCGCATCCGCCGCACCGCCACCGCCACGAAGAAATGGTTTTTGTCGTCGAGGGCACGCTGGAGTTCACCGTCAACGGCAAGGCAACTCGCGCCGGTGAGGGCTCCGTGCTGTTCGCCGGTTCCCATGACGAGCACGGCATCTTCAACCCGGAATCCACTCACGCGAAATATTTCGTTCTGGCGCTCGGCCCCGAAAATGAATAGCGTTTGCTGATTGCTGTTGCGCGCAAACCGCTAGCGGCCCCGGGGACGCAAGGCGATGAGGCATCGAATGCGAAACGCTCTTATTCCAGCGTTGCTGATCGCGTGCTGTTTCAGCTTGCCGTTATTCCGCGCCGCCCAGGGCAAACAAACCTCGCCTGTGCGGCCGCTCCCGGCAAACTCCGAGACGGATTGGCCCTTTTACCTGGGCTCCCCCGCCAACCAGCACTATTCCTCGCTGACGCAAATTAACGTTAACAACGTTTCGAAGCTGCGGCAGGTGTGGAGCTTCGACACCAGGGAAAAGGGCGGCCTCGAAACGACTCCGCTCGTGATTGACGGCGTGTTGTACGCGTACACCCCAAAGCAGGAAGTAATCGCCCTCGACCCGGCCACCGGCGTTCTGCGCTGGACTTTCGACTCCCAAAAGGACTTCCCGTCGGAAAAAGTTACCTCGCGCGCCGAGCGAGGGCTTGCCTATTGGCATGATGGAGAGGAAAAGCGCATTTTCGCCGGAGTCTCAAGCTACGTGTATGCTCTCGATCCCGCCTCCGGAAAGATAATTCGCTCGTTTGGTGATCGCGGCCGCATCGACCTGCGCGAGAATCTGCGCGGCGACGCCAAACTGCAATCCGTCTCCATTACCAGCCCCGGAGTCGTCTACAAAGATCTTCTGATTCTTGGCGACGCAACTCCCGAAGCACTCCCTGCTCCCCCCGGCGATATACGCGCCTATGAAGTGCGCACCGGAAAGCTCCGCTGGACCTTTCACACCATTCCTCATCCCGGGGAGTTTGGCTACGAGACTTGGCCGAAAGACGCCTGGAAATACAGCGGTTCCGCCAACAACTGGGTCGGCATGGCCCTCGATGCCGAACGCGGCATCGTCTATGTCCCCACAGGTTCCGCGGCCACGGACTGGTATGGCGCCGATCGCATTGGCGACGATCTCTTCGCAAATTCCCTGATTGCGCTGAACGCGGAAACCGGAAAAAGAATCTGGCATTTCCAGGCCGTGCGCCATGATCTCTGGGATCGCGACCTTCCTTCCCCGCCGACATTGGTTACCGTGACGCGCGATGGAAAAGAAATTCCCGCCGTCGCTCAGACCTCGAAGCAAGGCTTTCTGTTTCTGTTTAACAGAATCACCGGCGAGCCGCTTTTTCCCATTGAATATCGTGCTGTTCCGGCCAGCACCGTCCCGGGGGAAGTCGCAGCCGCGCAACAGCCCTTTCCTCTAAAGCCTCTACCCTTCGCGAGGCAGAACATCACGGAAGACGATCTCACCAACCGCACTCCCGAGGCCCATCAATGGGCGCTCCAGCGCTTCCGCAAATTTCACTACGAGGGGCAGTTCACGCCCAACAGCGTAGGCGCGGATACTTTGATGTTCCCCGGCTACGACGGCGGCGGCGAGTGGGGCGGTTCTGCCTTCGACCCCGAAACGCACATCATCTACATCAACGGCAACGACGTGGGGCTGACCGAATCGCTGGTCAAACGCGCGGCCGCCTCTCCCGGCCGTTCCGTCTATCTCAGTCAATGCAGCGCTTGCCATCGTGAGAATCGCGCGGGATCGCCGCCGGAGATTCCCTCACTGGTCGACATTGCCAAGCGAATGGACGCCGGACAGATCGGCAAACTTCTGCAGTCGGGCAAGGGACGCATGCCCCCTTTCCCGAATCTCGATCCGGCCGGCGGCCAGGCTCGCGCGCTGATCCGCTATCTCCTCCACGGTGAACCAAAAGGCGCAGGCCATGAAAAACCGGACACCCGCCAAGCCCAATACGACACCACCGGATACGACAAGTTTCTCGACCTCGAAGGCTATCCCGCCAACGCTCCGCCATGGGGAACATTGAACGCCATCAATCTCGATACCGGCGAATACCTCTGGAAAAAGCCTTTTGGACAATACCCTGAACTCGTTGCTCAGGGTCTTCCCGATACCGGATCGGAAAATTACGGCGGTCCCGTCGTTACGGCGGGAGGAGTGCTCTTCATTGGGGCCACCGTGCTCGACAAAAAGTTCCGCGCCTACGACAAGGCTACCGGAAAATTACTGTGGGAAACTCTGCTGCCCTTTTCCGCGAATGCCACGCCCGTTACCTATGAAGTTGGCGGGCGGCAATACGTTGTGATAGCTGCCGGTGGGCAGCGCGATCCAAGTACTCCCGGTGGCGGAGGGGTGTACGTCGCTTTTGCCTTGCCTGATTGAAATGGTGCGCGGTGAGGTTGCGATTCGAACGCCGCTGCATCAGCTCTGCGCGGATTCCGCCTGATCGAATGCGTGGTAGGAAGAACGCACCAGCGGGCCCGACTCCACGTGCTTGAAGCCCATGCGCTCGCCAAGCACTTTGTATTCCGCGAACTCGTCCGGATGCACGTAGCGCGCGATCGGCAGATGCTCGCGCGTCGGCTGCAGGTATTGGCCCAGAGTAAGAATATCCGTGCCTTGCGCCGCCAGCTCCTCCATCGTATCCAGAACTTCCTGCTTCTCTTCTCCAAGTCCCAGCATCAATCCTGTTTTTGCCGGAACATCCGGATGCGTTTGTTTCGCTCGGCGCAGAAGCTCCAGTGACCGCTCGTAAACCGCGCCTTTGCGCACCTGGCGGTACAAGCGCGGCACAGTCTCGGTGTTGTGATTCAGCACATCCGGGCGCACCGCGAGCACCATTCCCAGCGCTTCCCAATTCCCGCGAAAATCAGGGATCAGCACTTCCACTTTGCAGCCTGGCACTCTCCTGCGGATCTCTTCAATCGTCCTGGCGAAAATTCCCGCTCCGCCGTCGGGCTGATCGTCGCGGTTCACGGATGTCACGACGGCGTAGCGAAGTCCCATTCGCGCGACGGCTTCGGCTACGCGCAGGGGTTCTTCTTCGTCGGGAGGGCCGGCCGGTTTGCCGGAGGGCACCGCGCAAAATCCGCAAGCGCGGGTGCAGATGTCGCCCAGAATCATAAAGGTCGCCGTGCCGTGTTCCCAGCACTCGCCCATGTTCGGGCAGCGCGCCGATTCGCACACCGTATGCAGCTCCAGCGTCCGCATGGTGCGCTTCAGATCCTGGTAACGCTCGCCGCCCGGAAACCGCACCCTTAGCCATTCCGGCCTCGGATGACTTCCGACAGCCGGAGCCGGAGGCGTGGCATTCGAAAGAATAGGAAATGGAGTAGACATTCGTGGCGCCGGAAACTTCCCCTATTTTACGCGGATTTTGACGGGGTCACAAACCGAGCATTCGGAACCAGGCAAATGCTCAACTGCTGGAATTGTCGGGAGTTTTACCGCCTACAGCGGCCAGCGCGAGGAGCGCACAAAATCCCGCAGCACGGTGACGTTCGGGCCGTACGCGCCGATGCGTCCCGCATCCACGGGCAAACCCAACCGCTCGGCCTGATCGAGATCCACTCCCGCGTCATCCAGTTCGGAAAGGCTGAATCCCTGCGCGGGCAGCACGCGGTTAATCCCCGTGGGATAAACCGGACGGGGCGGACGGTGCCGTCTCCACGGGCGCCGCGCCAGTTCGTAGAACTGCTCCCAATCGCGTTTGTGCCAGGTGGTCATTTCTTCCGCTCTATCGAACTACCCTTTCGCGTTCTCCTTCTCCAGTCTGAGGCGTTGGATGCTCGGCAAACCGAAAAGGTTCACCATTCTTCCGAGCCACAGCAAACCACTTGTCCCGTGAGCGCCGCAATCCGGCGTTCACCTTATTAAGCGCTGACGATACGATACATTCTCTCGGGCGAAGAGAATTCCTCGTACAGTGTTTCAAACACGTAACGGGGCGGGGAGTTTCGCGGGCGGGATAACGGGACGGTGTCCTCGGCGAAGCAGCCGCGTGTTCCGAAACAGGTGGCGATATACTACTCACAGCAAAGCCCTTGGGCCACTGGAAAATGTCACAGCCTGTATACATTCTCGTGCACTATCACGAGCTCTGGCTCAAGCAGGGCAACCGCCGCTTTTTCCTGCACCAGTTGCGCGGCGCCATGAAGCAGGCGCTCGAAGGAATCGGCCCCGCGCGCATCACGCAGCCGGGCGACCGCTATATCATCGAGCTCGCTGATGCGGCTTCCGCGAATGCCGCTCTCTCCCGGCTTTCTTGCGTCTTCGGAATTTCCCATTACGGCGTTGCCCGCGTCGTCGAGCGCAAAACCGTCGCGTCCGGCGATCCATTCGCGCCCATCATCGAAACCGCGTGGGAGGAAATCCGCGATCGCACGTTCTCCACATTCGCGGTTCGCGTCAAGCGCAGCGACAAACGTTTTCCGCACAACGCGCTCGCGATCGAACGCGAAGTTGGCGGCGCAATCTACGATCGACTGGCCGAAGCGGGCCGCAACCCGCGCGTCGATCTCAAGCATCCCGACCTCACCTGCCGCATCGAGATTACTCGCGGCCCGATTCTGGTTTACGCGAACCGCATCAACGGAGCGGGCGGTTTGCCCGCGGGAACGGCCGGGCGTTTGACCTGCCTGCTCAGCGGCGGCTTCGATTCCGCGGTCGCCGCGTACAAGATGATGAAGCGTGGGGCGCATGTGAGCTTCATGCATTTCTGGGGCGGAGGCGGAGCGGCGGGAGAATCTTCGGTGCATGCGGCGCGGCGGCTGGTGGAGAAGCTGGCGCCGTGGCAAGGCTCGGCGAAGCTCTACCTCGTACCGTTCGAAGCGCTGCAGCGGGAAATCGTGCGCGCGGCCGAAGAGCGCTACCGCATCCTTCTTTATCGCCGGCTGATGCTGCGCATCGCGGAGCGCATCGCGCTCCGCGAAAGAGCGAAAGGAATCGTCACGGGAGACAGCCTCGGCCAAGTCGCTTCGCAGACGCTGCAGAATCTGCAGTCAGTGGGAGCGATCGCGCGGCTTCCGCTTTACCGCCCGCTTGTGGGCGACGACAAGCTGGAAATCCAGAATCTCGCCGCGCGCATCGGCACGTACGAAATCTCCGAAGAGAAATTCCACGACTGCTGTCCGGTATTTCTGCCGAAATCGCCGGCGCTATTCGCCACGACGGAACAACTGGATCGGGCGGAGGCAAGCTACGACCGGCAAGCGCTGGTGGACGCGGGCTTGCGCGCGATGCGCGTCGAGCGTTACGCATTCACGCAAGGAAGAGTGGAAGCGGTCAAGAAAAGACACGCAACTCCAGCGTAGAAATCCGGAAGGGCCGTTTGCAGCGGCGCGGGCGCAAGCTCGTGCCGCATTTTTTTGAAGGAAATCGCTACCAGCGGTTTCCGCGGTCGCCACGATCTCCGCGGTCTCCCCGGTCGCCGCCGCGGCCACCGCCGCGCCCGCCACCGTGACCGCCGCGTCCGCCGCCACCGCCGAATCCGCGGCCGCCACCACCGCCGCGTTCGGTCTGCGGCCGTGCTTCGTTCACCACCAGGTTCCGGCCGCCGAAGTTCTGGCCGTTGAGGGAATTGATCGCCCGATCCGCTTCCTCGTCGTTCGAGATTTCAACGAACGCGAATCCACGGGATTGCCCCGTGAAGCGGTCGCGGATGAGGTTGATTGCCGAAGGATTGACGCCCGCCTGCCCGAAGTACTCCTGCAGCGAATCCTCCGTCGCGGAAAACGGAAGATTGCCCACGTAAAGCTTCTTCACCTACGAACTCCTTCTGCCCGGAACCCAACTGCGAGTCGCGGAGCGCGCTGAACAGACACTGTCATACACGGGCAGACGAAAGAGCCGATCTACCGCGGGCGGACCCCATTCAGCGGTCAGTTGCATGGTCTCGGAAATTAACCCCTTTTGCAACGAATTTTCTTTTTTTGGCACCCCCTGGGAGCGCGAGCCGTAGCGGCTTTGCCGGGGCGCGACACAGCGGCGGGCCTGCCGGGCAAACGGCGACGCCCGGAACCGAAGAGCAGAGGAATCGTTTGTGCGGGTTTCCGGGGCGCCGCCCCCCTCGGGGTTTTGCGTAAGTGCGGAGAATAAAGGACTTGAAGTCCTTTGTTTTGATACAGATCTGCAAGTGTTGATTCTAAAGGAGATTCGCAGCAGAACAGAGGAGGCTAGTTGGCGATACCCGTCGCGGTCAGGAACGGACTGGGGATGCAAGCTCATGGGGAATGATAACAGAGTTTAGTTCCTTTGTAAATACTAGTACCCGAAGGATACCGTCAAGGGTTGTGTGTAAATTCGGGCAAAGGTTTACGTTCCCAGGAGCTGTTGAGGTGCGAGAGGACGCCGTAGATGATGCGGTCGCAGCTTTCCAGGTTGGAGAAGCTGGACAT
>Ga0079220_10000234_pt1 | contig 12622 bp, 13 predicted proteins | sample GAAS100_FD_75071 | JGI IMG/M metagenome (GOLD analysis project Ga0079220, IMG submission 75071) | Agricultural soil microbial communities from Georgia to study Nitrogen management - GA AS100 | ecosystem: Environmental > Terrestrial > Soil > Agricultural land | place: USA: Georgia | collected... | reverse complement strand
GCTGCAGGAATGGAAGCACGTGCTGCCGGCGGACGTGGAAGACGACAAGATCGCCGAGGTGGAGAAGAGAATCAGCCTGGTGAAGCACCGCGTGGCGCAGAAGGCGCCTTCGGAAGAAATCAAACAACAGTAGAGCATGGGCGAAGTCCGAGTACCAGCCTTCGCGAAAATCAACTTACGCCTGCAAGTTCTGGGCAAGAGGGCAGACGGTTACCACGAACTGCGAACCGTGTTTCAAACGGTGTCGCTGCGCGACGAATTGCGCTTGCGCGCATCGAGGCGGCCGGGCATTGCGCTCCGCATTCAGGGCAACGAAGCGCTCTCCGGAGAGCCGGCGGAGAAAAACCTGGTGTACCGCGCGATCGAGGCGCTACGAAGGGAACTGGGGGACGCGCCGGGAGTCGAAATCGAGCTGAAGAAGCGGATTCCGGCGGGGCGAGGGCTCGGGGGAGGATCGAGCGACGCGGCGGCGGCGTTGCTGGGCTATCTGCGGCTCACGGGAAAGCGGCTGGAGTTGGAGAGGCTGCTGGAGATCGCGGCGGGACTCGGAGCGGACGTACCGTTTTTTCTATTTGGCGGAACGGCGCTAGGAGTGGGTCGGGGCGACGAGATTTATCCGCTGCCGGATGCGCCGAAGCAGAGCGTGCTGATCGTTTCGCCGAAGGATGTGCACGTGCCGACGGTGGACGCGTACCGGTGGCTGAATGCCCCGGCGGTCGAATTGACAAAACCCGGAGGAGACCCTAAACTTTTGAGGTTCTGCGCCCTGTGCTGGAGCTTGCAGGGAGCCGGTCTTGCGAATGATTTCGAAGGACCGGTGTTCCGGCAACATGCACGCCTGGAGGAAATCAAGGCGGAGCTGCTTCGGCGAGGGGCGCGAGAAGCCTTGCTGGCGGGTAGCGGTTCGGCGGTGTTTGGAGTATTCCCGAGCCCAGCGAAGGCGCGCCGAGCCGCTGTCGGGTTTCCGCACGATCAGGCCTTCGTTTGCGAGAGCGTTTCTCGCGCGAAGTATGCCCGTCTGATCCACGGCGCACGGAAGGTTGCGCGCGCCCGCTGATTCCGCAGCGTCTCTCCGTCAGAAAAAGCCGCCCAATTTCGCAACGGATCCTGCAAGCCAATATTTGTCTTGTGGAGACGGGGCTTCGTGAACGACGAGCGATTCAAGATATTTTCGGGCACGGCGAATCCGGCGCTGGCAGAGTCAATCTGCCGGCATCTGGATGTGCCGCTGGGCAAGGCCAAGCTGGGGCGGTTCAGCGACGGCGAGATTTATTTTCAGATTCTCGAGAACGTGCGCGGCGCGGACGTGTTCGTGGTGCAGCCGTGCCATTATCCGGTGGACAACCACCTGCTCGAGCTGCTGCTGATGATCGACGCGTTCAAACGGGCTTCGGCGTGGCGGATCACGGCGGTGTTGCCGTACTACTGCTACGCGCGGCAGGACCGGAAGGATAAGCCGCGAGTGCCGATATCGGCGAAGCTGGTGGCGGACCTGCTGGAAACGGCGGGGGCGAGCCGGGCGCTGACGCTGGATCTGCACGCACCGCAGATTCAAGGGTATTTCGACGTGCCGGTGGACCATCTGTACGCTTCGCCGGTGCTGGTGGAGTATTTCCGGCATTTGAAGCTGCCGAACCTGACGGTGGTTTCGCCGGACGCGGGGGGCGTGGAGCGGGCGCGCTTTTTCGCGAAAAGGCTGGACGCGCCGCTGGCGATCGTGGACAAACGCCGCGTGGACGTGGACGTGAGCGAAGTAATGCATTTGATCGGCGAGGTGAAAGGGCGCAGCACGCTGATCGTGGACGACATTATTGATACGGCAGGCACGCTGGTGAAGACGGCAGAAGCGCTGCTGAAGGAAGGTTCGACGCAAGTGTACGCGGCGTGCACGCACGCGGTGCTTTCGGGACCGGTGATCGAGCGAATTGGAAAGTCGCAGATCAAGGAAGTGGTGGCGACGGATTCGGTGCCGTTGAGCGCAGAGGGGCAGAAATTAAAGAAGATCCGGGTGCTGAGCGTAGCGGACCTGCTGGCGCGGGGAATCCGGTCGATTCACGAGGAGACCTCGATCAGCGAGCTGTTCATTTAAGCGAAGAGATTTTGAATTACGGGAAGGGAAGAAGCCATGGCAGAGAAGATCGTAGTGGAAGCGGCACCGCGCGACACGCGCGGGAAGAATGAAGCGAGGCGGCTGCGGGTGACGGGGAAAGTTCCCGCGGTGCTGTACGGGGGAAAAGGCGAGTCGCTGGCGCTGACGGTGAACGCGAAGCAGGTGGGGCAGATTCTTCGTTCGGCGACGGGACACAACACGCTTTTCCAAGTGGACTTGGCGGGGAAACAGCAGCCGGCCATCGTAAAGGACTGGCAGGTCGATCCGGTGAGCGGAAACCTGCTGCATGTGGATCTGCTGCGGGTGGCGATGGATGTGCGGATGCGCGTGAACGTGCCGGTGCACACGTTCGGGGAACCGGCGGGCGTGAAGCAACAGGGCGGGATTTTCGAGACGGTGACGCGCGAAGTGGAAATTGAATGCCTGCCGGGCGAGATTCCCACGGAGTTCCGGCTGGACGCCAGCGCTTTGATGATCGGGATGCACCTGCGGGCGGGGGACATTGCCATCGACACCGCGAAGATGAAATTGCTGACCGATCCGGAGCGGGTGATCGCGCACGTGGTGGCACTGCGCGTGGAGGAAGAGAAGCCTGCGGAGGCGGTGGCGGCGGAAGCGGCGGCTCCGGCGGAGCCGGAAGTCATCAAGAAGGGCAAGAAGGAAGAAGAAGGCGAGGAAGGCGCCGAACCGGCGGAGAAGACCGAGAAGAAGAAGTAATCGAAAAAAGCGGCCCTTCGCGAAAGGCGCTGTGGGTGAACGAGTGGCGAGTGACGCGCGGCGAGTTTCGGGCAGGAACACGGCTTGGCGTTGTGGACGCGGCCGCAGTGAACCTGCCGCGGTTTGGGCCCAGCGATGCGGCTGATCGTTGGACTTGGCAATCCCGGGCCGGAGTATCAATGGACGCCGCACAACCTGGGGTTTCTGGCGGTGGATGAGCTGGCGAACCGCGGCGGGATTCGCGTGGAGCGGCCGGAGGCGAAAGCGCTGGTTGGAAAAGGCAATCTGGCGGGAGAGGAAGTGCTTCTGGCGAAGCCGCAGACGTTCATGAATTTGAGCGGCATCTCGATACGGGAACTGCTCGAGAAGTACGAACTGGGGACCGAGGATTTGCTGGTGCTGTGGGACGAAGTGCAGTTGCCGTGGGGGCTGCTGCGGATCGGCAAAGAAGGGAGCGCGGGAAGCCACAACGGCGCGCAGTCGGTGATCAGCGCAGTGGGAACGCAGCGATTCGCGCGGTTGCGGCTGGGATGCGGGCCGGACCATCCGCTGAGCAGCAGGAAGGAATATGTACTGCGGGTGATGAAGAAAGCGGAGCTGGAGACCGCGGAGGAAATGATCGGTGTGGCGGGCGATGCCGTGGAAACGATGTTGAAAGAGGGCATCGAGGCGGCGATGAACAAGTTCAACCGGCGGGCTGCGGAGGACGAAGGCACGGCACCGTGAGTTACGGGTTCCGGGCTTGTGAAAAGCCCGAGAAGTCGAAGAGATTTGAGGCGGTAGAGAAAGAAACGAGGGAACCATGGAAGAGCGTTTGTACGACCTGATTTTTATCGCGCGTCCGGCCACGCCGGAAGACGAGATCAAGAAAGTGCTCTCGACGATTGAGCACGCCTGCGCGGAAAAAGGCGGGAAGATCGAAAAGACCGAGCACTGGGGTACGCGGAAGCTGGCGTATCGCGTGGCCAAGCACCGCGAAGGGATTTACGTGTACCAGCAGATCCGGACATCGCACGGGGAGTTGATCGCCGAGTTGGAGCGGCGGTTGCGCGTGCAAGACGCGGTGATCAAGTACCTGACGGTGCGGCTGGACGAGGATTTGAAACGGCAGAAGAAACTATCGGAGCGACGGGAGAAGCGCGCGGCGCGGCGTCCACGGCGGCCGGCGGCTGCGGCACCGGAACAAGCTGCGGCAGCGAGCTAAATGGATGTGCGGGTGAAAAACAGATTCCTGGCTTCGCCTGCTTAAGGGCAGCTCACTCGGAAGGACGTTGTTTGCGAGGCCAGCCAGAGAGCGCAGCAGTTTAAAGGTTTTGGAAAGGGTGAAGGAAAATGGCAGAAGAACAGAAACCAGCGCAGCCATCTCCAGAGGGAGCGCCGCGGGAAGTGCGGGAAGGCGGCAGTCCGGGGGGCGGCCCGCGACGTGAAGGTGGGCCGGGCGGCGGTCCGCGGAGAGAAGGCGGGCCGGGCGGCGGGCCGCGTCGAGAAGGCGGACCGGGCGGTCCGCGGCGGGGGAAGCGGCAGTATTTCCGCAAGAAGAAGGTGTGTAAGTTCTGCGTCGAGCGCATGGATTTCATCGACTACAAACGCGCGGACATTCTTTCGCAGTTTGTGCAGGAACGCGGCAAGATCCTTCCTCGCCGCATGACGGGCGTGTGTTCGAGGCACCAGCGGTGGCTGGGGGTGGCCATCAAGCGGGCGCGGAATATCGCATTACTGCCGTTCGCGGGCAGCGCCGCCGGCACGCAAGCGCCGAAGCCGGTGGAAGCGCACAAGAGCTAAGGGAGCGAGGGAAGAGAGTCATGCCGATTCAGATCATTCTGCAGGAAGACGTGGAGAAACTGGGGAACCGCGGCGACGTAGTGGCGGTGGCGCCGGGATACGCGCGCAATTTTCTGTTGCCGCGCAAGCTGGCGATCGAGGCGACACCCGGCAACATGAAGGCGCTCGAGCGGATTCGCACTTCGCTGGCGAAGAAGACGGCGACGGAACTGGATGCCGCGACGAAGCAGGCGGAGCTGCTGGCGGGCGTGGCGCTGAAATTCACGCGCAAGACGGGCGAGAACGACCAGATGTTCGGGTCGGTGACGACGGCGGACATCGCGGAAGGGCTCGCGGCACAGGGCTTCAAGGTGGACAAGCGGCAAGTGCAGCTTGGCGAGCCGATCAAGATCATCGGCGACCGTACGGTAACGATCAAAGTGTTCCGGGACATCACCGCCGATGTGAACGTGCAGGTGGCGAAAGAAGAGTAGTTCCGGCGCGGAAGATTCGGGAATGGAACGGCGAGGTGGCGCGACGAGGCGTCACCTCGTTTTGCTTTCGAAAGGCTCGGCAATCGTTTCGACGTCTTCGATTTTCCAGGGCGCGTCTCCGAGATTGGTGACGAGCGCGACGACGACGCGGGAGTCGGGATAGAGAATGAGCTGGCAACTTCCGCCTACGGAGCCGCCGGCATGCTCGAAGATTCTTTGGCCGCTTTTGGATTTGCGAATTCCCCAGCCCATACCGTAGCCGGTTTCCTCTCCTGAATTTGTTTTCTGCGAAGTGAAAAGAAGGCGGAGCGAGCTTTCTTTGAGGAAGCCGGGTTGCAGCAACGCAGAGCCGAAGCGGACGAGGTCTTCCGCTGTCGAAAGAAAGCCTCCACCGGCCCATTTGTAGCTGTTATCCACGTACGGAGCGTTTTCGAAGGGACCGTTCTTTTCGCGGGAATAGAAGCGGGAACGCTCCTCGACGATGGGCCGGTTCTGATCGGCCAGGGTGTCGATGAGACCGAGCGGGACGAAGACGCGATTCTGCATATAGGAGATAAAATTTTCGCCGGCGGCATTCTCGATAGCGGCGCTGAGGAGATTGAATCCATAGCTGGAATAATGAAAGGCGGCGCCGGGCGGGGAAACCAGGGGATCGTTTTCGAAGATTTTCAAGCCATCGAGCACGGAATTGTAATGCGTGCTGATAAGGAATTCCTCGCCCTGATAGTGGCGGATGCCGGCGAGATGGCCGGCCAGCAGGCGCGGCGTGATTTTGGCGCCTTTATCGGGGAAGGACGGAACGTATTTCTGGATGGGAGCATCGAGATCGATCTTGCCCTGCTCGACGAGTTGCATGAGAGCCGTGGCTGTGAGCGGCTTGGAGATGCTGCCGATGCGAAATTTCGTGGTAGGGCGCGCGGGAACGCGCTGCTCGAGATCGGCATAGCCGAAACCTTCGGCGTAGGCGAGTTTACCGTCGATGGCAACGGCAATGGCGAGACCGGGAATGCCGCGAGCAATGAGTTCGGCGGCGATTTTGCGAGCGTTGGATTGCGCTTCGTCGTAGGGGGAAGGCAGAAGGGCGGGAGCGGGACTCTGGGCGCAGGCGAAGCGGGCGAAAGGCGCAGTCAGGGGAAGGAATAGAAGGCAAAAAGCGGCGCGAAGGAAAAGGGTTTTAGCGGCGGAGCGCATACGAATTCACCTCGCGGAAAAAAATCGCGAGGCACATCTTGCCACAGGGAGTTGCGGCGGAATGGAAAAAAGTTTTGCAACGTTTTCCGCAAGGATTCACAGCAACCCGATTGACGCGGAGATGAGGAACGCGCACAATGCGCGAACGATTCGGCCGCGAGTGGAGCAGGAAGAGAAACGAAAGCTCGAAGTGGAAGAGAGCGCTTGCCTGCCGGCGCGTAGAAATGCTATAAAGCGAATAAAAGGCGAATACTATCAGGCGCGGTATGCCCACGGATACTACTCTCGAAAAGCCCCTTCCGAACAATCTGGATGCGGAACGTTCGATTCTCGGCGCGATTCTGCTGGACAACCACGCCCTGAATACGGCGATTGAAACGCTGAAGCCGGAAGACTTTTTCCTGGATCAGCACCGGCGGGTGTTCGTGCAGATGATTTCGCTGGGAGAGAATCAGCAAGCAATTGACCTGGTGACGCTTACGGAAGAGTTGCACCGGCACGGAGAACTGGAAGCTTCGGGCGGGGCGCCGTACCTGGCTTCGCTGGCGGACGGAATGCCGAAGGTGACGAACGTCGAGCATTACGCGCGTATCGTCAAGGAAAAAGCGGTTCTGCGGAACCTGATTCACGCGACGCACAACATTCAGCAGAAGGCTTTCGAAGGGGACGACGGCGCGGACGCGATCCTGGATAACGCGGAATCGACGATTTTTGCACTGGCGGAAGACCGAGTGCGGGCGGGGCTGATTTCGGTGAAGGATATCGTCCGCGATAACTTCGAGCGCCTGGAAAAGATTTTTCGCGAAGGGAAAAGCGTCACCGGAATTCCCACGGGATACGCGGAGCTGGACAAGCTGACGTCCGGAATGCAGTCCTCGGAGCTGATCATCCTCGCGGCGCGGCCATCGCAGGGGAAAACGGCGCTGGCCCTGAACCTGATGGAAAACGTTGCGATGCGGGGCGGGCATCCGGTGGCGATGTTCAGCCTGGAAATGTCCAAGGAGTCGCTGCTGCAGAGGCTGGTGGCATCGGTGGCGCAGATCGACGCGCACAAATTCCGCACCGGGCACTTGAGCCGACAGGATTGGAGCCGCATGACGGAAGCGCTGGGGACAATTTCCTCAGCGCCGCTGTGGATCGACGATTCGGGGTCGATCAGCGTGCTGGAAATCGGAGCGAAGGCGCGGCGGCTGAAGCGGGACAAGGGATTATCGATGCTGGTGGTGGATTATCTGCAGTTGATAACGGCGCGAGGGCGGTTTGGGAACCGGCAGGAAGAGGTGTCGAGCATTTCGCGTGGACTGAAAGGCCTGGCGAAGGAACTGCAGATTCCGGTGCTGGTGTTGAGCCAGTTGACGCGAGCGCCGGAACGCGATGAGCGCGGGCCACAGCTTGCGGATCTGCGCGAGTCTGGCGCGATCGAGCAAGACGCGGACGTGGTGATGTTCATTTACCGCCCGCACTTTTTCAAGCAGGGGGCCACGCCGGAAGAGCGCGAAGAAACGGAGCTGCGCATCGCCAAGCAACGCAACGGTCCGGTGGACAGCGTCAAGTTTGTGTTCCGGAGCCGGTTCACGAGATTTGAAGAAGCGGCGCCGGACGCGTTCTCGCAGTTCGCGCCGGACGAAATGTAGGCGCGTAGCTGACTCCCGCTATGTAAAGTCAGCCGCGCTGCGGCAAAGGAGCCACGGCGGTCCCATTCGGCGCCGAACGGACCGGCCGGGCTATCTCTCGTTAAATAGCTTTGTTTACAAAGAGTTGCGCACCGGTCAAGCTGCGAACCGGCCGCAATGCAGGCGGAACACGGCGTGCTTCCCGCGGTGTTGCCTTTCTCGCGCCAGTGGCGGGGTGAATTCTGCCGGGCTGCGCTGTAGGCGTAAACTAATTCTTCTCGGACGAGAGCGAATGATCACGCACAGGAAAAACGGGAATCCATTCGATGGGCGGCCGGTTTGGGCGGAAGTTTCGCTGGTTGCCCTGACGCACAATTTCAAGGCGATACGGGGACTGGTGAATCCGCCGCACGAGCACCGCAAGCATCCGCGCAAGGTGCTTTCCATCGTCAAAGGGAACGGTTACGGGCATGGCGGGCCGCAAGTGGCGAAGGCATTGGAGCAGGCCGGGTCGGACTGGTTTGGCGTGACGTGTACGGCGGAAGGCATTGAAGTTCGCAAAGCGGGCGTTCGGAAGCCGATTCTGGTGCTGACGAGTTTCTGGCCGGGAGAAGAAGGACTGCTTCTGCGGCACCGACTCTCGCCGGCGGTGATTCGCTGCGAACAATTGGCGGCGCTGGAACGGGCCGCGGTGCGGCGCAGCCTGCGAAAGGGCTCCGCCGGGTTCCACCTGAAGATTGATACGGGCATGAACCGTCTGGGTATATCGCCGACAGACGTGGATTGCTTCGCGCGGCAACTGGAGAAGAGCCCGCATTTGCGGCTGGAAGGAGTGTTCACGCACCTGGCATCTTCGGAAGTATTCGCAAATTCTCCGGTGGCGCAGCAAACACGCGAGCAGGAGGAGCGTTTTTACGGCGCGCTCGAGCGTTTGCGGTCGTTGGGGATCGCCCCGGGAATCGTGCACATGGCGAACAGCGCGGCGATCGCTTCGCGGCCGGAGACTTGGGGGGACATGGTGCGGCCCGGAGTGATCCTGTATGGCTACCATCCCGGATATGAGCCGATGGAGCTGCGCACGGAAGCCGAGAAGAAGCTGCCGCTGCGGCCGGTGATGAGCTTGCGTTCGCGGATTATCAGTCTTCGCAACATTGCCGCGGGCGGTGGCGTTGGATACAACGCGAAGTTTGTCGCGGAGCGGCCGTCGAAGATCGCGGTGCTGGCGGCGGGGTACGGGGACGGCATTCACCGGTCGCTAGGCAATCGCGGAAGCGTGCTGGTGCGGGGGAAGCTGGTGCCGATCGTGGGGATCGTCTCGATGGATGTGACGATGGTCGATGTGACGGACGTGGCAGACGTGGAGATTGGCGACATTGCTACGATTTACGGGACGGACGGAAAGAACGTGTTACCGGCCAACGCGGTGGCGCGGTCGATTGGGACGGTGACCTCGGATTTATTGTGCGCGGTAACACAGCGCGTGCGGCGGGTGTATCTGCCGTAGGGATGGCCCCAAAGGCAGTAGGGTTTGGGGTTATTTGAGAAGGCTCTTCTTGACGGCGGCCACGCCAAGCGTATATAAATCCAGCAAAATAATTCACTCCTCTCCGCTTGGGTTGCGCTCGCTTCGGCGGGAAGGCTGTATCGATTTTGCAGAGATTGGCCGTCCTGTGAGGTCGTATGAGCCACGATTCTGAAGCGCCGCTACGTTCTTCTATTCCGTCTGAAATCTCCGAGGTTGTGCCCCGTTTGGGACGCTCCGAGCCGCGCGAGATGTGGGTTATCCGGCTATGCTTCCTGACGGTGGCTGCTTTATTGGCCGCAATATTTCGACCCGTTGGCGTATCCGGCGGCGCCGGGGCTGTTGCCGGCGTGCTCGTTGGGCTCGTGGTGATCGCCGTGGAATTGCGCATAAGGGGGACCAAACCGATGGGAGTCATCGGAGCGGCAGCTGGAATGTTGATTGGCACGCTTTGCGGTGCGCTGGCGAGCTTCGTGGTTTCCCTGGTAGCGCTTTCACCCGTGCAGAAGTCCCCGATTGAGCTGCTTCTGCTGCTTTGTTTCGGATACCTGGGGCTGGTTTCGGGAACGCGAATGGGCCTCGATACGCCGCGAGGCGCGCTGCAGAACTTGTTTGGCCGTGCGACTGTCGCTGAGGAGTCCGGACCGCCGGCCAAACTGCTGGACACCAGTGTTCTGATCGACGGGCGTATCGCCGACGTTTGCGAAGCGCATTTCCTGGACGGGCCGCTGCTTGTGCCGCAGTTCGTGCTGCACGAGTTGCAGCTGGTGGCCGACTCCGCGGACACGCTGCGACGGCAACGGGGGCGGCGGGGGTTGGAGGTGCTGCAACGGATGCAGAAAATGCCGCAACTGGAAGTGCGCGTCCTGGAGGACGGCGCGGTGGCCGCGGAAGTGGACCAGCAACTGGTTGCACTGGCGCGGCGGCTACGGGCAAAAATTGTGACCAACGACTTCAACCTGAACAGAGTGGCCAGCGTTCAAGGTATCGGGGTGCTTAACGTGAACGAACTGGCGAACGCGTTGCGTCCGGCGGTGCTGCCCGGCGAGTCCATGCGCGTATTCGTTCTGCGTGAAGGGAAAGAAGCCGGGCAGGGGGTGGCTTACCTGGAAGACGGAACGATGGTAGTGGTGGACGGGGCACGCCGCGTGGTCAACAAGACGGTGGATATCGTGGTGACCTCGGTTCACCAGACGCCTGCAGGGAAAATGATCTTTGGGCGATTGGATGATCGCGCAGACGGCAGGCGCCCTGTGCAGCGGCAAGCACCGACGGCTGGACGCACGTTGGGTCCGTCTTCCGCAGAACATGATCCCGGTTCGGACCTGCCTAAGTCGGGGCCGCACTGAGGCCAAGGACAGAGAAGACAAGCTTGCCGGCGTTCGCTTTCGCTATTTAACCCGCCTTTGGAGTACACTTTTTTACTCGCGCGACGCAGGTTCCACCTGGACGCGCCAAGAGCAATGAATCGAATCATAGCCATCCTGCCCGCGGCGGGGCTCGGCACGCGCATGGGGTCGGAGTTGCCGAAGCAATTCCTGGAGCTTGAAGGCGCGCCGATTTTAATTCACACGCTCCGGCGCATCGCCTCGTGCGATTCGATCTCTGAGATCATTGTGGCAACGCGAGGAGACGAGATTGCGCGCCTGGAGGAGCGGATCCGGAGGGAAAGTTTTCGCCAGCCCATTCGCTTCGTCAAGGGAGGCGACACGCGCCAGGAATCGGTGGCGGCAGCGTTAGAGCACGTCTCCAACGATACGGAACTGGTAATGGTGCACGACGCGGTGAGGCCGTTCGTTACGCGGGAACAGATACTACGGGTGATTGAGGAGGCGCGGAAATGCCACGCGGCCATTCTCGGGATTCCGGCAATGGACACGGTGAAGGAGGTCAAGCGCGCCACGTTGCCGGAGGACGTGGCTTTGATTACCGCTACGGTTCCACGGGAACGCGTGGTTCTGGCGCAAACTCCACAGGTATTTGCCACCAAAGTTTTGAAGGAAGCGTTCGCCCGCGGCAAAGCCGACGGTGTATCCGCTTCCGATGAAGCGGGACTTGTCGAGCGGCTGGGCCACGACGTGCACGTGGTGCAAGGCTCGGAGCGAAACATCAAGATCACGCGGCCGGCCGACATGGAGCTCGCGCAATTCTATCTGGAGCAGGAACGCGAGAAGGCCCTGAAGGCATGAATTTTCGCTGCGGCATTGGATACGACCTTCACCGCCTTGCGGAAGGGCGCAAGTTGATTGTGGGCGGCATCGAGCTGCCGTTCGACAAAGGCCCGGTGGGCCATTCTGACGGCGACGTACTGGCGCACGCGTTATGCGATGCGCTGCTCGGCGCAGCGGGACTGGGCGACATCGGGACGCATTTCCCGGACACGGATCCCCAATGGAAGGGAGCCAACAGCCTGGTGTTCCTGGAGCATGCGCGGGAACTGCTCGGCGAAAAGGGATTCGAGATCGAGCACGTCGATGCCGTGGTCATCGCGGAGAGACCGAAACTGGGGCCGCATTTTCCGCGGATGCGAGAAGCGCTGGCCAAGGCACTTGGCGTCACGCCCGAACGGATCCATTTAAAAGCCAAAACAAACGAAGGCGTGGATGCGATTGGGCGGGGCGAAGCTATCGCCTCGCATGTGGTGGCCACGATTACCTTGCGCTGACCGCAGCTTCCGCTGCATCCCGCGTTCCGACGAAATGAACACCAGCGATACATCCGCCGCGCCTGCTCCAAGTCCGTTCACGGCCGAGGACATTGTGCAGATTCTGCGGGAACGCGGCTGGCTGCAAGGCGGTGCTTCCAAGGAACAAGTTGCCTGGTGCGAACGAGCGGCGGCGCTCTTGGGACCGCAGGCGGCGGACCGCGCCGCTTTAGCCGACCTGTTGTCTTTGGTCTTTCACTATGAAGCGTGCGCCATGCTCGCAAGCGTGGAGGCTCATGTGGCGCTATCTCGCTACGCCGCGCGCGACGTTGTTCGAGAACTGGCGACCCTGGTGCTGGAGGGAGGTCCAGTTGGTTCGGACCGCTTTCAGGAGATCGTCACCACCCTCAAGGAAAAGCTGGAGGTTCGCGGTCGTGAATTGTTCCACCCTTTGCGCCTGGCGCTTACAGGACGCTGCGGCGAAGGCGAACTGGACCGGGTGATTCTTCTGCTGGATGACGCGGCGGCGGCAGGCTTCACGCAGGCAGTAAAAACGGCCCGCGCGCGCAT
>Ga0079220_10000233_pt1 | contig 12628 bp, 11 predicted proteins | sample GAAS100_FD_75071 | JGI IMG/M metagenome (GOLD analysis project Ga0079220, IMG submission 75071) | Agricultural soil microbial communities from Georgia to study Nitrogen management - GA AS100 | ecosystem: Environmental > Terrestrial > Soil > Agricultural land | place: USA: Georgia | collected... | reverse complement strand
TGGCACAAAAAAATTACGAGCGTGCCCAGACTCTGCTGGAGCTCAAGGCGGGATCCGTGCAGCAGGTGGAACAGGCACGTCAGGAGCTCACGAGCGCCGAAACCGCCGTTAAGGCCGCTCAGATTGAAATCGACCGCACGCGCGACGTTCTGGAGGACGACCTGCGTGTTCCCGCCGACCCGCCTCCGGGCGACGAAACCGCGGACGAGGTGCCCATCATCGCTCCGGTGAGCGGCTACATCATCGAGAAAAATGTCACACCGGGAAAGACCGTGGAGCTCTCGGCGGAGACCTTCGTGATCGGCGATCTCTCCCAGGTTTGGATGCTGGCCTCCGTTCGCCAGGAAAATCTCGCCGCGCTTCACATCGGTCAACCCGCCACGGTCACTCTGCCGGGCGATCCGGGGCACACATTTTCAGGCAAAGTCACCAATCTCGGCCAGGAGTTCGACCCGGCCACCCGCGTCATGCAGGTGCGCATCGTGCTGCCGAATTCCGATAACCGGCTCCGCCCCGAAATGCTCGCAAACGCGCAAATACCGGTTGGCGAGCGCCGGCCCGTATTGCTTGTGCCCGCTGACGCGATCCAGCAGATCGATGGGCAGGATGTAGTTTTCGTGCAAACGGCCCCGGACCGCTTCACCGTCCGTCCGGTGCGCACCGGCGAAGCGGCCGGAGGACAAACACCTGTGCTGGACGGATTAAAGCCGGGCGAGCGAGTCGCGGTGCGCGGAAGCTTTGTACTCAAGTCCCATCTTTTGAAATCCACGATGGAAGAGTGAGTCATGCTGAACCGCATCATAAACGTGACGCTCACCTATCGGTGGCTGGTACTGATCGGAATTGTTGTTTTGCTGGGCGCCGGAGGGTATGCGCTTTACACCATTCCGGTCGAAGCATTCCCGGACCTGACTAACAACCAGGTCGTCATTGTTACCGAAGCTCCATCGCTGCCGCCGAGCGAGGTCGAACAGCTAGTTACGTATCCGATTGAGCGCGCCATGCTGGGATTGCCGAGCAAAGAGGAAGTACGCTCGCTATCGAAGCTGGGTCTTTCCATGGTCACGATCGTATTCGACGACTCCGTGCCCATGTATTTCGCGCGGCAACTGGTGAGCGAGCGTTTGCAGCAGATATCCTCACTGCTGCCACAAGGAGTTCAGCCGGCTTTGGGCCTGCCCTCCACGGCATTCGGCGAACTCTACCAGTACACACTCTCCGGCCCCATGAGCCCCATGGAGTTGAAGGACCTGCACGAGTGGGTGATCAAGGGACAACTCCGCACCCTTCCGGGCGTGAGCGAAATCAACGCGTGGGGAGGCCAAACGAAGCAGTTTCAGGTGGTGGCTGATCCTCTGCTGCTCCAGCAGTATGGCCTGACGTTGCATGACCTGGCCGCAAGAATCGAAGAAAACAACACGAATTTCGGCGGCGGCTATATCGAGCATGCATCCGAGCAATACACCTTCCTGGGTAATGGCCGCGCCACCAGCACGGACGATTTTAAAAACATCGTTCTCACCGCGAAAAACGGAACACCTGTGCTCGTGCGCGACGTCGCCAACGTGCGCGTAGGGCCGGCGCCGCCCGAGGGAGCGACGCTGCGCAACGGAGAGACGGTCTCCGGCATGGTAATCATGCTCAAGGGCGAAAACGGAAAGCGGTTGATCGAAAGGGTGAAAGAAAGAATCGCGAGTTTGCGGCTCCCGCCGGGGGTCAGGATTGTTCCCTTCTACGATCAGTCCTTCGTCATCGACGGCACGATCCACACCGTGGAGAAAAATCTGTTCGAGGGTTTTGTTCTGGTCACGATCGTGCTGTTGTTATTTCTGGGCAACCTTCGCGCGGCGCTGATCACGGCCTCCATCATTCCGTTTTCCATGCTGATCAGTTTCCTGGGAATGAGGCTTTTGGGGATCAGCGCCAATCTGATGAGCCTGGGGGCCATTGACTTCGGCATGATCGTGGATGGCGCCGTGGTGATGATGGAAAATTCGATCCATCGGCTGGAGTTGGGTCACGGCGAGGAACGGCCGCTCGATTCAGTCCGGCGTGCCGCCCACGAAGTGGTCCGCCCCATGACCTTCGCCGTGATTATCATCATCGCCGTTTATCTCCCGATTCTCTTCCTGCAGGGTCTGGAAGGACGAATGTTCCGGCCCATGGCGACAACCGTCTGCTGCGCATTGGTTGGGTCGCTTCTCCTGGCACTGACGATGATTCCCACGCTTGCCTCGTTCGCATTTCGCCACGGAGCTCCCCGCAAGCTGGCGAGAGGCGGCGAGCAGCACTGGATGGAGCAGCTCAACGCCGCCTACGGCCGCGCCTTGAGTTGGTCCATCCGTCACCGCGCTCTCACGGTAGGCTCGGCCGCCGCCATTCTGATCGTCGCGCTGAGTTCGCTTTTCTTCATCGGCAGCGAATTCATGCCGCGGCTCGACGAGGGCTCCATTCTCGTGGAAACGCGGAAGCTGCCGGGCGTTTCGCTCACCGATTCGGTGGAAATCAGCAAACGGATCGAACAGCGGCTCCGCGCTTTCCCGGAGATCGCCGATGTGGTCATCAAGATCGGCCGGCCGGACTTTGCCACCGAGGCCATGGGCATCAACGAAGGCGACACTTACCTTTTGCTCAAGCCGGCGAATACGTGGAAGCGATTCCACACCAAAGCGGAGTTGATCTCCGCACTCGACCGTGAATTGTCTCAGATCCCGGGGATCGCCTATAACTTCACGCAGCCGATGGCCATGCGCATCGATGAAACGATTTCGGGCGTAAAGGCCGATCTCGCAATCAAGGTGTTCGGAGACGATTTCTCCACCCTCGACGCTCTGGGGCGCCAGGTACTGCGTTCGGTCTCCACCGTACGCGGTGCGGCCGACGCCCAGATGGAGGTTACATCCGGGGTGGCGCAGCTTTCGGTCAATGTGGATCGCGCGGCGCTCGCCCGCTACGGAATGAACGTCACCGATGTGCAGGAAACCGTGGCAGCAGGCGGCTCCGGGAGCGTGATCTCCGAAGTCATTGACGGCCAAAGGCGTTATACCGTCGCCCTGCGCCTGCCGGACCGCTATCGCAGCGATCCCGATGCTGTCCGCGGGATTCTCCTGCGCGCTCCCGCGGGCGAACAGGTTGCGCTGGATCAAGTGGCAAAGGTTCAGGTCACCCGCGGGCCGGAGAAGATCGAAAGAGAGGAAGGGCAGCGACGCATTGTGGTCATGTCCAATGTGCGGGGGCGGGACTTGGGTAGTTTCGTTGCTGAAGTTCGGTCCAAGCTGGCACGCGAGGTCACACTGCCGCCCGGTTACTTTATTGAATATGCAGGACAATTTGAGAATCAGCAGCGCGCCACGCAACGCCTCGCACTTATCGTTCCGATCGTGATTGGAGTGATCTTCGTCTTGCTTTATCTGACTTTTAACTCCCTCAAGCAGGCGTTGCTGGTCATCGGAAACGTCCCCTTTGCGCTGATCGGAGGGATCGGGGCTCTATGGCTTCGCGGGATGAATTTGAACCTCTCGGCCTCGATCGGGTTCATCGCTCTGTTTGGCGTGGCCATGTTGAACGGGGTCGTGCTGGTGAGTTCGATCAATCAATTGCGGCTTGCAGGTCGATCGACGCGATATGCCGTACTCGAAGGAGCGAAACGCCGACTCCGGCCGGTTCTCATGACGGCGTGTGTAGCGAGCTTTGGCTTCGTTCCCATGGCCATTGCTACCTCGACCGGCGCGGAGGTGCAGCGGCCTCTAGCTTCCGTTGTGATCGGCGGACTATTCAGCGCAACGCTGCTTACCCTTTTTTTGCTGCCGCTGCTGTACGATTGGGCGTTTCATCGCGGCGCAGCCACAACCTAGGGACTGCTATACGCCACTCCGGCGCGGCTCCTGGAGCAGCGGAGGTGAAGGCTTTCCTCGCCCTGGTGGCCTTCACCGCTGCTGGTCTGGCGCTCACGCGCCTTTCCTGCCTGCAATTCCGCCGACGCCGGAGTGGCTACCTGGAAGAATTCAGGTTAAATCTCCGATCTTGACGATGGTCCAGAGTTCGTCGGTTCTCCTGGCATCCGGCAAATAAGCTGAGCAGTGAACTTCGACGTATCCGCGCTCCAGGCTTATGTCCAGCGTCTCTCCGGTTGGGGCGGACACCAGGAATGCGCCCTCTTCCCCTTCGAGGGCCGAACGGATATCGGGAACTACAATTTTTTCATTTAGCTTGAACATTATTGGCCCCTTTCCCGTGCGGCGGAACGAAAGTTGGCTTCTCGCGTTCTAGCCGGCCACGAACTCGCTCACCTATCGCTTGCGAAACGAAGAAAATCTTGGAAACGGGCAAGACTCCACCCAATTGGTACTTGCCGATGGATGCGAGCCCGGCCGAGGCCACACACCCGCACTCTGAGCACACTGGTTTCCCGCCGAATTGACAGGGAGTGATGCGGGTGGCCAAATCGGCCGAAACGCAGTGGGTAGTCTGGGCAAATATGCATTCCCGAGGTGAGTTCGGCGGCTGGTAATAGCCATTGAGAACCACGTCGGGCAGGTAGATTTTAGGGAAGACGTCGCGCAGTTGAGCCAGTTCCTCGAGGGTTGCCGCTCGGTCCTGCGCATTAAGGCGTTCCGCGCTCTCGACTCCTTCCTGAGGCGTAAACAGGCTGAACCAAATCTTTCTCACTTCAGAACGATCGGACCAGAAACTCGCGAATTCCCTCAGATAGCTGGGCCGGCAAAGCAATTGCCGGGTGATGGTGCAGTGCACGATGATCTGCTGGCCGGCGATATTTTGCAGGATGCGGCTGTAGGTCGCGGGTGAACGCCGTTTGTCGTGTTCCGGCGCCAAGCCGTCTATGGACACCACCAGATGCAAATTCTCCAGCGCGCTCCATTCGGGAGGGATCCGGCGAACCGCGCTGGTGACCAGTTGAACCTCGACGCCGAGGCGCGCCAGCTTGGGCAACAAGATCGCCAGCTCGCGGTAACGGACCAGGGGTTCTCCACCCACGATCGAAAGATGCAAAGGCCGTAAACGCCGAATCAGGCTGAGGACTCCGGCGACAAGCGCATCTCCGCTGAAATCCGCCAATTGACGCAGGGGATTGCCTGCCCCCAGGTGCTCCGGTTCGTACGCATAACAACCGGGGCAACGGAGAGGACACTCTCTGGTGATTTCGAGAGACAAAAATGGTCTGCGGCCCCGCAAAATGCCGATCCATGCCGGCACGATCTGACTTATTTTCATAAAAATCCTCTTGCCAGTTGGTTCGAATCTCCGATGCGGCTTCTGGTGGGCCGCCGTTGCAAGCTCGGAGCACCCGCGCTTCTCCAAATCCGCAAAGCACCCAACCCAATCGCATGAGATCATGCGCGGGGAACTTCTTCTATCGGGTACTTGCTGGCAAGACCCTTATGTTTCGTCGATGCACCTTAGCTACGAAGCTTTCAGATCGCGTGCGATGATCCAGAGTTATGGCCGTTTCCGATCAACACGTGGAAAAGCCGCTGTCGCAACTCGATATAAGACTTCCTGATGTCGTTCTCAGCCTGCGTATGCGCGAGGATGGCCAACAATCGCTCGAGCGAAAGCGATTGGTCTTCACCATTGCTCAGCAGGGCGCAGGTCTTCTGTGCCTGGCGGATGTAGTTCGAAAGCGCGTTGAGGCATTCGTCGCGCAGAATTTGATCTTGGCTCAAGGCACCTACCTCCTTTCACGTCGGTCATGATTTCATGACCTCTATGCCGATGCATGTATTGTCTTTTCCGCCGCATATTGCCTCGCGTGTTCGCAGAAATACGCGTTCGCGTCTTCGGCGAAAGGTTACAGGCGACTGATTTTGTTCTTATGTACGGAGTAAGCTGACTAGGCGCAGGATGTCCTGGCCCGTCCTGGCGGGAACGACCGAAGTGGACCAAAGGTTTCCCATATGACTGAAAACGATGCGGTGGACCCGCGGGGCCGCGCCCTCGCTTTTGAGCCGCTGCGTGCTGCAGACTGCCACCGGCCCTTGCCAGTCGAATACCTGCCCATCGTTGGACGGATCGTCGGCGAGACTGTAAAGCTCCGGGATCTCTCGCGTGGCAACGGCCAAGCTCATGAAGATGAAGAGGATTGTAAGGACTCGGCTCACGGTGCGCTACCCAGGGATCACCACGTTGAGAGATGATAGCTCCAAACCAATGGCTCCTCAATCGAATTGATTACAGGATTCGGCAAATTGCCTGACCGGAGGAACTAGAGGAAGGCAATCCAGCGGCCCGCGGCGACGATGCCAAACCACAACAGAATCGAAAAACAACCGGCGAATTTCGCTGCCGCCGGAGTCGGTGCGACGTCCCAGCCGGCCACGCGCCGATAGGCTGTCTGGTGAAAAATCAGGGCATTCAGGCCCGCGAAGATGAGCATCACCATCTTGACGCGAAACGCCTTGTTTTCCCAGCAGCGCGACGCTTCCGAGGCAAACAGAAAAAATCCCGTCCCGACCTGTACCGTTAACCCGACCCAGGCCCAGGGAAGCAGCCGCCGTGCCATTCTCGAGACCGGTTGGTCCTTCATGCTCCAACCTATGAGCCGCAGGTCGAGCGCGGAAGTAGCTCCTACCAGCAGAATGATGCCAAACAGGTGAGCTGTTTCGATAAGGGGAAATAACCATAAGGACTGGTGGATGGCCACGGCCCACTCTCGAGTCTCCAGCCACTGACAAAACTCAAGCATATCTATTCTGCGCCACCGGACACGCGCTCCGCAGCACAGTATATGTCACGGACGATTTCATTCCATGACGAGGGGCAGTTCGGTTCCGTCGGCCTTGACGATCTTGCGAATCCAGATCGAACGCGCGCCACGCTTCATGGGAAGCCCGGTGATGGTGATCCGCTCCCCGGCACGAAGCGTATTTCTTGTCCAACCCGCTCGCACCAGATGGTTGGGGCTGGTCATTTCGCCCTGCCATTTCGCAACCGTGCCATCGCTTTGCTTCACGTCCAAAAAAACGAGGGTATGCGGGTTTGCAAATTCAAAGCCGCTTACCGCGCCGGTCACGGTTACTTGCTTATCTTCCTGGTAGGCGGCTGTTCCGTGATGGGCGTAACTGGTCTTCGCCGCAAGGGTTAAACCGAGCGCCAACACACAAATCACGATCAATTTCATTTTTGTATTGCCTCCTTCACAGAGGCGCCACTACTTACGCCACGACGGGTTTGGCCCCAGGCCCGGATTTCTCCATAGAGTAACGATAACCTATCTTGATTTTCACTGAAAAGCGTGGATCCCGGCGTTAAATCGGCGCAAAAATCGTAACAGTGGTTCGCCTGTCACCCGACGAACTTGTAGCCCAAACCGACAATCGTAAGAATCAGTTGAGGATTCTTGGGATCTTTTTCGATCTTTTGCCGCAACCAGGCCACATGAACGTCCACAGTGCGCGTCGAGGGCTGCCCTCCGTATCCCCATACTTCCCGGAGCAATTCATCACGGGACAATGTGGCTCCTCGATGTTCCACAAAGTAGCGCAGCAGCTGAAATTCCTTGGCTGACAGCGCCACCGGACGCCCCTCGCGCGTCAATTCGGTGCTGCGAAGGTCAATTTGAAGACCGCCAAACTGGTATCGGACCGGGCCGGCGATCTTCCCAGGACCCGCGCGCCGCAGCAGTGCATCCACGCGGGCCAGCAGCTCCACCATTTTGAAAGGCTTCGTAAGGTAATCGTCGGCGCCGGTTCGCAGGCCGACAACCTTATCCATGGTCTGGCGGCGCGCAGTGAGCATGAGAATGGGAGCGTTCGACCCCAGTTGCCTGAGTTTCTGGCAAACGGCAAGGCCGTCTTGCCCCGGGAGCATGACGTCCAGAATCAGCAGGTCAAACGGCTCATGGGTAGCCATGTCCATGCCTGAATTGCCATCGCGAGCCACGCTTACGGTATGTCCTTCCTTCTGCAGCCGATCCTTCAGCGTGGTGGCTAACCCGGCTTCATCTTCCACCACGAGTATTCTTGTAGTCATGAGACCCCGAACGTGCAGACTACGCGGTAGTTACCTCGGTTTTGCTCACGTCGGCAGTGCCTGGCTCTGCGGAATCAAACACCGGAAAGCATAATGTGAATACCGAACCCTTCGAAGCCTTGCTGGATACGGTGACGCGCCCACCCATCGCTTCCATCATGCGCTTGACCAAATACAACCCCAGACCCACGCCGCGCACTTGGCCATCGCGAACACCTTGAGCGCGATAGAACGGTTCAAAAACGTGCGGCAGGTCCGCCGGCGAAATCCCGATCCCCCTGTCCTCGACGCTAATGCGAACCTCCGGCGTTGCCCGTTCGGGCACGCAGGCCGCCCGGAGAGCCACCCAGCGATGCTCGCCGGAATACTTGATGGCGTTGCTGATGAGGTTATCGACGCATTTGCTCAAGGCTTCGGGATCGGCGATAACGGAGGGGAGCTGCGGACTGATCTCCTTTTGAACCGTGAATCCAGAATCCCGCAGGATGGCTTCGGAAGCGGCCAAGCTCTGCTCCAGAACCGGGCCGACTTCCGTGGGCCGGAGGTCGTACCCCACACGGCCAAAACGGCCGGCGGCGAATAGCAGCACTTCGTCCACCAACCGTTCCAGCCGGCGGCCTTGTTCACGAATGATCGTCCCATATTCCTGAACCTTCGCCGGGCCTTCAACCACTCCATCCACGATGTTTTCAGCCGCGGAGTTGATTACCGCCAGCGGCGTACAGAGCTCATGGGAAACGCCGGCCACGAATTCCATCTGCAGCTTGGCCAGCCGTTCCGCGCGACGCGACACGGAGAAGAGCAGCGCCATGGTGCCCGCCAGGACCGCCAGCAGTCCAAAGCTGATGGCCAGATTCCGGCGTCGCCATTGAGCCACGCCGACGTCCACCGAGCCCGCGGGATCCTGGACAACAAGCTGCCATTGTTCGTCCGTTGACGCTTGCAGCGGCGCGTGACCCCGGCGGCGCGCCTCCTCGGCGACCGACTCGAAGAGATTCAGCGTGGCATCGGGAACGGAACTGGAGCTAGCGGAATTCCCGCTCGACGCGTAGATCGTACGGTAAGGCGATTTCACGGTTCGAACCGCGACAACGAAATTTGTGAGTCCTGGTTCTCCAAAATGCCTCACGACCAGTTCCGGCACGTATTGCTGCTGGAGAAAATCCAGGCTGAACTCCAGGATCAAAAATCCCTGGAGTTGCACATACATCTCTCGCGCGTTCTCCACGTGGAAAATGGGACGAACGAGGGACGGCCCGGAACCCTGAAAGCTCCAGGGATAATAAAGCGCCTCCCGATCCCCGATCACGCGGGCATTCAGCAGCTGCGCCTGCCGTTCCAGGCCCGGACGCAGCGAAGCGAGGCGCTCCGGCCAAGGAACCTCGGCGAAACGCCTTCCGCTTGCGTCGAATGATTCGAAGCTGGCATGGCCCTCTTCCAGCTTCCAGATATGCATTCCAGCAAGCAAGGCGGGCCGCGAGGCCATGCTGGCCCACTCGTTCTGGTGGCGGATGACGCTGGCTTCCAGGCCTGAGGGCAGGACTTGCGGATCAACCTCGAATGCTTCGCAGAGGCGCTCGAAATCGTAGGAAAATTCCTGTTCGAATCCGCGGACGCCGGTGGTTAGGTTTGTCTTCAGGCGTTGCTGTTCGGACCGGCTGATCTCGCCGGTCCAGCGATATTGGAGGACCGCCAAAGTACACACCACCGCGACCATGCCCAAAATGGTCGCCAGCTCCAGAGCCGCTCTTTTGGACCATTTCATCGCAATCGCCTGAGTCGCTCTCCCGAAGGGCCTATTTGGGCGGGTCCAGCATGTTGTCTTCGCAGATGTACTCCAATAGGTGCCAGCCTCGCTTCAGTGCGAAGACTTGCTGACCGCTCCACGATTTCGTATAGGCCCGCGGATCGTCAATGGTGATGTCGTCCACTAAAGTGTCGCGATCCGGCCGCCGGAGGCGTTCGACTATGTGCAAAGCTTCCGAATGCGGATGCCCTACCTGGTCGAGCCAGGTCTTGTCGTTGAGTCCCACCGTATCCACCACCAACGTGTCGCCTTCCCAATGCCCGATGGAATCACCCATCCAGCTCGGACTCAAGTCCTTTGGATGCTGCTTCCGCTCCAGATCAATGAAGCGCACAAAGTGGTCGTATTCGAAGACCATCATCAGCTGACCGGGAATCTGGATGATCTGCATGGGAAAAGGAATCAACATGATGCGGGGCACGCCGGGGGGGTAGCAGTTCAAAATAGGATCCTGCGAATCCGGCGTTGCATGCGTGCCGTATCCAGGCTTCGCCACCTTGTACCTTGCCTCAGCCCAAGGCTGAAGAGGAGGCTCCTTCGTGCTGAAGGTAATGAGATTCTGCTTCTCCAGCCAAACCCCAGATAGATCGGTTGGGGAATTGCCCGCCTGGCTTCGCGCGGCAGGGGAACGGTCGCGGCTTTGCGCCAAGAGAAGCACAGCCGAAGAAAACGCGACGGTAATTGTCAGCGCCGCGATGGATCTGCTTTTGATGTTGCGCAACCTTAAAGCTCCCTGTGTGCCACATTCACATCAACACCAGGACCCCGCATAATGCCCGCATTAACCCTATTGTACTGTCAATCGGCGCCTCGAGCATCGGTGTCGGTACCTCGCCGCCGCCGAAATCTGCGGCCGCAGTTTCACGGTGAGCTACCAGCTTCCGGTTCGGAAATACTCGCGGCGGCATACATGAGGTAAGCTGGGCGCGTGAGTGAGCCCTCCGACATCGGCGTTGTGGTCAGCCGCAGCTATCCCAGCGCACGCGTCGGCGTCAACCATCCGGCCCAGGTCCTGTTTGCCAGCCTGACCGGCACGACGATCGAGTTCTTCGACTTTTACATTTACGCGACCGCAGCCGTACTTATCTTTCCGCGGCTGTTCTTCCCTGCCTTCGACGCCACTTCCGCCACGCTGGCCTCCCTGGCGACGTTTGGGATTGCTTTCCTGGCGCGGCCGGTCGGCTCGGCGCTTTTTGGCCACTTTGGCGACCGCATCGGCCGCAAGACCACATTGGTCGCGGCGCTGCTCACGATGGGGATCTCCACGGTGATGATCGGCGCCCTGCCAACTTACGCCACGATAGGCGTCGCTGCGCCACTGCTCCTCGCGCTTTGCCGCTTCGGCCAAGGCTTGGGCCTGGGCGGCGAATGGGGCGGCGCGGTGCTGCTCGCAGTGGAGAATGCGCCGCCGGGCAAGCGCGCCTGGTACGGCATGTTCCCGCAACTCGGTGCGCCCTTCGGATTCATCTTCTCCGGGAGTGTATTTCTGGCGCTTTCCCGCTGGCTCACCGATGAACAGTTCTTCGCCTTCGGTTGGCGCATTCCGTTTCTGGCCAGCGCGGTGCTGGTGCTGGTGGGCCTTTACGTGCGATTGACGATCACCGAAACCCCCGTCTTCCGGCAAGCCCTAAATCGGCAAGAGCGAGTAAAGGTACCGATGCTAGCGGTGTTGCACCACCATCCCAAGGAACTCGTGGTGGGGACCATGGTGTCGTTTGCAACTTTCGTCCTCTTTTACCTGATGACGGTTTTCGCGCTCTCCTGGGGCACTACCGCACTCGGATACGGCCGCGAGAAGTTCCTGGTGATGCAATTGTCCGGCATCGTCATGTTCGCGCTGGCCATTCCCGTGAGCGCTGTTTTCGCCGAACGAGGGCGGCGCCGCACGCTGCTCTGGGTGACGCTGGCAATCGGTGCATTCGGTCTGGTGATGGCGCCGATGTTCCTGGCCGGAACGTTCGGGGCGGTGACGATGATGGCCGTGGGCCTGTCCTTAATGGGCCTCACCTACGGCCCGCTCGGTACGGTGCTGTCCGAGCTTTTTCCGACGTCGGTGCGTTACACCGGCAGCTCGCTGACCTTCAACTTCGCCGGAATCTTCGGTGCGTCGCTCGCGCCTTACATCGCCACGTGGCTGGCCAAAACCTATGGCCTGCAATACGTCGGATACTATCTTTCCGCGGCCGCGGCTTTGACGTTTATCGGGTTGCTGGCAACGCGCGAAACCAGAGACAGCGCCCTATGATCAATCCGGTTTGATCTCGATCCCTACTGCTTGACGTATTTCGTCAAGCCCCGGAGTTGCGCTTCCGCAGTGTACAAATTGCCGGCGGCGTCAATGGCGATGGCTTCTCCCATCGCGCCTTCGGGGTTATCCGCCTTATGCGCGGGAATGAACATCGTCACTTTGCCGTCCTTCAGGCTTCCAACACGAATGCCCCTTTGCCAGCCCGGGTGAACTTTTTCGGTGGATTCCGAGTCGCTGGTGTAAATGATGTCGTTCTTGTCGATGGCCAGCCCGCTGACCCGCCCGAAATTGTCATATTCGCGCAAAAACTTCCCCTGTTTGGTCAGCATCTGGATGCGATGGTTGTGGCGATCGGCAACGATCAGCCGGCCCTGCGAATCGAAGGCCAGCGCGTGCGGCGTGCGGAATTCGCCCGGCCCGGTCCCAGTCTTGCCGATGGTTCGGAGAAACTTGCCGTTCTTGTCGAACACCGAGATGCGGCCTACGAGATTTGGATCTCGTACGTCGGTATGGCTCTCGGCCACGTAAATGTCGCCATTGCTCGGATCGGTAATCACGGCGGTCGGCTCCGTCAGGGCTTCGGG
>Ga0079220_10000232_pt1 | contig 12633 bp, 13 predicted proteins | sample GAAS100_FD_75071 | JGI IMG/M metagenome (GOLD analysis project Ga0079220, IMG submission 75071) | Agricultural soil microbial communities from Georgia to study Nitrogen management - GA AS100 | ecosystem: Environmental > Terrestrial > Soil > Agricultural land | place: USA: Georgia | collected... | reverse complement strand
GCCAACTGATGTACACGCACAACGGAACATCAGTGCTGGAAAGCGGCTGGTAATCGGCGTTCAACAACGTCACCGTGGGCGCCAGCAGGAAACTGTTGCCGAGATGCCGTGCGCTCGGCTGGGTCTGAAACACCACGCGGTAGGGCTTTTTGTACTTGGGCAACACGAAAGTCAGGAAATGGGTGCGGTCGCCTTCGATGTCCGCGACCGGGCTGAAATTGTCGAGCGTGAATTGGCGCGGCTGGTCGGGCAGTTCGTCGTGGAACGGCAGGTCGGCCCAGACGTGGCAGCACGGCGCGGCATTCTTGAGGTCCTGCATGGCCGCATCGCGCGAGGGCGGCGGCGTGCTGTCGAACGTACCCAGCAGCGGCAGCTTGACGGCATGGGTGCACGCGGCCAGCGACACGGCGGCGAATACGATCAGGGCGGGGCGGAGCAAGCGGATCATGGTGCGAAATGGGGAACTGACGAAAGCGCCGCCGGAGTGACGCCCGGCAGCGCGTTTGACGGTGGTTCAGGAAGTGTACAGACTGCGACGCGGCGCAAAATGGGTCGAAAGTCGTGGTTTCGGACTTTGGTCCGGTAGGGCGACTTCTCAAGCACCGCCCGAGCGGATTCGACCCCGGCGAAGCCGCCGAGTTTCCCGGTCTGGATCAGAACTCCGCGTGGCCCGGCGTACGCGGGTACGGAATCGCGTCGCGGATGTTGCCGAGTCCGCATACATATACCAGCAACCGCTCGAAGCCCAGCCCGAAGCCTGCGTGCGGCACTGTGCCATAGCGACGCAGGTCGCGATACCACTGGTAGTGCGCGGGGTCGAGACCGAACCGCGCCATGCGGCGATCGAGGTAATCCAGCCGCTCCTCGCGCTGCGAACCGCCAATGATCTCGCCGATGCCGGGCGCCAGCACGTCCATCGCGGCGACGGTCTTTTCGTCGTCGTTGAGCCGCATGTAGAACGCCTTGATCTTCTCGGGGTAATTCATCACCACCACCGGCCGCCCCACATGGGTTTCGGCCAGCCAGCGTTCGTGCTCGGTTTGCAAATCCATGCCCCATTCGACCGCGAACTCGAATTGCTGTCCGGACTTTTGCAAAGCCGCAATAGCATCGGTGTAGTCGATACGCTCGAAGGGCGAAGCGATGAATTTTTCGAGGCGGGTTATGGCATCTTTCTGGACGCGCTCGGCGAAAAACGCCAAGTCGTCCGCGCGTTCTTCCAGCACCGCCTTGAAAATGGCTTTCAGGAAGGCTTCCGCACAATCGGCGTCGGCGGCGAGATCGGCGAACGCGAGCTCGGGTTCGATCATCCAGAATTCGGCCAGGTGCCGCGGCGTATTGGAATTCTCGGCGCGGAAGGTCGGGCCGAAGGTGTAGACCTTCGAGAGCGCGAGGCAGTATGCCTCCACGTTCAATTGTCCGGAAACGGTCAGGAACGCTTCACGCGCAAAGAAATCCTTGTGGAAATCGATCGCGCCCTTGTCGTCGCGCGGAAGGTTTGCGAGGTCGAGGGTGGAGACACGGAACATGTCGCCCGCGCCTTCGGCGTCGCTGGTCGTGATGATCGGCGTGTTGACCCAATAGAACCCTTCCGCGGTCAGGTGCCGGTGGATCGCCGTCATCATGGTGTGTCGCACGCGCGAGATCGCGCCGAACAGGTTGGTGCGGGGCCTGAGGTGCGCGACCTCGCGCAGAAATTCCGGCGAGTGCTGCTTGGGCTGGATCGGGTAGGTTTCGGGATCGTCCACGAAGCCCAGCACTTCTATGGAATCGGCCTGCAATTCGAATGCCTGCCCCTTGCCTTGCGAGGGCACCAGCCTGCCGCGCGCCACGATCGCCGCGCCGGCGGTGAGTTTCTGCACGTCGGTGGCGTAGTTCGAAAGCGTCGCGGGCGCGACCACCTGCAGCGGCGCGAAGCATGACCCATCGGTGAGGTTCACGAACGACAGGCCGGCCTTGGAATCGCGGCGCGTACGCACCCAGCCGCGCATTTCGACGGTTTCGCCCTCCGGCGTGCCGCCAGCGAGTGCCTGTTTGACGCTCAGGGTTGCCATGTCTTGGAACCGTGCCTTCGAGGGACCATGTATGGGAAAGACGAACGCGCGATAATAACGCAGCACGTACCGCAAACCGATACAGACATGGCCATCGAACTCACCACTGCCGCCGCCACCCGCATGCGCGATTTCCTCGGCAAGCATCCGTCCGCGCCGGGTGTGCGCTTCGGCATCAGGCGCACGGGTTGCTCGGGCTTCGGCTATACCGTCGATCTGGCGAGTGAAGTGAACGGTGACGACAAGGTATTCGATCTCGACGGCATCAGGCTGGTAGTGGATGCCAAGGCGCTGCCGTTCGTGGACGGCACCCGCATCGACTACGCGCGCGAAGGCCTGAACGCGGGGTTCGTGTTCCACAATCCCAACGCGACCGGCGAGTGCGGTTGCGGGGAAAGCTTCACGGTCGAGTCCCGCGGCTAAACGGCTGCCGGTTGCGCCAAAACCCTGATTGCCTTTACAATTCGCGGTCCTGCACGGCCAACCCGGTCATGCAGGCCCTCGCCTCACCGCCGGTATCCGGGTCGGGAGGCTGCCCGCCACGGCGCCGTGCCGCGGCGACACCCGTGAGGAAACCACAATGCGTCATTATGAAGTCGTGTTCCTGGTCCATCCGGACCAGAGCGAGCAGGTGCCCGGCATGATCGAGCGCTACAAGGCGTTGGTCGAAGCCGAAGGCGGCAAGGTCCATCGTCTGGAAGATTGGGGCCGCCGCCCGCTCGCATATCCGATCCAGCATCTGGCCAAGGCCCATTACGTGCTCATGAACATCGAGTGCGGGCCCAAGGCGATCACCGAGCTGAAGTCGGGCTTCCGTTTCAACGATGCGGTGCTGCGCCACATGATCGTGCAGTGGCATCAGGCCGAAACCGAGGCGTCGCTGATCATGAAGGCCGGCAAGGACGAAAAACCGTCCCGTCGCCGTGATGACGACAACGACAGCGACGATCGCGACGATCGCGAAGCCGCCTGATGCCTCGCCCGACCAAAAATAGGAAGCCCGGAGACTCGAACATGTCCAAGTTTTTCCGCCGCCGCAAATTCTGCCGCTTCAGCGCCGAAGGCGTCGATCACATCGACTACAAGGACCTCGCCACGTTGAAGCAGTACGTCACCGAAACCGGCAAGATCGTTCCCAGCCGCATCACCGGCACCAAGGCGCGCTACCAGCGCCAGTTGGCGCAGGCGGTGCAGCGCGCGCGATTCCTTGCGCTGTTGCCATATAGCGACAACCACTTCGTCTAGAAGCATTTCATCTTCGTCATTCCGGAGGCCGCCCCGGATCAGAAGCACTTCCGGGGCAGGCTGCGCGGCGATACGGAACCAGTGCCGTTTCAACGGCAGTCGAAGGCGCTGGATTCCCGCTTGCGCGGGAATGACGGGGGACCTGACTATTCGGACACCCACTGGCTGCGTCTCGCGTGAGGCGCTAACGAATCGGAGAATTCCATGGAAATCATCCTGCTTGAAAAAGTGAAGAACCTCGGCGCGCTCGGCGAAAAGGTCCGCGTGAAGCCGGGTTACGGCCGCAATTACCTGGTGCCGCAGGGCAAGGCCGTGCCGGCCACCAAGGCCAACCTCGAGACGTTCGAGGCGAAGCGCGCCGAATACCAGGCCAAGGCCGACAAGTTGCTGGCCGATGCGCAGGCGCGCGCTGCCAAGTTCGAGAATGCCGAGGCCACCATCAACGCCAACGCCAGCCCCGAGGGCAAGCTGTTCGGCTCGGTTGGTCCGCGTGACATCGCCGAAGCCTTCACCGCGCAGGGTCTCGCGCTGGAAAAGAGCGAAGTGATCATGCCGGAAGGCGCGATCCACAACATCGGCGATTACGACGTCGAAGTGTCGTTGCACGCCGACGTGAAGGCGCCGGTGAAGGTGCACGTGGTCGTGGGTGCCTGATCTTTTTTCGCAACGTTGCAACCCATGAATGGGCGCCTTTGGCGCCCATTTTGTTTCCCGGGTAGCGCCACATGGCAGCAGAGAATGTCGTCATTCCGGGTTCGCCTGCGATGAAGCTGCAGGCGCCCCGGAAGGACGGGGAAAAGTTGCCGGCCGACCTGTGGCGCGAATCAGATCGCCGAACGGCAACGCCGGATTCGATGCGACAATGCGCGTTTCGCGTGTCGTCGGAGCACCATGCGACGCAATCTCGAAGAGTGGCTGGCTTACCAGCAGCAGGTCCACGCGCGCGGCATCGACATGGGCCTCGATCGCGTGCGCGAAGTGTGGCGGCGCATGGGCGCCCCGCGGCTGGCGCGGACGGTGATCGCGGTCGGCGGCACCAACGGCAAGGGTTCGACAGTCGCGTTTCTCGAAGCGATGCTGCGCGGGGGCGGCATGCGCACGGGGGCCTACACCTCGCCGCACATCCTGCGCTACAACGAGCGTGTGCGTGTCGATGGCGTCGATAGCGAGGATGCACCGTTGATCGATGCGTTCGAACGCATCGAGGCCGCGCGCAAGGACATCACGCTCACCTACTTCGAATTCGGCACGCTGGCGGCGTTCGAAATCTTCGCGCGTTCTGACGTGGACGTAGCGCTGCTGGAAGTCGGACTCGGCGGCCGGCTGGACGCGGTGAACATCGTCGGTGCCGACTGCGCGGTGGTGGTCACGGTCGAGCTCGACCACACGGAATACCTGGGCCCGGATCGCGAGGCGATCGGCCGCGAGAAGGCCGGCATTTTTCGCCCCGGCAAACCCGCGATCGTCGGCGAAACCGATCCGCCGCAATCGCTGCTGGAGTACGCACGCGCAATCGGCGCGCGCATCGAAGTATTGGGTCGCGACTTCGGCTGGTCGCCCGAAATCGACATGCTGACATGGTGGCATCGCGATCCCGCGCAGCCGCGTTACGTCGCGCCGGCGGAAGGTTCGCCCGGTATCGTGCTGCGCGGCGAGTTGGCGCTGGAAGGCGCATTCCAGTACCGCAACGCGGCGACCGCGATCGCGGCGCTGCATGCGTTGGGCGAGCGCGTGCGTTGGCACGCACATGCGCTAGAAAAACCATCGAAGGCGACGGCGCCGATGCTCGCGGGACGCCTGCAGCATCTGGCCGAACATCCAGACCTGGTGATCGATGTCGGCCACAACCCGCAGGCGGCACGCGAACTGGCGCGCTGGCTGGACCGGCACCCCGTTGCCGGCGCCACGCGCGCGGTGTTCGGTGCATTGAAGGACAAGGACATCGAAGCCGTGGCGGATGCGCTGGGCGCTCGGATCGATCGCTGGTATCTCGCCGGGCTCGACGACGAATCGCCACGTGGCGAAACCATCGCGCGGCTGGCGCAGCGCGTGCGTGGCGTGTTGCCCGAGGCAGTCTGCAGCGAATATCCGGACATCCCCGCTGCGCTGGCCGCCGCGCGGACGGACGCCGGTCCGGACGACCGGATTCTCGCGTTCGGCAGTTTTCACGTGGTGGCGCCTGTGCTGCGGGTGTGCCGCGTATAATTCCTTCCACTCCGCGGATTCGGCGTTCAGACGGACGCGCTTCGGCGCGTCGCTCAGCGCCCGTGCTGACTCGTATTGTGGTGTATATGGATTCAGGCCTGAAAAAACGTCTGCTCGGCGCGGTGGTGTTGATCGCGCTGGCGGTGATCTTCGTGCCGATGCTGCTGCCCGGCCATTCCAATTCCGGATCGCAATCGGTCAGCGTGAAAATCCCGCCCGAACCCAGCAGTGAGATGCAGACACGCATCCTGCAGGTCGGGCCGGATGGCGCCAGCGCGGGTTCCAGCACGCAGGCGGCCCTTATCGATCCCGACCACGTCTCGACACTGGATCTGGAAAACCGTGCGGCGCAGAAGGCGCAGACCGACGCGTCGGCGCTGCCGATCGCGGCGACCAACGCGCCGGTGACGTCGGCGCCGATCGCATCCGCACCGGCTTCGGCGCCAGCCCCCAGCGCGGCTGCCCCGATCGCTTCGAAACCGGAATCTGCGCCCACCGTCGCGAAAGCGCCGGCGTCTTCCGCGCCGATCGCCGGCGGCGCGGGTGCTGCAGCCGGCGCGATCTATACGGTAAATCTCGGCGTCTATGCCAACCACGCCAGCGCGAACAAGCTGGTGGCGGAGGCGAAACAACAGGGCTTCACCGCGCTGGCCACGCCCGAGACGTACCAGGGCAAATCGGTGACGCGGGTTCGCGTCGGGCCGTTCCGCAGTCGCGCCGAGGCCGAAGCCGCGCGATTGAGACTCAAGAACATCGAGCATGTATCGATGACGGTCGATTCGAGTACGGTGAACCAGGCGGGCGATGCGCCTTCGTCCGCGATCGCCGCGGGCCGACCGGGTGCGTGGGCGGTGCAGCTGGCGGCATTCAGCGACGAAGCGTCGGCCAACAAGCTGCGCGACCGTTTGCGCGGGCAGGGCTTCGACGGTTATGTCGACAGCGTGAAGACGTCCAAAGGCAAGCTGTGGCGCGTGCGCGCCGGCCCGTTTGCGTCGCGCAACGTGGCGGAAAATACGCGTGGCGAGATCGCGGACAAGCTGAAGATCAAGGGCAATATCGTCACGGAGTAGCAGGGAACATTCGTCACCCCGGCGACACGGGGAGCGGCCATGGAAGGCCGCGTTTTGGGGAGCGAGAAAAGCCGGGATCCAGCGCCTTTCTTGTACGCCCGCTGTAAAGACACTGGCTCCCGGATATCCCTTCGCGACTGCGTTTGCAGGGAATGCAAACGCGAACGCCCCCGGATCGGGGTCCGGGGCAGGCTGCGGCAGCGCGTAGCGCGAGCGCCATGGATGGCGTGAGTAATTCCGGGATGACGGCGAAATCAGAGTTCCACCGGGCGGGTTTTTGATAAGGCAGCATCGACAGCCACCATGAACGCCGCCGACATTGCCATCCTTGCGGTCCTCGCGCTGTCGACCCTGTTCGGCCTGATGCGCGGCTTCGTCAGCGAGGTGCTGTCGCTGGTCTGCTGGATCGCAGCGTTCTGGGTGGCGTGGGCGTTCGGGGACCAGGTCGCGCAGTTCTACGGCGGCTGGCTGCACGAGCCGACGGCCCGCATCGTGGCCGGATACGCCACCTGCTTCGCCGGCGTGCTGATCGTGGGTGCGCTGGTCGGTTGGGTGCTGCGCAAGCTGGTGAGTGTCAGTGGCTTGCGCGGCGGCGACCGCTTTCTCGGGATGCTGTTCGGCCTGGCGCGTGGGTTGCTGCTGGTCACTTTCGTGGTGCTGATGCTGGATTTCACCACCGCACCACGGCAGGCCGCCTGGTGGCGGCAGTCCATGCTTCTGCCGGCGTTCGAAAACGGCACCGGCTGGTTCGCGCGGCAGCTTCCGCCCGAAGTGAATCGCTACCTCGAAATGGGTCGCCAGTCCTTGCCCGCGCTGTCCGAAGCCCCCATATCCGCGGTGCAGCGGGCGGCGCGGCAGATGGTCGATCCCGGCGTGACCGGATCGGCTGCCTTGCCTGCCTCAAGCGCTTCGAGCCGTGCGGTCGAACACGGCCCGAAGCATGGTGATGTGGGACAATAGCATCCATGGGATGGAAAGCCGTCCCAATTCTTTCGCCCCCTTGAGTCGAGGGGGCGGTCTTGCGCACGGACGTGCGCAAGACGGGGTTGTGGAAGCACAACCCCGTTTGGACGAAGCGCAATATTCGGGCTTTTCTCGAGGCACGACTTTCAATGTGCGGAATCATCGGCATCGTCGGCAAGACCGAAGTCGCCACCGCGTTGTATGACGCGTTGACGGTGTTGCAGCATCGCGGCCAGGATGCCGCCGGCATCGCGACCTACGACGGCCAGAAGCTGCACATGCGGCGCGGGCCGGGGCTGGTGCGCGACGTCTTCAGCGCGCGCGACATGCAGGAATTACGTGGTCACGTCGGCATCGGCCATTGCCGTTATCCCACCGCCGGCGCCGAGGATTCCGAAGAGGCCCAGCCGTTCTACGTGAACTCGCCCTATGGCATCGCGTTCGCGCACAACGGCAACCTGATCAACACCGAGCAGTTGCGGCGGGAGATGTTCGAGAACGACCGCCGCCACATCAACACCGATTCCGATTCCGAAATCCTGCTGAACACCCTGGCGCACGAGCTGCAGATCCAGGAACGCCACGCGCTGACGCCGGACGAACTGTTCAAGGCGGTTGCGGCGGTGCACGCGCGCGCCAAGGGCGGGTACGCCTGCGTCGCATTGATTCTTGGATATGGATTGCTGGCGTTCCGTGATCCGCACGGCATCCGTCCGCTGGTGCTGGGCGAGCGCGACACGCCCGAGGGCAAGGAATACGCCTGCGCGTCCGAATCGGTGGCGTTCGACATCCTGGGTTTCAAGCGCGTGCGCGATGTGGCGCCGGGCGAAGCGGTGTTCATCGGCATCGACGGCAAACTCTCCGCGCGCCACTGTGCGGAAGGCGCGGTGCACGCGCCGTGCATCTTTGAATACGTGTATCTGGCGCGCCCCGATTCGATGATCGAGGACGTGTCGGTGTACAAGGCGCGCCTGCGGATGGGCGAGAAGCTCGCCGCCAAGATATTGCGCGAACGGCCCGATCACGACATCGACGCGGTGATCCCGATTCCGGACACCTCGCGCACCGCCGGTTCCACGTTGGCGGCCGAGCTGGGCGTGCCGTTCCGCGAGGGCTTCGTCAAGAACCGCTACATCGGCCGCACCTTCATCATGCCGGGGCAGGGCCAGCGCGTGCGTTCGGTGCGCCGAAAACTCAATCCGATTCCGCTCGAGTTCCGCAACAAGAACGTGCTGCTGGTGGATGATTCCATCGTGCGCGGCACCACCTCGCGGCAGATCGTGCAGATGGCGCGCGAGGCCGGGGCCAAGAAGGTGTACTTCGCTTCGGCCGCGCCGCCGGTACGCTATCCGAATGTCTACGGCATCGACATGCCGGCGCCGGCGGAACTGGTCGCGCACGGCCGCACCGTCGAGCAAATCCGCGAAACCATCGGCGCCGACTGGCTGGTCTACCAGGACCTGGATGATCTCATCGACTCGGTCGCCGAAGGCAACGAAAACCTGAAGCACTTCGACGATTCGTGCTTCTCCGGCCGCTACGTCACCGGCGTCGAACCGGAATACCTGCGCCAACTGGAATTCATGCGGTCGGATGAGGCCAAGGCGCAGCGCAGGAGCGCATAAATCCTCCCCTCATCCCGTCATTCCGGCCATGGATTGGCCGGGACCCAGGACCAGGGATGGAAAGAGCCATGGATTGGCCGGACAGTGCGTTTGGCGTCGCCGATAGATGGATCCCGGCCTGCGCCGGGATGACGACGAACGGGGAATCTGCTCATGCCACGCCGCCTGATCGCGTTGTTCGACGGCACCTGGAACAAGGTACAAACCCGCACCAACGTCGAACGCTTGTGGAAGCTGATCGCGCCGGCGGACGCGGCAGGCAGCGAACAGATCTGCAAATACGTCGCGGGCGTCGGTGTCAAATCCGGCATCGAGCATTTGCTGGGCGGTGCGTTCGGATTGGGACTTTCCGGCAACGTCAAGGAAGGTTTCCGGTGGTTGTCGAAGGAATGGCGCGACGGCGATGAAATCTGGTTGTTCGGTTTCAGCCGCGGCGCCTACACCGCGCGCAGCGTCGGTGGCCTGATCCGCAAGTGCGGACTGTTGAAGCCCGACGAAAAGGGCGAAGTGACGTCCGCCGAAGTCGACGCGGCCTACGCGCTGTATCGCAACGATTTGCATCCGAACGATCCCGCGATGCAGGCGTTCCGCGCGGCGCACTCGCGCGAAGTGCTGATCCGCTTCGTCGGCGTGTGGGACACCGTCGGTGCTCTGGGCATTCCGGGCGTGGCGTCGTGGTTTCCGTTCTCGCGCAGCCGTTACGGTTTCCACGACACGGATCTGAGCAAGATCGTGCAATACGCGTATCAGGCGCTGGCGCTGGACGAGCACCGATCCGATTTCAAGCCCACCAAGTGGACGCGCCCGCAGCAGACGCTGGCACCTGGCGAATCGGCGGTGACATGGAAGCCGGAACAGATCGAGGTCGAGCAGCGCTGGTTCGTCGGCGCGCATTCCGATATCGGCGGTGGCGAGACAACCGATGGCGCGGGACACAGTCCCGATACGCTGCCGGAAATCACGCTGGCCTGGATGCAGGCCAAGGCGAAGGGCGCGGGGCTTGCCTTCAGCGAGGATTACGCGCCCGCGCCGGGCGCCGAACTCGACGTGCCCAACGATTCCTACGGCACCTTCATGGGCGGTATCTACAAGATCTTCAAACACCCGTTCCAGCGCGTGATCGGCGGTGGCGTCAACGAGACCATCGACCCGTCGGTGTGGCTGAAGTGGTACGTGCAGGCCGGCTATCGCCCGAAGTCGATCGAAACCGCGATGCTGGCCGACCTGGTCGAACTGGGGTCGGGGAGGGTGGCATGAGCGGATTGTTCGAAGCGGCCAGGCGTTGCATCGATTGCGCGGAACCCAAAGCCAAGGTCGCATCGACGCGCGAAACATTCGATGCATTGCGCGACGGCCGTTTGTCGCTGCGCGATGACGGCGTGCCGCCCGGACCGGTCGGTACACCGGGCCGTCCCGCCAGGCCGCGCCTGGTGATGCCGCGCGACGTGCCGCAGCGTGGGCTCGGCACGGACGAAGGCCGCGCCGCGCTGGTGCATGCGGTCGCGCACATCGAATTCAACGCCATCAACCTTGCCTGGGACGCGGTCTACCGATTCCGCGGCATGCCCGACGACTACTACCGCGACTGGGCTGGTGTCGCTCACGACGAATCGCGCCACTTCACGCTGTTGGCCGCGCGGCTCGCGCAGCTCGACCACGCCTACGGCGACTTCGACGCCCACAACGGCTTGTGGGAAATGGCGGTGAAGACCGCGCATTCATGCATGGCGCGGATGGCGCTGGTGCCGCGCGTGCTGGAAGCACGCGGGCTGGATGTCACGCCCGGCATGATCGCGCGCCTGCGCTCGGTCGGCGACGCTGCGACCGCCGACATTCTTGAAATCATCCTGCGCGAGGAAGTGCCGCACGTCGCCGCGGGCACGCGCTGGTTCCGGTATTGCTGCGAATGCGAGGGGCTCGATCCGGATGCGACCTTCGCCGACCTGCTGCGCGAGTTTGTACCGACCGGCTTGCGTGGACCGTTCAATCTCGATGCGCGTCGCGAAGCCGGCTTCGGCGAGGCGGAACTGGCGCACCTGGCGAGTGCGTGATCCGCGGTCAGCCGCCGCGAGCCTGCGCGTTACACGTAATGCCCCGAGGCCATCAACAACAGCGCGACCACGATCAATCCCAGGGCGATGCGGGCAATCATCATCGTCCGCCGCTGCAGTGCCGCGACAGCCTGCGTATGGCCGGGGTGCTGGGGTTCCGGCAACGAGTCGGTTTGCTCGACCAGCGAGGCGAGGCGTGCAAAACCGGGACCAATCAAGCTGGCGCCCATGATCAAGGCAAGCAGTCCGCACAACCCGCCGATGCCGAACAGCAATCCGCTGCTCGACGATACGGACGCCCACTCGAAGCCGGCGGTAAGTTCCCAATACAGCCAGATGCCGCTGAGCACCGTCAGCACGGCGATGGCTGCGATGAACACATGCAACTTGCGCCGATGCAGCGACAGCATCACCTTGCCGCCGGCGGATCCCGCATCGCGGATCGCCGGCATCAGGATCATGGAAAGTACGCAGGCGGTTCCGACCCACAGCGCTGCGACCAGGATGTGCAGCACGCGAACCCACATGTACAGATCGCCGTCCATCATGTTCTCCGGCAGAGGTGAAGTGCCGCGGAATTCCGCGACGCGATGCGGTGAAGGCGGTCAGTGACCTGCAGGTTGCACCGCCGGCGGCGGTGGCATGACCAATTTCAGATAAGGCGCCGGCGCATCCTGTCCCGGCGGTACCCAGTCGTGCGCGGGTTTGCCGGCCGGACCGAGGGAGCGGACGTAGGCATAGATGTCGCCAAGATCCCTGTCGCTCAGGTAGCGGAAGTTCCACCACGGCATGGGCGGGCGCGCCTTCACCGTACGCGCGTTATGAATCCACTGCTCGAGCGTGAGCTTCTGGAAGTACAGACGTAGATTGATCGGATAGGTCGTGCCCCACGGCCCCTGGAAGTTGAAGCCACTGCCGGTCAGGACTTTGTTCTTCGGCATCTTGCCGCCGTGCTCGGCCCAGCCGGGTGTGTGGCAGTCGTTGCAACCGCCGTAGCCGACCAGGAATTTGCCGTGCTCGATCCGGTGCTTGCTTGCCGAAGGCCCGTTTGCCGCCATGGCCGTGCACGAAGCCAGTAACCCCAACGCCAACAGGAACCTCTTCATGGTCACACCCCCTCGGTGGACGGTCGATGAAAAGTTTTGCAAGCGATGTTCGGCACTATGCACCCTGTTGCCGGTGGGCGCAAGTTCCGCGCCGAGGGTCTCAGCAGTACTGGCGTCGCTGGCGTAATGAAATCTTCGGGACTGACCGTCGGCGGGTTTTACAAGCACTTTCGCAGCAAAGACGAGCTTCTCGCCGAAGCCATTGCGCAGGGCTTCTCTGAGTCTGATGAGAAGTTACTTTCGGCCCTCGAAAACTTCCCACCCAAAGATCGTTGGAAAGAGATTGTCCAGTGGTATCTCTCGAGGGAACATTG
>Ga0079220_10000229_pt1 | contig 12666 bp, 14 predicted proteins | sample GAAS100_FD_75071 | JGI IMG/M metagenome (GOLD analysis project Ga0079220, IMG submission 75071) | Agricultural soil microbial communities from Georgia to study Nitrogen management - GA AS100 | ecosystem: Environmental > Terrestrial > Soil > Agricultural land | place: USA: Georgia | collected... | reverse complement strand
TGATCGTCATCGCGATCGTGATCATCGGCGCGATCGTGGTCATGATCGTAGCCGCCGTGGCGGCCGCGATCGGCGCGGACTGAGAAGTAGGCGCGGCAGCCGCGATCGACCCAAAGGCCTTCGCGGTCGACGCCCCAAGTCTGGCCCTGAATGCAGGGCGAACCGCTGATCTGGCGGTCGAGGCGAACCTGATCGAAATCGTAGCGGCCGCAGTAGTTGCGGCGTCCGTCGTTGGACTCGCACTTAATGCCGTTCTGATCGTTGTTATCGAAGCGCCCGCCTCCGCGGCGGGAGCTGACGGTGAAGTAGGCGCGGCAGCCGCGATCGACCCACAGGCCGCGGCGATCAACACCCCAACTCTGGCCTTCGACGCAGGGCGAGCCGCTAATCTGACGGTCGAGAGAAACATCGTTGCGGCCGTAATCGCCGCAGTAGTTGCGATGGCCGTCGTTGGATTCGCACTTAACGGAACCCTGTGCGGCGGAGAATGCCGGAAGCAGGAGCAGCAGACCGGCGAGGCCAAGCAAACGTGCGCAAGCGGCGAGCTTCATGAAGTCTCCTTGAGCCTGGTGGGCAGATACAAACATCCTCTCCCGGCAAAAGTGCGGGCGCAAGGACGGCGAGAAAGCCTGGTTACGAAAGAAGCAGGGGCGACGGCAGCGTCAGTCGGCGGCGTTGGCCTGGGACTTTGCCGGATCGATTTCGATGCGTCCTTTGAAATGGGCGCCGTCTTCGATGGAGATGCGGGCAGCGGAGATATCGCCGACGACGGAGCCGTCTCTGCGGATATCGACGCGTCCGCGGGCGCGAAGATTGCCGACAATTTTGCCGAAAACGACGACTTCGCCGGTTTCGATTTCGGAATTGAGGAGGGCGGTCGAGCCGACAGTGAGTTCGTGGCCGCGAAGAGAGATGGGGCCTTCGACTTTGCCGTCGATTTGGAGATTTTCGGTGCCGATGATCTGGCCCTTGATCTGGAGCGACGCGCCGATGCGGGCGGACGACTGCGAATTGGAAGCGGAGCTGGACGAGCGAGCGGGAACCGAAGACGGAGAAGCCGGGCCGGAAGCAGGCTCAGGTTGTTGCGTTTTGTTCCACATGAATCCTCCCAAAGGATAGTCAGAGACTGAATACAGCTCCGGCTGGGGAGGAGCGGCGTAGGAACAATTTAAGGTCGCGCGAGCGCGGAAGCAAACGAGGAATGGAGGCGAAGGAGCGTAGGGTGAACCTGTCCGGCAGGGCAGGGAAGCTAGCGGGAGGAGGCGGGAGCGCGAAGGAACGACGAGACTTCCGGACGCCAGAGGAAGTAAATGACGAGAACGAGCAGAACCAGGTGGGCGGCGGCTTGTTCGAAGGAGTTGAGCGCGCTGATGGCAACATGCAAAGCAAGCCAAGCAGCGAGGACCCAACGAGCCCAGTCGTGGCCGATCAAAAGAAAAATGCCGCTGACGACAGCGAGGAGACGGAGCAGAAGGATGGGAATGATGGCGAGGCCAAAGGCCTGGGTGCGCAGCTCATTGAGATGGTAAAGGAGGCCGAAGAGGCCGGCGGCGATGAAAAGAATGGAGAAAACCCAAACGGCAAGGGGGCGGGCTCTCATTACGGCAAGGATTGTAGCATGGCGTGAGCGACGGAAAGCGCAACTCGAAAATGGAAAATCGAAAAGACCGACCGGACAGCGCGAACTCGGATCGAGCCTACGAAGCCGAGGGACCATTTCGACGGCGTGCTCAGAGGGCGGAGACCATGTGGGCGATGGCGTCGTCGAAGCCGACTTTGCCGTCGAGATAGGGTTGCCAATATTCGGTGAGGACGCGGAGGTAATCGTCCCAGCCGCGTTGATAGAGGCCTTCGCGGACGGCGTAGGGCGTGTAGCCGGCGGGGAAGGAAGGAGGGGCGTCGCCGGCCGGCTGTTGCATGACGGCGCGAATGGCCTGGCCGGTGGTGTAAAAGAGCAGAGCGTGCCAAAGGTCGCGAGGAACGGGCTTATCACGCTGACGGCATTCGCGGACGATAGCGTCCTGAACGGTGTCGGAGATGCCGTGGGAAGCTTCATGGAAGAGAATTTCGAGAGCTTCGGCGCCTTGATTCCGCGGGTCGGTGCTGGAGACGGTGACGCGGAGAGGATCGACAGTGGTGTAGGCGCCTTGCGCGTTCGCGAAAGCTGTGACGTCCACGCGAATGCGATCGCGGGGCCAGGGTGTTTGATAGATGTCGGCGAGACGATGAGAGAGTTCGAGGGCGCTGTGACGAACAAGGGGAGCGACGGCGGCGATCCAGCGGCGATTCAGGCGATCCTGCTGGGGCCAAAGATGCGAGCGATAGATGGGAGCGGCGGAATCGAGGGCCTGGGTGAGCTTGGCCGGAAGACCGGCGTCGCAGGTCTTCTTCTTCAGGCCGGCGAGATCTTCGCAAGTTTCGAAATCCTCGAGTTGATTCTTGATGAGAATCATTTCAAGGCTGAAGAGAAGGTCCTTATTGGCGTAATCGGAGGCGTAGACAGAAACGGCGGAGTTCCAGAGGCGCTGTTCCGCCGGGGACAGGCCGGACATCACGGAGGAGGCATTTGGAGAAGACAAGCCGCCGGCGCGAGCCTCGCGGTAAAGGACATGATGAAGGTTAAGCCAGAAGCCGCTGTGAAATTCGAAGACCGGGAGCGGCGCAGCGGAAATGACCTCCTGCGATAACGCGCCAACGGGCAGCATCGCAAGCAGAGGTAGGCACAACAAGGTGCGGGTGAAGGCCGGGAAGCGCATGGAGGAACGAAAGATAGTAACGCAAAGAGGCGCGGCCGTGTAACGGGTGTGCGTGTTGGCGGACGCGGTTCGGGAAAAGAAGGCAGCGTTCAGTCTGTAATGATGTGAGAAACGACGAGCAGAAGAATGGCGGCGGCAAGGGAAGCGGCGCAGGCGACGAAAACAGCGGTAATGTGCCGGCGGAGTATGGCCAGAACACTGAGCAAGTCATCACGGAGAGCGCGGTTTTCGCGCCAGGCGTTCGCGAAGGATGCGAAACCCGCAAAACAAACGAGAGCAGGCAACGCGAGAAAAATGACGCCCGCGTCGAAGCGCGAAATGTGCGAGGCGGTCCATTGGAAGAAAAGCCAGGCGGTGTGCGCGGGCTCGAATTGGCGAGGCTGAAACGAACGCAGAAGAGCCAGGACAGCCAGTGCCGCGGCGGGGAGGACAAGCAGGCATTCGGCGAAGGCGAAAAGAGGGGAACGGAGCGATTTGGAGAACATAGGGACCTCCGTGTACTTTGTAACGCAAAGTACATGATGGTGTCAAGAGAAAAGGGGAACCTCCGGGCACAAATGCTGGGACTATCCCTGAAGCTCAGACTGGGCGGCGGCCTCGAGCCAGCGATCGAGAGTGGCAAGCTGCCGCGGGGGAACAGGATCATCAAAGTGAACACCCATTCCCAGGGCGGGACTGACGTAAACGATACGGGCGGGAATCTCGATGGTCTCACCGCGATGCGTCAGCGAGATGAAGATCGGAGTGCCTGCGGGCAGAGGATTGAGCGTGTCGACATAGCAACCGGCCCGGCTAACGTCACTGGTGCGCGCGCAAAAACGGTTGCCGTTGGACCGTTCGACGACATCAACGACGAGGACCAGTGGGTAGCGGGGAGCGGCGCGGCGGTCCGCCATGACATCGGGCATGAAGGAATCTCCTTGATGCCACCTGGCGAAAAGAAGGAGGGGGACGCATCGCAAGCGCCCGAAGGTGAGATGACCCTAAGCAAAGTGTGACGGATGGAACAAGACGGGGCAAGAGCGAAGTGGAATAACGAGCGTATGCGTAACGCCGGCAAGGTCAAGGAGCGGTTTTTCCGGAGGCGACCACGGGATCCGTTGCTTCGCCCAAGGCGCCTTTGTGGTCGGCGGCATGGAGAACGCCCTTGGCATCGCGGAAGAAAGAGAGCTTGCCGGCGCGGCCGTAGGGTTTGGGCGTGGCGGACAGTTCGTATTTGGCGGGAGCGCCGAGATCGTTGGCGCCGACGATGACGTAGCGGAAGGAGTAGCCGTTGTACTCACCCGAGGCGAGGTCGGAGCCAATCAGGCCAGCGGCATCCGGGCCGACACGGCCTTTTTCGGGAGCGGTGAGCTGAGAGAGGGACTCAGGGAGACGCAGATACGTGCGGCGGTAGGACTCGATGGATTTGGCCAGGGACTCGAGGGTGGCGAGCGCCGCCTGCTCGTTGGACTTAGTCGTGGCCTGGTCCCATTCGGCTTCGAGGGAAGGAAGATCGAGGAAAAGCAAGCCGATGGAGAGAACTTTCCATTGGCCGTTCTCGCGTACCATGCCCATAAGGATGTGATGAGCATTGGAAGAATCGGGATCGGAAGCTTCGCGAAGGTCGATGGGGAGGAAAGCGAGATTGTCGCGAAGGTCGGGGCCGCCGACCTGGAGCTCGGCGGTGCCATAGGGAGTTTCACAGCTGACGATGGGACGGCCTGCGGGATTGACGGAGAGCGTGGGCTTGCCGGCGTCGGCGAGAAGGACGAAACGCTTCATCAATTCGGTGCGGGCGGCTTCGGTGAGGCGGGAAAAGGAATCCTGGTTGCGCGCGGTGAGGAATTTTGCGAAAGCGGTTTGGTCGTGCGAACAAGCAGCGGCGAGGGCGTCGCGAAGAGACGCCGACGGGCCGGAATCGGCGGACGAGGGAGCCGCCGATTCACGGGAGGTGGATTCCTGAGCATGCAACGGAGGAACGGATAGAAAGACGAAAGAGGCAGCGAGCGTCAGAAAGAGAACGCGCATTTTCAGTCTTTGACTTCGGCGAGGATCTGCGCGAGATGGGTGGTGAACTTGGAACGGGGCATGACTTCGCGAAAGCCTGAGGCTTTGGCTTGCGCTGCGAGGTCCAGCTGGACGTGAGAGAGAAAACCGATGAGGGGAAGGTCCGGATTTGCGGCGCGAAGGCGCTCGACGGCGGCGAGGGGCTGGTTGCGGGCGTTGAGATCGACGATGACGAGCTTGGGAAGAGGATCGAGGAGTTGCAGGAGGGAATCGGGATTGGACGCAACCTTGACTTCGATGCCGAGGTGTTTTGCGGTTTCGGCGAGCTTCATCTGGAAGAAGAGATCGTCCATGTAGGCAACAACGCGAGCCATGCGAAAGAAACCTCCGTGGGTTCTTACGAAGTATGCACTGAAAGATGGGATGCAGGAAGGAAGGGAGTGGTCAACCGCAGATTGACATCACTTGGAAGCGACCAAGCAGGCGCAGTCGCTGAGATGCCTGGCGGGCAGAGGAGCGCGGTTTTTCATGACGACAAAGAGTGTTCGAGGTGGTGCCAGCGCGGCTAGTGGCCGGAGCCGGAGCTGTGGGCGCCGACGGTATTGTCGGGAACGTCGCCCGGGCGGCCTTTGACCCGGTCGTAGACGGAGAGATGGCTGACGGAGCCGAGAGCTTCGTTGTAAAAAGTGGGAACGCCGAGAGCGGTGCGGAGTTCTTCGTTGAATTTGCGAAGATTCTCGAGATGAGCGGCCAGCGCGGGGACTTTAAGGCCGTCGTCGTTCAGGAGGAATTTCTGGTAACCGGCGTCCCATAGGCGGGTGAACTGGCCCTTGAGCATGACGGCGGGAGGAATGGTCATGGTGAACAGACCGTCCGGACCTTTGCGGAACTCGGCGCCGGAGCCGTATTTTTCGACGCGAACAACGCCACGGGTGCTGCCGACGGAAAATCCGAGAGCGGCCAAACTTTCGATCGCCTGGGGCTGAAAACGTTCTTCGACATTCCACATGGTGCACCCAGAGTAAAGAAGGAGAAGGATTCTGTAAAGTGGCGGCGGGCGAGAAAATTGTGAAACGGAGTTCGCGGCGCGGCGTTCGCGGAGTAGACTTTGAGGCGGAACTCCTGGGGAGGAACCATGAAATGGGCGGGAACTTTGCGCGCGCTGGTTGCGACGGCGGTCTCGGTCGGCGCTTGCGCAGCTTTGGCGTCAGGCGCGGCGACAAAGCGAACACGGTGGACGGAAAAGGAAGCGAACGAGTGGTACGCGAAACAGCCGTGGCTGGTCGGGAGCAACTACATTCCCGCGACGGCGATCAACGAACTGGAGATGTGGCAGGCGGAGACGTTTGATCCGAAGCGCATCGACCTGGAGCTGGGATGGGCGGAATCGCTGGGGATGAACACGATGCGGGTGTTCCTGCACGATTTGTTGTGGAAGCAGGACCCGGAAGGATTCAAGAAGCGCATCGACACGTTTTTGACGATTGCGCAGAAGCATCACATCCGGCCGCTCTTCGTGCTGTTCGATTCCGTTTGGGACCCCAAGCCGCACCTGGGGAAGCAGCATCCGCCGGTGCCGGGCGTGCACAATTCGGGATGGATGCAGAGTCCGGGAGCGGCGGCGCTCTCCGATCCCGCGCAGTACCCGAGGCTTGAGGCGTACGTAAAAGGTGTGGTGGGAGCGTTTGCGAAAGACGACCGGGTGCTGGGATGGGACGTGTGGAACGAACCGGATAACACGAACGGCGGATCGTATGCAGCGGAGGAGCCAAAGAACAAAGTCGAGTTGGTGGATAACCTGCTGCCGAAGGTGTTCGAATGGGCGCGGGAGGCGGGCGCGACGCAGCCATTGACGAGCGGATTATGGAAGGGAGACTGGTCTTCGCCGGAGAAGATGGGGAAGACGGAGAAGATCCAGTTCGAGGAGTCGGACGTGATCTCGTTTCACAACTACGACAAGCCGGAAGAATTCGAAAAACGAGTACTGTGGCTGAAGCCGTACGGCCGGCCGCTGATCTGCACGGAATACATGGCGCGAGGAAACGGAAGCACGTTCGAGGGGACGTTGCCGATCGCGAAGAAGTATCACGTGGGAGCAATCAACTGGGGACTGGTGGCGGGGAAAACGCAGACCTACCTGCCGTGGGATTCCTGGAAGAAGCCGTACGTGGACCGGCAGCCGGCGGTGTGGTTCCACGAGGTGTTCCGGACGGATGGAGAGCCGTACCGGAAGGAAGAGGCGGAGTTCATCAAGAAAATCATTCACGACGAGTAGAGCCAGGCGGCGCGAATCTCTACAAAACATAGGGTGTTTCGGCCAAGTTGAGGTAAACTGGGACGATATCTCTCGGCTTCGAGGGAGTGGTGTCTACCCAGCGAGGGGTAAAGTGCATCGAATCAGGAGCAAAAAGGTCGGGTTTACGAGGCGACCAAGCGAACCGCACGAATGGCGACCGCAGAACAAATCCGGGCGATGACAGGCGAAACCGCCTCGCCTGCCGGGATGAGTCTGATTGCGCAGATCGGGAACACGCCGCTGCTGCGTCTGGAGAGGATTGGCCGAGGATTTCCCGCTGCGGAGTTTGCGGCGAAGGCGGAGTGGTTCAATCCGGGCGGATCGGTGAAGGACCGCGCGGCGCTGGCGATGGTTGAGGCGGGAATCCGGAGCGGGGACCTAAGAGCCGGAAAAACGATTCTGGATGCGACGAGCGGAAACACAGGGATTGCGTACGCGATGATCGGGGCGGCGCTGGGATATCCAGTGAAGCTCTTTTTGCCGTCGAGCGCTTCGGAGGAACGCAAGAGAATCCTGACGGCGTACGGCGCGGAGCTGGTGATCACGCCCGGGGACGAAGGGACCGACGGAGCAATCCATCGCGTGAGGGAACTGGCGGCGAGCGAGCCGGAAAAATATTTTTATCCGGACCAGTACAGCAACGCGGCGAACTGGCAGGCGCATTACCGGACAACAGCGAACGAGATTTGGGAGCAGACGCGCGGGCGAATCACGCATTTCGTGGCGGCGCTGGGAACCAGCGGAACGTTCGTGGGAACTTCGCGGCGGCTGCGGGAGCTGAATCCGGAGATTCGGTGCATCAGCTTGCAGCCGGATGGTCCGTGGAACGGTCTGGAAGGCTGGAAGCACATGCCGACGGCGCTGCGGCCGGCAATTTACGACGACACCGTCGCGGACGAGAATCTCGAGGTTTCGACCGAAGAGGCGTATCGGATGGTGAAGCGGTTGGCGCGGGAAGAGGGGTTGCTGGTCAGTCCGAGCGCGGCTGCGGCGCTGCTGGGATGCTTCGCGGTGGCGGAAAAGCTGGAGCGCGGGCAGCGGGCGGTAATGGTGACGGTGTTCGCCGATAACGCGTCGAAGTATCTGAGCGAGCGGTTCTGGGACGAAGATTAAGATGAGCGCGGCGCTATGGATCAGCAAGGAGTTGGCGGAAGGAATCGGGCGGCATGGCGCGGAAACCTACCCGCGCGAGTGCTGCGGCGCTTTGCTAGGGCGGGACAGCTCACTAGCAGAAGGGCAGGACAGCCCGGGACAAACGGCCAAGCGCGAAGTGCTGCGGTTATATCCTCTGGTTAATCGGAGAGACGATTCGCCGCGGAACCGTTTTGCGGTGACGCCGCGCGACGTGTTGGAGGCAGAGAAGGCGGCGGACGCGCAGGGACTCGAGATCGTAGGCTGGTATCACTCGCATCCGGATCATCCAGCGCGGCCAAGCCAGTACGATCGGGACCATGCGTGGCCCTGGTACAGCTACGTGATCGTCAGCGTAATGAACGGGACACCGCAGGAGATGACTTCCTGGCGGTTGGGCGATGACCGGCAAGAGTTTTCCGCGGAGCCGATTGAGATTCGTCAAGGCGCCGCGGTGTAGTGAGAATGGAGAAGCGACCATGGCTGTAAGAGTGATCATTCCAACCCCGCTGCGGGTGTTCGCGGGGAAAAAGGACTCCGCGGAGGTTCCGGCGGAGACCGTGGGCGAGGCGCTGGGCCTGTTGACGGCGCAGTACGGCGACCTGCGGAAGCACTTGTACACGGAAGACGGGAAGCTGCGCAGTTTCGTAAACGTGTATGTGAACGACGAGGACATCCGATATCTTGAGAAGGAAAAGACGCCGACGAAAGACGGCGACGTGGTGAGCATTATTCCGTCGATTGCGGGAGGATGTTGAAGCCGCCGCAGATTGCGCTGACGCTCACGTTTAGACATTTCCCGCCGCAGGAGCGTCGATCATCAGGATGACGGTATTTTGAATTGTCGTTAGCGCGCGGGATCCTTCGTCCCGCAGCAGGGGCATGGACCCGGGAGGACGTTCGCGACTAGCGATTATATTATTCGGATGCCAGCCACGAATTTTGCAGAGTGCGAATTTGAAGAGCGGAGATTAGAATGGCGACGAAGACACAGACGATAACGGAGAGAGCGCCCGTGACGAGCTTGTCGAACGAGGAGATCCTGCGCTACAGCCGGCACCTGATCATGCCGGAAGTGGGCATGGAAGGGCAGCTGAAGCTGAAGAACGCCAAGGTGCTGCTGATCGGGACAGGCGGTTTGGGCGCGCCGCTGGGGTTATATCTTGCCGCGGCGGGAGTGGGGAAGCTCGGCCTAGTGGATTTCGACGTGGTGGACTTCACGAACCTGCAGAGGCAGGTGACGTTCGGTTCGCAGGACGTGGGCAGGCCGAAGACGGAAGCGGCGCGGGCGCGGCTGGCGAGCTTGAATCCGGACATCGAGATTCAGACATTCGAGACGAAATTGACGAGCGAGAATGCGCTGGAGTTGTTCAAGGATTTCGACGTGATCGTGGACGGCACGGACAATTTCCCCACGCGCTACCTGGTCAACGATGCGTGCATTCTGCTGGGCAAGCCGAACGTCTACGGATCGATTTTCCGGTTCGAAGGGCAGGTGACGGTGTTCGGGATGCCGGATGGGCCGTGCTACCGGTGCTTGTATCCGGAGCCGCCTCCGCCGGGACTGGTGCCGTCGTGCGCCGAAGGAGGAGTGCTGGGGGTGCTGCCTGGGATCGTGGGCTCGATCCAGGCGATGGAAACGATCAAGTTGATCCTGAGCTCCGGCGAGAACCTGATCGGAAGATTGCTGCTGTTCGATGCGCTGGGAATGACCTTCCGCGAACTGAAGCTGCGGAAGAATCCGCAGTGCCCGATGTGCGGAGAGAACCGGACGATTCACAAGCTGATCGATTATTACGAATTCTGCGGGGTGCGCGGCGAAGAAGCGCCGGCGCCGGACGTGAAGGTGCCGGAGATTACGCCGAAGGAGCTGAAAGCGCGGCTGGAGCGCGGAGACGATCTCTTCATTCTGGATGTGCGGGAGCCGCACGAATACCGGATTTGCAATCTGAACGGGCAACTGATTCCGCTCGGCGAATTGCCGCGGCGGGTGCACGAATTGGACTCGTCGCGGGAAATCGTGGCGCACTGCCGCAGCGGAAAGCGGTCGGCGGAGGCCGTGGACTTCCTGCGCAAGGCGGGATTCCGCAAGATCCTGAACTTGAAGGGCGGCATTCTGGCGTGGTCCGATGAAGTCGACCCCAGCGTGCCGAAATACTGAGACAATACAATCGCATTGTTGGGGGCTCTGGATGGGTGTCTTCGAAGAGATGCTGGCGCACAACTGCGGCTACGCGGAGAACTTTACTCTCAGCCATTTGCAAACACCGCCGAAGCGCAAGCTGGTGATTCTGACGTGCATGGATTCGCGCATGGACCTGGAGCAATTATTGGGGTTACAGGTGGGCGATGCACACATGGTCCGCAACGCCGGGGGACTCGCGACGGACGACGCGATTCGTTCGCTGATTTTATCCACGCATTTGCTGGGGACGCGCGCGATTGCGGTGATCCAGCACACGCAGTGCGGGCTGATGTCGATTACCGACGAGCAGTTTCGCTGGCGGCTTTCCACGGAGACGGGCAGGGATGCTTCACACCTGGAGTTTCACGCTTTTCGCGACCTGGAAAAGAACGTGATCGAGCACGTGCGGCTGATCCGGCAGAATCCTTTCTTGCCGCGGAACATCGATGTGCGCGGGTTTGCGTATGAGATTGAAACCGGAAGACTGCGGGAAGTCGAGCCTGCGCGAAGTTAGAATGCTGGGCTGCAGGCTATAGTATTCGAGAACAGTGCGCTCAGCGGAGCGGGAGCAGAAAATGGCAGCGACCAAGATTACGGTTAACAGCAATGGGTCGATTCGCGTGGAAGGCGATTTTGAAATTGTGGACCCCGCCGGGAATGCGTTCGGCCTGGGGGGAAGAACCACCGTCAGTCTTTGCCGGTGCGGGCATTCCGCGAACAAGCCGTTTTGCGACGGATCGCATAAGACCAGCGGCTTCTCTGATCCCGTTGTGGCGCGGGAGTTGCCGCCACCAAAGCCGAAAGCTTAATTAAAATCCTCGAAGGATCGGCTGCAGCGCAGCTTGAGACAGTCTCAAACTGAGACGAAACACATTTTACAGGTTTCCTCGGGTATTCCCCCCGTTAACTAGTTCCGAACAAAGACGATAGAACCCTCAGAGGTAGGCGACAGCCGCATTCCGCGGTGTCTCGCATCACGGCGGGGCCCGACACTCCGTTCGGGACCCTCTCGTAAGTTGCTTGGAATGAGCCGTTTGGAGACATGAGATTTAAGGCGGAAAAGGGCACTTGCTTGCAATTGTCCGTACTCATTGGGGTTTCTCCGGCTTTTGGGGGTTTTCTTGGGCGATTGGGGCAAAATCATCGGGGTTCTGCGGCAGAAGCCGTCGCGCGTCCTGCTGGCGCTCGGCGCCGCCCTTCTCGCCCTGTTCTTCGGCTTCATTTTTTACCTCCGCCAGAGCGATTTCTCCGGAAGCATGCAGACGTACCTGTACCTCGAAGTCGGAGGCACGCTGCTGAGTTTCTGCTACGCGGCGAATGCGCTCGTGCGGTTCCGCGGAACCCACGACCGCACGGCGATGATCCTGGCGTTTGGGTTTGTGCTCTCCGGGATGCTCGAAACGGTAGGCTACTTCGGCTTCAACGGATTTCTTCACTCCGGGCCGCTGGCCATGTACCGGATACCGATGGGATGGATGGTGGGCCGCACGTTGTTGGCGGTGCTGCTGCTGGCGGCGCTGGCGGTAGAGCGGTACATGCCGACGGCGCGGCAGCCGAGCAAGGAACTGGCGGGCGCGTTGCTGGTGGTAGCGCTGGGCGCCTATGCAACCAGCGCGGCATTTCTGGCGGCGCCGGCGTCGCCGACGGTGCATCGAGACGCACTGTTCTCCCGGCCCTGGGATTTGCTTCCCGGTCTGTTGTTCCTCGTTGCGGCGTTGGGTTTCCGGCACCGCTTCCACAGCGACAAGAACGCGGCTTCGCTCTATGACTACGCGCTGTTCGTGGTGGCCTCGCTGAATGTGGTGTGCCACGTCTCGGCGGCGTTTTCGCGGCAGTTGCTGGATGGCCCGTTCTTCGTGGCGGAAGCAGCCAAGACGGCGAGTTATGTGGTGATGCTGTGCGGAGCGCTGCTGGATCAGGCAAGACTTTTCGACCAGGTGCGGACGATGGCGGTGAGCGATCCGCTGACCGGGCTGGCAAATTACCGCCGGCTGCTCAGCGTTATGGAAGCGGAGCTCGATCGTTCGCGGCGTACGCAGCGGCCCTTCAGCGTGGTGCTGTTCGACATGGACGGGCTGAAAGCGATCAACGACCAATACGGTCATCTGACCGGCAGCCGCTCGCTGGTGCGGCTGGGAAAGATTCTGCGGCATCACAGCCGGGCCATCGATACGCCGGCGAGATATGGCGGGGATGAGTTCGCGATTGTGTTGCCGGAAGCCGGCAAGGAAATCGCGGCACGGATTGTCGGGCGCATCCGGGAGCGGCTGAGCACCGAAGGGGAACTGCCGGTGCTCTCGGCGAGCTCC
>Ga0079220_10000227_pt1 | contig 12717 bp, 10 predicted proteins | sample GAAS100_FD_75071 | JGI IMG/M metagenome (GOLD analysis project Ga0079220, IMG submission 75071) | Agricultural soil microbial communities from Georgia to study Nitrogen management - GA AS100 | ecosystem: Environmental > Terrestrial > Soil > Agricultural land | place: USA: Georgia | collected... | reverse complement strand
GAAACGCTGGCGGTCATCGCCTACAAGCAGCCGGTCACGGCGCCGGAAATTTCTGAAATTCGCGGGGTAAACACGGCGGGAGTGATCAGCACGCTGCTCGACAAGCGGCTGATCACCACCGCGGGGAGGAAGGAAGTAATTGGCCGGCCGATCCTGTACAAAACGTCCAAGGAATTCCTGCTGCGCTTCGGCCTGGACGATTTGAACGAACTGCCGAGCCTGAAGGAATTCGAAGCGTTGGCGCGCGAAGCGCTGGGGACGGAAGAAGGCATCGCTCCGACCACAACGGAAGAAGAACTGATGAACCAGCCTACCGCTGATACGCTGGAAAACCTGCCGCTCCCGGAAGACGCGGCCGCCGCGGAAGAATTGCGGGAAGAAGAAGTGCAGGCCACCAGCGAGGGCATGCCGAGCGGCGTGCTCGACGAAGAGCCTCCCAGGGCGGATGCGGCGAAGAGCGGAAGTGGCGAGTAAACGGAAAAGGAAGTACAGGAGGTAAAGGAGATACAGGAGGTAAAGGACAAATTCGCGTCCGAATCGCGCTGCCCGCAGGATTTGACGTTTCCGACTCCGGATCCTTTACATCGTATGTCCTCTACTTCCTTTACCTCCTGACTTCTATCTCTATGCAAGAGAGACTGCAGAAAATCATTGCGCGGGCGGGGATTGCTTCGCGGAGGCACGCGGAGCAACTGATCTTGAGCGGGCAGGTGCGCGTGAACGGCCGGGTGGTGACGGAGCTCGGCACGAAAGCCGATCCCGAAAAAGACAAGATCGAAGCGGGCGGCCGCACGGTGGAAGCCGAAGAGCGCCGCGTGTACCTGCTGCTGCACAAGCCGCCGGAAACCGTTTCCGCGCTGGCCGATCCCGAGGGACGCAAGACGTTGCGAAATTTCCTGCGCGGCTTTCCGGAGCGCGTCTATCCGGTTGGAAATCTCGAGTACGATTCGTCGGGACTGGTTTTTCTTACCAATGACGGCGATCTGTCCGCGACGATGTTGAAGAACTGGGAGAACATCGAGCATCTCTACCACGTGAAAGTGAAGGGCATGCTCACACTGGCGGATCTGGCGCGCTTGGGAAAGCAGGCGGGCGTGCGACTACAAACGCTGAAGCAGCCGGGGGCGACACGCGGACGCGGCAGGCGCGGCGCGCAGGGAGCGAATTACTGGTACGAGGCGCGATTGCGGCCGGGGCGGCGCGACGCGCTGCGCGATTTGCTGTTTCGCGAGCATCATCCCATCGAGAAACTAAAGCGCGTAGGACTCGGCCCGCTGACGCTGGAAGGAATTCCCCAGGGACGCTACCGGCTGATGGAGGGGCGCGAAGTGGAAGGATTGAAGAAGGCGGCTGTTGCGGCCGGGCGAAACCAGGGGTCGAAGAGAGAGTCCTCGCTTCGCGGACTTCGCCCGGAATGACCGTTTCGTGGTTTTGCGCGACCAAAAAAACATGAGCGCGGAAAGATTGCAGAAGATTCTGGCGGCGGCGGGAATTGCTTCGCGGCGAAAAGCGGAAGAGATGATTGCCGCAGGGCGCGTCACCCTGAACGGAAAGAAGGTCGCCGAGCAGGGCACCAAGGCGGACGCCGCGCGCGACGAGATCTGCGTGGATGGAAAAAGGATTGAAAGCGCGCAGAAGCTGCAGTATTTCCTGCTGAACAAGCCGAAAGGCTATGTGACCACGGTGAGCGACCCGGAAGGGCGAAAAACGGTGATGGAGTTGTTGCCGAATTCGAGGGAGCGCATTTACCCGGTTGGGAGGCTCGATTATGCGAGCGAAGGGTTGCTGCTGATGACCAACGACGGCGCGCTGGCGCAAGTGCTGACCAAAGCCGGTTCGCACGTGCCGAAAACGTACCTGGTGAAGGTCAGCGGCAAGCCGCGCGAGAGCGAAATTGACAAGCTGCGAAAGGGAATTGCGATTTCGCTGGAAGACGGGCGCCGCGTGAAAACTTCTCCAGCGCGAATCCTCCTGGCGAAAGACGCCGCGAATCCGTGGTATGAAGTGACGCTCATCGAAGGCCGCAACCGGCAAATCCGGCGAATGTTCCAGGAAATCGGGTTTCTCGTCGAGAAGATCCAAAGAATCCAATTTGGCCCGCTCAAGCTGGACGTGCCTCCCGGGAAATTCCGCCCCTTAACGCCGCGAGAAGTGGAAGAATTGAAGAGAGCCGCAGTCGGCGATGGAACCCGATGAGCACGCGATTTGACCTGCTGATTCCACAATACATTCAAGGACTTCCCGTTTACATTCCCGGAAAACCGGTCGAGGAAGTGGAGCGCGAGCTGGGCATTCATGCCGTGAAGCTGGCGTCCAACGAAAATGCTTTCGGGCCTTCGCCGAAAGCGGTGGAAGCAATGCGGCGGGCGGCGAGCGATTCGCACCGCTACCCGGACGGCGGCGCGGTGCTTCTGCGCGAAAAGCTGGCAGAACTGCGCGGCGTTTTGCCGGAGCAGATTTTTGTGGGGCTCGGCTCGAGCGAGATTATCGATCTGGCGTCGCGGGTGCTTCTGCGCGAAGGCTTGCAGGGAATCACCAGCGAAGGCTCCTACGCGCCGTTTTCGATCGCCATCCGCATGAATCGCGGAGAGTTGAGGAAGGTGCCGCTGAGGAATTACGGGTACGACCTTGACGCGCTGGCCGAAGCAATCAATCCGACAACGAGAATCATTTACATCGCCAATCCCAACAATCCGACGGGAACGGCTTTCGGCGCGGCGGAATTCGCACGGTTTCTTTCGCGCGTGCGCGAAGATATTTGCGTGGTGCTCGACGAAGCGTATTTTCACTACGCGGCGCAAGAGGACATGCCCCATTCCAACGAATTGTTCGGCAAGCACGCGAACCTGCTGGTGCTGCGCACCTTTTCGAAGGTGTACGGGCTGGCCGGGGTGCGCATCGGGTATGCCGTGGGAGACACGGCGCTGGTAACCATGATGAACAAGCTGCGCACGCCCTTTAATGTGTCCGGCCTGGCGCAGGCGGCGGCTCTGGCCGCGCTCGACGACAAAGCGCACGTGAAGCATTGCGTGGAGCAGAACGCGCGGGAACGGGCCAGGCTCGAAGCGGGTTTGCGCGAACGGGGGCTCACCGTAGTGCCCAGCGAGACGAATTTTGTGTTTGCGGACCTGGGGATGGAAGCCGCGCCGCTGTGCGAAGAATTGCTGCATCGCGGCGTGATTATCCGGCCGCTGGCGTGGATGGGCCTGCCCACGGGAATCCGCGTCTCGGTGGGAACGCGCGAAGAAAACGACAAATGCCTCGAAGAAATGCGCGCCGTTCTCGGCAAGATCGAAAGCAAAGCGAGCTGACGACGTCACAGCGATTCCTCCCAAGACACGAGCAACCACAGCCAGGATTCCTCGACTTCGCTCGGAATGACACGTCAGTGAAAGGGGTGGTGATGAGAGCGGCGAAAAAGCTGGTTCTGGCCGGAGCTGCGTTTGCGGCGGGCTTTTCGGCGCTTGCGCAGACGCCGGACTGGGCGGCGCAGGGAAAAAGCTGGTGGGCGCACGTGGAATATCTGGCGAGCGATCAACTGGAAGGCCGCGGTACCGGAGCACCAGGATTCGAGAAAGCGGCGGCGTACGTCGAGAAGGAATTTCGCGAAGCGGGGCTTCAGCCGGGAGGAGTCAACGGCTACGCGCAGCCGGTGGAATTCAACGTGGTGCAACTGGACGAAACACGTTCGTCGCTGGCGTTGGTGCGCGGGGGCAAAGCAGAGCCGGTGAAATTCGGCGACGAAGCTTACTTGATGCCGAGCGCGAGCACGGCCGGGCGAGTGCAGGCGCGGGCCGTTTTTGTAGGCTACGGCCTCAGCATTCCGGAAGCGCATTACGACGATTTGGCGGGACAAGATTTGAAGGGGAAGATCGCGGTGTACGTGACCGGCGGCCCGGCTTCGATTCCGGCGGAGGTAAAGGCGCATTATCAATCGAACGAGGAACGCTCGAAGGCGTTTTTGAAAGCCGGAGCGGCCGGCGCGATCATTCTGCAGAATCCGCGCGCGGCGGAAGTGCCGTGGTCGCGCATGGCCGGCGCGCGTTTTTCGCAGCGCATGGAACTGAAGGGAGTTTCCGGGGCGGCAACGCTGTGGCCGAAAGTGAAAATCATGTGGAATCCGGAATACGCGGAAAAGCTATTCCAGGGAAGCGGGCACACGCTGCAGGAAATTCTAGATGATTTGAAGGAAGAAAAGCCTTTGCCGCATTTTCCGCTGGCGGCGGTTATTCGCGCGCGGACGGCAACCAAGCGGTCCACGGCGAAAGCGGAGAATATCGCGGGCGTCCTGCCCGGAAGCGATGCAAAACTCAAGAATGAGTATGTGGTGGTGAGCGCGCATCTGGATCACCTGGGAATCGGAACGCCGGTGAACGGCGACAAGATTTATAACGGGGCGATGGACGACGCTTCGGGCGTGGCCTCGGTGCTCGAAATTGCAAAACACCTGGCGCAGTCAAGCGCGAAGCCGAAACGGTCGATTCTTTTTTTGACGGTGACGGGAGAAGAAAAAGGCGAGTTGGGGTCGCAGCATTTCGCCGCGCATCCGACGATGGCGGGACCGATCGTGGCGGACATCAACATGGATATGTACCTGCCGCTGTTTCCGCTGAAGTATCTGGAAGTGCAGGGGCTGAACGAATCGACGCTGGGTGACGAGATTCGCGCCGCTTGCAAGGAAGCCGGAGTGGAAGTGCAGGCGGACAAGGAGCCCGAGCACGTGCGCTTCATCCGCAGCGATCAATACAGCTTTATCAAGAAGGGCGTGCCCGCGCTGGCGTTCAAATTCGGCTGGCTGCCGAATACGCCGGAGCAGAAGATTTTTCAGGACTGGTACAAGGAGCGCTACCATGGGCCCGCGGATGACGCGGCGCAGCCGGTGGATAGAGAAGCGGCGGCGCAGTTCGACGCGATTCTGGAAAAGCTGGCATTGCGCGTGGCGGATGCGGAGAGCAGACCGGAATGGAAGAAGGAGAGTTTCTTCCGGAGATTCGTGAAGGAATGAGCTTCGGATTGTACGTTGCGGACCACGTACGATTTTTCGGAGAGATGCTTGGCTTCGTTCGGCACGACAACTGTGAGGGGACGCGTTCGCCCGTTAGGTGATTTTTGTGGAAGCTAACGGGGAGAAAGCGGATAGACGAGCAGGTTGCGCTTGCCGGGAGGAACCACGGCAAGAGAGCGGCCGTCGGGAGAAATGGCGAAATCGCGGTAGGCGAGGCCGTGGAGGATGGGATTGAACGTGGTCTCCGCGACCGGGACGGCCTGGCCCGCAGCGTGCGTGGCAAGCGGAGGAACGGCGATCCACACGAGGTCGCCGGATTTTCTTTCGGGGGCGCGCTTGAGGAGAATGGCGGCGTCATCGGGCGCCCAGCGCAGCGAGCCAAGGCCGATGCGGATGCGCGCGACGTGGTCGGGCGCGGCAAGATCGCGAATCTCGAGGACTTCCTTGTCAATGTAATAGGCGACGCGCTTTCCGCTGGGAGAAACGGTGAGCCCGCCTTCGTAGTCGTCGAGCGTGGCGAGTTCCTGATTATCCTGTGCGAGAAGATCGAGGCGCTGCAGGCGCGGCGGGCCGGAGAGATTGCGGTCGCGCTCGACGGCGATGGCGGCGTTGGCGCGAGGAACCATGTCGTAGGCAAGAAAGGTGCGGCCCTCAAACAGAAAACCGCCCGGGCCCGCCGCCACGCTGCTGTACTTGAAGGAAAAAAGAATATTGGGTTTGATGGCCTCGAAAAGATAGAGGATTGTCGAGCTGTCGCGGAGCCACGAAGCGTCGATGGAATCGTGGATGATGTTTTCCGTGCCGCCGAGCTTGACCTCCCTTCCATTGTCATCGAGAACCAGCGTGACGCGCTCGTTTTGCGTGGTGCCCGCGTCGTCCACGACGGAAATCGTGGATAACTGCGCCAGGATGTACTTGCCGTTGGGCGAAACCGCAAGGCCATCGACCATATAGGAAAAGGGCTTATCGCTCGGAATATATTTTTCGCCCTGCAGCAGGCGCTTGTGCCTGCCGCCGGGTTCGGCGAGCCAGATGTCGTCGCGCTGCAGGTCGTATTTTTTGGTTTTAAAGAGGCGGCGAGCGGAATAGACGATGCGGCCGTCGGGAGCGTAGGCAAAGGCGGTAACGTCGTCGTCGATGTTGAGGGTGGGCTTTTCGATGTCCTGGGCATGCGCGGGTGGTAAGAAAATTAAGAACGAGGAAAAAAGAAAAAGCCTAACGCAGAGGACGCAGAGGAGGCGCAAAGGACGCGGAGACGTCGTGCTGGCGCCGTGTCCCAAGTTGAGCGGCACACGAGACGGCAAACGACGCGTTTTGCTTGGGCCGCCGGAGAACGTCATGGTTTGGGATGCGGTCCAGTGTACTCGGAGCAGCATGGCTTTTGCGAGGGAGTGAACTCCATGAGCTCGACGCGGGTTTCGTCGGGGTCGTAGAGATTGAGCTGCCATTTGCCGTCGCGGCCGATCTTGGGTTCTTCGTTGAGCTTCATGCCGTTCCTTAGAAGCTGTTGCTGGGCGGCATGGATGTCCGGCACGCCGAGAGCGATGTGATTCATGACGCCCAGAGTACGGTGGCTGGCGTTTGGTGAAACGTTGAGCATGTATTCAATCCAGTCGGTGCCTTCGGGAACTTGCATGTCCACCCAGTTGTCTTCGCCGTCTTTCATGCCCCCATGCCAGTAGACGTGGAAGCCAAGAACGTCTTTGTAGAATTTGTCTTCGACAGCGCGGTCGTGGACGACGATGCCGGCGTGGATGATGCTGTCGCCAACGTGTTTGTTCCCTCCAAGAATGCTCGCCGCCACACCATGCGTGGAGACGAAAACCAGTCGATGTCCCTCGGGATCGGCAATTTCAAAAGATGCCGCGCCACCGGGTCGCCGCTGCAACCCTCCCGGCTTTTCTCCTCGCGCGATGAGATATTCGCGAAGCGTCCCGGCGTCGGCGGTAAGCATGCCTATTGCGTCCACCAGATCCTTACTCTGGGGGTCAGCGAGCCGGGTGATCTGGACTTCCTGGAGCGGCTTGACGAAAAAACATTCAGCGGCGGAACTATCCCAACATTGGTCGAGGCGCGATAGCCCAAGTCCATCCGCGAAGAATTTGCGCGACTCGTCGAGTGAGGAAACGCTGATGCGCACAAACGCAATTCCCGAAATGGCGGGAGGTCTTGGCGGAGCAAGCGTTGGAGGCGCGACGGGGACACAAAAAGCGAGGAATGCCAGGGAACCTGCGGCGAGAGAAAAGCAGACTCCTCGCTTCGCACGGAATGACAAGGATGTTTGCTTGGAGAATAGCGCAACAATCGAAGAGAGATTCCTCGCTGCGAAGACTCCGCTCGGAATGACGGATTGAGAGAATGGGCGCATCAGGGGGCTCCACGGGATTTAAGTTGGCGGATTTCGTCGAGGCGGGCGCGGAGGCGCTGCTCGAAACCCTGGTCGGTGGGCTTGTACCAGGAGCGGCCGGAAAGATTTTCCGGGAGGCAGGACATATCGGCGACTTTTTCGTCGTAGTTGTGGGCGTACTTGTAGTCCTTGCCATAGCCGAGATTTTTCATCAGGCCCGTGGGCGCGTTGCGGAGATGCAGCGGAACGGGATCAGCTTCGGTTTTCCGGACGTCTTCGAGGACTTCGCCGTAGGCGGCGTACACGGCATTTGATTTCGGCGCCAGTGAAAGATAAACAGCGGCTTGCGCGAGCGCAAGATGACCTTCGGGAGCGCCCAGAAAATCGAACGCATCTTTTGCCGCAAGAGTCACGGTGAGAGCACCCGGTTCGGCGAGGCCGATATCTTCGCTGGCCATGCGCACCATGCGGCGGGCGAGATAGAGCGGGTCTTCGCCGGACTCGATCATGCGCGCCAGCCAGTAGAGGGCGGCGTCAGGGTCGGAATTGCGCACGGATTTGTGCAGCGCGGAGATGAGATTGAAGTGCTCTTCGCCGGCTTTATCGTAGCGGAGAAGTTTGCGCTGGAGGACGTCTTCGAGGAGTTGCGCGGTGATTGCGCGGACACCGGATTTATCCGGCTTGGCGCTCTTGGCGCAGAGCTCGAGGGTGTTGTACGCGGCGCGGGCGTCGCCATTCGCGAAAGAAGCGATGCGGAAGAGAAGGTCGTCGCTCGCGGCGATGCGCTGTTCGCCAAGACCGTGCTCTTTATCGGCGAGGGCGCGGCGGAGAAGTTCGACGATTTGCGGAGTGGCCAGCGGTTCGAGGATGTAGACCTTGGTGCGCGAGAGCAGCGGCGAGATCACTTCGAAGGAAGGATTTTCCGTGGTAGCGCCGATGAAAACGATATGACCGGCTTCGACGTGGGGAAGGAAGGCGTCCTGCTGCGCTTTGTTGAAGCGGTGGACTTCGTCGACGAAGACGATGGTGCGATGCCCGCTGCGCGATTTGAATTCGGCGGCGGCCATGACGTCCTTGATTTCCTTGATGCCGGCCAGGACCGCGCTGAAGGGGACAAAATCGGATTTGGTGAGGCGGGCAATCAAACGGGCGAGCGTGGTTTTGCCGCAGCCGGGGGGGCCCCAAAAAAGCATGGAGCCGAGATTGTCGGATTCGATTTGCATGCGCAGAGGCTTGCCGGGGCCGAGGAGTTTTTCCTGGCCGATGAATTCGTCGAGCGTGCGGGGGCGCATGCGTTCGGCGAGAGGCTGGTTGGCGGTGGAGTCGGGCTCGGGCGAGAGTGGGGCGAAGAGGCTCATGGCGGCGAGGTTAGTGTAGCGCGGGAAACGAAAAAGATTAACGCACGCTTCGAGGCTCAGGGTAAAGAGGGCGCGGGAGGCGAGCCCGTTGGACGTCGCTTTGCGAAGGTCTCAGGCAGGAAGGACACGGAGGCGGGCGGGCTACGCGTCAGGGGATTTGGAGAGGATGTTGCGCTGTCGGGCGGCTTCGTAGAAGAGGACGGCGGCGGCAGCGGCGGCGTTGAGGGATTCGACGCCGGTGGCCATGGGGATGCGGAGGCGTGCGTCGGCGCTGCGCTCGATTTCTTCGGGGAGGCCGGCACCTTCGTTGCCGATGAGCAGAGCGACAGGATCGCACCAGTCTATTTCCCAGGGAGCAAGCGGAGCGGGTTCATCGCCGTGCGGCTCACGTCCCGTCGAGGCAAGAGTGCGAATTCCGGCAACGCGAAACTGCGCGAGAAGGATCGGCAGAGCCATGCCGGGAAGAATCGGCAGATGCAAAGCGGCGCCGGCGGAAGCCCGGAGCGCCTTGGGCGAATAAGGGCCGGCGGTCCCGCTCTGGCCGGAGGCGGCAGTGACGGCGGCGGTGGCTCCGAAGGCGGAGGCGGTGCGAAGGATGGTGCCGACGTTGCCGGGGTCCTGCACTCCCGCCAGAACGGCGATCAGCGGCGAGGTGCCGCTGGGAGAAGGCCTGACGATGTCATCGAAGGAAGCCTTGCGCGGTTCAACCAAAGCGGCGACGCCTTGAGGGTGCTCGGTATCGGCAATGCCTTCAAAAAGCGTGTCCGTGGTACGCAGAACGGGGAAGGCAATCTCTTCGCGATCCAGGTAGGGCGCCAGGCGCGCATGATGGCGTTGGCCGGACTCGCTGAAGAGAACGGCTTCGATGCGGCAACCGGAGCGCAGGGCCTCTTCGGTCAGGCGCGCGCCTTCGACGCCGACGCACCCGGATTCCGTGGGCAAGCCGCCGCGCAGGGCCATGCGGAATTCCTTGAGCCAGCGGTTGTCGCGGCTACTGATGACTCCGGGTGTGGCGCGGGTACGCGGCGATTTGGAGGGGGTGGCCATTGGAGTTGAGCCTAGCATACTGAAGACACGGTAAGGCAACGAGGCAGGGGAGCGGGGGCAAGGAAGAGCACGGAAGAGCAAGGAAGAGAGCGGTAGAACGCGAACCGGCAGAAGCGAAAGCGTGCAATATATTGCGCGGAGGCGGAAGGCTGTGATAGCGTCGCCGCAAGATGGAAAACGGGGCGAAGCGTCTCCATGACGGCAGGTTCCTTCGCCAAAGGCCAGAACTTTGCCAGCAGAACTGCTCCGCATCAACCAAGAAGCCCCGGAAATAGAGATCGTCCGTTACGCGGCTGCGCACCTGGAACGCGGCTGCGCCATCGCGATTCCTACCGATACTTTGTATGGACTGGCGGCGGACCCTTTCAATCTGGCTGCGGTCGACGAGATTTACCGGGTGAAAGGGCGGCCGGAAACGCGCGCGCTGCCCATCCTGGTGAACTCACTGGAGCAGGCGCTGTTGCTGGCGAAAGAGGTGCCGGACGGCTTTTTGAAGCTGGCGGAGGCTTTCTGGCCGGGCGCGCTGACGCTGGTGGTGGACGCCTCGAACCGCGTGCCTCTGAAAGTGACGGCGAACACGCGGCGGATTGCGCTGCGCTGGCCGAAGTGCGCCCTGGTCACACAGATTATCGAGGAATTTGAGGGGCCGATTACCGGAACGAGCGCGAACATTTCCGGGTTTCCGTCTTGCACCAGCGGAGAACAGGTGATGAAGCAGCTGGGCGCGCGGCTGCCGCTGATTCTGGACGCGGGGGAGACCAAAGGAAACCTGGCTTCCACGATTGTCGAATTGAAGGACGAGAAGTGGTGGGTCGGCCGCGAAGGAGCGATCGCCGCTGCGGACATCGAGCGGGTGCTGCGAGACGACGAGCAGGAATTCTCCCCGGGCAATCTATCCTAGCTGGTACACAGCAAAAACGCAGAGAACGCGGAGACTGCCGAGATGAGCGGCCATTCGCGCTCCGCTAAGTGTCGTTAACGCGGCGGGGCGTAGCAAATTTTGCCGAGGATAGCGGGGCCGCGCGCTCCTGTGGCGGAGGGGAGATTCGAAGCGCGCTGGTGGAACGTTTCGTAGGCGAGCAGCGCGAAAGCGTAGGCTTCCTTGGCGTCTTCGGGAACGCCGAATTGCGAAGACGGCGCGAGCTGCACGCCGGGAAGGAGAGCGGCGAGCTGGGCGAGAATGAGGGGGTTGTGCGCGCCTCCGCCAGAGACGATGAGCTGCGCGATTTTCGTTTTGGGGAGGACGAAGCGATGCAGCGCGTCGGCGACGGAAAGAGCGGTGAAGAGCGTGGCGGCGCGAATAAGGTCGTTGGGTTTCGCGCGATGGCGGCGGCCGAGGGCGAGAACGCGTTTCACGTAGGCCTGGCCGTAGTATTCGCGGCCGGTGCTTTTCGGCGGAGCGAACTTTAAGTAAGGGTCGCGCATGAGTTCGTTGAGAAGAGCGGGAAGGGCTTGGCCCTGTGCGGCGAGGCGGGCATTTTTGTCATAACGCATGCGGTCACGCGTGAAATGTTGGACTAAGGCATCGACGAGCATGTTGCCGGGGCCAGTGTCGAAGGCGAAAACCTGCGAGGGCTTGCAATTCGCGGGGAGCACGGTGATGTTGCCGATGCCACCGAGATTGAGCGAGACGCGGCCTAGTTTGGCATGGCGGTAGAGGAGATAGTCGGCGTAGGGGACGAAGGGAGCGCCCTGGCCGCCGAGGGCCATATCCGCGAGGCGGAAATCGCCGACGGCGGTGATGCCGGTCAGATTGGCGATGGTGGAAGGATCGCCGATTTGCAGGGTGGAGGCTGTGGGCTTGCCAAAGAACGGGACCGGCTTGCCTTGGTGGAAGACGGTCTGGCCGTGGCTGCCGATGAGAGCGACTTGGCGAGGTGAGACGCGGAATTTCTTGCAGGCGGCGAGCGCGGCTTCAGCGAACAGCGCTCCCAGTCGAACATTGAGCTGCGACAGTTCGCCCGCAGAGGTGGCGTGCTGTTCGGCAACGCGAAGGACTTCGGCGCGGAGTTTCGGGGGATAGGAGAAGGCCGCATGAGCCAGAAGCTCGGTGGAAAGATTTGGCGGAGCGCCAACGACGTGCACGAGAGCGGCGTCGATGCCGTCGGCGGAAGTGCCGGACATGAGGCCGAGAACGAGGGAAGAAGTGGTGCGTGGCGAGTGGCCCCTCGACTTCGCTCGGGGCAGGCGAGTGGCGAGTTTTGGAGTCATCGAGATGGACGAAGTTCTTTTAACACAGAGGGCACAGAGAGCACAGAGAAGAAGAAGAGACGAGCGAAGAAAAAGATAACGCAGAGGCGCAGAGAGCGCGGAGATTCGCGGAGAAGAGCGCGACAGGGCAATCAGGAGATTTGCTTTTTGAGTTGGGCGAGGAGGTTGAGGGCGTCGAGGGGTTTGAGCTGGTCGAGATCGGCGTCGCGGAGTTTGTCGAGGACTTCGCGGTCGAGTGGCGTGAAGAGAATTTGCTGATTGCCGTTGCTGTGGTGCGCGCCATCTGCTCCAGGAGAGAGAGTTTCGCTGAGCTCGTGCTCGCTTTGCTCGTGCTTTTTCAGGACTTCGCGGGCCCGTTCGACGACGCTGCGCGGGAGGCCCGCGAGGCGCGCGACTTCGATGCCGTAGCTTTTGTCGGCGCTGCCGGGCTCCACGCGGCGGAGAAAAATGATTTCGCTGGGCGTTTCTTTGACGGAAACGTGGACGTTCTTGACGGCGGGCAGAAGATCGGCGAGCTCGGTGAGCTCATGATAGTGCGTGGCGAAGAGGGTGCGCGCCCGGGTGTTTTTCTGCAGATGCTCGACGACGGCCCAGGCGATGGAAAGACCGTCGAAGGTGGAAGTGCCACGGCCGACTTCGTCGAGCAAGACGAGGCTCGACGGCGTAGCGTGGTGAAGAATCGCGGCGACTTCGCTCATTTCCACGAGAAAGGTGGAGCGGCCACGCGCGAGGTTGTCGCTCGCGCCGAT
>Ga0079220_10000224_pt1 | contig 12760 bp, 13 predicted proteins | sample GAAS100_FD_75071 | JGI IMG/M metagenome (GOLD analysis project Ga0079220, IMG submission 75071) | Agricultural soil microbial communities from Georgia to study Nitrogen management - GA AS100 | ecosystem: Environmental > Terrestrial > Soil > Agricultural land | place: USA: Georgia | collected... | reverse complement strand
CGGCCGCGAAGAACAGCGTGTCGGTCGGCTGGCGCTGGAAGCCGTTGCCGAACGCGATGCCCCACAGGCCGTCGATCTTCAGCACGCCGCCGTCCGCCGCGCGGAGCTGGCCCGCAAACGTGAAGTTCTTGACGTCGTATGCATTGATCGTGCCGTCACCGAAGTTGCCGACGAGAAGGTGGTTGCTGAACTTGCCGAAGCCGGCCGGCGCGATCGCCATGCCCCATGGCGCGTTGAGCTTGCCGCGCGACGCGGCGCGCTCGATCAGGAGGCCGTCGGCGTCGAATACGTCGACGAAACCGAGCCCCGGCCCGGCGACTTCGTCGTCGCCGCCTTCCTCGCGCATCGCATACGCGACGTAAAGGTTGCCCTGCAGGTTCATGATGTTGAACGGCGCGAATCCGGGAGGAATCGTCGGATCGGCGAAGCCGCCCGGCACGCTCGTCTTCACGAAGGCGTTGGTGAGCACGTCGATCTTGCCGTTGTGAAAATCGGCCGCGTAGAGCCGGAAGCTCGTCCCGTTGCCGGCGAGTGCGAGCCCCTTGTAAACGGCGCCGTCGGGTGCGACGAATTCGATGGTCGCCGTCGGACCGCTATTCCACGCGGCAATGGCGCCATCTTCGGTGCACCAGATGAAATTCGCGCCCGGCGAGCCCGGTCCAGCCACTCGAAAATCGGTCGCCGAGGGATTTGCCGTGATACCGGTAGGCACGCCGTGATCCGACCCGCTCGCCGCCGGAATGGTCACCGCCGGAAGGGCCGTTGCGCCGAGTCCGTTGTAAATTGTGGATTTTCCGGTCCCGTTGTCCGACACCCAGATCGGACTGGTAGCACGCATGGCGATGCCCCAGCCGTTGACGAGGTTGGCGTCGATGTTCGGTGCGGCACCCGCGACGTCGGACACGAGTGGCGTCACCTGATAGTTGCCGGAATCTGCAAGAACCGGCGTGGCGAAGGCCAGCGCGCAGGCGAGCGCGGCGGCGCGCATCGCACCGCGCGCAAGGACAAGCGATGGATTCATGAGTGGGCTCCTTGACCGCGACGAAACGATCGCCGTCGCGCATCGGATGGAAAGGTGGCGTACGGACGCAACGCCGGAATGGCGGCGCGTGCGTTCCAGTGCGCCAAACAGACCGCGGCCCGCGGTTATTCCCCCGCACGCGCTTTGTGCAGACGGTGAGTCCTAGAATGGCGGCTCCGTCGTGGCGCCGACCTCCATGCCCGAACCTTCGCAGGACCTCGATCTCGCCCGATACATCCGCACGATTCCGGATTTCCCGAAGCCGGGCGTGCAGTTTCGCGACATCACGACGTTGCTCGCGCACGCGGATGCCTTTCGCACGACGGTGGAGCGGCTCGCCGCACCGTTTCGCGCTCGCGCGATCGACACGATCGCCGCGATCGAATCGCGCGGCTTCATCGTGGGAGCGGCTCTCGCGCACGAGCTTCATACCGGCTTCGTTCCTATCCGCAAGCAGGGCAAGCTGCCGGCGGCACGCTTCGGCGAGGATTACGAGCTCGAATACGGAACGGACCGCCTCGAGATCCATCGCGATGCGGTGACGCCCGGTCAGTCGGTGCTGCTGGTGGACGACCTCATCGCCACCGGCGGTACGGCAGAAGCCGCGCTCAAGCTGCTCGCCAGCGCCGGCGCAGCAATCGCCGGCTGTGCGTTCGTGATCGAACTGCCGGACCTCGGCGGGCGCGAGCGGCTGGAGCGCCTCGGCCACCGCGTGCTCGCGCTATGCCGGTTCGCCGGGGATTGACGTGCGGGCCGTCGCGCGGCAGCGCCGCCTGATTGGAATCGGCGCCGTCGCGGCGTAAAGTTCGCTCCTTGGGCGGTGACGGCATCGCGAGCACGTGATCGCGTCGATCGCTTTTTTTTCGTCGGTTATCCGACCCTCGCGTGGCAGCGCGCGAGAGCAACTCGGTTCGATAAGCGGGCGCGTCCCTTCCGGCGTACGTACCCCATCAACAGCTGTTGTTTACTGGAACCCAGCCGCGCGCCGCCGTGCGCGCGCGTCCTTATCAGGGAGCACCGTCATGAATTCGAAGCGTTCGTGGAAAGCCGTCGCGGCCGGTTGCCTAGTGGCCGCTTCGTTCATGTTGTCGGATATGGCGTTCGCGCAGGCCGACCCGCGCGTCGCCACGTCGATGGCAAGCCTGAAGGCGATGGCGACGAAGATGGGCGCGCCGAAGCTCGAGGGCAAGGAAGCGGTCGGCGGCAAGGATGCGCCGGCGCTGTATTTCGGCACGCGGAAGATGAACAACGACTTCGAGATCGTCGATGCAGTGAGCAAGGAAGACGGCAAGGGGATGACCGCGACGTTCTTCGTCAAGAGCGGAGACGAGTACGTTCGCGTGTCCACCAGCGTGCCGAAGCCCGACGGGAGCGGACGCGCGATCGGCACGGTGCTCGATCCGAACGGCAAGGCGATCGCCGAAATCCGGCGCGGCAAGCCGTTCTACGGCGAAGTCGCGATCCTCGGCACCCCGTACGTCACGGGATACGAGCCGATGCTCGATGCGGCGGGCAACGTCATCGGCATCTATTACGTCGGGTACAAGAAGTAGCGCATTGACGCGTTCGGCACGGCACGCCGGGCGTGGCGCGACGCCCGGCGTTCCCCCCTTTTGCACGAGTGCAACCGCTGCCGATCCGTTCAGACGAATGCGCGCTTGCCGTCGCGATAACGCCGTTGCGCCTTCGGGTCGGTCAACGCCTTGTGCAGCGCGTAGTGGAGCTCGTAGAGCTCGGCATCGTAGCCGGAGTCTTCGAGTCCTTTGGCGTAGCCGAGCGCGACGGCGTTGCCGGCGAGGCGCACCTCCTCGTCCTCGATCGCGCCGATGAGCGGCGCCGACGTGTCCTCGAACGCGCTGCGGCAGACGGCGACCGACAGCGAGTGGTACTTGCGGCACGTCGCCGGCCGCGCTTCGTAGACGCTGCAGACGCCGTCCTCGAGCAGCGCGCAGGGGATGCCGGCGCGCACGTGCTGCTCGGGCGTGAGCGGTGCGATGCGAGAAAGATTGTCCTCGATGCGCGCGAGGGCGTGCGCCCGCTCGTCCGCGGTAAATTTCGTCGCGACATGGTGCGCGAGCACGAACGCGTCGTGCGGCCGCACTTCGACGCGCAGGTGGCAGCAATAACTGCAGCCGCGCTTGCAAGCGAAGTCGAGCCCGCGTTCAGCAACGACGTCTTCCTGCAGCCGCGCGAGCCGGCCATACATGCGCACGGTCTGCGCGCGCGCCGCGGCCGCATCGGCCGGCTTCTGCGCGCGCGCGTCCTTGCGTTCCCGATCGAACGCCGCCTGCAGCGCGGGAGAAACGTGACCGTTCACCCCGCGATTTTACTTCGGGGTCAGAGCAATAACCGCACTTCGGGGTCAGAGCAATAACACGGCTTTTTGCTCTGACCCCGACTTTCGACCCCGAATGTCTAGAAGTTGCCCGAGGCGGTGACGACGTCCTCCTGGTTGATCGGCGTCGGTGTGAATTCGAAGCCGTAGAACCAGGTGACCGTCTGCTTGTTGTTCGTGTCGGTCCACAACGCGTGGAAGACGTTGTCCGAACCGACGGCGAGCGCCGTGTAGTCACCGATGAATCCGCCGCCGAAGCCATTGCGCGTGTTGATCGGATGCGTGCTCACTTTCTGTTCCGTGCCGGATCCCAGGCGCGTCACGTAGTAATCCAGCCGCGCGTTGTGGATGTAGTTGCCGAGCGTATCGCACGCGATGCGACCGACGGGCGGCACCGGGCCAGCCGCGCACCTCTGCCACGGCGACACGACGTCGGCACCGTACGCGGACATGTACACCGTGCCGGAGGGCGAAATCGCGACGGCGGGCCACTGCGTGTCGACGCGCCGCGGCGCGGCCGGCGCCTCGAGGTTGCCGCTGCCGTCCGGCTGTGCGACCGGATAGCCGATCGGCGTGCGATTCGACGCGTCGAGCGCCGGAAAGATCGGCGTTGGCGCGCTCCACGTCGCGGCGCCGTCGGTCGACTTGCTGTACACGGTGGCCGCGTGACAGCCGGTGTTCGTTTGCGATGCGCACAGGCCCCCGCCGGGGGCGTCACTCAGCAGCGTCGTCCACGCAACGTAGAGATCGCCATTGGGGGCGGCATCACCGGCCGGGAAGCTGTCGTTGCGAAACGCGGTGTTGGCGAGTGGGATCACGTACTGCAGATCGGCGATCTTCACCGGCTTGCCGAACGTGACGCCGCCGTCGGTCGATTTGACCACATACGTGCTCGCGAGCGACGCGAGCCGCGTCGAGCCGTTGAAGATCACGTAGACGGTGCCATCGTAGCCGACGATCGGGCGCGAGCCCTGGTCGTAGAGCACGTTGCCGACGATGCTCCTCGGTTCGCTGAACGTCTTGCCGCCATCCGTCGAATACGCAAAGAAGATCGGCGCCTGCACGTAGGCGCCGTTGTGCGCATTGAACAGGAACCGCGTGAAGCTGACATAGATCCGATCACGAAACGGGCTTCCGACGTGCCAGTCGGCGGCGATCCATTCCTTGTCGTTGAGTGTCGACGGCGACGTCGTCGGATTGATGAACGTCGGCTGACTCCATGTCAGCTTGCCCGCTCCGTCGAACGTGCCCTTGTTCACGGCAACCGTGTTGGGCGGCGCGGCGCGGTCGAAGCCGAGCCCGGCGTAGTACACGTTGCCACGGCTGTCGAAAGCGAGCGAAGGGTCGCCGCCCGCCTCGTACGTGCCGCCCGCGAGATGGTTGACACCCGGGATCAGCGTGCCCTGGTGCGCGGGATCGCTGCTCGCGCAGCACCAGGTGGCGCCGCCGTCGTTCGAGTAATACGTGCCGGACTGCCCTTCGCCGAGCGCGCTGCACGGCGTGCCGTCGATCGTGCAATCCCACGTGCGCGTGACGTAGTCGTTCGCCGCCGCCACGATGCGGTTGGGATTGTTCGGGTCGACGGCGATCGCCGTCTCGTTCTGCGGCGCCCCGGCAATGTCCCGGTTCACCGTCACGTTCGGTGGCAACACCGACGTGCCGTCGAGCGGACTGCTCAGCACGAAGGCTGGCGTGATCGGCGCGGTCGGCGTGAGATTGGGCCCCTCTTCCTCGGCTTCCTGCTCGATCAGCGCCGAGAAGCGAATCTGCAGGCCCGCGGTGCCGTTCAGCGATGCGACCTTGCCGGCTAGCGTGCTGATGTCGTAGTACTTCGTCGGTGTCGCGGACGTTTCCGCCCGCGCGGGCGAGATCGCGGGTGCCGGCAACAGCGCGACGACGAGCGAGGCGATCCCTGCGGCAACAAGCGGTGCAGCGCGTACGTTCATGGCGTTCTCTCCAAAGTGGCCAGGACGCGTGCGAGCGCTCCTGGTGCGAGTCGCCATGCTACGCCGACCGGGCCGCAAGTGTGCTCGCCCCTCACGACGCGCGGCAGCAGGCTCGGGTTACCGCGGATTGCGAGGCGCCCATGAAGCGCTTATAGTCGGCGAGCGCGCTCCTACGAGACTCGCATGCCCGACCCCGTCGAAGCCTTGATCGTCGACCTGCTGGAGTGGATCGGCCCCGATGCACGGCCTTACGCCGAAGTGATGGACGCCTGGCGTACGTCGTGCCCGCGCCTTCCGGTCTGGGAGGAAGCGAATGCGCGCGGTTATGTGAGCCGCGAGCACTCGCCGCAAACCGGCGCGCTCGTCCGGCTGACGCGGCGCGGGCTGGATGTCGTCGCGGCGCGCCGCGATCGCGCTTCAGCAGCGCCGATCGACGCTGCCACGTCGCGCGCCTGACCGTCAGGCTCCCGTCACGGGCACGTGACGAGGTCGGTGTGCGCGAAGCCCTTCGTGTAATCGAGCACGGAAATCACCGTCGGCGTGACCCGGAAGATGGCCACGTCCGCCGGCGTGGGCATGGGCAACGGGACCGATTGCTGCGGGTACTTCGCCATCAGCAGCCGCAACGCCTTCTCGCCTTCGGCTGCATCCACGACCCTCGTCGCATGCGCCGCCATCGACAGCCCGGTGATCTCCATCACGTGAGGCGTGTCGTGATCGACGGTGAGCGACACGCGATCGTCGCGCGCGAGGTTCGCCGCCTTCTGGCTGTCCTTGCCGCACAGGAAGTACAACCGCTGTCCTTCGTTGGCGTAACCGACCGTCGTGGCCTGCGGCCAGCCGTCGGGCCGCAGTGTCGCGATCGTCATGACGCGATGTTCGTCGAGGATCGCGAGTATCTTGCTGCGCAACGCGTCGTCCATGGCATCGACTCTCCGTTTACCAACACCAGCGCTCACGATTGTCGTTCGACGCACGCGCTCGTTCCTTGACCTCGGGCAATGACCGGCGCAGCGGATAACGGCGTCCTCGCAAACGAGATGCACGGCCTGCTCGACGTCGCGGGTGACGTGGCCGGGGCACTGCAGGAGGGACGCGCCGTCGTCGCGCTCGAGTCGACGATCATCGCGCACGGCATGCCGTGGCCCCAGAACGCGGAGACCGCGCTCGCGGTCGAGGCCGACGTGCGTGCGCTGGGCGCTGTGCCGGCAACCGTGGCCATTCTCGATGGCCGCCTGAGGGCGGGGCTTGCGCGCGGGGAAATCGAGCGACTCGCGCAACACGGGCGCGACATCGCCAAGGTCAGCCGGCGCGACATGCCGATAGTCGTCGCCCGCGGCGGCAGCGGCGCGACGACGGTCGCCGCGACGATGATCGTCGCCGCGGTGGCCGGCATCCGGGTGTTCGCCACGGGCGGGATCGGCGGCGTTCACCGCGGCGCCGAGAAGACCCTCGACATCTCGGCCGACCTGCAGGAGCTTGCTCGAACGTCCGTCGCGGTCGTGTGCGCCGGCGCCAAGTCGGTCCTCGACCTGGCGCTCACGCTGGAATATCTCGAGACGCATGGCGTGCCCGTCATCGGCTATTGCACCGACCGCTTCCCTGCCTTCCTCACGCGCGACAGCGGTCTCGCAGTCGATGCACGGTTCGACGAGCCCGAGGAAGTCGCGCGTGTGATGCACGCGAAATGGCAGCTGGGGCTCAGCGGAGGCCTGGTGATCGCCAATCCGATTCCCGCGGCATCGCAGCTGCCGCGCGAACGCGTCGAGCGCGCCACCGCGCAGGCGCTCGACGAGGCGCGCACGCAAGGCGTCGCAGGCCAGGCGCTGACGCCGTTTCTCCTCGAGCGCATGAATGCGTTGACGGGTGGCGAAAGCCTCGCCAGCAACATCGATCTCGTACGCAACAACGCGAGGCTCGCCGCGCGGATCGCGGTCGCGTTCGCCGACCTCGGCCGGTAACTTGCGCCAGCGTTGCAGCGGCCGCGCTTCGAGCATACGATTCGCCGCTGCTCCCCGGCCGAGGCCCGCCGGCGCGGCGCTCATCGTCGCAGACAGCGGGAGGCCTACGACTCTTCGGGAGGATTCATGACGGTGCAAGCCAATGCATGTGCGTGTTCGCGATCCCGTCGCAGGTTCCTCGGCAATTCGTTCATCGGAACGTCTGCTTTCGTCTGTGCCGGCGCATTCAGCGGTCATGCGTCGGCCGCCGCGATGTCGAAGGCGCAGCGCGCCAAGCTGACGCCGGATAACGTTCTCGCGCTCATGAAGAAAGGCAACCAGCGCTTCAGCAGCGGCCGCCGCATGGACCACGACTATCTCGCACAGCAGCGCGCCACTGCGACGGGCCAATTTCCGCTCGCGATATTGCTGAGCTGCATCGACTCGCGCGCGCCCGCCGAAAGGATCATGGACCTGCGGATCGGCGACGTGTTCAACAGCCGCGTGGCCGGCAACGTCGCGAACGGCGACATCCTGGGCGGGATGGAATTCGCGTGCAAGCTGTCGGGAGCCAAGGTGGTACTCGTCATGGGTCACACGGCGTGCGGCGCCGTCAAGGGCGCGATCGACAATGCCGAGCTCGGCAACCTCACGGGCCTGCTCGCCAAGATCAAGCCGGCCGTGGTGGCAACGGCCTATAGCGGCGACCGGTCGTCGAAGAACTATGCGTTCGTCGACGCCGTCGCGCGCAAGAACGTGGAGCTCACGCTCGAGGGCATTCGCAAGGACAGCCCCGTGCTCGCCGGGATGGAGTCGAGCGGTGCCATCAAGATCGCAGGCGCGATGTACAACCTGCGGAGCGGCACGATCGACTTCCTGGGCGCATGACGCGCGACATGACCGATCTGGATCCGGCATCGATCGAGAGCTGGCATGCCCACGTCTACTTCGACGCCGAAAGCCGAGATGCCGCGAAAGCGTTTCGCGACGTCGTGGCCGCGCGGTTCGGCGATCGCGTGATGCTCGGGCGATTCCACGAGCGCCCGGTAGGACCCCATCCACGCTGGAGCTACCAGATCGCATTCGCGCCGGCGCAATTTGCCGACGTCGCGGGCTGGCTTGCGCTCAACCACGGCGCGCTCGATGTGTTCGTGCATCCGAACACCGGCGATCAGCTGCGCGATCACCGCGACTCCGCCGTCTGGATCGGCCGGAGTCACGAATTGGACCTGCGCGCAGTCGGAGGATAGACCCTTGCCTGCTACGTTGGCGTAGCGGACGCTTTTTGCGCGAGCGAATTCAAGAGCGCCATCAGCGAGTCATGCCGAACGGGCTTCACGAGATGCCCGTCGATTCCCGCTTCGCGCGATTCGTTGCGATCCCGCTCCTGTCCCCATCCCGTAAGCGCCACGATGATGACTCCGCTGCCTCCCGGCAGCTGACGTACACGCCGGCATACCTCGTATCCATTCAGCACGGGAAGGCCGATATCGAGCAGTACCACGTCCGGGCGGTGTTTCTGCACCGCTTCGATTGCCTGCTGACCGTCATGCGCGACCCAGGTTTCATGGCCGGTCGCGTTCAGCAGCATCACGAGCGAGTTAGCGGCGTCCTTGTTGTCGTCGACCACCAGCACGCGGCGCAGTGAGGTGGGGATCTTTGCGCATGAGCTGTCCAGCGTGGCGCCCTTCGCATCCGATTCGCCGTTGCGGCCGGACACGGTCGGGAGGCGCACCGTGAATTCGCTCCCGAGTCCTTCTCCGGGGCTGCTGGCCTCGATCGTCCCGCCGTGCATCTGCACCAATCGCCTCGCGAGCGTCAATCCGATGCCCAATCCTCCCTGCGATCGATGATCCGACGGCTCGATTTGCATGAACATGTCGAATACATGCGGCAGCTGGGACGGCGGAATGCCGATTCCGTCGTCGCCGACCACCACCACAACCCCGTCCCGGTCGCGGCGTGCGGCCAGCGTGATGTGCCCGCCTCGATCGGTGTACTTGCAACTGTTGTTGACGAGATTGGCCAGGACCTGAGTCAAACGCGCCTCGTCGGCGTCAAGCCAGATCGGCTCGTCGGGCACGCTCACACGCACCTGGTGACCGGCGGCTTCGATGAGCGGCCGGCATGATTCGATCGCCTGCTGGATCACTGCGGCGATTTCGATCGGCCGTTTTCGCAATTCGAGACGCCCGTGCGTGATCCGGTTCCAATCGAGGAGATCGTCGACCAGACGCACCAACTGGTTCAGCTGGCGGTCCATCGTGTCGATCGCTTGCCCCCGCATCGTCTCATTGCTCCCGGCGCGTTTGAGCAGTTCCAGCGAATTACGCAGCGGCGCGAGTGGATTTCTGAGCTCGTGAGCCAACGTCGCCAGAAATTCGTTCTTGCGCCGATCGACGTCGGAGAGGTCGGCAGCCACCTTCCGCAAATCGACCTCGAGCTGACGGCGCTCGGTGATGTCCTGACTCACGGTCGCGAACCCGCTGCGCCGCCCGTCCGAATCGGCGAGCACCAGGACCTTGTAGGCCATCCAGCGCGCTGCTTGCGTGCGGAAATTGCGGAAGCGCACCTCGATCTCGCCGTGACCGCTCGCGATCACGGATGGGAAGAAGTCGTCCATGATCGTCGAACGATCTTCAGGAAAGAAGAAGTCGCTCACACGGACACGCCGCGCCTCTGCGATTCCGTCGAGTCCGACCAGCGCGAGCCCTGCGGGGTTGACATAGATAGGGACGCCATCGAGGTCGCAGATGCCGATGAAATCGGTGCTGTTCTCCACCAGGGTGACGAACTTCTGGCGTTCCTCCTCGGCGCGCTTGCGATCGGTGATATCGCGCGCGATCTTGGACGCACCCACGACGGCGCCGGCCGCATCCCGTATGGGAGATATCGTGAGGGAGACCAGGATTTGCCCGCCGTCCTTGCGAACGCGCTCGGTTTCGAAGTGATCGACGCGCTGACCTGCACGCAGGCGAGCGATGATGTGGTCTTCTTCCGAGATGCGATCAGGCGGAATGATGAGCGAAATGTGCCGGCCGACCGCCTCTGCCGGCGAATAACCGAAAATGCGTTCGGCACCCGCGTTCCAGGTTCGAATCGTTCCGTCCAGAGACTTGCTGATGATCGCGTCGTCCGACGATTCGACGATCGACGCGAGCAGCCCGGCGGAGAGCAGCCGGTCTGCCCCGTCTTTCTCCCATCGCCGACGCTCGGAGATATCTCGAAAGATCAGCACGCACCCGATGATGCGGTCCTGATCGTCCGTGATAGGTGCCGCGCTGTCATCGATCGGCCGTTCGAGACCATCCCGTCCGATCAAGATCGTGTGATTCGCCAGACCGACGATAGCCCCTTCGCGAAGCGCCCGGAGCACCGGGCTTTCGGCGGGCGCGCGGCTTTGCTCGCTGACGATCCGGAAGACGGAATCGAGCTGCTGGCCGACGGCGTCCCGATGCGTCCATCCGGTGAGCGTGGAAGCAACCGCGTTCAAGTACGTCACCCGGCCTTGCGTATCCGTAGTGATGACGGCGTCGCCGATGCTGGCCAACGTGACACGCAGCATCTCTTCGCGCTCGCCACCGCGCAGGCGAGCCGCACGCATCACCGAGCCGATCCCGATGATGATCAAGCACGTGAAGAAATAAGCCAGCAGTCCCACCAATGCCTGCACGTCGCCGGAGATCACGTGGCCGCGCGGCTCGATGAATAAGAAGTCGCAGGCGAGATAACCCAGGATTGCGACAACGCCGGCTGGCCGGTACCCGCCGGCCCATACCGCGATTGCGACCGCGCCGAACAGCGTGACCAGCGGCAAACTGTCGCCGAGCAGCGGATCGAGCACCCATCGCACAAGCACGGCTGCAACCAGCACGCCGAGCGAGAGCGCGTACGTCGTCAGCGCTTTCCGCGCGAGGTTGTGATCGGCGCTCACGGACGAAAGACCATCTGAACCGTCATGTCGAAACGTCGGGACGACGGCAAGTCATTTCGGCCGCGGTCGAGGCAGCTTCTGCGTTTCCGACAATGTGCGCCGCGACGGTCGACGCCACCGACGTCGCCATGAACGACGACGCATTTGCGGAACCTGCGTCCGAATTCAAGGCGGTCGAGGCGACCCGGCGCCGTCCTTTGCGAACCGTCGTCATCGCGCATCTCCACCGGACGAGAATGTGCGGGAGAAAAGCCTAGCACAGCGCTCGACAGCCGTGCCTTTGCGCATCGCGCCGTTGAAGCGCACACTGCGTGCCCGATCCACGAGGGGAGAAGCGAATGAAGATCCTTTACCAGGTTGGGTTCGTAAGCGCGGCGATCGGGTTGGCCTTGGCCGCGGGACTGCAGACCGGCATGGCACAGCAGTCGCCGCCGACCGAGAACAAGGGCGTGGCGATAAAGCAGCTCGATACGATCGACCTGGGGCCCGAGATCCAAGGCATGGGCGGACGCGAGTTCAGGATGCGACTGATCACGGTGGAGCCCGGCGGCGTGTTCGGGCTTCACAACCACCAGGACCGGCCGGCGATCGATTACGTCATCTCGGGCACGGTCATCGACCACCGGGGCGCCGATTCGAAATCGTACGGCCCGGGGACTTCGATCTTCGAGACCCACGACACGGTGCATTGGGTCGAGAACAAGGGCCCGGGGCAGGCGGTCCTGGTCAGCGCCGACATTCTGAAGAAACCGTGACGTCGAGCGGCCTGCGATCGCTCGCAGGCCGCTGCAACTGCTCGGCGCCAGCGGTCGCGGCGATTCAGGCGAATCGCGCGAGCAGTTGACTGATCCTGGCTGCCTGCTGGCGCCTCTCCGCGGTGGCGAGCGGCGCCTGCGCGCGGATCATGCACGCGATCATCTCGTAGAACGCGCGGTCCAGCGCCTTGCGCGCGGCGGCGAGCTGCAGCGCAATGTCCTCGCATTCGCCATCCTCGCCGATCATGCGGCGCACCGCGCGTACCTGGCCCTCGATTCTCGCCAGCCGCGCCTCCATGGCTCGCTTCGACTCGGGGTCGTGCGCGATCGGATGGGCGCTCTTCATCGTGCCGGCCCCGGCCAGCCGCCGTCGATACCCAGGGTGGTATTGCAGATGTTCCGGCAAACGCTCTTCATAGTAGGATTCGATCCTTTGCGCGCATGACGAAAAAGAGGCTTTTACCCTTGCGCTAACCCCCTGGGAGTATTAGCATCTTCGGCAGCGCTTGCCAAGGGGAGAGCCGCACATGTCGAACGCCACCGAGGTGCTCGATCTCGAACGCCTGATCGATCAGCGAGTCGAGGCCATCCTCGCGAGCCGCCTCGAGGCGAAGCTCGCCGAGATCAAGGAGGCGAGGACGCCCTCCATGACCATCATCGCGACCAAGGGCACGCTCGACTGGGCGTATCCGCCTTTCATCCTGTCGTCGACGGCGGCGGCGCTGGGCTGGGACGTATCCGTGTTCTTCACGTTCTACGGGCTCGAGCTGCTCAAGAAGGACCTGCGCAAGCTTCGCGTGAGCCCGCTCGGCAATCCCGCCATGCCGAT